>OOIF01000707.1_pt1 | contig 35141 bp, 28 predicted proteins | sample 1691961 | NCBI WGS metagenome assembly OOIF01 (sample SAMN06348146, study PRJEB24527) | human gut metagenome | biome: human gut; feature: ankylosing spondylitis patient; material: feces | host: Homo sapiens | place: China | collected 2015-10 | reverse complement strand
TCGCGACCTCAACCTTGGCAAGGTTGCGCTCTACCAACTGAGCTACTCCCGCGTTAGAGAAGACAGATTATGGCACAAAACGAGAATTTTGTCAAGGACAAACTTTCCTAAACCGGCAAAAAGTTTCTTGGACGACGTACCGCCTTCGCCCCGGAGAAACCTGCCGAGGCAGGTCGGCGCAAAGACCGGAGCCGATGCTCACGTCGCGTCGTCCCCTTCTCGTCCGCACCGATGAAAAAGGGCCCCCGGCCGGAGCCGAGAGCCCTTGATTCTTCGATCAATTCTCGATTGCGATTAGCCGACGAGGCTGCAAGCGAGGAAGCCGAGCGCGACCGCGAAGACGATGGCGATCAGGCCGGGGAGGAAGAAGGCGTGGTTGAACACGAACTTGCCGATGCGGGTCGTGCCCGTGTAGTCCATCTGGACGGCGCCGAGGAGGGTCGGGTAGGTCGGGAGGACGAACAGAGCCGAAACGGCAGCGAACGAAGCCACGAGCATGTAGGAGTCACCGGGGTTGGCGGCGGAGATACCGAGAGCGGCAACGATGGCCGGGGTAATCGCCTTAGCGGTGGCAGCCTGCGAGTACAGGAGCATCGAAGCGAGGAAGAACACGACGGCGAGCAGGGCCGGGGTTTCCGAAACCGTACCGGCGGCGAGTTCCTTAATTTCGTTCGAGTGACCGGACACGAACGTGTCGCCCAACCAAGCCACACCGAGCACGCAGACGATGGCGACCATACCGCTCTTGAAGACGGACGAGTCAGCGATCTTGCCGATTTCGATGTTGCAGGTCATCGTGATGAGCATACCGACGATGAGCATGAGGCTCATGATGGCGGCGTCACGGCCGACGACGACGTTTTCAATCAGGCCAACAGCCGGCGAAATGGCGGAGGCATAGAGCACCACGAAGATAACGCCGACGAGGAAGATGAGAACGGAGCGCTTGGCAAACGGCTTGAGTTCCGTGTGGGCGGCGCCGACGGAAGCCTTGATGAGGCCCTTGGCGAGGCGTTCCTGGTAGACCGGGTCCTTGCTGAGGTCCATCTTGGAGATGAGCGTCATGACGAAGGCGGTCAGCATGCAGGCGACGAACGTCGTCGACATCCAGATGCCGAGCAGAGCCGGGTAGGACCAGCCGAAGTCTTCAAGCACGCCGGCCATGTAGATCACGGCGGCGGAAACCGGCGAAGCCGTAATGGCGATCTGCGAAGCGACCACGGCGATCGACAGCGGCACGCAAGGACGAATGTTCTGTTCCTTGGCGACTTCGACGATAACCGGGATCATCGAGAAGGCCGTGTGGCCCGTACCGGCGAAGATCGTGAGGACATAGGTCACGACCGGGGCGAGGTAGTTGATGTACTTCGGATTGGAACGAAGGATGCGTTCGGCAATCTGAACGAGGTAATCAAGACCGCCGGCGAGCTGCATCGCCGAAATGGCCGAGATCACCGAGGCGATGATCAGGATAACGTCCCAGGGGATGTTACCCGGCTTCATACCAAGGCAAAGGCCGAGAATGAGCACACCGGCGCCACCAGCGTAGCCGATGCCGATGCCGCCAAGGCGGACGCCCAAGAAAATCGCGCCGAGCAGCACGATAATCTGAAGAATAAGCATGATATCCATGGATGCCTCCAGGCATTGAGTTATCCGACGAAGATACCGGCCATCCTTAGTAACGATGATCCGGCCCTCCGCCGAGGGTGGTTACGGGTCTTGTCGCCCGTCAGGAAAGCCGCCCTTCTTGCATGGGGGCTTTCATGACGGTTGACCGAAACCCGTTGGGTCCGACAAAACCGTCCCGCGCTCGAGCAGGACGGTTTTGTTCTTGGGCTCATCCGAAACCCCGTTGCCGGGGTTCGGACGACGAAGTCAGAAAATTACTTTTCGAACTTCGGGTTGATGAGGTTTTCATACGTGAACGTATGATCCCACTGTTCCTGCGTGAGCATGCCCTTTTCTTCAACGACGAGCTGATGGAGGGACTTGCCGGTGAGGAAGCCTTCGCGGGCGATGTTGGCGCAGGGCTTGTAGCCGAAGTGCGGCTTCAGGAGCGTCACGATGCCGAGCGAGCCCATAACGAGATCCTTGCAGTGTTCGGCATTGACGACGATGCCGTCGATGCACTTTTCACGCAGGTGGTTGCAGGCGTTCGTCAGGACCTTCATCTGCATGTAGAGAGCGAAGGTGATGACCGGTTCCATAACGTTCAGTTCGAGCTGGCCGGCGGAGGCGGCGAGCATGACCGTCGTGTCGAGACCGATGGCGAGGAAGCAGGCCTGGTTCGTGACTTCCGGGATCACGGGGTTGACCTTACCCGGCATGATCGAGGAGCCCGGCTGGAGCTGCGGGAGGATGAGTTCGGAGAGACCCGTACGCGGACCGGAAGCAAGGAGACGCAAGTCGTTGCAGACCTTCGTCAGCTTGACGGCGAGGCTCTTGACGGCGCTCGAGAGAGCAACGTAGGCACCGCAGTCGCTCGTGGCGGCGATGAGGTCATCGCTGTTCTTGAAGTCGATGCCGGTGATTTCGGCGAGGTGCTTGACGGCGAGAGCCGGGTATTCCGGGTGAGCCGTAACGGTCGTGCCGATGGCGGTAGCGCCGAGGTTGACGATCTTCAGGTGTTCCTGAGCTTCCTTGATGACGGCGATTTCGTCAGCAATCGTGGCGCCCCAGCCGTGGAATTCCTGGCCGAAGGACATCGGAACGGCGTCCTGGAGGTGCGTACGGCCCATCTTGAGCACGCCCTTGGTTTCTTCAGCCTTGCGGAAGAAGCTGTCGCGCAGATCTTCAACGGCCTTCAGGAGGACGTTCGAACGAAGGATCAGCGAGAGGTGAAGAGCGGTCGGGTACGTGTCGTTCGTGGACTGACCGAAGTTGGCGTGGTCGTTCGGGGAGACCTTCTTGTCGCCCTTGGCGAGGCCGAGGTGTTCGCAAGCGAGGTTGCAGATCACTTCGTTGCAGTTCATGTTGGTCGACGTGCCGGCACCACCCTGGAGCCAGTCGGTCACGAACTGGTCGTTGTACTTGCCAGCGATGAGCTGTTCGCTAGCCCAAATCAGAGCGTCAGCGACGTCGGCCGGGATGCAGCCGAGTTCCTTGTTGGCCATGGCGGCGGCCTTCTTCACATAGCCGTAGGCCTGAGCGAAGAACGGTTCCTGCGACATCGGCATTTCCGTGATGTGGAAGTTCTGCTTGCCGCGCATGGTCTGCACGCCATAGTAGACATCATCAGGAATCTCGAGTTCGCCAAGGAAGTCGCTTTCAATACGAGACATTTTTATAGCTCCTCATAGGATTTTGGACAGAGCGGCGGGACCGAATGGTTCTGTTCGTCCCTCTGTCCGGGGTGAACTCCGCTTCCCCTGTATCCCGTTTCCGGGGGTTGGTCGCAGAAGAAGCGGACCGTATGTGAACGAGGCGTATGTTACTCCTTTCGAAGTACATACGCCATGCGCTCTAAATATTACTGCTTAATCGGCTTGATGGGAATAGCCTTTTTTTGGGACGGAAGAACCTTATCGTAGCCCTTCATACCCTGTTCAGCCATCTTGCGACGGATGAAGGCGATCTGCGTCTTGAGGGGCAGATCCTTCGGGCAGAAGTCGTGGCAGGCGAGAAGGGACATGCATCCGAAGACGCCCGATTCGTCACCGATCACTTCGTAGTAGTCGGCGTCGTTGCGGTCGTCGCGCGGGTCAAGGCGGAAGCGGGCGATCTTGTTGATGCCGACGCCGCCCACGAAGTCCGGACGCAGACGAACCGTACCGCAACCGGCGATGCAGCAGCCGCATTCGACGCAGCGGTCGAGAACGTAAATGTCTTCGGCGAGCTGCGGGTCCATCGGAACTTCCTTCTTGCGAAGGTCGATTTCCTCTTCCTTCATGTGAACCCACGTTTCCATGCGTTCGGACATGTTGCGCATCCACTTGCCGGTGTTGACCGAAAGGTCGCCGATGAGTTCAAAGGCGGGCAGCGGAGCGAGCGTGAATTCCGTCGGAAGGTCGCGCGTCAGCGTACGGCAGGCCAGACCCGGCTTGCCGTTGATCATCATGGCGCAGGAACCGCAGATGCCGGCACGGCAGACGAAGTCGAACTGAAGCGTCGGATCCTGGTGATCACGCAGTTCATTCAGAGCGATGAAAAGCGTCATCGAGTCGGATTCTTCGAGCTCGTACGTCTGCATGTGCGGAACGCTTTCAGGATCCTGCGGGTTGTAGCGCAGAATGCTGATCTTGAGCAGACGGTGCTGCTTCTTGTTTTCCACTTGGCTCATTTAAACATCCACTCCAAATTAATCGTTCAGGGGTTCATCAATGCGTTCGTTCTTACCCTTGAGACGCTTGGGCAGCAGGTGCTCGTACGGCATAAGGGCGTTCTGGATCGCAAAGCGGTCGGCGCCTTCGGCTTCCATCTTGGCGCGGATGGCGTCGACTTCCGCCTGACGCTTGACCGATTCCGGATTTTCGATGTAGTTCTTCACACCGTAGCCGCGGAAGCCCGGGGGAAGTTCCATCTTGCTGATGTCGAGGTTCTGGTAGGAGAGCGTCGGAAGCGTGTCGCCTTCCTTCCAAGTGGCAATCGTACGATTGAGCCAGTTGACGTCGTCACGACGCGAGTAGTCTTCGCGGTAGTGAGCGCCGCGCGATTCCTTGCGGTTGAGAGCGCCGCAGGCGACCGTGAGGGCCACGCGGAGCATCTTCTGCGTGCGGTAGGCATAGACGAGCTCGGGGTTCGGGCCGACGATGTCCTTGACGGGCACGTTGAAGGAACGCTTGTAGAGGTCTTCGAGTTCCTTGACGGCTTCTTCCATGTCGGAACCGCGGCGGAAAATGCCGATCTTCGTCGTCATGATTTCCTGCATGCGGGTGCGCAGCTTCACAGCGTCTTCGGAGCCACCGTTCGTGGTGAAGTGCTTGAGCTCAGCTTCCTGCTTGCGCAGAGCGTCGTAGATGATCGAGGTCGGGATGTCGATGCCGTTTTCGGGCTGGTCGCAGAAGTCGGCGATGAATTCACCGACGATCATGCCGGCCACGACCGTTTCGGCCACCGAGTTGCCGCCGAGGCGGTTGAAGCCGTGCATGTCCCAGCAGGCGGCTTCGCCGGCGGCGAAGAGGCCCTTCAGGGTTTCGGATTCGCCCGTGGGCTTCGTGCGGATGCCGCCCATCGTGTAGTGCTGGGCCGGACGCACAGGCACCCATTCCTTCGTCGGGTCAACACCGAGGAAGTAGTGGCAGATTTCGTAGACTTCACGAAGCTTGTGCTTGATGTGGTGTTCGCCGAGCAGCGTGATGTCGAGCCAGATGTGTTCGCCAAAGCGGCTCTTGACGCCCTTGCCCTGGGCAATGCGTTCTTCCATGCGGCGCGAAACCACGTCGCGGGAGGCGAGTTCCTTCTTTTCCGGTTCGACGTCCGGCATGAAGCGGTGGCCGTCGACGTCGCGCAGGAGACCGCCGTCACCGCGGCAGCCTTCCGTCACGAGAATGCCGGCCGGGAAGATGCCGGTCGGGTGGAACTGAATGGCTTCCATGTTCGAAAGCGTGGCGACGCCCGTGCCGAGCGCGAGGTCGTAGCCCGTACCGTCGCAGATCACGGCGTTCGTCGTGACGCGGTAGATACGGCCGGCACCGCCCGTGGCGATGGCCGTGGCCTTCGAAACGTAGGCGAGGAGTTCGCCCGTGATCAGGTCGCGGACGATGGCGCCGTAGCAGCGCTTGCCGTCGTGAATGAGCGAGAGGGCTTCAACGCGTTCGACGACGGGAACCTGTTCGGCGATGATGCGGTCGGACACGGCGTTGAGCATGGCGTGGCCGGTACAGTCGGACACGTAGCAGGTACGCCACTTCTTCGTGCCGCCGAAGTCGCGCTGGGCGACGAGGCCGGCGGCTTCCTTGCGTTCGGTAATCGTAACCTTTTCGCCGTTGATGATCACCTGACGGTCACCCGGGGTGATACGGCTCCAGGGGCAGCCCCAAGCGGCGAGTTCACGCACGGCCTTGGGCGAGGTGTTCACGAACATGCGGACCACTTCCTGGTCGGCGCCCCAGTCGGAGCCGCGAACCGTGTCGGCGAAGTGGATGTCTTCGTTGTCGCCCATGCCCTTAATAACGTTGCCGAGCGAAGCCTGCATACCGCCCTGGGCGGCCTTCGAGTGACTGCGCTTCGGCGGAACGAGCGACAGAACGATCGAGTCGTGTCCGCGGCGCTTGGCGGCAACCGCCATACGCAAACCGGCAAGACCGCCACCGATCACGAGGACGTCGGTGTAGATAATTTTCATTCCAAGGTCTCCAAGAAGAAGGCGTCGGACACCCATCGGCGTCGACACCGGATTTCATAATTCGACTGAGTGGAGGTTCTCCAAACACCACGCAGTCAAACTAGCCGTCACGATTATCCCCCGCAACGGAGAAAACCGCATAAGAAAATCTCACGATTCCCTGACAAAACGCAGAAGTCCTCACAGTCTTTGCACTTTTGTCCCGATATAAGAAAATCCTCTTACCATCCCTTGTCGGAGTTCAGGTTGAAGGGATATTTCCGTTTTCGCTCTTTATTTATACGCATTTCTGCGTACGTAAAAAGTGCCTCGGGACAGGGTCCGGAACGTGAAATTCTCGTTCAAAATTTTGAGGAGCCCGCAGTTTACCCATGATTTACCCCCTCTTCGACTAGTGGTTTCCCTAGTATTTCCGACCGAAAATCTCTGTCTTTTCCCTGTTTTTTCACTCTCTTCTCCGCAAGACAAATCTCTGGAATCCGCTGTCCCATTGCAGATATCAAGAAATCAAAATTCACCCCTCGCGGCAGTCCGCCCGAACTAGGTTGTTTCACTCATTCTCGAACGAGAGGTTTTCGCTATTCAGCGAATATCGATAATAGTTTTACCTTAAGTTGTAATTCAGTCCTACTACGCAAATTTGCGTAACAAAATCCGGCCGTCTTTGACCGATAAAGCCAAGACCCGCCTGCCAATAGCCTCTATCACTATCAAAAGCATTTTTCCGATAGAATTTCAACCGTCTCGTGAGCCGATTTTTTTCCCTCCTCCCGCGGGAGAGGGCAAGATCGCCGGCCCGGGACACCGCAACGAACCGCGTTGCCCTCTCTCTCATCGGAAAACCTTCCTCCCGCGACCGCGCGGGAAAGGTTTGCGACTATTTTCTCTCGAGGCTTGCTATGAACGAAATCCTCTCCACCGACCGCGCCCCCGCCGCCATCGGCCCCTACAGCCAGGGCGTGCGCACCGGAAACATCCTCTTTCTCTCCGGTCAGCTCGGTCTCGACCCCGCCTCTGGAACGCTTCCCGAAGGCGTCAAGGCGCAATCCGAACAAGCCTTCCGCAACGTCGCGGCCCTGCTCGAAGCGGCCGGCATGACTTTCGCGAACGTCGTCAAGGTGACGATCTTCATCACCGACCTCGACTACTTCTCCACGGTGAACGACGCCATGATCGCCGCCTTTGACGGACTTCCCTATCCGGCCCGCTCCTGCGTGGTCGTCGCGGATCTTCCCAAGCACGGCCTCGTCGAAGTGGAAGCCGTCGCCGCCCTCTGACGTCCGGACGAAACCTCATGGCCCCATCCTCAACGCTTCGCACCCGCATGGCGGGCCCGATCGAACAAAAGAAGCTTCCGCCGCTCTCGGAACGTCTCGAGCGGCTCGGGCTCCTTTCCGATTGGGACTTCGTCTTTCATTTGCCGCTTCGCTATGAAGACGAAACCGCCATCACACCGATCGGCGAACTCGTCCCCGACACGGGCGTGCCCTCGCAGTGTCAGGGCACGGTGTTGAGGGCGGGCTTTCGGGCGACGAGCCGCGGACAGATCTACGTGGCCGAAATCGCCGACGACACGGGTACGCTTGGACTCTCGTTCTTCACGTACTACCGAAACATCACCTCCACCATCCGCCACGGCGAAGTCGTGCGCGTCTTCGGACAGGTGAGGCGGGGGTATTTCGACGAAACGCGCCTCGAGATGGTGCACCCGAAGGTGCGCAAACCCCTCTTCGACGCGGCCAATCTCCCGAAGACCCTCACGCCCGTCTATCCGACGGGCGAAGGCGTGCAGCAGACGTGGCTGCGAAAGCGCATTCACCGCGCTCTGCTTGACCTCAACGTGCGCGACCTCGTGCCCGAGGACCTGACGGAATCGCTCGGTCTGCCGCGACTCAACGCGGCCCTCGGCTACCTGCACAATCCTCCGGCCGACGCGCCCGTCGCGTCCCTGCAGGACCGCACGGCCCCGGCCTGGCAGCGACTCAAATTCGACGAACTTCTCGCGCAACAGATCACGCTCGCCGAGTCGCGCCGCCGCAGAAGGGATCTGCAGGCGCCGCACCTCGACAAGCCGGGCGAAAACCTGGTCGACGCCTTCCTCGCCTCGCTTCCCTTCGCGCTCACGAACGCGCAAAAGCGCGTCTGGCGGGAAATCGAAGAGGATCTCGGGAAGGACGCGCCCATGCACCGCCTCGTACAGGGAGACGTGGGAAGCGGCAAGACGGTCGTCGCCGCTCTCTCTTTGCTGCGCGCCCTCGAGTGCGGTCATCAGGCCGTCCTCATGGCCCCGACGGAACTCCTTGCGGAACAGCACGCCAAGAAGCTTCGCGAGTGGTTCGAGCCGCTCGGCATTTCCGTCTTCGAACTTACCGGACGCCTCAAGGCCTCCGAGAAACGGACCGTTCTGGAAGCGCTCAAGAGCGGGGCCGCGCGCGTCGCCGTGGGCACGCACGCCCTCATTCAGGAAGGCGTCGCCTTCGACAAGCTCGGACTTTGCGTCATCGACGAGCAGCACCGCTTCGGCGTCGAACAGCGCCTCAAACTCAAAAGCCGAGGCGCGCAGGGCACCGAGCCCCATCTTCTTCTCATGTCGGCCACCCCGATTCCGCGCACGCTCGCCATGAGCTACCTCGCGGACCTCTCCGTCTCCGTGATCGACGAACTGCCGCCGGGACGCACGCCCGTCGACACCCGAACGCTCTCGCTCGCGCGCGAAGACGACGTCGTCGGCTTTCTTGCGCGCGCCGTCGCCGAAAAGCGTCAGATCTACTGGGTCTGTCCCCTCGTCGAGGAAAGCGACAAGCTCGACCTCACGGCGGCCGCCGACCGGTGCGAGCGTCTGCGCGACCGGCTCCCCGACGCGAGCGTCGACCTTCTTCACGGTCAAATGACGGCCGAAGAGAAGGACGCCGCCATGCGCGCCTTCATTGCCGGGGAGACCGACATCCTCGTTTCGACCACCGTCATCGAAGTGGGCGTGGACGTGCCCAACGCGAGCGTCATGGTGATCGAACACGCCGAACGCTTCGGACTCGCGCAGCTTCACCAGTTGCGTGGACGCGTCGGCCGGGGATCCGCCAAGAGTTTCTGTCTTCTTCTTTTCGATCCGAACCTCTCCGAGGAGGGACGCCGCCGTCTGAGCGTCATCCGCGCCACGAACGACGGCTTTGAAGTCGCCCGTCACGACCTGCAGCTGCGGGGACCGGGCGAATTCCTCGGAGAACGACAGTCGGGCGTTCCCATGCTCCGCTTCGCCGACCTCGAACACGACGAAGCCCTTCTCGTCAACGCCGTCCGCTGGGCGCCCGTGTGGCTGGAGAAGGACCGCGAAGCCGCGCTCGAGCACGCCCGCCGATGGTTCAAAACCAAAGCCGATTATCTCGGCATCTGATCCGATTTCCTCAAAGGACATTTCCGTATGACACTCACCGAACTCAAATACGTCATCGCCGTCGCCCGCATGCGCCACTTCGGCCGGGCGGCCGAATCGTGCTTTGTGAGTCAGCCCTCGCTCTCCGTCGCCATCCGAAAGCTCGAGGAGGAACTCGGCGTCACGATTTTCGAACGGCGCACCTCCGACATCTCGATCACCCCGATCGGCCAGCAGATCGTCGAGCAGGCGCAGCGCGTTCTCGACGAATCCCGCCGCATCATCGACATCGCCCAGAACGGACACGATCCCCTGGCGGCCCCGCTGCGCCTCGGCGTCATCCTGACGATCGCCCCCTATCTTCTTCCGAACCTGCTCACGGAACTCTCCAACTCCTGCAGTCAGATGCCGCTCTACCTCGAGGAGTCCTTCACGGACGAACTCCTTGAAAAGCTCCGTTCCGGTCAGATCGACGCCGCCATCATGGCCGACACCATTCACAGCACGGGCATGATGACGCAGACCCTCTATCAGGAAGAGTTCGTGGTCGCCGTCCCGTCGCACCACCCGTGGGTGAACCGCAACTTCGTCAACGCCGACGAACTGAAGGATCAGACCATGCTCCTTTTGGGTTCGGGCCACTGCTTCCGCGACCAGATTCTCGGGATCTGCCCCGATCTCAACCGCCGTGCCAAGAGCGACCGAAGCGAAGTGCAGCACACGGTCGAGGGGTCGAGCCTGCTCACGATCTGCCACATGGTCGCGCAAGGTCTCGGCATCACGGTTTTGCCCGCCTCGGCCGTTCCCTATCTCACGGGCCCTTCGTCGCGCCTCAAGATTCTTCCCTTCAAGCAGCCCGCTCCCTCGCGCCGCGTCATTCTCGTCTGGCGCAAGAGCTACACGCGCGAAGCGGCGATTCAGGCGATCGCGGCGGCCGTGCGCAAGGTCGTTCTGAACGGTTGCGTGCCGCTCAACGAAGCGCCCGTTCTGAATTGATGGTATTTTCTGAGGGAACGTCTTCGACGGCGTTCCCTCTTTTTTTCGGTCGCACACGACCTTCGCCAAGGTTTCCTCATGAAAGCCCCTTTGCTCCGAGAGATTCTCGGCTTTCGCGAACGCATCGACCTGCTACTTCGCGTGCTGTTGACGGCCCTCGTCTGCGTAGGCTGTTACCTCATCCTGTCGCCCTTTCTCACGGCGGTCATCATCGCGGCCATCCTCGCCGTCGTCACCTGGCCCTTCTTCCTCAAGATCCGCGCCGCCTGCCGGGAGCGTTCCACCCTGGCGGCAAGCCTCATGGTGACGGGCATCATCGTGGTCTTCCTGATCCCGATCTCCTTTCTGCTCGTCGCCGCCGCGCAGCAGATCCCGAAGGCCGTGCAGCTTCTTCGCGCCTGGATCGCCTCGGGCTTTCAATTTCCCGCCTGGATCGCCGAAATCCCGATGGTGGGCGACTGGCTTCACGAGCAACTCGTAACCGTTCTGGATCCCCACACCCTCGGCGACACCCTGCAGAAGACTCTGGAACCCGTCGTGAGCGCCGTCCTCGGAACGGCCGTGAACGTGAGCAACGCGCTCCTGCAGCTCGCGCTCGTCACCTTCATCGTCTTTTTCTTCTACCGCGACGGCGCGCGCTTCGGCGAACACGTCAAGACCTTCCTCGGCCGCATCGGCGGCAACATGGGCGGCGAACTCAATTCGATTCTCGTCAACACGACGCGCTCGGCCGTCTTCGGCGTCATCGGCACCGCCATGGCGCAGGGCATCGTCGCGGGGATCGGCTTTTGGATCGCCGGCATGCCGGGCACGATTCTGCTCGGCTTTGCCGTGACGGCGCTCTCCGTCGTGCCCGTGGGACCACCTCTCGTCTGGATCCCCTGCGCGGCCTGGCTCTACTCGCAGGGAGAAATCGGCTACGCCGTCTTCCTCGTCGTTTGGGGAACGCTCGCCGTGAGTTCCGTCGACAACTTCCTCAAGCCCATTCTGATCGCTCGAGGAACGCCGCTGCCGCTAGCCCTCGTCTTCCTCGGCGTCCTGGGCGGCCTCATGACCTTCGGCTTCCTCGGCCTCATCCTCGGCCCCGTTCTCCTCTCGATCGGGATGGCTCTCCTGCAGGCCTGGCTCAAGCGTCCCCTTCTCGCCAAACAGGCGCTCGAAGCGCCGCCCGCCGACGAGACGCTTCCCGCGGAGGAAGGGGAAGACAGGCTATCCGAAAAATAATTTCAATAGATAAAGGCTTTCGCGCTCCCAACGGACCGAAAGCCTTTTTCCTTTCAAGACCCTCTCTCCCCTTGGGGATCTTCCCGATTTGCAGTTTTCCGGCCGACCGCGTAGGATTGGTTTCCTTTTTGAATTTCCCGCCTCAATAGGGAAATTCCTCTCACAAAAGAGCCGTCTCATCCGCATACTTGTCTGTGTCAAGGAATACGGCTCCTTGCTCATCAAACAACTAGACCAACCTCAACTCTCTGGAGACAACCATGTCTTTGCTTTCCTGGGTGGCCGTCGCCGTCGTGATCGTCGCGATCTGGGCGCTTATCAAGCGCTATGAAACGCGTCTGGTCCTGATCGCCGCCGGTCTCTTCCTCGCCGTCGTCGCGCTGCAGCCGATGGCCGCTCTCAACGCCTTCGCCAAGTCCATGACGAACGCCTCGCTCGTGATGGCCATCTGCTCGTCGATGGGTTTCGCCTTCGTTTCGAGCTACACCAAGGCTGACCGTTCGCTCGTTCACTACATGGCGAGCCCGATCCGCGGTCTCGGCATCTTCCTGATCCCGGTCTGCACGGCGATCACCTTCTTCGTGAACATCGCCATTCCGTCGGCCGCCGGCTGCGCCGCCGCCGTCGGTTCGACCCTGATCCCGGTCATGCTGCGCGCCGGCATCAAGCCCGCCGCCGCCGCTGCCGCCGTTCTGGCCGGCACGATCGGTTCCTACCTCTCGCCGGGTACGTCCCACAACCCGTACGTGGCCAAGATGGCGAACATGGAAGTCATGGACTTCATCGCCTCGCACGCTCCGTACTCCTTCATGATCGGCGCCTTCTCGGTCTTCGGCGTTCTGATCGTCTGCTTCCTCCTCGGCGACCACAAGGGCGACGCGAACGCCAAGGTGGACGAGTCCAAGCTCCAGAAGCAGGACGAAGACTTCAAGCCGAGCCCGATCCTCGCTCTCGTTCCGCTCGTTCCGATCACCATCCTCGTCGTCGGCAACGTTTGGGTTCCCGCCATCAAGATGGGCGTCGCCCAGGCCATGTTGATCGGTGCGATCTGCGCTCTGATCATCGCCCGCGCCAACCCGCAGACCTTCACGAAGGAATTCTTCAACGGTACCGGCAAGGGCTACGCCGACGTGATGGGCATCATCATCGCCGCGGGCGTCTTCGCCGCCGGTCTGAAGTCGGCCGGTTTGATCGACGCCTTCGTCGCCGCTCTGAAGGAATCCAACGAAATCGCCCGCTGGGGCGGCTCGTTCGGCCCCTTCCTCATGGGCATCATCACCGGTTCGGGTGACGCGGCCACGCTGGCCTTCAACGAAACGGTGACCCCGCACGCCAAGGACTTCGGCATGACGATCGAAGGTCTGGGCGGCCTCGCCTTCCTCGCCGGCGCCGCCGGCCGTACGGCCTCCCCGATCGCCGGCGTGACGATTCTCGTCTCCGGTATCGCCATGGTGAGCCCGCTTGAAGTCGTCAAGCGCACCGCTCTCCCGATGCTCCTCGCCGTCATCGCCTGCGCTCTCCTGATGGTCTAATCGTCAGATAGAGTCACACGCTCTTCAGCCGCCCGCGCGCGATTCTGCCGCGGGCGGCTTTGTTTTGTGCGATGAAAAACGCCGCTTCTCTTTCCGAGAAACGGCGTTCGTTGTTTTTCGTCGGGGCTCAGGCTCCGAAAACGTGGGAGAAGCGAACGGGGCCGACCGCGCGGGGCGGATCGTTGTGCCAGACTTGCGCGAGCGCGTATTCGGGCGGCGCGTCAAAGGGAAAGGTCCACCCAAAAGTGGACGCTTCGACGAACCCGAAGCGTCCGTAATAGGCGGGATCGCCCAAAACCACGGCGCCCGCCCAGCCGTCGTGCCGACCTTTTGCCAGAAGCGTCTCGACGAGCTGCGCACCGACGCCCTTTCGACGGTGCGAAAGCGCCACGCTCACGGGGGCTAGAACGAGAACGGGAAGCGTCCCTTCCTTCGTTGGGACGGATCCGCGCGTCATCATGGCGTGCCCGATCAGTTCGCCCCGATCCTCGGCCGCGACTTCGTAGCCCGTTAGACCCTCGGGCGAAGCCCGAAGCCTTCCGACCAATTCGCCCTCCGTTCCGTCGGCGTGTTCGGCCGTGAGAAAGGCCTCCGACACGAGACGGCGGACGGCGTCCTCTTCCGAGGACAACACTTCGCGGATGCGCACGGATCAGATCTTCATGATGTGTTCGCGGTAGAAGCGAAGCTCCTCGATGCTCTCCTGAATGTCCGAGAGCGCTTCGTGGCGCGTCGACTTCGGGAACTTCTTCTCCCACTCCGGCGCCCAGCGCTTGGCGAGCTCCTTCAAGGTCGAAACGTCGATTGAACGGTAGTGGAAGTAGCGCTCCATCTCGGGCATCCAACGCGCCATGAAGCGGCGGTCCTGGCCGATCGTGTTGCCGCACATCGGGCTCACGCCTTCGGGAACGAAGCGGCGGAAAGTTTCGACGAACATCTTCGCCGCGGCGGCCTCGTCGACTTCGCTCACGCGGACGCGGTCGATCAGTCCCGAACGGCCGTGAGTCGTGCGGTTCCATTCGTCCATGCCGTCGAGCACTTCTTCGGTCTGATGAATCGCCACCACGGGACCTTCGTGCAGAACGTTGAGGTTCTTGTCCGTGATGATGGCGGCCACTTCGATCACGCGATTCACTTCGGGCTGAAGGCCCGTCATTTCCATGTCGATCCAAATGAGATTGTCCGCGCTGTAGCGGGGATCGCGTTCGGTCATTCGTTTTCCTTTTCGTTGGGAGGCGGCACTGCCGCGGGGTTTCTATAATAGTTCGTTTTCGTTTCCTTCACCTTCGATTTGATTTCCCCCATGGCCCTCACCGCGCACACGCTGGAGATCCTCTTTTATTCGACCCTCGCGTTCTTCGTCCTCGCCGAGTGCCTCCTGACGGCGCTGCATTCGCACAAGGCCGACGCCAAGGCCGGAGAAATTCCCGAGGATTTCACCGGACGCACGAGCGAAGCGGCTCAGCGCCGCGCCGCCAACTACACTGGGGAAGTCGCTCAGGCGGAACTCCTTCTCGTCTTCGCGGGCGCCCTTTTTGCCTGGCTCATGACCTACGGTCAGGGGCTCACGGTGCTCGCCGCGGCGAGCACCGCAATCCTCGGCCCCGGACAGGCCGCGCAGTGGCTCACGCTCGCTCTCCTGCTCCTTCTCGCGCTCATCGTCGAATTTCCGCTCGGCTGGTACATGCGGCAGCGCGTGAAAAAGAGCTACGGCGTCAAGCGCAGCGTTGCAAAGCGGGCGCTTCTTCGCGGGTTCCGCGAAACCGTGGTGGGCTACCTCGCAACGCTCCCCCTCATCGCGCTCTCGCTTACCGTCTTTGACTTCGCCGGAGACTACTGGTGGCTCCTTCTCTGGGTCGCCTGGCTTCTTTATCTCTTCTGGCGCCGCCAGCTCGGAATCGTCTACGGCCTTTTCCGGCACCGCCGCATCCGGGCGGTGCGCGACGAATCCTTCCGCGCCATGGTCCGCGACTTTCTCGCTTCCGAAGGCTTCACGATGACGGATCTCGTCGTCACGAACCGCCCGCGCCTCTGGAAGCACAGCCACGTCGTGCTCGCGGGTTGGGGAAAGCGCCGCCGCGTCGTCATTTTTTCGCACGCCATGCAGGTTCTCACTCCGACGGAAATCCTCGCGCTCATCGCGCACGACGTCGGCCACATTCGGCATCGGCACACGCTTCTGCGCACGACGATCCTCGCCCTCTGGGGACTCGCGCTCGCCCTTTTCGCGGGCTGGGGAAGCACGCACGGCGTCTTCTTCGAGGGCTTCGGCGTGAGCCGTCACGTCACCTTCCATACCGGGGCGGCCAATGCGGGCTGGGTGCTCGCCGTTGCGATCGCGACCTTCCCGATCATCTTTTATCCCTTCACGCCGCTCAGGAATCTCCTCGCGCGGACCCTGCAGTACGACGCCGACCTCTACGGCGCGCGCCTCGTGGGCGCGGGCCCCATGATCCGAGCGCTCGTGAAGCTGCACCGCGACTACTCGTCTTCCCTCTGGCCTTCGCACCTCTATTCGCTTTTCCATTACTCGCGTCCGCACGTGACGATGCGCGTCGCGCGGCTTCGCAAGTACCTGAAGGATTCCGGACAGGATCCCGAACAACCCGTCGTCTACTCAAACTTCGACCGTCGGAAGTACGCCGCCGCGTCGATCGGAGAACAACATCGTGGCGAAATTTCCCCGCAATCCCCGTCAACCCGTTGAGGCGCCCGTTTTCGGGCGCGTGACGGCCGGACACGGCCGACACCACTTCGTAACGACCGAAACGGGGGAAACCTTCGAAGCGCACCGCCGCGGCAAGAAGGGCGACGTGGTCGTGGGCGACCTCGTGCACTGCACCGAGCCCGTCTCGGGCGTCGCCGCGATCGAGGCGATCGAGCCGCGCAAGTCGCTTCTCTACCGCTCGGACGAGTGGCGCATCAAGACGCTCGCCGCCAACGTCGAACAGGTGGCGATCGTCTTTGCGTCGCGCCCCTCCTTCAACCCCTGGTTCATCTGGAAGGCTCTGCTCGCCGCGCATCAGGCGGACCTGCCCGCGCTCGTCATCCGCAACAAGAAGGATCTTCTCGACGAAGCCGAAACCGCGGACGACGCCGTGGCGCTTCTTCGCGAAATCGGGCACGACGTGGTCGAAGTCTCCGCCGTCGCCGATCCCGAAGGAACGGTCGCGACGCTCAAGCCCCGCTTTGAGGGGAAGGCCACGCTTTTGGTCGGCCAGTCCGGGATGGGAAAGTCGACGATTTTGAATCTTCTCGTTCCCTACGCCGAAGCGGCGACGCGGGAATTTTCGGAAGCCCTCAACCTCGGTCGTCAGACGACGACCGCCGCGCGCTGGTACGACCTCGCCCGCTGCGGGGGCTCGGGCGCCGTCGTCGACACGCCGGGCTTTCAGGAGTTCGGGCTCGCCCACCTGACGCTTCTCGACATTCTGCGCGCCATGCCCGACATCGCCGAGCACGTCGAAGGCTGCCGCTTCTTCAACTGCCGCCACCTCGACGAACCCGGGTGTTCGGTGAAGCGCGCCGTCGAAGAGGGGCTCATCCGCCCCGAGCGCTACGAATTCTACGCGGCGCTCGCCCGCACGGCCCAGTCGGGCCCGATGTGACGATTCTGCGCCGCCCGTCCCACGGCGCAAAATCTCCTCTAAAATGCTTCCTTTCGTCGACGATTTTTCCTTCAAGGCATGAAGAACGATTCCGGCATCATTCCCATTTCCGACGCGACGCACGTGCGCTCGCTTCCGGTTCCGCAGAGCGGGCCGATCCGCACGACCGACGGCTTCTGGACGGACGCGCTCGGGCGGCCGCTGCGCGACCTGCGCATTTCGGTGACGGACCACTGCAACTTCCGCTGCCGCTACTGCATGCCCAAGGAAATCTTCACGAGCCGCTATTCATTTCTTCCGCAGACGGAGCTTTTGAGCTTCGAGGAAATCATGCGTCTTGCGCGCATCGCCGTGCGCCACGGCGTAAAGAAGTTCCGCCTCACCGGGGGAGAACCGCTTCTTCGCAAGGGAATCGAACGTCTCGTCGCCGACCTTCTCTCACTCAAGACCGTCGACGGCGAAGCCCCCGACATCGCCGTCACGACGAACGCCTCCATTCTCAAGAAGAAGCTCCCCGCCCTTAAGGAAGCGGGCCTGAAGCGCGTGACCGTGAGCCTCGACGCCATGGACGAGGCGATCTTTCAGTCCTTCAACGACGTGGGTTTCCCTGCGGCGAAGATCCTCGAAGCGATCGACGCGGCGCTCGAAGCCGGTCTCAAGGTGAAGGTGAACACCGTCGTCAAGCGCGGCGTCAACGAGGACGAAATCCTCAAGATCTGCGAACGATTCCGCCTTACGGGCGTCATTCCGCGCTTCATCGAATACATGGACGTGGGAAGTTCCAACGGCTGGCGCATGACCGACGTCGTTCCCTCGGCGGAAGTGGTCGAGCGCATCCGCTCGCGCTACGAAGTCGAACCGATCAATCCCAACTACATCGGCGAAACCGCCACGCGCTGGCGCTATGTCGACGGCGCCGGGGAATTCGGCTGCATCAGTTCCGTGACGCGCGCCTTCTGCCGCGACTGCTCGCGCGCCCGCATTTCGATGGAAGGGCGTCTTTATCTTTGTCTCTTCGCCACCGAAGGCTACGACCTTCGCACGCTTTTGCGCGGCGGCGCGACGGACTTCGAAATCGAAGAGGCGCTCGGGCGCATCTGGTCGGCGCGCGAAAACCGCTACTCGGAACTTCGCGCCCTCGACCTCACGCCCGACCGTCCCAAGATCGAAATGAGCTACATCGGCGGCTGAGAATTCCCCTTCTAAGGACTTTTTCCCTCGGCCCGCCGCCTTGGCGGGCCGAAGAATTCTCCTATACTAGAAAATCGACCGCGAAAAGCGATCCTCCAAACCCTCAAACCCCAAGAAAAACAAAACCTATGTTCTCGAATCCTACTGCGATCACCTTCGTAGGGTATTTGATCGTCATGGTGGGCGTCGGGCTTTTCGCCTACCGCTACACTCGCAACTACAGCGACTACATTCTCGGCGGCCGCAGTCTCAACGGTCTCGTCACGGCCCTCTCGGTGGGGGCTTCCGACATGAGCGGCTGGTTGCTGATGGGGTTGCCGGGCGCCGTCTTTCTCATGGGGATTCGCGAAGCGTGGATCGCCATCGGCCTCATCATCGGCTCCTACATCAACTGGTGCGTCGTCGCGGCGCGCCTTCGCGTGTACACGGAAAAGACCCACAACGCGCTCACGCTTCCCGACTACTTCTCTCACCGCTTCGAAGACAAACAGAATCTTCTTCGCATCTGCGCGGCGACCGTCATTCTGATCTTCTTTACGATCTACTGCGCCTCGGGCGTCGTCGCGGGCGCGCGCCTCTTCGAGAACACCTTCAACATGCCCTACGAGACGGCGCTCTACATCGGCGCCGCCGCGACGATTCTCTACGTCTTCCTCGGAGGCTTCCTCGCCGTGAGCTGGACCGACACGATTCAGGCGGCCCTCATGTGCCTCGCCCTCATCGTGACGCCGATCGCCGTCATGTGGGACCTGGGCGGCTTTGAAATGACCGTGAACCGCGTCGCCGAAATCGATCCGAAGATGATCAACCTCATGAGCGGCCACACCTGGATCGGCATCGTCGGGCTCGTCGCCTGGGGGCTCGGCTACTTCGGACAGCCCCACATTCTCGTGCGATTCATGGCGGCCCGCAACGCAAGCATCATCCCGAACGCGCGCCGCGTGGCGACTCTCTGGATGACCTTCTGCCTCTCGGGCGCCGTGGCCGTCGGCTTCTTCGGCGCGGCCTACTTCGCCGAACACCCCAACGTGGCGGGACTCGTCGTCGAAAATCACGAACGCGTCTTCATCGTCCTCTCGCAGCTCCTCTTCAATCCCTGGATCGCGGGCATCCTGATGTCGGCCATTCTCGCGGCCGTCATGTCGACGCTCTCGTGCCAACTCCTCGTCTGCAGCTCGACGCTTACGGAAGACTTCTACCGCACCTTCCTGCGCCCCAAGGCCACGCAGTTCGAACTCGTCTGGGTCGGCCGCGCCATGGTGCTCCTCATCTCGGCCGTCGCCGTCTGGATGGCGATGGACCCCAACAGCCTCGTGCTCTCGCTCGTCGCTTACGCTTGGGCGGGCTTCGGCGCGGCCTTCGGTCCCGTCATCATCCTCTCGCTACGCTGGAAGCGCATGACGCGAAACGGCGCCCTCGCGGGCATGATCACGGGCGCCCTCACGGTCCTCGTCTGGAACCACTTCGCCTGGTTCGGCCTCTATGAAATGGTCCCGGGCTTCCTCTTCGCGACGATCGCCATCGTCGTGGTGAGCCTTCTCGGCAAGAAGCCGAGCGACTCCATCTGCGCGACCTTCGACGAAGTCGACGCGATCGTCCGCAAGGTCTGACGCACGGTCTCGCACCGAAGAAAAGGGGGAGCGGTTCGAAAACCGCTCCCCCTTTTCTTCGGACAAAAGCGGATGCCGCGGCACCCGCCTTTGGGAGAACACCTTGCGGATTACTTCTTCGCCGCAGCCTTTTCCTTGGCTTCTTCGGCTTCGGCCGCCCAGAGAAGGTCGGGACGGGTCGAGGCGAGGATCGCTTCGTCGGGCGCGCCTGCGCTCTGCAGCGAACAGAAGATCATGGCGCCGTCCTTGTAGGGCGAGACGTGGAAGGCCTTTTCGGCGCGGCCGAATTCCGGCATTTCGCGGTTTTGCGGACGCACGTACACTTTCCACTCGGAGCCGCCGTTTTCACGGGCCTTCGTGCCAAAGTGAGCAGCCTTGTGGTTCGTGTCGATCGCTTCCCAATCGAGGCGCAATTTTTCAACGACGTCCATCCAGTCTTCCTTCACGGTGAAGCCCCAGAAGTGATTGTGCATATCGGGCACGCCGAAGAAACGTTCGATCGCATCGCTCACGATGAAGCCCGTAATCGTCAGACCGTTTTCACGGAAGCTCTTCTTGAAGGGGATTTCTTCGAGTTGTTCGCCTTTGAGTTTTAGAAACGCGAGGTTGTCCTTGCGGACCTTGAGCGCTTCGGGAATCTTCTTGTCCTTGGCGAGGGCTTCGTAAAAGCTCGTGTCACAGGCGCTGAGCGCTTCTACGAGCGTGGGCGCGGCCATCGCGCTCGCCGCTGCGGCAGCAAGGCCGAGGCCGAGCAAAAGGGATTTCTTCACTTGAGTCTCCTCATGTGGTTTTGGGGTCAATTACTCGAAGTCTCGCACGGTGAGGTGACTGCAATCTTAACCGCCGGCTCCATTCCTGTTTTCGGTCAGGAGAGGAGCGATCGGATAGCCCTGCGCTCGAAGGCCTTTCTATAGTTGATCAAGAGATCCAGTTTCTCGCAGAGCCAGATGCGGCGGGCAAGCGGTCGCTCCAACTCTCGCGCCAGCAACGCGAAGAACTGTTCGGCGGGCGTTATGTCGAGCGTTTCGAAGTAATCCGCTTCGACACCCCGGACCTTCGTCACCTGCTCAAGAAAGATTTCCCGCCCGCGTCGTCCTTCCAGATATTCACGAACTTCCTTCGTCTCGAAGAAGTCTCCCGCGAAGAAGTCGTCGTAGCTGTGCAGCGCGTCCACCTTTTTCAGAAGCGCCTCGTAGTTCGAACGAGAAAGACCGTCTGGAAGACACTCTTGCGGCCACGAATCGACGCGCTCGAGCGCCTTGAGCCAATCCAGCTCCTTCTCCTCCCTGAGTTTTCGGGCGAAAGGCGCCATGTCGTCAAGCCCGAGCGTCGTGTTTCTGCGGTTCGTGAGGAAGTTGCAGAGCACAACGATCGTGTCCGTCTCTTCGTGACGGTAGAGTTCAAAGCGGCGGCGCGGGAATCCATCGCCGTCACTTCGGGAGAAGGGAGTGCGCTCTCCTTGCGAGAGAAAAAGATTCAGAAACTCGTTCGTCCCCTTCCGTCCCGTGCATATGACAAGACGCGGGCGATAACGACGAAGGCGCGCTTTGACATGTTTTTCGAAGACGGCCGTCGCCCTGCCCCGGTACTCGCCGAGAGTCTTGACGCCGGACTCTCCGAGCGCCTTCTTCACACTGCACCGCAACGACGAACCGGGGCCGTAGAGGAAATAGGAATTTTCCCAATCGTCGTGCGTCGTAAGCGACAGAACGCCCGAGTTCATCTGAAAGCCGTGTCCGCCCCAGGCGAAGATCTTGTGCTCGGGCACGTACTTTTCCGTCAACTTGCGTCGTTCGCCGTCGGTTTTCGCAACCTCGAGCTTGGCGAGAAAATCTCCGTCGGTGAGCGCCGCCACCAAGGCCGAGGAAAGCGTTCGGTATTCGTAGTCGAGTGCACCGAAGTTCCCAAACGCCGTGATCGTCGCGAGATCGACGCCGCGCAAAGCGGCTCGCTTGAAAGTTTCCCAGTCGTTTCGGCCGCCCCCGAACTCCAACCCGCAAATCCAAACGGGCGAGTACGGATTCCCGCCGTTGACGTCCATGCCGAGATCGGGCCCATCCTCGCGGAGAACGGAGAAAAGATCGGGAAGGGGGATTGGAACGAATGGTTCCGACATGATGGTCCTTTCAGAGGTCGAGGGAAAAGAATCCGTTCATTATCGCACTGAATTCTATGCGGCGGACCTCATGATTTTCCCCGTCTGCGCGGGACAATGGACCGCCGGCGGTTTGCCGCCCGGACAAAGACGCGAACGCCCCGAGTGCCAAGGCGCACCCGGGGCGTTTCCGGCTCATTGCCGCCGTGCAGCCCTTGCGGCCGCACCGCCGGCGTTACTCGGTCGGATTTTCCACCGTGAAGACGAGCTTGCCGTCCTGCACGTCGCCCACGACCTTGCCGCCCGGCAGGACCTTCCCTTCGAGGATCAGGCGGGCGACCGGGTTCTCGACGTGTTCCTGCACGGCGCGCTTCAGAGGACGCGCACCGAACTGAACGTCGAAGCCCGCTTCGGCCACCTTGTCGAGCGCGGCGTCCGTGAGCTCGAGCTTGAGGTCCTGCGCGGCCATGCGGCCCTTCAAGAGGTCAAGCTGCAGGTTCGCGATGCGGCGGATCGATTCCTTGCCGAGCGAGTTGAAGACCACGATCTCGTCGATGCGGTTCACGAATTCCGGACGGAAGTGTTCCTTCACTTCCTTCATCACGGCTTCGCGGATCTCTTCGTGCGGCGCCCCGGCGAGGCGTTCGATTTCGAAGGCCCCGAGGTTCGACGTCATCACGATGACCGTGTTCTTGAAGTCGACCGTGCGGCCCTGACCGTCCGTCATGCGCCCGTCGTCCAAAACCTGCAGGAGCACGTTGAAGACGTCGGGGTGCGCCTTTTCGACTTCGTCCAAGAGAATCACCGAATAGGGCTTGCGGCGGACGGCTTCCGTGAGGTAGCCGCCTTCTTCGTAGCCCACGTATCCCGGAGGCGCGCCGATCAGACGGGCGACGCTGTGCTTTTCCATGAATTCGCTCATGTCGATGCGGATGAGCGCATCGTCGGAGTCAAAGAGGAAGTTCGCAAGCGCCTTCGTGAGTTCGGTCTTGCCGACGCCCGTAGGCCCGAGGAAGAGGAAGCTGCCGTACGGACGGTTCGGGTCCGCAAGGCCCGCGCGGCTGCGCAGAATCGTCTCCGTCACGCGCTGCACCGCTTCTTCCTGACCCACCACGCGCTTTGCGAGCGTCTCGCCCATGTGAAGGAGCTTCTGGCGTTCGCCCTCCATCATCTTCGAGACCGGAATTCCGGTCGCGCGGCTCACCACCTCGGCGATTTCCTCGGCGCCCACCGCAGTGCGGAGAAGCTTCATGGGCTTATCCGCGCCCTCGGCCTTTTCGGCGCGGCGCAGGCGTTCCTCGAGCTTCGGGAGGCGTTCGTACTGCAGCTGCGCGAGCTTTTCATACTGCGCGGTGCGGCGGTATTCCTCCATCTGGCGGCGAACCTCTTCGATTTCGTCGCGCACGCTCTTGGCGCCGAGCGCTTCGCTCTTTTCGCGCTTCCACACTTCCTCAAGGTCGGAGTATTCGCGCGAGAGACGTTCGATTTCCTCTTCGATCGCTTCGAGGCGCTTCTTCGAGGCTTCGTCCGTTTCCTTCTTCATCGCTTCGCGCTCGATCTTGAGCTGGATGAGACGGCGGTCAAGCTTGTCGAGCGCTTCGGGCTTCGAGTCGATTTCCATCTTGATGCGCGCCGCCGCCTCGTCGATCAGGTCGATCGCCTTGTCGGGGAGGAAGCGGTCCGTGATGTAGCGGTGAGAGAGTTCGGCCGCCGCGACGATCGCGGGGTCGGTGATCTCGACGCCGTGATGCGCTTCGTACTTCTCCTGCAGGCCGCGCAGAATCGCGATGGTGTCCTCGACCGACGGTTCGTCGATCATGACCTTCTGGAAACGACGCTCCAGCGCCGCGTCCTTTTCGACGTACTTGCGGTATTCGTCAAGCGTGGTCGCACCGATCACATGGAGTTCGCCGCGCGCGAGCGCAGGCTTCAGCATGTTGCCCGCGTCCATGCTGCCTTCGGTCTTCCCGGCGCCCACCACCGTGTGGAGTTCGTCGATGAAGAGGATGATGCGGCCCTCTTCCTTCGTGACTTCTTCAAGAAGCTTCTTCAGACGTTCCTCGAATTCGCCGCGGTACTTTGCGCCCGCGATGAGGCCCGCCATGTCGAGGCTCAGCACGCGCTTTCCCTTCAGGGTGTCGGGGACTTCGCCGTTCACGATGCGCTGCGCAAGCCCTTCGACGACGGCGGTCTTGCCGACGCCGGGTTCGCCGATCAGCACGGGGTTGTTCTTGCTGCGGCGCTGCAGAATCTGCATCGTGCGGCGGATTTCGTCGTCACGCCCGATCACGGGGTCGAGCTTGCCGCGGCGCGCGAGGTCGGTGAGGTCGATCGTGTACTTCTTGAGCGCTTCGCGCTGGCTTTCGGCATCGGGGTTGTCCGCGCCGTCGCTGCCGCGCACGGCGGAGATCGCCATTTCCATGGCGCTTCTCGTAAGCCCGCATTCGCGCGCGAGGCGACCCGCCTCGCTCTTGTCTTCGCAGAGCGCAAGCAGGAACATTTCGGTGGAGATGTAGCGGTCGTTGCGCTTCATCGCCTCCTTTTCCGTGAGGTTGAGAATGTTCCCGAGTTCACGCGAAATCTGAATGTCGCCGTCCGTGCCCGAAACGCTCGGCATGGCGCGCAGACGCTCTTCGACGCGTCGCTCGAGCTGCGCGACGTTCACGCCGGCGCGCTCGAGAAGACTGCGGCTTGCGTCTTCAGAATCCTTCAGCAAAGCGGCCAGGAGGTGAATGGGTTCGAGTACCTGGTGGTCGTGCGCCAGGGCGACGGATTGCGCGTCGCCGAGCGCCTGCTGAAATTTCGTGGTCAATTTGTCCTGACGCATGGGTTTCTTTCTTCCTTTCGTCGAACATTCGACGATGTAGTGTCTTGATACTCTTCATATGAGTCCGACACCCCCAAAAAACAAGAGGAAGAAAGATTTGGTTGCGAATGCAAGGCGCCCACTCATGGCATGGACGAGGACTGGGACGATGCTTGTCCGTTTCTCGCCATGGGCATTCAACTTGCCTGCAGACACCGCCCCGAAACGTACGAAACGCCACCGTGAAGCGATTCGATGAGCGCAGAGAGCGACGACGGGTAATGAAAGAGATTGTCCCCTTCTTCGAGCGACCGCATCCAACGGTAGGCTTCTTCCAAAACGATGGGCGACACGAAAATCCACTCCCCCTTCCGTCGCCACAATCCCCTCTTGCGCCAGTGATGGAGAATGCGGTCGACCCAGTTGAGCGTCGTGTTGACGATCTGACTTTGCGTCTGGATGGTCGTGGGAACCGGCATGCGGATCCAGCGGCTCCCGTCCTCGTCCTCCAGCATTTGGCCGTAGTTGGCGGCCCATGTCGCAAGAAACGCCTGGAGACGTTCACGTCCGTCGAGAAGAGAAAGACACGCAAAACTCAGGCGATCCGACAACACACAGCACTCAAACTGCACGGCACAGATTTTGAAGAGCCGTGGCTCGCTCTCCAGGACGGACAGCAGAAGCGAGCGCGGGCAGACGCAAAGCTCGCAGTCTGTGATGGCAAAGTAGCGACCGATCGCATGGCGGCCCGAAAAGAAGTTGAGATTCCCGGCCGCAATGCGGCCGGGCGTCGCCAAACCGATCGCTCGTCCGTCGAGATTTCCCATGCTTCTCGCTGTGATGCCCCGTCGAACGACGATCAGCTCGTCGATCTTCTCGGAGTGTCCGAAAAGAAGGTTGCCCGCTCGGATGGTACGTTTAAGTCCCAAACGAAGCATTAAAGAAAGAAGATCTGGATCCAGACGATGCGTGATCCAGGGCATGATCGGCACGGGCGAGCGCTCGATAGCGTCGTCCAAGACCGAATCGAACGAACACTGAATCAGCGTTTTGTGCCAAGCTTTCGAGAGTTTCGCCATAGTGCGAAGTGCACAAAAGGCGAAGCCGCCCGGGCGGATTGCGGCTTCGCAGGAGGTCGGATTGATCAGGCGCGCGAATCTTCCAGAGCGCTTCGCGCCGCCGCACGACCGAAGATGATGCAGTCCGAGACGGCCACCGTACCGAGCCGAACCTGCCCGTGAACGCCGCCCGTCACTTCACCGGCGGCGTAGAGCCCGGGAATCACCTTGTGGCAGGCGTCGTATACCTGCGCGCGATCGTTGATTTCGAGACCACCCATCGTGTGGTGTACCCGCGGCCAAAGGCGAGCAGCGTAATACGGACCCTCGTCATTGGGAAGCGAATCCTCAAAGAACATGCACCCGAGGTCTTCATCCTTCTTGGCCCTAAGAAAGTCGTTCATTCGCTCGTTTTGCGCCTTGAGTGCCTCAACCGGAATCTTATAAAAATCCGCCATGGCTTCCAAGGTATCGAACTTGCAGATGACGCCGTTCTTCATGGCATGCTCGAAAGACGACCGCTTCATGGCCTTCCCCGTCTGCGCCTTGACGTTCTTTTCACTGGCATAGATGAGTGCGGGATGACCGATCGCAATGATCGCGTCGGCACGTTCCTTACGGTTCCCCGTTTCCTTGAAGAAGCGTTTGCCGGTAGCGATATCGACCATACAACCGTAACCCACGATCGACTCAACGAACTGCGGCGCGAGTCCGAAGCCCGTTTCATCGGGCGAGGTCCACGGGCCCAGTTGAATCCAGTCCATCTGTACCGTATTGGCGCCGATCATTTGCGCCTGCTGAATCATTTCCCCCGTAGCACCGGGATGATTCGTAGAGCCGAAGTCAGCGGTCAGACGAGGATCATGGCTCATGCGCATCACGACATTCTGAGAAAAGCCCCCTGAAGCGAGGAGAACCCCCATCCGGGCGCGAATGGTTTCGACCTTGCCTGAATTTTCCTTTCCGAACCGATAGCCGCGACGAACTTGAACGCCCTCAACCCGACCGTCCGCACCGATAATGAGTTTCTCTGCCTTCGTGCGAAGTTCTACGGGAACGCCCCATTGTCGGCATTTTGCATTCATCGGATTGATGAAGCCGGCTCCGGATTTTTCCACGACCGTGTGGCTACGCTTCACGCTGTGACCGCCGTGGTAGTAAACATCGGCGAACTTGACGCCGATCTGATCGCGAAGCCACTCGTAAGTTGCGACGGACTCGTCGCTGATCTTTCGGGCGAGCGACGGATGATTGATGTAGCCACCCGCCTTCATAATGTCGGAGAACATCAGATCGGCCGAATCCTGGATGCCGCGCTCCTTCTGCATATCGGTACCGGCCGCAGCGATCCCTCCGCCGTTGATGATGGAGTTGCCGCCGATCGCAGGCATTTTGTCGATCAAAAGCACCTGCTTGATGCCGATCTGGTGCGCCTCAAGCGCCGCGGCGAATCCGGCGAAGCCGGTGCCGATAATGAGAAAATCAACCGTACGATCCCACTGAACGTTTTTTTCAGCGGCTTGCGCGGCGCCGACGGAGGCGGAAGCAAAAACGGCGGGCACGACGGCTGCCGCAGCGGTGAGAAGCGATCTTCTGGTGGCGTTCATGAGATTTCTCCTTCGTTTGAGTCCTTGGTTTTTCGCAGTTCGTGTCGGCCGACGCGTGTAATCTACCAAGTCAAAAAAACGGAAAAATCGAACTGAGTGTGAAGATGCGCTATGGAAAAATACCGATCTTCGCTCGAAAAGACCGAACGGTTTTCGAACGGCGCCCCAACTCGCCGTCTCCACGGCCTGGGATCCACTGCCCGGTGCTTGAGTCAGCGTAAAAATGATCGAATCATGAGAACACCCGCCGTCGCAGCCGCAAGACTTCCGATCACGTGGACAAGAAGGTGGCGCGTCCAGCGGCCCCAGGCGCCGTCGAGCAAAAATCCCACGGACTCCGTCGAAAAGGTGGAGAACGTGGTGAGGCCGCCCAAAAAGCCCGTGACGAGAAGAAGCCGCAGGGCGTCATTCACGGGAAAAACCGCGAAGCACCCCGCGAGAATGCCGGCCGCGAAGCACCCGACAAGGTTCGCGGCGAGCGTTCCCGCCGCGAGTCCGCCGACGCTTCCGAGACCGACCGTGAGGAGCCACCGGCAAAGCGCTCCGAGGGCCGCCCCCGCCGCTACGGCGGCCGCGCCCTCCCAAGAGATGCCCGTCACGACGGTCAGAGCGCCGCAATGAGCGCGTCGACGTCTTCGGGCTTCGTAGCCCAGCTCGTGACGAACCGCACGACGTGACGGTGTTCGGGAAGGGCCTCCCAATAGGCGAAGGTCGTCACCTCGCGCAGGCGAGCGAGCTGTTCGTCCGTGACGACGGCGAAGACCTGATTCGTGCCCGTGACGAAGGGAAGTTCATAACCCTTTTCGAGGAGCGCTTCGGTGATGCGCTTGGCGAGCGCCACGGCGTGACACCCCATCTCCACGTAAAGGCCGTCCTCAAAGAGCGCCTCGAACTGAATGCCGAGGAGCCGCCCCTTGGCCAACACCGCGCCCGACTGCTTCATCGTCGTGTAGAAGTGCGGCAGAATTTCCGGACGCGTCACGACAAGCGCCTCGCCAAAGAGCGTCCCCACCTTCGTGCCGCCGATGTAGAAGACGTCCGCGAGGCGCGCGATGTCTTCAAGCGTCACGTCGTTCTTTTCCGCCGCAAGGCCGTAGCCGAGGCGCGCCCCGTCGATGTAAAGCGGCAGATGATGGCGGTCGCAGACGGCGCGAAGGGCCTTGAGTTCGTCGAGCGTGTAGAGCGTGCCGTACTCCGTCGGGTGCGAGATGTAGACGAGTCCGGGATGAACCGCAAAGTGGCGCGAAGGATCGTGCAGGAACTTCTGCATGGCCGCTTCGACCGTCTCGGCCGAAATCTTCCCTTCCTTTTCGGGAAGCGTGAGGACCTTGTGGCCCGAAGCCTCGATCGCGCCCGCCTCGTGCCCCGTGATGTGGCCCGTGTCGGCCGAGAGGACGCCTTCGTAGTTGCGAAGGATCGAGCGGATCACCGTCGCGTTCGTCTGCGTTCCGCCCACGAGAAACCACACCTGCGCGTCGGGCGCGCCGCAGGCCTTGCGGATGAGCTCGGCCGCCCGTTCGCAGTGCTTGTCCGCCCCGTAGCCCGGCGTCTGATCAAGATTCGTGGCGGAGAGTTTCTCCAAAATGCGCGGATGCGCGCCTTCCAAATAGTCGCATTCGAAGTGAAGCATCGGTCGTCCCGTTTCGTTCGTTGATGTCTTGGAGCGTCCCGACCGTGCGGGACGCGGATTTGTCCATTGTAGAACGAGGACAAAAAGCTTGCCGACGGCGCCGCTTGACGGTCCCTCCCCTCCGAAATTCCCTGCGAAGGGCTATCATTCGGCATCTTTCTCTTTCTTTTTTGCCTTCCATGACCAACCAACCCGTCCGCCGTCCCGTCGACTTCTTCGCCTTCGCCGTGTGCGTGGGCCTTTGCTTTGTGTGGGGCCTGCAGCAGGTCGCCATCAAGGCGGCGGGTGACGCCGTGAGTCCCATGCTGCAGGTGGGTCTGCGGTCCGCCGTTTCGGGACTTCTCTTGTGGCTCTTCAACCGCTATTGGTTGAAGGAGGTCTGGAACCCCGAAGTGAAGCTTCGCGACGCGCTTCTCGTGGGGCTCTGCTTTACGGGGGAATTCTTCTTCGTGTCCGAAGGCCTGCGCTTCACCTCGGCCGCCCACATGTCGGTGCTTCTCTACACGGCGCCGCTCTTTTCCGCCGTGGGACTCGCCGTGAAGCTTCCCGAAGAGCGGCTCAACCTCATTCAGTGGTCGGGGCTGCTTCTCGCCTTCTGCGGGATCCTCGTCGCCTTCCTCCTTCCCGCCCTCACGGAGGCGACGCCCGAAGAGAACCTGTGGATTCTCGGCGACGCGCTCGGCCTGGGCGCCGGGATTTCCTGGGGCTTTGCGACGATCTTCCTGCGAACCACCACCATGAACGCCGCCCCCGCCTCGCAGATGCTCTTCTGGCAGCTCGCCACGGGCGCGGTGGTGCTGACGGCGCTCGCCCTTCTCACGGGTCAGAGTCACTTCGAGAGCACGACGCTCGGCTGGGCGAGCCTCGTCTTTCAGACCGTCATCGTGAGTTTCGCAAGCTACCTCGTCTGGAACTGGCTCCTTCGCCGCTATCTTGCCTCGCGCCTCGGCGTCTTTCTCTTCATGACGCCGATCTTCGGCGTGGTCCTGAGCGTGCTTCTTCTCGACGAATCCGTGGGACTACCCTTCGTCGCGGGATCGGTCCTCGTTTTGCTCGGCCTGCTTCTTGCGCAGCGCTCGAGCCGTCGCCGCTGACGCCCTTCGGCGACCTTCGCGCCCCAACGAAAAGCGCCCTTTTTCCGCACGGGAAATCGGGCGCTTTTGCGTTTTGGGACTTTTTGTCCGATCAGCCCCAACGGGCCTTGGCGAGGTCGTCGCTCTCTCGCGCGTCGACCCAGCGGGCGCCCTCGGGCGTTTCCTCCTTCTTCCAGAAGGGCGCTTCGGTCTTCAACCAGTCCATGATGAAGGAGGCGGCTTCGAAGGCCGCGTGACGGTGGCGCGACGCGACCGCCACGAGGACGATCTCCTCGCCCACGACCATGCGGCCGACGCGGTGGATCACCGTGACGTCGCCCAAGGGCCAGCGGCCGCGGGCCGTCTCGACGATCTTCGCGAGGCTCTTTTGGGTCATACCCGGATAGTGTTCGAGCGTCATGGCCGTGACGTTCGAGCCGTCGTTGACGTTTCGCACGACCCCCGTGAACGTGACAATCGCGCCCATGTCGGGCGAACCCTCGCGGATGCGGGCGGTTTCCTCGCCGATGTCAAAGGGCTCGGTCGTGACCAGAATCTTCGTTTCCGCCACGGTCAACCTCCCGTCACCGGCGGGAAGAAGGCGACGACGTCGCCCTCTTTCAACGCCTCGTCGTCCGACGCGAGCTCTTCATTCAGGGCCGCGCGGATGCGCTTGAGATTCGCAAAGGCCGTGGCATAGGGCTCGCCCTTTGCGACGAGCCAGTCGCGAAGCGCCCCCACCGTGCGCACGTCGTCGGGCGTTTCCGCCTCTTCGCGGTCAAAACCGAGCTGTTCGCGCAGATAGGCGAAGTACAGGATTTCGATCTTCATTTTCTTAGTGCTCTCTCGTTACTCAGGCAAAGAATCGGCAGAAGGGGTAGTAACGCACGAAGTCGCCCTTCTTCACGGGCTCGCCCGCGGGCACGTCGACGAGGCCGTCGCCCCAGGCGCAGGAGGAAAGGACCTGCGAATTCTGATTGGGATAGCGGTCGAGTCCTCCTTCGGCGTTGCGGCGAACGCGCAGGAATTCCTCGCGGTCGCCGGGCTTCAACCAGTCGAAATCGGCGCGCACGAGCTGCGGCTGCACTTCGATGTCGTTCGAGCCCATGCGGCGCAAAAGGAAGGGACGCGCCATCATGAGGAAGATCACGAAGGCGGCGACGGGGTTTCCCGGAATGCCGATGAAGGGAACGTTCTTCACATGCCCGAAAGCGAGGGGTTTGCCCGGCTTCACGCGCACGCGCCAGACGTCGAGCGCTCCGAGCGACTCGACGGCGGGCTTGATGTGGTCCTCTTCGCCCACGGACATGCCGCCCGTCGACAAAATCACGTCGGTCGTCTCCTCGGCGCGTTCGAGCGCCGCCTTCGTCGCCTCGAACGAATCGGGAATGCTCCCGAGGTCGTAGGCCTCGCAGCCGAGCGTGAGAAGGAGACTGCGCAGCATGTAGCGGTTCGAATTGTAGATGCCGCCCGGCGGGAGGGGTTCTCCGGGCTGCACGAGTTCGTCCCCGGAGAAGAAGACGCCCACGCGCAGACGGCGGTACACCGTCACGTAGGCGCGGCCGACGCTCGCGATCACGCCGATCACGGCGGGCGTCAGGCGCGTACCGCGCGAGGCGATGACCGTACCCTGCGCCACGTCGCTTCCGCGGCGGCGGATCCAGGCGCCCTCGCGGGCCGAAGCGACAAACCGCACGCCCTCGGGCGTCACTTCGGTTTCCTCCTGCGGCACGACGGCGTCGGCCCCTTCGGGAACGGGGGCGCCCGTAAAGATGCGCGCGACCGTGCCCGGCTTCAGGGCTTCGCCGACGGACCCCGCCGGGATGCGCTGCGAAACGGGAAGGACCGCGCCCTCCGTCGCCTCGGCGAAACGCACGGCGTAGCCGTCCATCTGCGAATTGTCCCAGGCGGGCACCGCCACGGGGCTTCCCACGTCTTCGGCCAGAATGCGGCCCGTGCTGTAGAGAAGCGGAACGGTTTCCGTCTCGGTAATGGGGCTCGCGCCCGCCATCAGTCTCGAAAGGGCTTCGGTGTAAGAAATCATCGTCTTTCCTTCGCCAGCGGGCAAAGGCCTTTTCCAAAAAGAAACTCGCCGCTTATTTTAGCGGCGAAGATGCGTCTCGAACATATGGGCCGCCACGCGCTCGGGTTCGTCGATCGGCAAAACGGGAAGGTCGGTGCCGAGCGCCTCGGCCGAGACGTTCGAGACGACGCCCGCAAGAAGGGCGCCGGGAAAGAGCGGCCCCTCGGGCGTCGCGTCGGGGCGAAAGACCTCGTACTTCGGGTAATCGCCCTCGTTTTTGAAGCCTTCGACAAGCACGAGGTCCACGTCGCCCACGTGAGAAAGGAGCTCTTCGACGCCCGCGCGGCCCGCGGGCGTTTCATGAAGCACGACCCAGCGCGCGTCGCTTCGCACGACGACCGTCTCGGCGCCCGCTTCGCGGTAGCGCCAGCTGTCCTTGCCGGGTTTGTCCATCGAAAACCCGTGATGCGCGTCCTTGAGCACCGCGACCCGAAGGCCGCGGGCCCGAAAGATCGCGACGAGCCGCTCAAGAAGCGTGGTCTTTCCCGATCCCGAGCGGCCCACGAAGCCGATCACGACGGGCCGCGTCACCGTCCGATCTCCCCGACGACGCCCCGCAGCCACTCTTCGTCGAGCGCATGCGAAGCGGGCGGCGTCACGACCGCGGGCGGTTCCTTGTAGCCGAACGGCCACTCGGGATTGTGTCCCGTGGCGGCGCGCACCATGCGCGGGAACTTCACGGGCTGCACCGTCTCGAGGCAGAGCGTCTTGACGCCGACGGGGTGAAGAATGATTCCCGAATAGAGGGCGTCGGCCGTGTGCGGGTCGACGAAGACGTGATGGTTCAGGTACATCTCCTCGATGATCTCGAGGCGGTTCGGATGGTCGGACGATCCCGACGAGAGGCCGCTTCGGCGAAGCCGCGAGAACTCTTCGGCGGAAAGCGAGAATTCGCCCGTGTCGTCGAGGAGCACCATCAGCTCGCGCACGCGGCGGCTGTCGCCCTTCAGGAAGCTGTAGAGGAAGCGCTCCACGTTCGCGGCGCGCGAGATGTCCATCGAGGGCGAGGTCGTCTGAATCGTTTCGCTCGCGGGACGCGGACGGTAGACGCCCGTGCGCACGAAGCGGTCAAAGGTGTCGTTTTCGTTCGTCGCCACGATGAGGCGCAGGATCGGCAGTCCCATGCGCTTGGCGAGCCATCCGGCGTAGGCGTTGCCGAAGTTGCCGGCGGGCACGGCGTAGACCACTTCCTCGCCCACGCGGTCGACCGCCTGCAGGTAGGACCAGAAGTAGTAGACGAGGTGCGAGACGATGCGGAGCCAGAGCGTGCTGTTGATCGCGCCGATGCGGTGTTCACGGCAGAAGGCCTCGTCGGCGAGCACGCGGTTGACGAGATCCTGACAGTCGTCGAAGGTTCCTTCGCCCACGAGGTGGTGAACGTTCGGAGCGGTTTCGTTGTAAAGAATCCGGGCCTGGCACTGCGACATGCGGTCCTTCGGACTCACGAGAACGAGATCGACCCCAGGAATGTTCGCGAAGTGGTGCGCGGCGGACGCGCCCATGTCGCCCGAGGTGGCGCCGAGCAGGATGCGCGGACGCTTTTCTTCGGGGAGGATGCGCTCGTAGTAGAGCGACGCAAAGCGTAGCGACAGGTCGTCGAAGGCGAGCGTCGGACCGTTCGAGAGTTCCAGGAGCGCCACGCCGTCGCGCAGCCACGTCACGGGCGTCACCGCCTCCGCGTCAAAGGGATTGCGGCGGAATGAGAATTCCTTGGGCTGATAGGCGTCCCGGCAGAGCGTCCACAGGTCGCGGCGCGGAATTTCGGGCGCGAAGAGGTGGAAGATCTCAAAGGCGAGGCCCGCATAATCGGTCCCGAGCCAGGTATGGAGCTTTTCCGGCGTCACTTGCGGCACTTCGTCGGGCATCCAGAGCCCGCCGTCGGGTGCAAAGGCCGTGAAGCTGATGTCGGTGAACGCTCGGGCTTTTTTGTCGCCCCGCGTGGATACGTATTGCATCGCGCCACTCCTCGTCTAAAAAACTGTCGTGAGCCAAGCCTTTCGGGCCCGGCGACTGTACGTGTGAACTCTCCCCAGCCAACGCTACGCTTTTGGCTGGGGCTTCCGGTTTCACAGCCTAGGTGGACACAGGAAGATTTCCCATGTCCGGCTTAGGCTCCGCCGGCTTCGCAGCTCCGACATCGTCGGCGCGCATGGATCGGGGCGTCCCACCCCTACCTTGTCCTTCGCTCGATTCGCCTTTCTTACGCACGCGCAAGAGGCGCTTTCGCTCTTTGGACTTCTGTTGGTCATCAAAAATCTGTTGCACGGCCCGCGAGGCGATGTTCATCGCCGCGACCTGGTCGGCAGAAAGTTGATGATCTTCATTGAATCGGCAGTCGGGGTTCGTGCAAGCAAAGTGCGCCTGGTCAGGGCGGTTGCTACGGTGTGTGTGCCCGCATTTCGGGCATTGCTGACTGCTGTAGGCGGCCCGCACGGTAACAACGAGTTTTCCGTGTCTCAGCGCCTTGTACTGTGCATAAGTTAAAGTACGACCCCACATGCCCTCGAACTGAATCGCTTTGTGAAGGCCCGCCTTCGCCGATCGTCCGCTGGGCAGAGGTTTGCCCGCCTCGTCATACTTCGGCTTAGGAGCGGCCATCATATTCTTGATTTTCAGATCCTCAAAGGCGATCACATCCGCTTCGGGATTGGAAACCAGAGCATGTGAAGTCTGGTGCGCAAAGTTTTCCCGAACATTGCGCCCGTACGTATGAGCATCATTGAGTTTGCGGCTCGTTTTGCGACTTCCCTTGCTGTCCCGTTCTTGCCGCGCATGTTTCTTCTGGAGTCTCTTGATGCGCTTGTCCTTGGCGCGCATACGCTCCTTTTCGATGCGTTTGAGACCAAAGCCCTCCGTTTGCGTCTGCAAAGGCGTCACAATGCCTCTGTCGCAACCGATCGTACGCACCAAAAGCTCCTCGGGCGTCTGCATTCTCAGGCGGGCACGAATCTCGTCCTCCGTCTCGGGAAAAC
>OOIF01000706.1_pt1 | contig 35169 bp, 26 predicted proteins | sample 1691961 | NCBI WGS metagenome assembly OOIF01 (sample SAMN06348146, study PRJEB24527) | human gut metagenome | biome: human gut; feature: ankylosing spondylitis patient; material: feces | host: Homo sapiens | place: China | collected 2015-10 | reverse complement strand
GCTCGTTCTGCATCAGCGAAGAGAAGCCCACGATGGCGTTGAGCGGCGTGCGGATTTCGTGGCTCATGTTGGCCAGGAACGCCGACTTGAGCATGTCCGACTCCTCGGCCTTCTCCCGGGCGACGACCAGCTGGCCCTCGCGCTCCTCAAGCGTGAGCTTGAGCCGCCGCATACGCAGCAGCAGCCACGTCACGAAGAGTAGCAGCAGCACCAGCAGCAGGATGCCCGCCACCAGCAGTTCGATGTAGTGGGAGTATTTCGACAGCTTGGCCGCCATCGTATCCTCGATGACGCTGCCCTTGGGCAGGGCGTATTCGGCGATTTTCCACTCCTTGAGCTTGCGCGAATCGAACAGATAGAGACTTTTGCTCGTATGGAAATGAGCGTCTTCGATGTCGTCCGTGTCGTAATATTTCCGGATCTGGTTCGCAATGACCTCCGCGCCGTTCTCGTATTCGGGCACGTAACCGCCGATCGCCGTGTCGCCGATGCCCGTACCGGTCACCGAGAAGACCGGAACGCGGGGGTTGTTCTGCACCAGATCGTTCAGCGACCGCTGCATGAAGTATTCGCCGTCGCTGCCTACGCGCCACGTGCCGAGCATCACGGCCGAACGGGGCGGCAGCGTCGCATAGGTCCGGAACGCCGTCTCCTCCCCCTCGCGGCTGTCCACCAGCACGAGATTCAGGTCGGGGTAGTTCTCCCACTCCGCGCGCACGAGCGCCTGCAACGAAATGCCGCCGTAGGTATTGTCGGTCACCAGAGCGATGTTCTCCACCTGGGGATAAAGCGAACGGATCAGGTCGATGTTGCGCCGGATGTCGTAGCGGTTGAGCATGCCGCCCACCCTGTTCAGGCTGTCGCACATCACCCGGTAGTCGATCGCACGGGGTCTCCACGTCTGCAACGAATCGGGCGGCGCGGGCAGCATGACGCCGTTCTCGCTGGCGAAGCAGCTGAAGCACATCACCCCTTCGGGAATGCAGCCCTGCGATACGATCGGCTCCCATCTGTGCGAAAGGCTGCTCGCGGAAGGTAACGACATCATCTGCATCGACAACTATTTCACCGGTCACAAAAGCAACATCCGACACTTGTTGTCGCACCCCAATTTCGAGGTCATCCGCCACGACATCGTCTATCCCTACATGGCCGAGATCGAGGAGATCTACAACCTCGCCTGCCCCGCTTCGCCGATCTACTACCAGCACGACCCGATCAAAACCACCCAGACGTCGGTAATCGGCTCGATCAACATGTTGGGCATGGCCAAATACAACCGGGCGAAAATCCTCCAGGCCTCGACCTCGGAGGTCTACGGCGACCCGCTGATCCACCCCCAGCGCGAGGATTACTGGGGCCACGTCAACCCGCTGGGCATCCGCTCGTGCTACGACGAGGGCAAACGCTGCGCCGAGTCGCTCTTTATGAGCTACCGCGAACACGGCATTCCCGTGAAGATTATCCGCATATTCAACACCTACGGTCCGAAAATGGACATCAACGACGGCCGCGTGGTCTCGAATTTCATCGTCCAGGCGCTGCGGGGCGACAATATCACGATCTACGGCGACGGCGGGCAGAGCCGTTCGTTCCAGTACATCGACGACCTGATCGAAGGCATGGTGCGCATGATGAACGACACGCCCGACGACTTCACCGGTCCGGTGAACATCGGCAACCCGAACGAATTCACCATCGCCGAACTGGCCCGCGAGGTGATCTCCCTGACGGGTTCGAAATCGAAGATCGTCCACCTGCCCCTGCCCGCCGACGACCCCCAGCAGCGGCAGCCCGACATCTCGCTCGCCCGCAACATGCTCGGCGGCTGGGAGCCGAAAATCCAGCTGCGGGACGGTCTCCTAAAAACCATCGCCTACTTCGAGGAGGTGCTTTCGCGGGGAGGAATCCGGCGGTGAGGCTCGACCGGCACGTGCAAAAACACGGCCACAACCTATAAGGAAAAAGCGGCAGACCACAGAGGTCTGCCGCTTTTCACATTCCTGCGCCCGCAGCGTCAATCCCGGTTGACCGGGCCGTCTTTTCGTCCATACGGTCTCCGGATCACTGCACCAGCATCGCGTGCCGGTAACCGTCGGTCTTGTTCCAGTCGCCGCGCGTGAAGTCGGGAACGGCCACCGGGACGCTGTTGTGTTCGAGCGACATCGCCGTAAGGGCGCCGATGCACGACCATTCGGCCGCATCGTAGACATCCTGATCCAGCGGCAGGCCATGTTGCAGGCAATAGACCAGCCGGTAGTCCATGATGAAGTCCATGCCGCCGTGACCGCCGACCTCGCGGGCCTTGGCCTCGATGTCGAGGACGATCGGGTCTTTGTACCGCGCCATCAGCGCCTCACGCACCTCCTTCGACACGAAACGGTGGGCGTTCAGGTTCTCGTGGTCGGGCACGCCCGAATCCGCAAGCTGGTCGGGGTTGAAGGCATAGCCCTGAACGGGGTATTTGTTGGCGAATCCCTTCGTGCCGGTCAGCTGGTACATGCGGCTGTACGGACGGGGCGTGTAGACATTGTGTTCGAGCAGGATCGTGCGGCCCTTCTCGGTCTTGATCAGCGTCGTCGTATGGTCGGCGTTGGCGAATTCTTCAGCGCCCAGCTTCTCGCGGGCGAGTTTCAGCCCGTTGACCGAGCGGGTGTCCATCGCCACCAGGCAGTTCATCTTGTCGCCGCGGTGGATGTCGAGCAGCTGGCAGGCGGGACCGAGGCCGTGCGTGGCGTAGACGTCGCCGCGGTGATCCCGGTTGAATTTCAGACGCCAGCTGTCCTGATAGTAGTCCCAGAAAGCGTCGAGGTCGTGGATATACGCACCTTCGACATGGAGAATGTCCCCGAACAGTCCCTGCCGGGCCATGTTGAGCGTCGTCAGCTCGAAGAAATCGTAAACGCAGTTTTCGAGCATCATGCAGTGCCGCTGCGTCTTCTCGGCGGTGTTCACCAGTTGCCAGCACTCTTCGAGCGACGTGGCGGCGGGAACTTCGACAGCGACGTGCTTGCCGTGCTCCATGGCGTAAACGGCCATCGGGACGTGCAGCTGCCACGGGGTCACGATGTACACCAGGTCAATGTCGTCACGCTCGCAAAGCTGTTTCCAGCCCTCCTCGCCGCTGTACGGAGCCGCCTCGGGAAATCCGCGGCGCAAGAGAATCGCCTGCGCGCTGTCCACGCGCTCGGGATAAAGGTCGCACAAGGCTTTGATCTCGACGCCGTCGAGGTGCGTGAAGCGTTCCACGGCCCCGGGGCCGCGCATGCCCAGCCCGATGAAGCCCACACGGACCGTCTCCATCGGCGCGGTTTTGAGTCCCAGCACCGATTTCTGGCCCGGTTCGCGCGCGGGCGTATCGAAGACGATCACGCCGTCGACCGTCTTCCATCCTTTCGATTCGCAACCGGAAAACAGGAGAATGCCTCCAAGGGCAGCCAGTAAAATGAGCAATTTCTTCATTAGTATGACAGATTGGTTAGTTTCGTTACAAAAGTATGAAATATTTTGAAATCTGCGCCCATTTGACTACTTTTGCCGTCGTAAAAATCTCATTTCATGTTTCGTAGATTCGCGGCGGTAATCCTATCGGCCATCCTGCTCTCGCCGGGGTGGCTCGGCATGACGGGCATGACGCTCCTGATCGGGTTCGTCCCGCTGCTGTGGGTGAGCGCGTCGTACGACGACACGCGTCGCTCGTGGTGGGGCATGTTCGGCTGGGCGACGCTCGCGTTCGTGCTGTGGAACGCCCTGACGATCTGGTGGATCTGGTACGCCACGCCCGTAGGCCCCCCGGCCGCCACGCTCGCTTCGACGACGATGAACATGATCGCCTTCATGCTCTTCCACACCGTTTCGAAAAAAGCCCCCAAAGCGTTGGCCTACGTCACGCTCGTCACGGCGTGGATCACGACGGAATACTGGTACACCGTGGGCGACTTCTCGTGGCCGTGGCTCATCCTGGGCAACGGCTTCTCGCACGAAGTCTGGGCCGTGCAGTGGTACGAATACATGGGCGTTTTCGGCGGCACGCTGTGGGTGTTGCTCTCCAACATACTGATTTTCGAAGCGTTGCAAGCCAGCCGCAGCACGCGCCGGTGGGCGGCGGCAGCCTGCTCCGTCGCACTGCCGATGATCGCGTCGCTGTGCATCTGGCAGAGCTGGGAGCAGCCCGACGAGGGGACGGCACGAGTGAGCGTCATCCAGCCCAACGTGGACTGTTACGACAAATTCCACGGCGACACCCAACGGCAGGAGCGCAACATCGCGGACCTCATGGCGGAGGTCCCCGCCGGCGCGCAGTTCATCCTGCTGCCCGAGACCGCAGTGCCGGGCGACTACCTGGAACCCGGATTGAGCGATTTCTATTCGGCGGGCGAACCGGGCGCATTCTGGCAGGAGCTGACCGACTCGCTCCGCAGCCGGCACCCCGAAGCCCTGCTCATCACCGGAGCCGGCACCATTCGCCGCTACCCGGCCGGGGCGCAGACCGAGACGGCCCGCCCGGAACGTTTCGGCGACGGCTATTACGACCGCTTCAACACGGCCGTGGGGCTGGACTCCGCGGGCCGCATGCAGCTGCACCACAAAGGCCGGCTGGTGATCGGCGTCGAAAACACCCCGACGTGGGTCTTCGACGCGATGAAATTCCTGGTCATCGACCTGGGCGGCACGGTCGGACAGATCGGCAAGGGCCTGCACGGCACGGCTTTCGAGCACAACGGCGTCAAAACCGGACCGGCGATCTGCTACGAAGGGCTTTACGGCGACTTCTACGGCGGATTCGTGCGCCGCGGCGCGCAGTTCATGGCCATCATTTCGAACGACGGCTGGTGGGGCGACACGCCCGGTTACAAACACCTGTTCTCGATCTCGCGCCTGCGGGCCGTCGAACACCGCCGCGCCATCGCCCGCTCGGCCAACACCGGGAAATCGGGCTTCATCTCGGCCCGCGGCGACGTGGGCCAGACGCTCGGCTGGGAGCAGCGCGGCGTGATCACCGCCGAGGTCCCGCTCAACTCGGAACTCACCTTCTACACCCGCTACGGCGACTGCCTGGCCCGCATCTCCGAATACATCCTGCTGCTGTCGGTGCTCTACTACGTGGCCTACCGCTACAAACGCAGGAACCACCTCGTCAAATAAACCCCTTGCTGATATGAATTACACCCAGACACTCGAATTCCTCTTTCAGTCGCTTCCCGTCTTCGAAACCCAGGGCGCGACGGCTTACAAACCGGGATTGGAGCGCATCACCGCATTCTGCCGCCACATCGGAAACCCCCAGCGCAACTTCTTCACGATCCACGTCGCCGGAACCAACGGCAAAGGCTCCGTGGCGCACATCATCGCCTCGGTGCTCCAGCAGGCCGGATACCGCACGGGACTGTTCACCTCGCCCCACTTGCAGGACTTCCGCGAACGCATCCGCGTCGACGGCGAGATGATCCCCAAGCAGAAGGTGGTGAACTTCGTGGACAAGCACCACGACAAGATGGTCGAACTGGAACTGTCGTTCTTCGAGATGACCGCCGCAATGGCCTTCGACTACTTCGCCCAGAGCGACGTCGAGGTGGCGGTGATCGAAACGGGACTCGGGGGACGGCTCGACGCCACGAACATCATCGTGCCGATATTGAGCGTCATCACCAACATCGGACTGGAACACACCTCCCTGCTGGGCGACACGCTGCCGAAGATCGCCGCGGAAAAGGCCGGAATCATCAAAAAAAGCATCCCGGTGATCATCGGCGAGGCCGACGCGCGTTACAACGGGGTTATCGAACAGGCCGCCGCGGCCAACAAGTCGCGGGTGATCTACGCCGAACAGGAATTCTCGTGCGAGGAACACCACATGAAGGGCACGGGCCAGAGTTTCCGCCTCCACCGCTCGCGCGACGGAAGGGCGTTCGACGTGTCGCTCGACCTGCAGGGCAACTACCAGAGCCGCAACATCGTGACCGCCTCGGCGGCGGTCGACTTCCTGCACGAGGAGACGCCGCTCACCATTTCGCGCCGCGCCTATCTCGAAGGCATGCGCTGCGCCGCGGCCAACACGGCCCTGATGGGACGCTGGCAGACGCTGGCTGAATCGCCGCTCACGGTCTGCGACACGGGCCACAACGCCCACGGCATCGCCTACGTCGCCGACCAGCTGAAAGCCACGCCCCACCGGGAACTCTACTGCGTGATCGGCTTCGTACGCGACAAGGATCTGGCGCACATCCTGCCCCTGTTGCCGCGCGACGCCCACTACATCTTCACGCAGGCCCACTCCGAGCGCGCCCTCCCGGCCGCCGAACTGACCGCGAAAGCCGCAATCTACGGACTCCGCGGCGAGGCGGTGGAAGAGGTGACGGCCGCCGTGGCCCGGGCCAAAGAGCTGGCCGCCCCCGAGGACATGATCTTTATCGGCGGCAGCACCTACGTCGTCGCCGAAGCGCTGTAAAGCCCCGTTCATAAAAAAAGCCCGCTGCGTGAGCAGCGGGCTTTTTCGTCATCGGAGCGCCCGGACGGCCACCCGCCCCAGCCGCAGCACGAAGGGCTGGCGGAAATCGGCCGTGACGACCCCGCCGGCCGAGTCGTCGGCCGGATTCTCGGGAATCGTGGCCATAACGGCCGAAGCGGGCGTCAACCGCACGGTGAGCCGTTTGTGCCCGAGCAGCGAAACCGGAAGCGGCACGCTGTACTCGGTGAATCCCAACGCGGCGTCGTACGAAAGGCGGCGCAGGCCGAGGTCTTTGATCACGGCGTCGTTGTAAACGACCGGCCGCAGTACGAAAATACGCCCAGCATCTATGAACGGCAGCCCGTCGGTCGAATATTCGACCTTCCACTCCACGGGATAACCCCACGAACGGTTGATGTCGTGGTTGCCCGCAAGGAACGAGAAATCGAACGAGAGGCCGCGCCCCTCGACGCCTTCGGTCGAAGTCTCGACGACGATGGCTTCCGCACCGCTCATGCGGCCGCGGTTGTCGAACCGGAACCAGTCGCGGGTGTCGGAATCGAGCCGCAGGGCGGCGTTGACGCGCATGGCCTTGCCGTCGCCGTCCTGCGCATAGCGCGTGTCGTACTCCGTATCGAGCCGCATCCTGGCCCCGGAGGTCGTCGAGAGAAACCCCTCGCCCGCGTCGGGAAGGACACGGTCGCCCGCGACGCCCGACTTCGGGGAGCGGGGCGTGTAGCCCTGCTTCTCGAAGCGGATGGCGCCGTCGTAATTGCGGTCCCAGTTCCACTCGGCTACCACGACATAGGAGGAGGCCGTATCGCGCGGAATGGCGATGTCGCGCTCGTCGAGCGGACGGATCGCATAACGTCCCATGTCGCCTCCGTAACGACGCATCGGAGTATGGACCAAGACGCCCGAGACGGCTCCGACGCCGTGCGGAACGCCGCGGCCGTCGCGCCGCCACGCGCATTTGGTATTGACGAGCATGTAAATCGAACCGTTGTCGGCATCCTTGAGCAGCGACGCCCACCCGTCGGTGCGGCGCGACGGCTGATCGAAAGCGTTGAGCCGCGACCGCTGGACGCACGATTCGAATACGTTCGCATAGCATCCCTGCTTGCTCAAAAACTCCGTTCCGGCAAGCGTCACATAGGTATAGAGGTCCTCGTCCTTCAGGTCGGCGATGCGCCGCTCCTTCGCGGGCAGTGCGACGCCGCGTTCGAGCACCTCGACGTTCGCGGCGCACAGACCGTCGACCGTGTAGCGTTCGGGGTCCGTCTCCCCGGTCAGCGAACAGCCGCCCAGGTCGAGCCGCACGCGGTCGCCCCGTTCGAGGCGGTTTTCGTAGATGCCGGCGAAACGCAGCCTGAAGCCGTAACGGCCGTCCGGGCTTTCGACATAGGCCGTGCGGAGATTCTCGCCGAGATCCACCTTGTCCCAGGAGACATTGGGGTTGAGCTCCATGTTCTGCGAGCGGTAGTCGCTGACGACAAGGGCTTCGAGCTGCGTACCGGGAGCCAGTCGCACCGTGCGGCCCGCAGCCTCGGCCCGCAGCGCCGCGAAATCGTCGGCCCGCACGCCCGCGACGGCGGCAAGGCAGAGCAGGGCGGACATTGCCGTTCGAATCGTATGTTTCATAATCGGTAGGTTTTAGTTGTCGAACAAATCGTTGAGGACGCGCGCCAGCCGGTAGGCCCCGCGCAGGGCCTGGTCGACGGGCAGGGCGCCGTGTTCCCGCAGAAAACCCTCGTCGATGTCGTCGCCGGGCTTGGCCCAGTCGTAAACCACGCGGCAGCTGCGGGCGCACTCCAGCGCCCAGTCCGCAGGTGTGCCCTCGCCCACGGCACGCTGCTTTTCGGCGGGCCACTTGTCCAATTCGCGGCGGAAATCCTCCTCGGTCCAGTCGGGATACTGGCGCGAAACCGAACCGTCCCAAACCCAGTGGTAGGTCACCTCCTTACCCTTGTATTTCAGGAGAAAGAAGTCGTAGTGCCGCGGGGCGTCCATGCCGCCCGGCAGATCGGCGAAATAGATGTGCCCCGGGCAGTGCATCTCGCCCACGAGGTGGATGACGTACTTGAGATTGACGTTGACCGTCGAATCGGAGAGTTCACGGTAGTTGCGCAGCCGTTCGATGGCGCGCGTGAGCTGGCGCACGGCGTCGCCGTCGCCGTTGGGACGCAGGGGTTCGGGCGGCACGCTGCCGTCCTTGTCGATGGTGACCATGTGCCAGTAGGTCGTGATCTCGTAACCGGGGGCCGTGCGGTAGCGGTCCATCCAGGTCGAATACTCGACGATCGACTGATCGAGGTAACGATCGAGCACCTGCCGGGTGCGGGGCGTGAGGTGCGCTTCGGCGATATAGGCGATCAGGCGGTGTTCACGCCCGCCCCACGCGAAGGCCGCCGTGCCCGCACAGAGCATCAGCAGCAGACAAATCAGTTTTTTCATGGCGTTCATTTTCGGTTGGCGTACTCCCGGAAGGCGGGATACAGGTAAGTGTCGTAGTTATGCGCAATGGTCCACGGAGCCGAAACGTTGTCGCTGCGCTCCTCCCCCGCGACCGTGCCGAACGTGCGGGTGGAAATCTCGTAGGTGAAGGGACCCCGGTAGCGGCATTCGGCAAGCAGCGTATGGTAGAACTCGCCCCACAGCCCCGCCCGCCCGATGGCGTCGGCATAGCCCAACCGCCCGGCGTAGCCCGGCATCAGGTGGTCGTCGTTGATCCGTCCGTTCCAGCCGCGGTTGCCGTGAATGTGCAGCTGGCCGATGCGCGCACCGGCGGTACGGAGCCAGTCGACGACGGTCTTTCCGGGCTGTTCGCGCGTGAGATAGAGGTTGGCGTGGCCCGTGTCGAAAGCGATGCGGACTTCGTGCCGGTGGCTGCCCAGCGCATTGGCCTCGTCGACGGCCGCGGCGAGCACCGCGGCATCGGCGCCCACGCCGTAGGACATGTTCTCGACACAGACGTGCGCCCCGATCTCGTCGGCAACCGTCTGCAACTCGTGCAGCGACAGCGCGAGGCTCGCGGCCGAACTGCCGTCGCCGAAGGCGAGGGTCTGGTTGCAGTGGACCAGCACGTTTTTCGGCTTCAGGGGTGCGACGGCGCGGATCGCCCGCGTGAAGAAGGCCACCGAGGCGGCACGGTCGGCGCCCGCGGCGCAGAGATCGCGGTTGCGCGCGGCGGTCGTCGATCCGTAGGGCAGGTGGATGCACCACACCTTGCAGCCGTTGGCGGCAAGCTGCTTTTCGGCGAAGGCGATGTCCCGCGTCCAGACCGACTCGTCGGACGAGAGGCTGGGACAGATCCACGTCATGCCGTAACCCGGCGTGACGGTGTAGGTCGTCTCGTTGGCCATCGAGAGCACGGCGCTCGGACGCAGACGCAGGCGCGAGACATCTTCACCCGCGGCGGCGCGTTCGGTCGTGGGTTCGACCGTGACGCAATCGCCCGCATGGGCGTAGCGGCCCGTGCGGCGAACCTCCACGTCGTCGATCCAGAAGCAGTTTTTGACGTCGCGGATCACCGTGGGCATGAAGCGGAACGCACTTCCGGCAGCCACGGCCCCGAACGACATCCGCACCTGGTGCCACACGCCGGACGTCAGCTTCGCGGCGCGCAGCAGGACGGCCGTACGGGTGACGCCCTGCACCGACTGCGAAATGTCGGTCCCCGTCGCGACATCGACATCGACCGGCATGCCGTCGACCTCGCACCCCAGCAACACGCCCGACTCGGCCATGCAGGCCACATCGCTCTCCATGCCGCGTTCGAGGCAGATGCGGAACGACAGTTCGGCGCAGCACGGTTCGCCGGCGGCGGCCATGCGGGGCGTCATCAGGATGCCCCGGTTGCCGTAACCGCCGACGTCGCCGCCGCACAGGCAGCCGCGATATTCCGCGGCGTAAAAGAGCCGCTGCCAGTCGTAGAGTCCACGGTTGCGCAGGTAGTCGCGGCGCACGGCGAGCGTCGCGCTTGCGGCAGGCGCGGAGTTATAGTCCGAGGTCTCGAAAAGCGCGCTGCCGGGCGTTCCGGCCCCTTTGGCGACATAGGCCGCCTCGGTCCCAACCGATGTGGCCGGCGACGGCACGGAACTGCCGGCCCCGACACCGTAACCGCCCGTTTCCGCAGCGTAGTCGCACCCCCAGACGCAGTTGTCGAAATGCTCGGCGAAGAGCAGGTCTTCGCCGGGAGCGTAATTCAGCGGCGCAAGGGTCTTCACCCAGCCCGCCGCGACGGCGCACGGACCGGGAATGTCCCAGGTCGCCGAGCGGTGGGCGCAGTCGGTGACGCGGACGGAGAGGCCCGACGCGTAATCGCCTGCGGGAACCGCCACGCAGAACTCCGTTCCGGAGGCCGCGGGCCGAACCCCGCCGCCCGTCCCGGCACAGTCGAGCACCACCCACGGCAGGTTCCCGGAATTGCCGTTCCGGACAATCTCCGGCGTCGCCGGATCGAACGGGAACAGGCCCGAAACGGCCCCTCCGGAGCGATCCTCGACGCGAACCGAAGCGATGTGCGCATCGCCCGCGAGCGGAATCCGCACGACGCCGCACAGCGGCGAGAGCGTCACGTCGGCCGCATCGCCCGTGGTCCGGACCGTGCCGTACATCGGGCATGCGGCGGCCTGCAGGCTGCCGCCCGAAACCGGAAACTGCGCGGGAGGCAGCACGAAGGCCCGCTTCGCGCGGCTGTAAGCATCGGCCGGGAAATGAACCGTATAAAGACCGTCCGCAGAGACATCGGCGCCCACGACCGGCACTCCGTCGGCGTCGAAGCCCACCATGCGGGCCACGCCGTTGACCAATGCACGCGGCTCCCCGGACCAGTCCCAACGCATTCCGGACTCCCCGGCAGCCACCTTCAGCCGCAGGATCACCCCGCCGCCCGCAGGCGGACGGGGTTTGTCCCCGTCGTCCGCACCGTCCCCGCCGCAGCCCCCGAGGAGCAGCGGAAGGACGAGCAGGACACATACCGTATGACGGATCGCAAGCATGGCGCTACCGGTAACGCAGGGTGATGACGCCCCACCGCAATTGGTTGTCGTAGGTCGTGGCGGCGCTGATCTCGGCGGTTTCCGTGTCGCCGTTCCAGACGAGTGGCAGCACGGTCATCACCTTGTCGTAGGGGCGTATGCGGACCATCACCCGCTCCCGGCCGAAGACCTCCGCGGGGAGGCGGAAGAGATGGTCGGTCAGTCCGATACCCGCCGAGGAACAGGTGTTGTAGCGGTTTCCGGCCAGCGAAGCGTCCCACCACGGCAGCGAACGCAGGTGCACGTAGTCGGCGCCCGTGGCGGCGCTCGGGCAGAGCGTATAGCTCTGTCCCCCGTCGACGGAATACTCCACGCACCAGTGCGCCGGATAGGTTTTCGAGGTGGTGGCCGAAATGGTCCCCGCGGCGAACGAGAAGCCGAGGAGCATGTGCGAGCCGTTGAGCGAGGCGGTCGAAAACTCCATGCGCAGGCCGTTGTAACCCACCACTTCGTTCCCTTCCCAGCGATACCAGCCCTTCACGCCGGCCTTGACGAAATAGGCTTTGCAGGTGAGCGACGTTCCGAGCGAGCCGACCTCCGGATTGTTGTAATTGCCCGTTCCTGCAATGGGCCAGGCTTCGGCAGCAGTGGTTTCGACGTGGTTTTCGCAGAACAGTTCGGCATTCGGCACGGTCTTGCCCGACGAGATGTCGTCCGACGGCGTGATCGACTCCAGCCGGTTATAGGCATACCGGCTGTTGAACTTGGCATAGGTCCCGAACGAGTATTTGTGAGGGTTGCCGTCCCATTCGGCAAACTCCGTATAGGCCGACTCCCCGGCCCATTCCATGCCGAAGCCCGACTCGTCGAGCCGCGGATCTGGTAGCGCCCCACGTTGCCGTAGCGCGGCAATTCGTTGTGCACCACGATGCCGTGGGTCGTGCCCGTCCCCTGCGGGACGCCCTGGCCCGAACGCCGCCAGAGGCAGAGCATGTTGACCGGTGCGTAGATCGAATTTCCCGCGTCGTCCATCAGCAGCGACGCCCAGCCGTCCATGCGGTTGTTGTTGCCCGTCTGCGAGGCGTTGACATCGGACGAAAGGCTGTAATTTTCGTAAACGTTGGCATAGCTGCCCTCCTTGAACAGAAATTCGGTGTTTTCGAGCGAGACGAAGGTGTAGACGTCGTCGTCGGTCAGTTCCGAAATCCGACGCTGCTTGACGGGAATCGCCTCTCCGGCAGCGCTTTCGACCATGTTTTCGCCGACCAGGCTGCTGATCGTGTAGCGCTCGGGATTCTCCTCGCGCGTGAGGACCGTGCCGCTGAGCGAGAGCGAGAGGCGCGTGCCGCGCGCCAGCACGTTGTCCTCCGGCGTGTCGAAGCGCAGGCGGAAGCCGTAGCGGCCGTCGGGGCTTTCGAGGTAGGCCGTGCAGTCGTTGACCGTCACGTCGACCTTGTCGTACGAAACGCTGGGGTTGGCCTCCATGTTCTTGCTGTGGAAGTCGCTGACGACGATGCCTTCGATCAGAATATCCTCGTCGACGGCCGTGCCTTCGGCCGTCGCCAGCGCCCGCACGTCGGCGAACGACACCTCGCGGCCGAACTCGTCGTCCTTGTCGGCCTGCGTGATGTAGAGGTTGGCCGAGAAGGTCTCCTCCCAGCCGTCGACGTAGCTCAGGTTGACGACCGCCTTGCAGACGTCTTCGCCCGGGTTGGGTTTCGTGTCGACGACCAGCATGCCCTGCTCGGGCTGCACGCTGCGAATCCAGTCTCTGGTCGGACCGACGTAGGCAGTCGCGACAGCGAAGTCCCCGAGCGGGATGTTGGTGTCGATCTCGAACTGGGTGAAGGTCTCGACGCTGCCGCGGATCGCCTTGTAGGGAGCCGGACATTCGAGCGACGGAACCACGCCGTACTGCTTGATGCAGACCGTGTCGGCCCGTGTGCCCCCGTCGAGCACGAAGCGCAGCTTGGCCATGCGGCGGAACGAATCGTTCTCCGTAAAGGTGACCGAAACCATCCGGTCGCCGTCGAATTCCGACCGGTCGACCGAAGCCCAGCCTCCGATGTCGTTGAGCGCCTCGACCCGGACCCGGCCGTTGGAATAAAGCTGTATCTGGGCGGTTCCGCCCGACGCCGGAACGAAAAGTTCGTGCTCGGCGGCCGTGAGTTCGCGCACGCGGATGGTTTCGGCGTCATCGACCGAGCAGCCGACGGCCGCCAGGGCCGCCAGGCCGCACACCGCGCCGTAGCGTAATATCTTGCAGGATTTCATGTTCAGGTTCTGTTTTGGGGTTATTTGTAATCGACCGTGATCGTGCCGAAGCGGATGACGGTGGTTTGTTTGCTGTTTTTACGGACCACCGAGGTCGGGATCAGCACGTCGGCGGAGGGATTGCCGCGAATCTGCGACAACAGGCCCGAGGCGGGCGAGAGGCGCACGACGACCTCGTCACGGCCGAAGGCCTCGGCGGGCAGACGGAAAATGCGCTGCTGGAGACCCATGCCGCAGTCGTAGGGCGTGCGCAGGCGGTCGGCATGGCCCGAGCCGTCGATCACCTTGTCCCACCAGGGCAGCGAACGCAGCACGAAGGTCTCACGGCCCGTGGCGGCGTCACGAAGGGGCTGGAACTCGCCGCCGTCGACCGCATATTCGGCCTTCCACTCCAGCGGGAAATTCCACGAGAAGTTGCCGTCCTGGTTGCCTGCGCCCCACTCGAAGGCGAGTTGCAGGGCCGTGCCGCGGGCTTTTTTGGTCGAGAAGGCGATGTAGAAGGCGTTCGAACCAACCATGCGCCCCATGTTGTCCCACTTGTACCAGTCGGGCACGGGAGCCTTGAAGACCACCGCACCGTTGCCGACCCATCCCTTGTTCTGCGTCCCGAGGGCGTTGTAGTCGCCGTCGACGTGCACGAAAGCGCCGCAGTCGGTCCAAAGATAACCGCGCGAACTTCCGGCGTCGTTGAGCACCCGGTCACCCTTCCGGCCTTCGGTTCCGAGGTTTTGGTAGCCGAGCAGTTCGAATTCGAGCGACGCGCCAGCCGAACCGTCGAGCAGCCACCCCGTGAGACGTTTCCACGGGGAGTTGCGCTTGCGGCTGACGCCGATGCCGCCCTCGTCGAGCGGGCGGATCGAGTAGCGCCCCATGTCGCCGCCGTAACGGCGCATCGGCGTATGGACCACCACGCCCGAGAGCGGCCCCATGCCCTGCGGCAGGGGTTTGCCAGCGCGGCGCCATGCACAAAGGGTGTTGACCAGCATGTAGATCGCACCGCCTTCCGAGTCGCGGACGAGCGACGCCCAGCCGTCCATACGGTTGTTGATGTCGTATTTGTAGTGGTGGAGTTCACCGCAGGATTGGGCGTAAGGCTCCCAGATGTTGGTGTAGGAACCCTCCTTGAAGACGAACTCCGCATCGCGCAGCGTCACGAAGGTATAGAGGTCGTCGTCGGTGAGCGTCGCGACGCTCCGCTCCTTCACGGGAAGATCCGCGGCCGTGCCGGGCGCGACCGAGAGGACGTTGAGCGCCTGCACGCCCGTCAGCGTCATGCAGTCGGGCGCGGCCGTGCGCGTGAGACGGCAGCCGTTGAGATCGAGGCGCACGCGGTCGTAACGGGCGAGCCGGTTTTCACTCGCCTCGTCGAAACGCAGGCGGATGCCGCAGCTGCCGTCGGCGGCCTCGACATAGACCGTGCGGTCGTTCTCCTCCAGATCGACCGAATAGTAGTTCAGGTTGGGATTCAGCTCCATGTTGGGGCTGCGGTAATCGCTGACGACGATGCCTTCGACCACCGTCGGGGCGGTCAGCAAGACCGACTTTCCGGGTTCGCACAGCCCGCGGAGCTGTCCGAACGGCCCGGCGGCCGCAGCCTGTCCCCAAAGGAGAAGGGCCGCGGCGGCGAGCAGGTATTTCAGCAGGTGTTTCATGGTTCGGCACTATTTGTATTGGATCGAAAGGTCCTCGACATAGACGCCGTTGGCGATGTCGAACGGATAGGTCCGCGCTATGCGCAGGTTGCGGTGCGTCTGGCCCAGAGCATAGCCGTCGATGCCGGGATTCCACGTCGCGATGACGTCGGACGAAGGGCTGATGCGCACCCGCACCTTCGCCTTGCCGAGCACCTCGGCGGGCAGCACGAAGCGGTAGGGCACCAGACCGAAACCGAAGTCGGACTGGGTGTAGACGCCCGACCGGTTGGCCGTGTCAAAGACCGACGTGCGCGTCGAGCTGTTGTTGATGCACCACGGCAGCGAACGCATCTCGAAACCGCGCTCCCCGGTGGCGGCGTTGACGGCTTCGGTGTAGTCGCTCCACGTCGCCCCGTCGGCCGAGGTGGCGTACTCCACCTTCCAGTAAACGGGGTATGAGCTGGCGTTGGTCCACGAGCAGGCGGCTTCGTTGGTGCTGTGCTTGCCCGCGGCGGTCGAGAAGCTGACCGCAGCGGCCGAGCCGCCGACGCCCGCCGTCGAGAACTCCATCACGATGCCGTTGGTCTTACCGGTCCATGTATCGCCGTTCCACTCGTACCAGCCGGCAACGTTGCCGAGGAAACCCAGCATCGTGTATTTCGACATGCCCATCGTCGTGCCGTCGCCCGGCACGTAGTTCGAGACGTTCAGTCCGCGGTAGCCGTGAACGATGGCGATGGGGTACGAACGGTCGGCGGTAACCGTCTGATTGAGCATGCGGTTCTCGCTGTAAAGCCGCGCCCCGCCGCCCGTGTTGTCGGTCGTGGCGTGCATCCGGTTCTGGACGAGCTGCGTGGCCGAATTGGCCGCCGAGCCGACCGTGTAGGTTCCGTTGTCGTTCCACTTGTAGGCGCCGACCGAAATCACGGCCTTGTCCAGCCGCCACTCGACGAGCGTCGCATAGGCCGACGCCGCGGCGCGCGGGATGTCGATGTCCGCCTCGTCGAAGGGCCGGATCGAATAACGGCCCACGTTGCCGCCCCAGCGTTCCATCGGCGTGTGGACCACGATGCCGCTGACCGTGCCGACGCCCTGCGGCACGCTCCGTCCCGTGCGGCGCCAGCCGCAGTTCATGTTCACGAGCATGTAGATCGCGTCGTTGTCCCCGTCGTAGAGCAGATTGGCCGCGCCGTCCTTGGCCTTCTGGGCCTGCGTGCCGCCGGCGAACGAGAGGTTCGCATTGCAGGGATTGCCGATGGCGTCGTACTCGCGGACATTGGTATAGGCGCCCTCCTTGACGGAGAACTCCAGCCCCGAAAGCGCGCAGTAGGTGTAGATGTCGTCGTCGGTGAGCGTCGCGATGGTCCGCGCCTTGGGCTCCAAGGCGGAGGCTTCAGCCGCCTTTTCGATGTTCCCGGCCTTCAGGCCGCGCAGCGTGTAGCGCATCGGGTCGCTTTCGCGCGAAAGGGTCACGCCGTCGAGCAGAATCTTCACCTGCTCCCCGCGCAGGCAGACGTTGTCGGCCGGGGCGGCGAACTTCAGGCGGAAGCCGTAGCGGCCGTCCAGGCTCTGCACGTAGTTCGTACAGTCGTTCTCGTCGGTGGTGATGCTGTTGGGACCCGTATTGAGGTTCTGATCCATGTTCGGGTTCCCGGCGTCGCCGATGACGCGGCACAGCAGGTAGTCGATATGGTCCTCGTCGCTGGCGTAGGATTTGTCCTCGGCCGTGAAGAGCGCCCGCAGATCGGCGGACGACACTTCGCGCGGCTGGGCCGTCACCCGCTGCGTGATGTTCGAAGAGGCTGAAACCACACCGCCCGCAAGGTCGGCGCAGGAGACCGTGATCGTCGCATAACGCTTCTCCACGCCCTCGTTCGCCGTAATCGCGTAGGTCAGCTCCCCGGCGCCGAGTTCGACATCGGAGATAAAGTCCGCGACAGCCGGATCGGCGTACGTGACTTCGACCTTCATCTCCGCAAGCAGCGCCCCGAGATTGGTCGAGAAGGCCACGGCGCGCCGGCCGCCCTCGATGGGAGCCACGTCGTCGGCGAGCGTGATGCGGGCCTCGTCGGCGCTCTGCGTCACGGTGAACGAGTCGCCGAAAACATTGCCGTCGGCATCCGTCACCGAGAAGCCGACCGTCGCCGTGCGGGGTTCTCCCGTGGCGTTGGCAGCCGTGGCGAAGGTGATCAGCCCCCGGCGGGCCAGCGGAATTTCGGTCTCGCCCGCCTCCGCGTCGTCGGCATGGTAGACGACATCGGAAATCCACGCGTCGCCCTCCGCGGCATAGGTCACCGCGGGCACGACATCGCGGAGAAGCTCGTCGGGCAGGTTGGTTTCGAAAGCCGCCGTGCCCTTGTAGGCGCCGTTGGCGAAGGCGAGGTCCTTCGAAAGGAAGATCAGTTCGGGGGCGGTGATTCCCGCCTTCTGAACCACGGTGACGGTCTTTTCAAGCCCCGAGCCGCGCAGCACGACCCCGACCGAACGGGTCAGTCCGGGGTTGTCGGCGTAATTGAGGCGGATGGTCGTGATGCCGCTGCCGGCCGTGCGGTCGAGCGTCGCCCACGCCGACTCGGCGGTGAGTTGAGCGGTCCACGCCCCCGAGCAGTAGACCGTGACGGGGAGTTTGCCGGCCTCGGCCGTGACCGAATACCGGTCCGTATTGACGGCCAGGTCGTAACGCTCCTCGAAGGTGTCGGCGCACGCGACCGCGAAGAGTCCCGCGAGCGCCAGTATCAGGTTGTTGATTCGTTTCATCGGTTCTGGTTTTTATAATCCGTCGGCAAGGTATTCGTCGTTGGTCAGCACGTAGCCCGAAAGGGCGCACTGCGCGTCGGGAATGGGATAGTAGCGGTGGCAGGGGCGCATCTTGCCCTTGAGCGTCGCGTTGTTGGTATAGGCGTAGGTCTGGTCGTACCAGATGCCCCAGCGCACGAGGTCGAACTTGCGCTGGAACTCGCCGCCCAGCTCCCGGGCGCGCTCGCAGCGGACAGCCAGCGTGAGGTCCTCGAAGCCCGTGAAGTTGGTGACGGGATCGACGCCCGCACGCTGGCGGACCATGTTCAGGTAACGCATCGTCTCCTCGGCGTTCTCCAGGTTGCAGTAACATTCGGCCATCATCAGAATGGCGTCGGCATAGCGGAAAATGCGGTAGTTGTTCGAATCGTAGTTCTGCTCGATGTCCGGACACCAGAATTTCGGACCGGGCCAGGGCACTCCGTAGTTGTGCGTGATCTTGAAGGTCTCGCCCGCCTCCAGGTCGCCCAGGCCGAGGAAGTACTGCACGCGGCGGTCGATCTTCTGCCCGCGGATCTCCCCGGCGGCCAGCGCCTCGCGGTCGATCTTCACCGTATAGCGGTTCAGCGTCGCGTCGTAGGTGTCGTAGGTCAGGGGCAGGGGGTTGAACAGCGCGTCGACGTAGGCCGCATTCTCGGTCTGCGTATTGCCCGTCGCGGGGCGGAAGATCGCATAGCGGTTGTTGGCCCGCAGCGACGACCAGCCGGGCATCGACGTGCCGTAACCCTTCAGGGGTACGCCGTCGAAGACCCCGTCTCCGTTGTGCGTGGGCATCATGATCGCCGCCACGTTGCCGTTGTACTGCGTGCCGGTGAGCGACCAGGCGTGCTGGATCTCGAAGATGGACTCCGCAGGGTTCTTGTAGCGCCACTGGGTCTCGGCCAGCGGATAGTTGCCTTCGTTGAAGTCGCCGTAAAGCTCCTCAAGGGCTTGCAGGGGGACCAGCGCCCCGTTCCAGTCCTCGTTCCACATGGCGAACTTTGCCATCAGCATCAGCGCCAGCGCATAGCCCGAACGGTTGTCGACGGCCTCCGAGGCGCGGCACTTGCGCCCGTTCTCGGCGGTGAACCACGGCAGTGCGTTCCGCTCCAGGTCATCGTACAGCTCCTGGCGGATTTCATGGGCCGGGGTTCGGGGCAGGCGGCGGATTTCGGCCAGCCGCTGGTCGGTGTCGACCATCGTGGTGTAGAACGGCACGTCGCCGAACATGCAGGTCAGCACATAGTAGTAAAACGCGCGCATCACGCGGGCTTCGGCCGCCAGAGGCATCTTCACCCCGTCGGCCAGGTCGGCGGACGAGATGCACTCGACGCACTCGTTGCAGTACATGACGCCTTTGTAACCCTGCGTCCAGACGTTCTTGCCGTATTGCGGCTTGGCGGGAGTCACGTCGAGGCAGGAGTCGACGGTCGTCGAGGAGGAGTACCAGATGTCGGTGCAGGCCTCAGTGACCAGCATGAAGTTGGCCGTATAGATCGCATTCGCAGGCATGTAACACGAATTGAGCGCCGCAATGCACTGCGACTCGTTCTTGTAGAACGATTTGCGGTTGACGAACGAGGTCGGCTCCTCCGTCAGCGAACAGGAGGCGAACAGTCCCGCCGCGAGGAGCGTCAGTATGAATTGATTGAAGTTTTTCATCTTCTTCGGAAATTGTCGGGTGGATTTAATAACGCAGCTGGATGCTGAACACGAACATCCGCGAACGGGGATAGGCGCCCATGTCGACGCGGCGCAGGGTCGAACTGGTCCCCTCGCTCGAAACGTCGGGGTCGAAACCGTTGTACTTGGTCCAGAGCCAGAGGTTCTCGCCCGTGACGGCCAGCGTGATGTCGCGCAGCAGGCGGGTTTTCTTCCGCAGGTCGAACGTATAGGAGACCGTGGCGTTCTTCAGACGCAGGTACGAGGCATCGTGCACCTGCAGCGAACTGGGAACCAGTCGGTCGTCGGTTCCCGCACGGGGCAGGTCGGAATCCGGGTTGCGCACGGGATGCCACGCGTCGAGCATGTAGCGGTACTGGTTGGTGGCGTAACCGCCGGCCATCGCAAGCTCGGAGTAGTTGTAGATCTTGCCGCCCAGCGAATAGGAGAAGTAGAATCCGATGCGCAGACCGCCGATGTTGAAGGTGTTCTGCAAACCGCCGTAAAGCACGGGGTCGGAGTTGCCCAGATAGATCAGGTCCTCCTCCGACAGAATGCCGTCGCGGTTCTGATCGACGTACTTGGGATACCCCAGCATCAGCTGGGCGTCGCTGCCCGTCGACGAGGATATATAACTCTTGGTAAAGCGATTGCGCTCGAACTGGTCGGTCGTCTTCCAGACCCCGGCGTACTGAAATCCCCAGAGTGCATTGAGCGGATAGCCCGTCTTGTAGCCATACATCATGTAGTTGGTATTGCCGCCGCTTTCGAGACACGAAACGTACTCTTCGTGGCCGATGTCATCGACCATCTGCTTGTTGTGCGAAAGGGTGAAACTCGTCGTCCAGCCGAATTTCGGCTTCACGATGTTGCGGCTCTCGACCGAGACCTCGACGCCGCGGTTCGACGTCTTGCCCAGGTTCGTGAAACGGCTCGTGTAACCCGTCGTATGGATCGTCTGCAAGGAAAGCAGCAGGTCGCGGGTGGTCGAATAGTAGCCGTCGACGGTGATGTTCAGGCGGCTGTCGAAGGCCGAAAAATCGAGACCCGCATTGTAGAGCGTGGTTTTCTCCCACGTCAGGTTGGGATTGGCCACACGCGAAGGGAAGAACGACGCCGACTGCGTGCCGCCGAACAGATAACCGTTGGTGGTCGTGCCGTAGGCTTCGAGCGAACGGTAGGTCGCGATGGCGTCGTTACCCGTGCGTCCGGCGCTCAGGCGCAGCGACAGTTCATCGAGCCAGCGCACCTGCTTGAGGAAATTCTCGTTCTTGGCGTTCCACTTGACGGCCGCCGAAGGGAAGAAACCCCATTTGTTGTTCTCGGCGAAGTTCGACGACCCGTCGTAACGCCCCGTGAAGGTGAAGTAGTAGCGGCTCTTGTAGTTGTAGTTCAGGCGCATGAGCACCGATTCGCGCACGACTTTGTTCGAGCTGGTCGAAGCGTTGTAGTTCTCCTTGCTGCCGATGCTGTTCATGTTGTTCCACTTCAGGTCGTCGGTGAGCAACCCTTCGGCCTTCAGCGAGAAAAAGTTGGCCGTTTCGTGCGTGGCCGAGAAGCCCGCCATCGCATCGAAATAGTGCCCCGAGGCGAATTTCTTCGAATAGGAGACCGTATTTTCCGAAGTCAGGCGGCGTGCGTCGCCCTCGTAACGGTAGGCATCGGCCCCTTCACCCTCGGTGCGCTTCGGCAGATAGCTGGGCCAGAACTGGTAGTCGTGACGCTGGTAGACCATATAGGAGTTCTGACTCTTGATGATCAGCCCGCGCACGGGCTTGATCGTGAACTCCAGCACGTCGGTATTGGTCATGCGCTCGCTCTCGTTCTCGTTGCAGTCGATCTTGGCGCGGGGCGTATCAATGCGCACGCCGTTCTCGTAGAGGGGGTTGATGTAGTCTTTGGGACCCATCGTCGGGGCCAGGTAGACGGCGCCGTCCCAGATGTTCGCACCGCCGATGGTCGCCCGGTTGGGATTCTCGTCGCGGAAGGTATAGCTGCCCTTGAAACCGACGGTCAGCCACTTGGCGAAGTCGTACGAAAGATTCAGACGGGCCGTGATGCGGCGGAATCCGCTGCCGTCGACGATGCCCTGCGTATCGTTGCCGCCGAGCGCCGCGAAGTAGCTCGACTTCTGACTGCGGCCGCTGACCGAAAGGTTATAGTTCTGATAGAGAGCCGTGCGGGTGATCTCGTCGATCCAGTCGGTCCCGCGCCCGTACTCCGAAGGGTCGAAGCGCGGCGGACGCTGCGGATCGCGCGAGGAGAAATAGTTCCGGTCGTTGAGGTAGCGGACGAACTCCTGCGCGTCCATCAGATCGAGGTCGCGGGCGAGTTTCGAGACGCCGAATTCAGCCTTGGCCGTGACCGACGGCTTCGAGGTGACGCCCTGCCGCGTGGTGACGATAATCACGCCGTTGGCGCCGCGCGAGCCGTAGATGGCCGTCGACGAGGCGTCCTTGAGGACCGAGATCTGCTCGATGTCGGCCGAGTTGATGTCGTTCAGGTCGCTCACGGCGTCGATCACGCCGTCGACGACAATCAGCGGTTCGTTCGACGCCGAGATCGAACGCGTGCCGCGCACGCGGATCGAAGTCGTGGCTCCCGGCGCACCCGAAGTCGACATGATGTCCACACCGGCGATGCGGCCTTGCAGAGCCTGGTCGACCGACGTGTTGGGCACGTCGCGGATGTCGGACATCTTCACGTTGGAGACCGAACCCGTCAGGTCGGATTTCTTCACCGCGCCGTAACCGATGACCACCACCTCGTTGATGGTGTTTTTGGCATCGGGGACCAGGTTGACGTCGACCTCCGTACGGTCGCCGATGACGATCTGCCGGGTGACGTAGCCCAGGTAGGAGACCGAAATCAGAGCGTCGCCGGCGCCGAGCGTCAGCGAATAGCGGCCGTTGCTGTCGGTGACCGTGCCGCGGCGTCCGTCGGGCGTGGCGACGGCGGCGCCCACCATCGGCGCTCCCGTTTCGTCCAGCACCGTGCCTGTCAGGGTCTTACCCGTCCCGGCTGCGGGGGGGGGAGTCGCCGACGCCTTGTAGATCACGATCATCTTGTCCTTGATCGAATACTGGACGGTGCGGTCGAGCACCTCGCGCAGCACCTGCGACACGGGCGTGCGGTCGAACGAAGCCGTGACCGGACGTTCGAGGTTCAGCTCCCGGGTGTCGTACATGATCGACAGCCCGGTCTGGGCCTCCACCTCCTTGAGCACGTTTTTGAGAGGCGTTTTCCGGAAGTTCTTCGTGACGGGCTGCATCTGCCCCCACGCCGGGAGCGTCAGCAACACGAACAGGCACGGCAGAAACGCCCGTTTCAGATTGGAGAATTGCTTCATTTGTTTAAGGTATTGGTTGTTTTAAAGTTGTTTCGGGATGCGGCGTCACTTGGCCGAGAGACGCACCGAAGGGCCTTGCCGGTGGACCGAGACCGGAACGATCAGGTCGAGGGCCTTCAGAACGCTGTCGAGCGACTCCTGGTTGCTCAAGCGGATGGTGATGAAAGTCCCGTCGGCGCGCAGGCGGTCGTCGAGCGTGATTTCAACGCCGTAAAGGCTGCTCAGGCTCTCGCACAACTGCACGATCGTCACGTCGATGAACTCGATGCGCCCTTCGATCCAGGCCAGGTACTGCGCCGTGTTGACGTGCGTGATGGCCGTGGTCTCGGCGAAACGGTCGTAGGTGAGCGACTCGCCCGGGCGGAGCAAGGTCTCCCCGCGCGGCGCGGTGAAACCGACGGCCCCTTCGAGCAGCGTGGTGGTGATGAGCGAGTCGTCGGGATAGGCCGTCACGTCGAATTTCGTACCCTTGACCACCACCGAACAGTTTCCGACCTTCACCTCGAAACGGTGCTTTTCATCGGGCGAAACGTCGAAGTAGGCGGCCCCCGAAAGCTCGACGGAGCGGTTCGTGGCGTTGAAATTGGCCGGATAGGTCAGCGTCGACGACCCGTTGAGCCGCACCTGCGTCCCGTCGGGCAGGCAGACCGTGCTGCGGTCGCCGCTCTTCGTGGTCACGGTGTAGCGCTCCGTGGCGCGCTCCAGCAGCAGGCGGTCGTAGAGCCGCGCGCCGAAGAAGGTCGCGCACACCACCGCCACGGCAGCCGCGGCACGCCATACCGCAGCGAACCGCCCCGGACGGGCGCTCCTCGCGGACCCTTGCAGGCGGATACGCGACCGCAGGCGGCGCCAGTCGCGGTCGGTCGCGGCGTCCGATGCCGGCATCGCCTCCCATTCGAGCCGCCACGCAGCGAACTGCCTGCGGCACGCAGCGTCGGAGGTGACGAAGCGGAACAACTCGCGCTCCTCCTCGGCAGCGATCTCTCCCGCAAAATAGCGTCCGGCCAGACGCCGCATCTCTTCCTGATCGAATTTCATCTCTTCCATTTCCGTTACATATTTTAAAACAACCGAATTTGCCTTTCCCCAACCCTCCCGATCACAAAAAAATCAAAAAAAGTCGCAAAAAGAAAAAAAACGACAACAGCGGAGAGAGAAATCTCCGCTGCCGGGTCAATGATCGTCTATCCGATTTTACAGGTAATTCGCCAGCAGGCACGAAAGCACGGCCACCGAAAGTTCGAACGAACAGCTTCGCCGCAAATGCTCGCCCAGCCGGCCGACGGCACGGGCCAGGTGTTTCTCGACGGCCGTCTCGGAGATGCCCAGCCGCGCGGCGATTTCGCGGTTTTTCAGCCCTTCGAAGCGGCTCATCCGGAAAACCTCGCGGCAGCGGTCGGGCAGCGCGTCGACAGCCTTCTGCACCTCGCGCTGCAACTCCTCGTAAAGGCAGGGCTGCTCGGCATCGCTCAAAAAATCGTAGCTGTAAATCCGCTCCTCACCCCGCATGCGGGCCGTGTACTCCAGTTCGTGACGCGCCACGACACCGTTGTGTTTCAGATAATTGAGACAGGCATTGCGCACCATCGTGAACAGCAGCGAGGCCAGATCCAGCTCGCGCAGTTCACACCGCCGCTCCCACAGGCGTGCAAAACTGTCCTGCACCAGATCGCGCGCCGTTTCATGCCCGGCGACGAACCGGGCGGCATAGTTCACCAATCGGGGATAGTAACGCCGGAAGAAGCATTCGAAATCGGCCTCGTTGCCGAATCGGATGCCTTCGAACAACCGCTGGTCTGACGGCGAGGGTGTGGGCATGGCGGAATCTGGACTTTTGCCACAAAAGTAACGTTTTTTTCCACGCCGCAAAATTTTCGGCCGTGACAAAAACGTGACACGACGCGCCGGGCGCAAAAAAAGGCGCTGCCGTGCAGCGCCGCCGGTTTTCAGGCCTGACCCATCTTGGGACCCGCGTCGGGCGTGGGCTGGGGCGAGGGAATCTCGATCTTGCCCACGTTGCTTTCGTAGCGCACGATGTTCTCCTGCAACGAGCGCAGCAACCGTTTGGCATGCTCGGGCGTAAGAATGATGCGGCTCTTGACGCGCGCCTTCTGCACACCGGGCAGGACCGTCGCGAAGTCGATGATGAACTCCGAAGTGGAGTGCGATATGATCGCCAGGTTCGAATAGTGGCCCTGGGCCACGGCGTCGTCCAGTTCGAGGTCGATGCCGAATTGTTTCATCTCTGCCATTGTGGAGTACTGTTTCTGCAAATTTATTCATTTTCAACGAACGATATGCAAGCCCGGGGCCAAAGTTTTCGATATTTTATCAACATATCCGACCCGCGGGACAACCCGCCGCACCCTTTTTTTGCCTTTTCATAGGCGGATGTCGGAGCTTTTTTGTATCTTTGCTTCGCAAATACGGAAAGCCGCCGCAGAGCCGAAGACAACGCCTTTTTCCGGGCCGTCTTCCGCGCAGGGGCGATAGTAAGTAACAGGTGCGTCGCTGACGCGCAGCAAACCGAAAAAATGGCATTTGAAATCGTCGAAACCCTGTTCCGCGGCATCTGCGTAGGCGTCGCCGCTTCGATCACGGTAGGTCCCGTGGCAGTGCTCTGCATCCAGCGCACGCTGTCGAAAAGCCGCCGCTCGGGCATCGTTTCAGGCATCGGCGTCGCCTGCGCCGATACGTTCATGGCCATGGCCGCACTGTTCTTCTACTCGATGCTCCAGACCCAGATCGAACAGTACAACACGCTGCTGCGGGTGATCGGCGGCATCTTCGTGGTGATCGTCGGCGTTTTCATCTTCGCACAGAATCCCGTGCCGCAAATCCGCCGCAACCGCGCGGGCAAAACCTCGCTGTGGCAGGATTTCGCCTCGATCTTCGGGCTTACGATCGCCAATTTCATCATGGTCATCCCCTACATCCTGGCCTTCTTCGCGGTGTTCAAGATTTCGGGCGGCGACATGGCCGACCACACCTTCGGGGGCTTCATGCGCTCACTGTTCGTCATCGCCGGGTTCTTCGGCGGCGCGGTGGCGTGGTGGACCCTGCTGGCCTTCGTCATCAACCTCTTCCGCCGCCGCTTCCGTCCGCGGCACATGCTCACGATCAACCACGTCGCGGGACTCATCATCGGCATATTAGGCATTTACACCATATTATCGACCTTCTTTGATATATTCCCCAATGTCGGACACTAAACACAGGATCATCATTGCCGTCGACGGCTTTTCGTCGTGCGGAAAAAGCACCTTCGCCAAAGCCATCGCGGCCCGCCTGGGCTATATCTTCATCGACACGGGCGCCATGTACCGCGCCGTGACGCTCTACGCCCTCGAGCACGGGGCCATCCGTTCGGGCATCGTCGACGAAGAGGCCGTCGTGAAGCTGCTGGACCGCATTTCGATCACCTTCCGCTTCAACCCCGAGCGCGGGGCCAGCGACATCTACGTCAACGGCGATCTGGTCGAGGGCAAGATCCGCACCATCGAGGTCTCGAACTGCGTGAGCCGCGTGAGCGCCATCCCCGAGGTGCGCCGCAAACTGGTGGCCATGCAGCAGGAGATGGGCCGCCGCCGGGGCGTGGTGATGGACGGCCGGGACATCGGCACGGTGGTGTTCCCCGACGCCGAGCTGAAACTGTTTATGACGGCCGACACCGCCGTGCGCGCCTGCCGCCGCTACAAGGAGCTGACGGGCAAGGGCATGTCGGTGACGATGGAGGAGGTCGAACGCAACATCCGCGAGCGCGACAAGGCCGACATGAGCCGCGCCGTATCGCCGCTGCGCCAGGCCGACGACGCCATCGTGCTCGACAACAGCCACATGAGTGTCGACGAACAGATGGCGTGGTTTATGGAACAATTCAAAATTCAAAATTCAAAATTCATAATTCATAATTCATAATCGGAAGTCAGCCGGCACGAAAATCCTCACGATCTACTGTTTGTCCGGAAAAATAGAGAAGATTTGCATTTCAATTCAATTATGAATTTTGAATTCTGAATTATGAATTACATTTATGTACATCGAGATCGACGATAAATCGGGCTTCTGCTTCGGCGTTGTCCGCGCAATCACGGAGGCCGAACGCGCCCTCGGGGAGGGCGGCACGGTCTACTCGCTGGGCGACATCGTCCACAACCGCATCGAGGTCCAGCGCCTCGAACAGCTGGGGCTGCGGACCGTGACCCACGCCGACATGCCGCACCTGGCGGGCTGCCGCCTCTTCATCCGCGCCCACGGAGAACCTCCTACGACCTACGCCGCCGCCCGGGAAATGAACATCGGGATCATCGACGCCACCTGCCCGGTGGTCGCACGGCTGCAACGCCGCGTGAAGGAGGCCCACGAACGGATGCGCCCCACAGGCGGGCAGGTGGTGATCCTCGGCAAACGGGGCCACGCCGAAGTGGTGGGCCTCACGGGGCAGGTCGCGGACCCGACGATCGTGATCGAACGGGAGGAGGACCTGGAGCTGATCGACTTCTCGCGTCAGGTCTATTTCCTTTCGCAGACCACGCAGAGCATCGGGCTGTTCGAACGGCTGGGCGCCGAAATGCGCCGCCGGGCCGCCGATGCGGGGCAGGTGTACATCGACGACACGATCTGCCGGCAGGTATCGAACCGCGAACAGCACCTCACGGAGTTTTCCGGACGGTTCGACGCCGTGGTGTTCGTCTGCGGGCGCAAGTCGTCGAACGGCAAGGTCCTCTCCGAGGTGTGCCGCCGGGCCAACCCGCGCACGCACGTCGTCGAGGAGGCTTCGGAAATCGACCCCGCATGGTTCGAAGGGGCCGCGACGGTGGGCATCTGCGGCGCCACGTCGACGCCCAAATGGCTGATGCAGGATGTTGCCGACGCAATCGGCAACCTCAATTCAGAATTCAGAATCCAAAATTCATAATTATCGCCCGCCATGAAAAAGTATATCGTCCGCTCGTTAAAATATTTCTTCGCCCTGTGCGTTCTCTGTATAGCCCTGATGGGGCTGATGCTGATGACCGGGACCTCGGCGCTGTCGCTCGACGACACGCTCTACGTCATGCTGCACACCGACCGCTACCTGATGCTCTTTGCGGCGATCGTGGCGCTGGCGGCAGTCTACCCCAGATTCGGGTTCGTGGTGCGCCGGGTGGAGGGCGACATCGAGGAGAACCGGGAACAGATCCTGAACGCGTTCCGCTCGGCAGGCTTTTCGCTGCGCTCGGACGAGGACGGGGTGATGACCTTCCGCGCCGACAATTTCGGCCAGAAGCTGATGCTGCTGGGCGAAGACGAGATAAAGGTTTCACAGTACGGACAATGGATCGTGCTCGACGGCATCCGCCGCGGCGTCGCCCGGGTGCAGTACCGGCTCGATTCGTATATACACATGACACGCAATGATTAGAAAATACCGTTACCTGCTCACTGCGGCGGCCGCTGTCGGCGCCGCGGGACTTCTGACATTCGCCGCCCGCAACGACTTCGGACTGGGCCGCAACATGGAGATCGCCGTCAACATGATGCGCGAACTGTCGCTCAACTACGTCGACCCCGTGGACCCCGACCGCCTGATGGAGGGGGCCGCCGCCGGCATGGTCAGCGACCTGGACCCCTACACGGAGTATATCCCCGAGGAGGGGATGCAGGATTTCGAACTGCTCACCACGGGCAAGTACGACGGCATCGGGGCGCTCATCCGCCAGAAGGACGACTACGTCCGCATCGCGCAGCCCTACCAGGGATCGCCCGCCGACAAGGCCGGGCTGAAGATCGGCGACAAGATCCTCTCGATCGACGGCAAGGACGCCAAAGGCTTCACGACCGAGCAGGTCTCCTCGCGTCTCAAGGGCGAGCCGGGCAGCAAGGTCAAAGTGACCGTCGAGCACCTCGACGGCACGCAGCAGACGGCGGCGATCCGCCGCGAACGGATCGCGATCCCGGGCGTGCCCTACGCCGGATGGGTCGCCGACGGCATCGGCTACATCCGCCACAGCGACTTCACCGAAGGATGCTACGAGGAGATGCGCGCAGCCATCGAACGGCTGCGCACCGAAAGGCCGCTGAAAGGGCTTGTGCTCGACTACCGCTCCAACGGCGGCGGCATCATGCAGGAGGCGGTCAAAATCCTGGGAATGTTCGTCCCCAAAGGGACCGAGGTGGTCAGCACCAAGGGGCGTTCGGAAGATTCGAAGCAGGTGTTCCGCACCGACACGGAGCCGATCCTTGCAGACCTGCCGCTGACGGTGCTGATCAACGGCAATTCGGCGTCGGCGGCGGAGATCGTCGCCGGGGCGTTGCAGGACCTCGACCGCGCGGTGCTGATCGGCCAGCGCAGTTTCGGCAAGGGACTCGTGCAGTCGCCTCGACCGCTGGGCTACAATGCCATGCTCAAACTCACCACGGCCAAATACTACATCCCCTCGGGCCGCTGCATCCAGGCCATCGACTACTCCCATTCGCAGGAAGGTTCGGTGCGCGCGGTGCCCGACTCGCTGATCTCGGAGTTCACGACCCGCGCGGGCCGCAAGGTCTACGACGGCGGCGGCGTGATGCCCGACATCGCGACCGACCCGGAGTACATTTCACGCTTCGCCCTGACGCTCTATGCGCTGGGATTCATCGAGGATTTCGGCGACGAATACACGCGCCGCAACCCCGGCCGGCAGATCGACATCCGCACCTTCTCGATCACGGACAAGGACTACGCCAACTTCGCGGAGTTCATGCAAGACAAAAAGGTCCCCTACGAATCGGACACCCGCCGGGCGCTCAAGGCGCTGAAAAAAGCCGCCGAGGACGACCGTTTCGCCGACTTGAAGAACAAGTTCGAGCAGGTGGAGGCCGAGTTGAAGGACGACACGCAGACCAACCTCGAAACCTACCGCACGCAGGTCGTCGAGACGATCAACAACGACATCGTCATGCGCCACGGCTACCAGGCCGGCGTGATCGAGCACTCGCTGTCGGGCGACAAGGAGGTGAAAAAGGCCGTCGAGGTGCTCGGCGATCCCGCAGAGTACGCCCGAATCACCCGCGAGCAGGACACTAAGCGCAAGTAAAGACATGAAAATCAGGACTGAATTCTTCTCGTTCCGCAACCGGGTGGTGGTGATCGTCGTCGGGGTGACGCTCGGCGCCCTGTCGCTGCTCTACACCAACGACATGGCCCGGCGGCTCAAGGAGAAGGAGCAGCACGACGTGGCGCTGTGGGCCCACGCCATGGAGCGCGTGACGCGCGACGTGCTGGGCGGCTCGATCCAGGACCCGTTCGTGGCCGACATCATGTCCAACGGCAACAACATCCCGTTCATCATCACCAACGAGAACCTCGAAGTCATCAACTCGCACCTCATCCCCGAGAAGATCATCAACCATCCCGGACGGCTCCGGAAACAGATCGACAAATTTTCGGTCGACACCCCGCCGATCCCGGTGAAATTCTTCTGGTCGTCGCAGCATTACCACATCATCTTCTACGGCAAGTCGGCGCTGCTCAAGTCGCTCTACTACTTCCCCTACGTGCAGCTCCTCGTCATCACAGCCTTCATCGCGCTGGGATTCATCGCCTTCCGCTCGTCGAAGCACGACGAGCAGAACCGCGTCTGGATCGGACTGGCCAAGGAGACCGCCCACCAGCTGGGAACCCCGACCTCGTCGCTGCTGGGATGGATCGAATACCTGCGTTCGCAGGATGTGGACCAGACGGCCGTCGAGGAGATGAACAAGGACCTCACGCACCTGATGAAGATCGTGGACCGTTTTTCGAAAATCGGCTCCGAGACGCCCCTCACCCCGGCGAACATCAACGAAGTGGTGGGCGAATCGGTCATGTATTTCCGCAAGCGCATTCCCCGCAACGTGACGCTCGACTACAACGGACTGGCCATCGCCCCCGTGCAGGCCAACATCAACGCCGCACTGTTCGAATGGGTCGTGGAGAACCTGATGAAAAACTCGCTCGACGCCCTGCAAGGCCACGGAGCCATCGACGTGCGGATTTCGTCGGACGACAGGAGCGTTATGATCGACGTGAAAGACACGGGCAAGGGCATTCCCAAGAGCAACTGGAAACGCATCTTCGAACCGGGATTCACGACCAAGACCCGCGGCTGGGGCCTCGGGCTGTCGCTCTCGCGCCGCATCGTCGAGGAGTACCACCAGGGTAAGATCGCCGTCATCGACTCCGAAATCGGCAAGGGAACCACCATTCGCATCACACTCAAACGCCACTTCGCCTGATGAACTCCTCGCCGGCACATACGCAACCCGCAGTGCCTGCGGCGGATTCGGTGTCCGGGACTCCGGACGCACCGGCCTGGACGGGATATGTCCCCGGGCCGGATACGCTCCGGGCGGAAACGGACTTTGCGGGAACGAACTTTGCAAACCCGGCCTTTGCGGAAACGGCCTTTGCGGACGGCGGTTCCGCGCCGTTCTCCGTTGCAGCGACCGGTGCAGCCCCTTCCGAATGGCGCGACACGACCTCCGCCGCAATTTTCGGAGCGCAGTCGACCCTCGCGGAACCCGCACGCATTCCGCTCGCACCGCCTCCGCCGCTCGCGGAAAACGCCGTTTTCCAGAGTTTCGTGCTGCTGCTCGCCGCCACCTACGCCATGCTGCTCTACCGCAACCTGGGCGACGTGCGCACGCTGCTGGGCCGCATCTCGCGCGACGCGGCCACGGGAAAACGCTTCTCCGAGGACCCGGGCGGAAGCGGCTACTCGCGTTTCCTGAACATCGCCACCGCCATCGGCCTGCTCTTTCTGGGCGTCGCGGCGGTCAAATACGGCGACACGCTGATGCCCGGCCGCCTGGCAGCGTCCATTCCGCAGGGCGCAGCCCTGATTTTCAGCCTGCTGGTTTCGCTCGCCTCGCTGGGCGTAGCCGCCTATCAGACAATCGCCGTGCGGCTGGCCGGAGCGCTGACCCTCTCGCAGCCCTTCATCGCACAGCTCATGCTGCTCAAACGCACCTGTTTCGCCCTCGGGATGATCCTCATTTCACCCCCGCTGCTGCTCTTCGCACTCTGCCCGCAGGGCACGGGCGGCGTCTGGTTCTGCATCATCGCCGTCGAATTGGCCGCAGCGGCCGTCTTATACCTCAAGGAGACATTAAACCTGTTTCTTTCCAAAAAAGTTTCGATTTTGCATTGGTTTTTGTACCTTTGCATCGTGGAAGTCTTCCCTGTCAGCCTATTATGGCTGCTTGCAGTAAGATGAAACGGCAAAGACAAACCTAAATCAATTCGCAACATTGAAAGTAAAGAGTGTATTAGTTTCGCAGCCGAGGCCCGCTGTCATCGAAAAGTCCCCGTTCTACGAATTGTCCCAGAAACACCACGTGGAAATCGCCTACCGGCCCTTCATCCGCGTAGAAGGCGTCTCCCTGAAGGAGTTCCGCGCCCAAAGGGTCGAAATACTCACGCACACGGCCGTCATATTCACATCGCGTACGACAGTCGACAGTTTTTTCCATATCTGCGAAGAGGCGCGCATCACCGTGCCCGAAACCATGAAATACATCTGCCAGACGGAGGCCGTAGCGCTCTACCTGCAGAAATACATCGTCTACCGCAAACGCAAGATCTCGTTTGCCGACGGCTCGTTCACGTCGCTCATCGAACTGATCATCAAACACAAGGAGGAGAAATTCCTGCTGGCGTTGAGCGAACCCCACAAACCCGAGCTGCCGGAAACGCTCGCCAAGCTCAAACTCTCGTTCGATCCCGTCATCCTGGCCCGCACGGTCGCCGGGGATCTGGACGACGTTAAAATGGCCGACTACGACCTGCTGGCGCTCTATTCGCCCTCGGACGTGAAAACCCTCATCGAGAAGTTCGGAACCGACGGCCTGCCCGCCGTGGCGGTATTCGGCGAAGGCACGCTGCGCGCCGCCCTCGGGGCCGGAATCACCGTGCTGGCCAACGCCCCGACGCCCGAAGCCCCCTCGATGGTCAAGGCCATCGACATCTACCTGCAAAAGGTGCAGAAAGGCGAGGAGATCGAGCCGGTGGAACTGGTTACCGACGCCCGCAAGGAAGAGTTCATCCGCAGCCAGCAGCACAAGCTGGCCAAGAAGGGCCGCACGCGCCGTCCGACCACGGAATCCCGTAAATAAGGGCTGCAAGCCCCCTGCCGCCATGTCCGCACATTCGCTACCCCGCACCGAAAGGCTCCGTTCGCTCGGGGCCGTGCGCCGTCTGTTCGAGAGCGGCGAAAGCGGCTTCATCTTCCCGTTCCGCTACGTGTGGTTCGCGGAGCCTGACACCGAGCAATCGGTCGAGGTGCTCTTTTCCGTCCCCAAAAAGTTCCACAAACGGGCCAACAAACGCAACCTCGTGCGCCGCCGCACGAAGGAGGCCTACCGCCTGCAAAAGCAGATTCTGCACGACGGCCGGCCGGTCAACCTGGACCTGGCGCTGATCTACTCGTCGAAGGAGACGCTGCCTTATAAAACCGTCGCAAATGCAGTCCGCAGGATTCTGGAATCGGTCGTGGAGCATCTTTAAACAGGCCTGCGCCCTGCCGCTGATCGGACTGGTGAAGTTCTACCAGCTCTGCATCTCGCCCTTCACGCCCCCGTCGTGCCGGTTCACCCCCACCTGCTCGCAGTATGCGCTCGAGGCGTTGCGCAAATACGGCCCCCTGAAAGGACTGTGGCTCGCCCTGCGGCGGCTGTCGAAGTGCCATCCGTGGGGCGGCAGCGGCTACGACCCCGTGCCGTAGCGCAAAAACGGCCGGCCGACCGGCCCCCTCCTTCCGAAGAGTCGCGTCACCATTTGCTTTTGAACCCATTTTCCTTCCGGCAATAAAGATCATATCCTTTTCGGAGAAAAACAATCCCGACCCTGACGATCAGGGTCGGGATTCCGCCTTTAAACAGAACGATTCGGCCCGGACGGACAGATCAATCGTGCAGGTCGTCGCACCGCTCGGCCGCGGACTCGAATTCGAGCGTCGCATGGGAGATTCCGGCATGGTTCAGGAGGTCTTTCAGATCGTGTTTCACCTCCTCCATACGGGACAGGCTTTCGAGCACGACATGGGCCGTCAGGGCGTTTTCCGTCGTACTGATAGCCCAGACATGGATGTGGTGGACGGCCTTCACGCCCGGAACGTCCGTCATCTTCCGCCCGATCGCGGCCACGTCGATCTCCCCGGGAACGCCGTCGAGCGACAAACGCAGGCTGTCGCGCGTCAGCGACCAGACCGACGCCACGATCACCGCGGCGACGACCAGTCCCACGACAGGGTCGACGATCGTCCAGCCCGTCCACGAGATCACGAGTCCCGAAACGAGCACCCCGACCGACACCAGCGCATCGGCGGCCATGTGCAGATATGCGCCCTTGACATTCAGATCACGGTCCTTGTCCTTCAGAAACAGCCACGCCGTGAAGCCGTTGATCGCCACCCCGACGCCCGCCGTCCAGGCGATGGCGCCGCCTTCGACCGGCGCGGGATGCAGCATGCGGCCGATGCTCTCGGCGACGATAACCCCCACGGCGATCAGCAGGATCACCGAGTTCAACAGTGAAATCAGCACCGTGCTTTTCTTGTAGCCGTAGGTGTAGCGGGGCGTAGCCTGCGCCTGCGCCAGCCGGAAGGCCAGCATGGCCAGCAGCAGGCTGGCGACGTCGGAAAGGTTGTGCCCGGCATCGGACAGCAGGCCCATCGAGCCGTAGGAGAGGCCGACGGCGAATTCGACGACGACGAAAGCCACGTTGAGCGCAATGCCCAGAATGAAGGCCTTGTTGAGCGACGTAACCGTGCGCTCGTGGTGATGGTGTTCGTGTGTCATGGCTGCGGATCGGTTATGGTGTCCTTGATTTCGGAGAGTTCGACCAGTTTGTTGACGATGGCGTAGATCGTAAGTCCCGCCGCGGAGTGAATTTGCAGTTTCGCGGCAATGTTGCGGCGGTGGGTGATCACGGTATGGGCCGAGATGCAGAGCGCATCGGCGATCTGTTTGTTGGTCATGCCCTTCACCACGCAGACGATGATCTCCTTTTCACGGGCGCTCAACGGCTCGGGTTTCACCGTGCGGGGA
>OOIF01000701.1_pt1 | contig 35300 bp, 27 predicted proteins | sample 1691961 | NCBI WGS metagenome assembly OOIF01 (sample SAMN06348146, study PRJEB24527) | human gut metagenome | biome: human gut; feature: ankylosing spondylitis patient; material: feces | host: Homo sapiens | place: China | collected 2015-10 | reverse complement strand
GGCATACGAGATATCAGTGTGACTGGAGTTCAGACGTGTGCTCTTCCGATCTCAGGGCACGATCGGACATACTGGTCTCCGGAAACGGGACCGGACCTCCCAGAGTGTCCGATCCTCGGGTTAGAATGCACGAACCAACAACACATTCGGGAGACATTCTCCATGCGTACGGTACAGTGCATCAAACTGAAAAAGGAAGCCGAAGGGCTCGACCATCCCCCGTTCCCGGGTGAACTCGGTGTGCGCATCTGGCGCCACGTGAGCAAGGAAGCCTGGGGCGACTGGACGCGCCTCCAAACGATGATGGTGAACGAATACGGCCTGAATCTCGCGGACCTCTCGGCCCGTCAGCATCTCATGGCGCAGTGCGAACGCTATTTCTTCGGCGACGCCAACGACATGACGGTTCCCAACTTCGTGCCGCCCAAGGCCGAATAAGAACCGGAACCTTCCGCCCCGAAACGGAGCGGAAAGGAATGCGAAAGGGAGCCTCGGCTCCCTTTCTTCTTTTGGACGTCAGGGCTTTTCGAAGGACTTCACGCCCTCTTCCGTCCCGAGGAGGAGGACGTCCGCGCCGCGCGCGGCAAAGAGCCCCACGGTGACGACGCCCGGCCACGAGTTGATCTCGGCCTCCAGCGCCTTCGGATCGTGAATCTCAAGACCGGCCGCATCCAGAATGTGGCAGCCGTTGTCGGTGACGAAGTCGCGAAGCTTCACTGTCGCGCCGAGCGCTTCGAGGCGGCGGCGGACGGCACGCGCCGCCATCGGGATCACTTCGACGGGAAGCGGGAAGCGGCCGAGCACCTCCACCTTCTTCGACGCGTCCGCGATGCACACGAAGCGCTTCGAAACGGAAGCGACGATCTTTTCGCGCGTAAGCGCCCCGCCGCCTCCCTTGATCATGGCGAAGTGACCGTCGATTTCGTCGGCCCCGTCGACATAGACGCCGATTCTGTCGACTTCATTCATGTCGAGAACCTTGAACCCCAGTCCTTCGAGCTTTTTCGTCGAGCGTTCCGACGAGGAAACGCAGGCGGGGATCCTGTCGCGCATCGGCGCGATCGCGTCGATGAAGAAATCCACGGTCGAACCCGTGCCGACGCCGAGGATTTCCCCTTCCTTCACATACGCGACCGCGGCTTGGGCCACGGCGCGCTTCAATTCGTTCTGCGTGAGCGCCATCGCTCTCTCCCTACAAGGAAAACGTTTTATTTTAGCGTATAGAATGTCGACTCCTCCCAACGAACCGCACACTTATGGCTACGCTTCACTCGGATAAGGAAATCGCTCAGGCCTTCCGCACCCTCGGACACACGGACCGCCGCATCGGTACGGGCCGCATCGCCGCCTGGGCGGGCTGGGCGACGATCGCCCTCTTTACGGTGGCCTTCTTCTCGTCCGTCGTCTTTCTCCTCTCGTCCGAACAGCGCGCGGAATCCGTGCGCCTGAAGCAGTCGGCCGACCTCGTCGCGCAGGCGATGGAGTCGCGTCTTCTCGGCACGACGGAACTGCTCATGAAGACGAGCCTTCGCCTCATGCACATCCCGAACGTGCGAAGCCAGGTGGCGAGCGCCGAACTCTCCGCCACGAACTTCATGCAGGACCGCCGCGAAGTGGCCGAAATCGTGATTGCGACGCGCGACTTCACGGTGCTTCGCAGCTGGAACAATCCCATGTCTTCGGGGTCCGAGCGCCGCGACCAGGGCACGACCCTCAAGAACCCCAACACGCGAAAGGCGATCACGGAGGCGCTCGAGCGCGACTCGTCGGTTCTCTCCATCCCCTACGTGCTCGACCCCACGAACCAGCTCTTCGCGGACCTCGCCGTGCCGACGGCTCTGCCCGACCAAATCCTCATCGCGCGCGTCAACCTCACGCACCTTGTCTCGCGCATCGTCGATCTGCTCAACTATCGGTCGTATCAGTTCGACCTCCTCTTGAACGGCAACCCCTTCTTCCCCGTTCCGAAGGACTCGGTTCACATGAGCGACATTCAGGTCGAAGTGCCGCTCTCCTTCAATCACCTCTCGGGCCTGAGCCTTGTGGCGACGAGCCACCGCGCCGGATTTCTTGAACAGTCTACGCTCCCCGTGTGGCTCATCGGCGGACTCGGTTCGATTCTTCTTCTCGCTCTTTTGCTCCTTGTCCGCGTGCAGCGAAAGGAACACCGCTTTGCCGAACGCCTCGAAGTCGAATACGCGCTCCGCCGCGCCATTTCCGAGTCGGCTCTGACGGGCCTTCGCGTCACCGACCGCGAAGGAAAGATTCTCTACGTGAACGAAACCTTTCAGAAAATGTTCGGCTTCTCGCGCGAGGAGCTGATCGGCGCCACGCCTCCCTACCCCTATTGGGCCGAAGACATCACCGAGCAGTTCGAAGCGATGATGTCGCACTCGAGCGGAACGCTACACACGATCGACTTTCTCGCCAAGCGCAAAAATGGCGAAACCTTCGACGGACAGTTGAGCGTCTCGCAGCTCCTCGACGTCGAAGGAAGGGTGCTCGGCTACATCGGGGCGCTCTACGACGTCACCGAAGCGAAGCGCTCGCACGAGCGCATGCAGGCCGCAAACGACCGCTTCACGCGCGTCGTGCAGTCTCTCGCGAGCGCCATCGCCGTCGTGTCGGACGACGACGCTCGGCAGATCTTTTTCATGAACACCCCCTACGTACGGCTTTTCGGGGGCACGGCCGACGCCTGCCGACGCATCTTGGGCGTACTCGAAGCGCAGAAGAAGACCTCGATTCGCGAAGGGCTTTACGACGAAGTGACGGACCGGTGGTTCGACGTACGCATCCAGACGATCGTCTGGACGAACGACCGAAAAGCCGTGATGCTGATCGCCACCGACATCACCGAATGGCGTCAGATGCAGGAGCAGCTTCAGGCGCAGATCAAGCACGCCGAAGAAACGCAGCGCCTCGTAACGATGGGCGAAATGGCGAGTTCGCTCGCGCACGAACTCAATCAGCCTCTTGCCGCGATCTCCAACTACGCCGCCGCTGCGAAGTCTCTTTTGGAGGCGCACGCCCTGAAGCCCGAGGCGGCGACGGACGCTTTCGGACGCATCGACAATCAAGCCAAGCGCGCGGCCGCCATCATCAAGCGCATCCGAAGTTTTGCAAAGAACAAGCACGACACGCAGTTCGCGGTCGTGCCGGTCGAAACGATCGTGACGGAAGCGATGGAACTCGCCCTCATTCAGGCGAAAAAACTCGGCGCCTCGATAAAGGTCGAGATGGCGGAGAATCTGCCCAGCATCAACGGCGACGCCGTCATGCTCGAGCAGCTCCTGCTCAATCTTTTGAAAAACGCCATGGAGGCACTCGAGCCCGAAAGCGACCGCAACGTCGAACTTTCCGTCTCGCACGAAGCCCAAACCGACGCGATCGTCTTTACGATCCGCGACCACGGACCGGGCATGTCCGACGAAGTGAAGGCGATGCTCTTTGACGCCTTCTTTACGACGAAGAAGACCGGGATGGGGATCGGCCTCAACATCTGCCGCACGATCGTGGAAAACCACCACGGACGACTGCTCGTTTCCGACACCGAAGGGGGCGGAACGACCTTCACCGTGCGCATTCCCGTCAACATGCCCGAGGGGGATGCGGGAAAAACCGCCGCAACGTGACTCAGGAAGCGAGGTTCCTCTCTTTTTCCCATTTTCCCCTTGCACGGGGGTGGCACAACGCCTCCTCTGGTGTAAAATTGCCTGACTTGCTTATTCCAACCTTATCTATAACGAGATGAACCATTACGACTATCTCGACGGTTACCGTGAGAGTGCCGGTACCGTCTACATCGTGGACGACGACGACGCCGTCCGGGACTCCCTCAAGTGGCTGCTCGAAGCAAGCAACTATCACGTGGAACTCTACGACAGCGGCGAGAGCTTCATCGCCAAGTACGACCCCAACACCATTGCGGTGCTCGTTCTCGACATCCGCATGCCCGGCATGAGCGGGTTGGAAGTGCAGGAACATCTCCTGCAGCGCAAGGCCGACATTCCCATCATCTTCGTCACCGGCCACGGCGACGTGACGATGGCGGTGCAGGCCTTCAAGGCGGGTGCCGTTGACTTCATCGAAAAGCCCTATGACCAGAACGCCCTCAAGGCGCTCATCGAACGCATGCTCGAAGTGGCCCGGACCCGTCACATCGAGTCGGAACGCCGCAAGCTCAATCAGGCGCTCCTCGACAAGTTGACGCCGCGTGAACAGGAAGTGCTCGAACGCATCGCCAACGGCCGCCTGAACAAGCAGATCGCCGACGACCTCAAGATCTCCATCAAGACGGTCGAAGCCCACCGCGCCTCCATCATGGACAAGACCAACTCCGGCACGGTTGCGGACCTCATGCGCGTCTTCATGGAATCGCGTCAGGGCCAGAACTTCCACAAGGACGAAACGCACGACTGACCTTTTTAGGTTGGAATTCGTGCAGAGAAACACCTCTTCGCTTCCCTGGCGGAGAGGTGTTCTACTATGAAACCAATCAATTCAAGGACATTACGATCAAATAAATTCTAAAGAATTTATTTAGAATTGAGCATCTTTTTCGCACACAGACAATACAAATTCAGCAATTGAAGCTGACGAATTCACAAAGAGTCTAGCCTGAGGCTCCTCAACATAAATTCTTTTACTCCCCAGACCGTGCGCATCCCCCGCCATATTGCGAATCTCGGATATTGGCTTCAGTATCTTCCCTAAACCCAAAATAAGATCACCGATCTTAACATCGGCATCACTTTCGAGCTTTTTGCCGCACAATTTTTTAACCTGAGCATAGAGATTAAAGATGTTTCCTTTATCAGAGGGATTTTCCCCCTTCTTTTCAATAACAAAGGCGAACACCTCCTCAATCAACGAGCGACATTTCGTAATTGCACTATCGTAATGTCCGTCTGCTAAGTCTTCATAGGCTCTTTGACGTATATCGGAAACATAAGCCCTATCAATTCTCTCGAGCGATGGTGTAGTCACTGTAACAGCAGACCCTACTTCTTGAACAGAGAACGATTTCCCAACCTTAGTCAGCTCATTTCCACTAAAGTACAAAACAGAATTGATCTCATTAATCACTTTCTTTACTATTTGAGTGTATGCCAGATCTATGTATTCAGGCGAGTTACCTTTTAATTTATCAACAAACTGCTCTTTAGAGAAAAGAAAAGCCAGCAAACTCGATTCACGCCCATTCCTAATGCAGTGCTCTAGTAAATTATTAAGGTACTGCCACCTACTTAACGAACCCCCACCCCAACAGTATGTAACCGGTAACCCAAATCTATTAGATATTTCACACAACTGAGGACCACTCAAGTACGGCATCGATACCGTAATGTCAGTTTTCATTCCTTTTATTTCCAGCATCCCGAAATCCTTATCGCCATCGAGAATACCCAATATCTCTTTATTTTGTAACAACCCAAATTTCGACTTTTCCATACGAATTTCTCTCCTTTCAATTAAACAAAATTACAACCACTTTCCTATGGCATCTGAGGTTCCATGATTTCATCATTAACCTCCCACCCTACGCTGAATAGCTGCTTCGGTATCGTGTTCTTTAGCCTCACGTTCGTACGTTTTGACCATCGACATCAACAACGTTGACGACAAGAAGGGGTGCGTAAATTGCAATGCTTCAGCCCAAACGCGATATTTATCAGCAAGTTCCCGTTCTTGATCTCCTCCTTCTCCACGCCAATGTGGACCGCGAGCGTTATACAAACCAATATGAGCGCCTCTGCTGATGGCCTCAGACTGCAACTTCTCCATTACGTCTCGCACAGCTTCATTCGGCCATATGCGATCTGCGCCAACAGGTGCGTGCGAGAGTAATTTTCCAAGACACACATCCGCCACCTCCGCGCGACCGAGTTCAGTACAGTTTCGTCTCACCGCATCAACCCACTTCGTAAGTTTGTTCAGTTGATCCTCTTGTGAGGGTTCATCTTGCCCCGGAATACGCTCGATGGCGTCAAGCAGACGACACCCGCGTTGTTTTAAATACTCGTGGCCAGGAGTCACTCGGTACTCAGGAGGATCTTCACCAGCATCCTTTCGCGGAAAGCCCCACACAACAGCCTGAACGAACAGTTCAGGATGTTCCTCTATATAGCGCTCTAGATTAGGAATCTGGTGTTGGTCATCCCCAGGGAAAGAACGAGCAAGCCACTCCAGATATGCGAACTCCAATACGCCTTTTTCCTCTAGAGACAGGTCTGAGTTCTTTTCAAGGACTTGGAAGGCTCGTCGAACACTGTAGTCACTCAACTTATACTCTTTTGCTTCATCGCCTCGATCTTTCACCATGTCGGACAATATCCACACAAGTAAAGATGGGGATATCTTTTCGAACTTAAAATCAATTGACGCAAAGGCTGCCCAGGATCGTTCGGCCTCAAGCAGACGACGAACACTCTCGTTGTTGTCTTCTGGCGAGTCAAAGGAATATCGAGGAACTACTTCATTCCAATACCGACTCCGAGCCTCGACCGAAAGTTTGTCCACAAGTTCCCATGTGGAAGTGCGATAGGGTGAAAGAAGCAGGATACGAACCGCCTCCTTCTCGGCAACATTGCCTCGCAATCTTGCATATAGGACATTTCTCCTGTCTTCATTCAACGACCATAGCATCCCAGCGACGAGATTTTTACGCCCCGAATTGCTTTCGGTTTGACACAGACATTGCAAGATCAATTTCTCAATTTGTTCGTCGGAAAGTATTCCCGACACTAAGAGGGATCCGATTTGGTATTGGCAATTTCCTTTTTCAGAGAGTGCAAGAATACCAAGGATGCCGCGTTTGTTCGCAATTTCCGTGAGAGCTTCTTTACGGAGCTTTTCTATGCGTTGATCATGAGCATGGAAATCGATCATGTTAGCCGCGAGTTCATCCGCTGACTCTTCGATCCATCCGTTTCGGAAAAGCCACTCATACTTGATCACAACGTCCTTGGGCTGTAACTTTGCGTAAACGGCCTCACCAATTTCCGTTAGGATCGCCTTACCTTCTTCGCGAAGCATGTTGGTTTTGGTACGTGAAAGAACCGATACACGAATTGTCTCCCGCAATGTCGCAATTTCCCCATCAAGAGCGTACGCATCATGCCACTTATCGATGATCTTCCATACGCGCACCTGATCTTCAGATGCGAGAGCATGGAGTCTGGACACAAGATCACACAACATTCCGACGGAATAATGAGGCCTAGTCAGTGCAAGATTCACCATTTCACTGACAAATGCATGGACAGATTCCCCTTCCTCCACAGGCTCTCCACATCCTCTTCCATCAGAACGCCACTTCGGCTTGGAGTTATAACGACCAACACGACTCCCCCGAACACCGAACTGTTGCATGCAAACCCTCCACCCGACCTCCGGGAACTTTTCTAAAAGCATGACAACAGCCTTCAGGCGAGTCTTATAGTCTGCCGCCGTCTGTGGCATCCACGCACATAGAATGGAGTAAAGCGATTCAATGGGTTTGTTTCCCCAGTTATCGTTAATTTCTACTTCTGAAAGCCGTCCGAGGATTCTTACTACCTTCAAAAAAGTGTCTGGATTCCAGGCAAGTTTTTCGAGAGCCCAAAGCAGTCCTGCGCGTGGGCATGAGCTAAACAGCGCCGTACTGGCGGGTCTCACTAGGCCTTTAATTTCGGAGAAGTTTTCCCGCAAACCACGCTCTATGATATCCAGAAACAAAGCGGGAGCGGCTTCTGCGTAGAACGGCAGTTCACTTCCGTTAGCTTCCAGTTTTTTGGTTGTGATTGGCACAAGGAGATCGTTCACGATTTCTTCTGCTTTCGACTCTCCATTGAAACCAAAGTGCTTTCCAAAGAGAGTTGTCCCATGTACAGCCAACAAGACTAAAGTGTCTGCGATCTCTTCTCTTAATGTATCGGAAAACTTTCGTTTTTTCCCATAAAGAATCGCAGCCCAACGATCTTTTTCCGGCAAATCGAGTGCTGGATCGTCTTCACTCAACACCATCCGTGCAACGTTAAAAAATCGTTCGAGATCACTCTGAGTAACTATGTCCGCAATTGCGAAGAGGGAGTCTATTTTCGAAATCACCCCTTGTTTTCCACTGATAGACCATAGTGGAGAATCATTCAGGAGCAGCAATTTTCCTATGTGTTTGTCCAACTTACTCCAAGAGGTATCAGCCAAACGAGATAAAATTTTCTGATCTGTCTCGCTATGGGTGTCCCATGTGCCGATAAACACCAATGGGACAAGCCACGACGCTTTTTTCGAATTTTCAGCCCAAACCGGTTTGTGAATTAACTTATCTCCCGAGAGACGACGTCGTAACACCGTCAAAGAACGCCCTGAGGTTCTAGCAAGCTCCTCTATCTCTTCTCGCGACTTGTCCATCCTCTTTAAAGCAGTCGAGAACGCTTCGTTTTCAAGTGGTTCCAACTCAATGTCAGACTCTACACCTCTGACATTAGGGGGGTACACCACAATGGATTTGGGTCTAGTCCCACAAGCCTCCATTTCTCGTTCAACTTCCCGATTTTCTGCCACTGCAATGAAATCAGTTGTGCCTTGAGCGAGCTTTTTTAGGATTTCTGGTTTTTCAAATACCAACACCTGATCTCTGTATCGTTCAAGCCCGGGAAGTTCCATGGCTTGACGTAAGAACGCCAACGCCTCCTCTACGGAATCAGCCTTTATGACCAAAGGAGTCGAGTCCTCTCTGACCAGGAAAGATTCGATCTTGTCCTTCCAAGTTTCAACCGCCGCAGAAAACAGAGAAGGATCTAACTCCGGGGTCGTTACTCCAGCCCAAACGCGCCAACAATGATCCAAGGTTCTTACACCGTCAGGAGAGCATCCTTTCCTGTCAGCAAACCAGTTCTGCCCAGCGAGAGATTGCTCCATCCACTGCTCCAGATCGCTTGCATCGTACGCACGAACGTCCTTCCACAGCCGTTTCTCCTTCATCTCCGCTACCCAGACATTCTTACGCAACCACCGTCTGGGCGTAACAAAGACAAACGTAATGTTGGCTCTTTCTGCACTATCGATTAACTGGACTCTTTTGGCAAAATCTCCATCCGCCTTACTCTTAACGTTCGCATTGACACCAAACTCCCACCCCGATATGCCGGAAGGGACCCACGGCGTACCAGAACCTGCCTCAACAAAGCCGTCCCAACCGAGGCGTTCGGCATCGTCGTTTCCGGGAAAATCTACTTTTTGCAGATTGCGGCCCGTAGAGTGAATGAGAACTCTCAGCAACACTGGCAACTGAGCACGCTGAGGAATACCTCCGGAAAAATAATTCTCGATATCATTGGCCTTGAAATGCAAAAAAGAAGGTACGTACGAGCGTGCATTTTGAGCTGCATCAGCCGCGTTGTCGGCTTGTGCGTCGTATTTCGTCTGCATCTCCAGAATCTCCGTTGCGGAAACACCAAATGCTCGTTCGAGACGCGCTGCCATATTGGGCGTTGCCGACGCTTTTTCATTCAAAAAGTTCGACACACTCTGACGACTAAGACCGATCAACTTCGCCGCATCTGTAACCGTTAGCCCGCGAGGGTCCAAGACGTTTTTCCGAATATAAAAGCCTGGATGAATGAGGAGAGAATTCTTAGCCATAACTCAAACTTCCGTAACGTGTCATGCGACACTTGACACATTATCACTTAGAACGATGCTTTGCAACCTTTTAAGACTTTTAAGCAGTCGTCCTGCCTGCAAGATTGACCGATTCGGCCATCTTCCTCCTTACCCTGCGATGCCAATTACCGTTGACAACAGTCTTTAGACACGACCTGCAAAGGAATTTCGCCCTCCCCAGACACCCTCCGCCCTAGCAAGCGATTATGATTTTGTCCATTCTTTTTTCTTTTATATGGACATACCATGAGCGCGCACCCATTGGACGGACGAGCCCTCGCCCGTCAGATTGAAGCCGAGCTTGCGCCCCGGGTGGAGCAGCTCAAAGAAACCTTTCATTGCCCCTGCCTTGCGGTCGTCGTCGTGGGCGACGATCCGGCAAGCCGCGTCTACGTGCGAAACAAGATCCGCGCCTGTGAGCGTACAGGAATTACCTCCTTTGAAGTAACTCTGCCCGCCGACACGGACGAGGCGACGCTCCTCGCGGCGATCGAGCGCCTTAACGCCGACGAAAAGGTGGACGGCATTCTCGTGCAGCTCCCGCTTCCTCCGCACCTCACCGCCGTGAGCGTGATCGAGGCGATCGATCCGGAAAAGGACGTGGACGGCTTTCACTCCCTTTCGATCGGCTCCCTCATGACGGGGCGTCAGGGGTTCATCCCCTGCACGCCCGCGGGCGTGATGCGTCTCCTCCAAGAAGCGGGATGCGACCCCAAGGGAAAGCGAGCCGTCGTCGTGGGGCGTTCGAACATCGTCGGAAAGCCCTTGGCGCTTTTGCTCCTCACGGCCGACGCAACCGTGACGATCGCCCACAGCCGTACGCCCGACCTAGCAGACCTCACCCGCTCGGCCGACATTCTCGTCGCCGCCGTCGGCCGTGAAAACCTCATTACCCGCGACATGGTGAAACCCGGCGCCGTCGTGATCGACGTCGGCATCAACCGCAACGCCGAAGGCAAACTCTGCGGCGACGTCGCGGCCGACGTTGCCGAAGTCGCTTCGGCCATCACCCCCGTTCCGGGCGGCGTCGGTCCCATGACGATCGCCATGCTTTTGACGAACACCGTTCTCGCGGCGGAGCGCCGTTTGGAGCGCATCCGTGCGTCCGCGCAATCCTGATTTCGACAATTGAGACTAAAAACATGACTGCCTGCGACAATCCGCTTCTTACCATCACCGATTTCGTTGACTACGCCGCCGTTCGCCCCGAACACGTGACGCCCGCCGTCACGGCGCTCTGCGAGGACGTGGAAAAGACGCTCCTTGCGGTGCTCGACACCTCGCGTCCCGCGACCTGGGAGAACGTAGTCGAACCTCTGAACGAATCGCTCGGCCGTTTGACGCGCGCCTGGGGCGTGGTGGGGCATCTGCAGAGCGTGTGCGATACACCCGAACTTCGCGACGCCTACAACCGGGAACTCCCGCGCGTTTCGGAACTCCTTCTTCGCATTTCGCTCGACACGCGTCTTTATGAACGCTACAAAGCGCTTCGCGCCTCGGACGCCTTTGCGGAACTCTCGCCCGTTCGTCAGCGCATCCTCGAGCGCGACCTGCGCGACTTCCGTCTGTCGGGCGCGGATCTGCCCGACGACAAGCGCGCCCGCGTGCAGGAAATCGGCGAGCGCCTTTCGCTTCTCTCTCAGAAGTTCAGTGAAAACCTCCTGGACGCCACGAACGCCTTCACGCTCGACATCGAACGTGAAGAGGATCTTGACGGCGTCCCCGAAGACGTAAAGGCGCTCTACCGCGCCACGGCCGAAGCGGCAGGAAAGACGGGCTGGCGCGTGACGCTGCAGTTCCCCTCCTACCTTCCCTTTATGCAGTTTGCGAAGAACCGCGCCCTTCGCGAAAAGCTCTATCACGCCTTCAGCGTCCGCGCTTCCGAATTTGACGGCGGTCAATGGGACAACGGTCCCCTCATGAAGGAAATCCTCACGCTTCGCGACGAAGAGGCGAAACTCCTCGGTTTTGCGAACTATGCGGAATCCTCTCTTGCCGTCAAGATGGCGTCGACCCCGAAGGAGGTCACGGACTTCCTTCGCGATCTCGCGCACCACGCCAAGCCCTTCGCCGTGAAGGACATGGAAGCCCTTCGCGAACACGCGAAGACGCTCGGGCTCGAGAAGATGGAAAGCTGGGATCAGGCCTATGTCTCCGAATCGCTCCGTAAGAGCCGCTACAGCTATTCGTCCGACGTCGTGAAGCGCTACTTCACGGAATCGACCGTCTTTGCAGGACTGTTCCACCTCGCCGAAACGCTCTACGGCATCCGCGTTGAAGAGCGTGAAGGGAGCACCTGGCACCCCGACGTGAAGTTCTTTGCGCTTACCGAAGGCGGCAAGGACATCGCCTACCTCTACGCGGACCTGCACGCCCGTGCCGGGAAGCGCTCTGGGGCCTGGATGGATTCCGACCGCGCCCGCCGCATGACGAAAAACGGTCTTGAACTCCCGATCGCCTATCTCGTCTGCAACTTCGCTCCGGGCGTGGACGGTCGCGAAGCGACGCTCACCCACGACGACGTGACGACGCTCTTTCACGAGTTCGGGCATGCGCTCCACCACATGCTTACCGCGCAGACCGAAGAGGCCGTATCCGGCATCAACGGCGTCGAATGGGACGCCGTGGAGTTGCCGAGCCAGTTCATGGAAAATTTCGCCTGGGACGAACGCGTCGTGACGTCGCTCACGAAGCACGTCGAAACGGGTGAAAAGCTCCCGCACGAACTCTTTGCCAAGATGCTCGCCGCGAAGAACTTCGAAGCGGGCATGCAGACCGTGCGTCAGATCGAGTTTGCGCTCTTTGACATGCTCCTTCACAGCGAATTCGACGCGAAGAAGGACGACATTGCGGACCTTCTCGCTCGCGTTCGCGACGAGGTTGCGGTTTCCTTCCCGCCCTCCTACAACCGCTTTGCGAACAGCTTTTCGCACATCTTTGCGGGCGGTTACGCCGCGGGTTACTACAGCTACAAGTGGGCGGAAGTGCTCTCCGCCGACGCCTTCGGGGCTTTTGAAGAAACGGGCGTTCTGAATGCCGACACGGGCCGCCGCTTCCGCGAGGAAATCCTCTCGCGCGGTTCTTCGCGCGACGCGATGGACAATTTCGTCGCCTTCCGCGGCCGAAAGCCCACTGTCGACGCACTGCTCCGTCAGAACGGCATGATCGAAGAGGTGAAGGCATGACGACCTTGACGCTTGCCACCTGGAACGTGAATTCGCTCAAGGTGCGCCTTGAGCACGTCCTCTCGTGGCTTGCCGGGCGAGACGACGTCGACGCGCTGGTGCTCCAGGAGACGAAGCTCACCGACGACAAGTTCCCCCAAGGGGAACTTGCCCTCGCGGGGTGGGAGAGCGTCTTCTACGGTCAACCCACCTACAACGGCGTCGCGCTTTTGACACGTCCCGACCGCGTGACGGTGTCGGACGTGACGCTCGGCATGCCGGGCTACGCGGACGATCAAAAGCGCTACCTCTCCGCCACGGTGACACCCGTCGGGACGACCGAATCCGTGCGCTTTGCAGGCGTCTATTGCCCGAATGGCATGGAGGCGGGGAGCCGCAAGTATCTCTACAAGCTCGACTGGTTCCACGCGCTTCGCCGCGCCCTTCGTCTCGAGCGCGAAAAGAACGAGCGCATCATGCTCGCCGGGGACTTCAACATCGCCCCGGCGGATGCGGACCTATGGAACCCGCAGACCTGGCCCGACAAGATTCTCACGACGAGTCCTGAGCGCACGGCCCTGGAGCGTCTTCTTTCGGACGGCTTTGTCGACGCCTTCCGGGCCTTCCCGCAAAAGGAAAAGCAGTTCTCCTGGTGGGATTACCGCATGGCCGCCTATGAGCGCAACCACGGACTTCGAATCGACCTGATGCTCGCAAGCGACGCCCTGCGCCCGATGCTGAAGGCCTGTCAGATCGACGAGACCCCGCGGGCCTGGGCGAAGCCCTCGGACCATGCGCCCGTCGTGACGACGCTCAATTTCTGACGAAACTCTGAACTCCGGCAATCACCGGATCTCCACCAGGTCTGGGTAACGTTGCCGGAGTTTTTCCAGAATCTTCGGATACCCTTGCAAGCAACTGTGATCGAAACGGAAGGAATCCATGAAAAAGATCATCTTTGCTTCGACATCAGGCAACTCACAAGCAACCTTCCAGTAAAAGGCCGCACTTGACGTAACGGTATAGATCTTTTCTGGGCAACGGATGCCATGTAGCAAGGCAATTTCGAAAGGGATCCCCTTGAGATCAATCACAGTCTCCTCGCCAAAGCGTTGACGCAAAAAAGCCACCTCATCAGGCTTCGAGCCTGGATGAATGAGAATTCCGCATCGCTCGACCCCTTCTTGTTGTACAACCGTATCCATTAGCTCGAGTCTTCTTTCCCACATTGCACGTTGGACAGAGCTCGCATGGGTTGATCTCAGAGCATTGGCCCCCCAAGCTTGATCAATGTAGAGAACAGGAGGAAATTGAATATTTTTCCCTTCGCAGAATGCCCGAGTTATACGACGAATAGACGGAGACTTAGCCGAAAGCTTTGGTACACGACGCAAACTTTTTTGTTGACAGGTCGAGAGATTCGGTTCAAAGAGATAACAATCTTCGATGCCGGGAGGTAACGTATCCCCTCTATACGATCCGATACCATCCTCATAGAAATGGATCCGGCATTCTTCCGGGAGACGTGCTTCCATCCACGTTCGTGCTTCAGACGGGCAAGGAACAAAAAAATCCGTGTACTCCGAATAATCCTTCGGAAGATGCGGTGCAAAAAAGAGCTTTTCTGCAAGCGATCTAGTCACTCGAAAGCGTCCGAGAAATCGAGGAACAAAATCTTCAGGATCTTGCAGAACGTGCTTCAGGCCAGGAATATTGACGTCCTTAATCAGGAAAGTTTTCCGAAACAGGGGAATTTCCGGCAGGATCTCCGCGATACGCTGTGTTTGACGGCGACGATAATTGAGAACCAAATCTACCTCAACAGGCGCCCCCTGAGCTCGACGCTCCTCAATCAGCGAAACTATCGAAAGGAATTGGAGGCCCGTCGAGCACAGGACCAACCAGCGTTCGGAAGCGACAGTCGAGGGAACAGAGGGGGCATTAGACGGATCAATCATGGCAACTCTTACAGGCAGTGATGGAGTGAATTGCGATCTATTTTCACAAAATTTTACGGATTCTCCAACTGCCATGCATCCTTCTTGAACATAGTCCCTTCGACGCGGTAGGTGTAGCACTTCATGCTTTCCTGGCGCAGGTTCGAGTCGCTGCAGGAGTCGTAGTAGCGAAGGCGCTTGTCGCCCCCTTCGAGCGAGCGGTACTTCTCGGGCAACTCCCGAATGCCGCGCAGAAGAAGGTCGGGAACGTCACCGTTCGTCATTAGATCGTCGGCCGTGCGAAGTTCCCCCTTTGAGTCGAAGTCCTTCCAGAGAAGAAGCGGATAGCGGATGCCGGGATTGTCGACGTTTTCGTCGATGCGTCCCTTGTAGGGAACGTGCCCGATCGCATCAAAGAGCACCTTGCTGTCGCGGCCGCCGTGGTCGGCCGTCACCACGATACGCGTGTTGTCGTAGACGCCGTTCTTTCGCATCCAGTCGAGCCACGAAGCGAGCTTCACCGTGAAGGCGCGCTCGGACAAGTAGTGGCTGTAGTTGTAGTCGGGATGGGCCTTGCGGAAGTCCGCGGGCGTTCTCGGCTGCGAGAGCGCGGGCTGCATGTCTTCCCCGCAGTAGCGGCCCGTGTGCGAACCGTCGGAATAGACGTAGCGGTAGTAGTTCCCGGATTCCACCGTGCGGCTAAAGTCTTCGGGCGCGCGGAAGGCGGCGAAGGCCTTGAAGCCGTCGAGCGTTTCCTTCGACGACGCGAGCCAACGGCCGTTCGCATAGATCGTCTTGCGAAGGCTGTAGGGCGCAGCCTTGAAGAGCGAAATCGAGAAGAGCCGTCCGAAGGCGTCCGCCCGGTCGCGGCCGCGGGCATTTTCAAATTCGGCCTTGTAGTAATAGTTGAACCAGTCCTCCATCAGCGGATAGTAGGCGACCGAGAGATAGTTCTTCGGCGCTTCGGGCAACTGCCACATCGTGCCGATCACGGCGCTGTTCCAGTCCTTGCCGAGCAGATCGGGAATGAGCGAATAGCTTTCGGCGTAGAGCTGCTCGAAGGTCTTGCCTTCGTTCTCCCGATTGATGCTCCGCACCGAGAAGCGGTTGCCGCCCGCCGTAACAGCAAGGGCGTGAAGCGTGCCGCTCCCAGCGCTCGTGGTGTCGACGAAATGCGTGAACCCTTCGAACGACTTCTTGAGTTCGGGGTGTTCCTCGAGAATCTGCGGGAAGTGGTCCGCCGTGTACATGTCAAAGACGATGACGAGGAGATTCTGTCCCGTCTTGCTGAAGACGTAGGAATCCTTGGCATAGGGCGGCGCTTCGGCCGTTTCCGTCGCCGCCTGCGCGGTACGGGATCCGATCGTTTGAGCAAGCGGCAGAAGCATCACGCCCGAAAGGATGAAGACGAGCGTCGTCAAAAGAGCCGAGAAGTCGCGCACGGTCTTGACGGGGACCTTCTTGACGATCACAAAGGAGAGCGCCGCGATACCGAGCACCACCGCAACGTCCTTCCAACGGTTGGCGCTCTCGTAGAGCGTCTGCGTCTTTTCGAGTTCGCCGCCGTTGATGAGGCCGTAGTCGCCCACAAAGAGGAAGGCGTAGCCCACGACGAGGAGATTCGCAAAGAGCAGCAGGAAGAAGAACGCCAGCGACGCCCCGCGAGGAAGGTCGCGAAGATAGGCGTAAGTGAGCGCCCACCCCGCGACGGCCAACAACATGAAGCAGGGGATCACGACGTCAAAGGTGGTCGCGACCGAATCCGGGTCGGACGACAAAATGAGGGTCGGAAGCCCCAGGAAGAGCACCGTGACGAGGAGCACGGCCAATCCCGTGTTGACGCCCGAGAGATCTTCACGAACGAAGCGCGAAAGCTTCGCGAAGCCTCCTTCGAGAAGAAGCGTCCAGAGGGCGCAAACGAGCGCCGCAAGACCGACGCCCACCGTCGTCCAGGCGAGAAGCGGCGGTTCCTTCGGAATGAGCACCCACTCCGCCATTGTGCCGCGGCAAAAAAGCGTCACGACCCAGGGAAGAACGAAGGCGAGGAGCGTCAGCCCCTTCGCCGTCGCGCGGGCGCTTCCCGCACGCTCGCGAACGGGAGAGCTCAGGAAAGCCACGGCCAAAAGCCCGCAGCCTGTCGAGAGGAGCACGAGGAAGATTTCGAGACGAAGCGCCGGAATCGTCTCGCGAAGCGAGATGTAGTTCCAGGTGTCGGCCGTGATCGCCGTGTCGGCCGCGATGAGGAGCGCACCGAGGACCCCGAGCGCGAGACGGCGCTTTTCGCCGAAAGCCTTGAGACCGGCGAAGGGATCGGCGTGCTTCGTCGCACGCCAGCGCGGCAGAAGGCTCTTCTCCACAATGTTCTTCCCGAGGGAATAGACGTTGTTGAGGGTCCAGTAGAAGGTGAGCGCCGCGGGCGACGTGTAGAGAAGCACGAGAAAGAGCGCCGAGAGACCGTAGAGCTGAATCTTGTCCTGCTTCGTGAGCCGCGCCGTGTAGACGAAGGCCGAGAGAAGGTTCACGGCCGTCATGATGAGCGGGAGCGCATTGATGTGCCAGTCCCCGACGGCAATCAGGCCGTCCGCGGCGCCGAGGTCGGCGATCGGGCCGAAGGCGACGCCCTTCAAGGCCGTCATGTTCGAGAGCAGGTGATAGGCCGCGATGAAGAAGGGAATCTGCAGGAAGAACCCGAGCGAGGAACGAAGCGCGAGCTTGGAGGAATACCCCGCCTGCCGACGCATCGTGGTGAGCATCGCGAAGCGCTCCTGCCCCTTGAAGGTGCGCTTGATCATGGCTTCGGTCGCTTCGAAGCTCTTTTTGACGGCGCGCTCCTCTTCCTGCCAACCTTCGGCCTTGTTGTAGATCGGCAGAATCACCGTGTTGACGACGAGACTCATGAGGACGATCGACCAGCCGTAGGAAGCGAAGAGCCCATATCCCCAGTCGAGCACCGTCGTCATGAAGAGTTCGAGCGGCGCAATGAAGAAGGTGTAGAGAACGGTCAGCATGCCTTATTCCTCCTTTCCGCAGACGCGGGAGGCGGCATGCGCCGCCTGAGATTCGGGAGCGTTCACTTCGGCAAGAAGCGAGAGAAGCGCTTGGGCGATGGGAACGCCTGCGGCACTGAAATTCTTGATGCCTGCTTCACGTACGCGGCGGATGCGCTCGATTCGGGCATCGCCTTCCTGGAGGAGCGCCTCGACCGCTTCCGCGGCCTTCTCCTCTTCTCCTGCGGCGAGGTGCATGCCGATTTCATCCAAAACGCCCATTTCCCAGGCGGGGTTCGGCAGATCCCAGGCTTCGTAGCCGTCCTTTTGCCAACCGTCGCCGATGCTCACGACCGGACGCTCAAAAACAAAGGCGAAGTCAAAGACGACGCCCGAGAAGTCGGAGACCATGACGCCAGCGCGCGAGAGAGACGAAAAGCCGTTGGGATTGCGGTCCCATTCGATGTTCTCAAAGGAAGCCAATTCCTTTTGCAGGCTTTCCATCAGCGGCAGTTCCGAGACAAAACTCTGCGGGTGCGGTCGCAGAATCACGTGGTAGCCCGCCTGCGCCAAACGCTTCGGAATGGCGGCGCCCGTCTTCGTCAACAGCCCCGCACGCCCCCAGGTGGGAGCGATCAGCACGGTCTTCGGATCCGGCTCGACGGTGCATTCCTTCTTTTGCGCGGCCATGCGGTCGAAATAGGCGCAGCCCACGATGCGGAGGTCCTTGGGTTCCGTGTGACGCTTGGCCTCCAAGGTACGAAGCGACGAAACCTGATGCGGACCCGAGCAGAAGACCGCATCGTAGTAGTCAAAGCTGTAGAGCTTGTAGCCGTGAATGTCGGTCGCGGCGTGCACGAGGTGGACGTAGCGCTTGACGCCCTTCGAGCGGCGAATCTGCAAAACGTCGATCCCCGGCGTCGTCAGAACGAAGAGGTCCGCCTCCAGAAAGCCGAGCGACGTGTAGGCGGCGTTGCCTTTGCCGATATAGTGCGCGTCGACGTGCGAAAGACCCGCCGAAAAGACCGGATCCTTTTCGTCCGACGTGAAGTAGGTCACGCGTTCCCCCGACGAAGCCAGAGCCCGCAAGACCGGCTCGAAGGTTCCCCAATAGGCGGCCGATTCCGCATAGATCACGATGCGCTTGCCGGACAATTCCTTTCCTTCGCCCCGCATCCGGAAGACGAACTGCCGAATGAGGGTGGGAAGACGTCGGATGAAGAAGTAGCCCGACGAGGCAAGGCCCACGACGATCGAAAGGAGCATGCTCCCCGTGCCCGGGTCGAGATAGGCCCGGGCTTCGAGCGGCGCCGCGACGAGTCCGACCAAAAGCCAGAGGTTTGCAGCGAGTGTGGAGGCGGGTGTTCGCAGATGCATAGGAAAAAGGAAAACGCAGACGCTCCGGGGAACGCTCGGAGCGACGGGGAAGAAGAGAATTGGGAGAGTGTAGAAAAAGATGCGCGGGATTTCTACCGCGGGAATCGTTTTGCGGAAAAAGAAAGCGACGGTCCGCAATCTTCGTTACGCGTCCGTGACGTCCTTCTCCTTTCGGATGCGAAGGGCCCGGGCGCGAAGCTGCCCGCAGCCGCCGTCGACGTCCTGCGCTGCCGAGTCGCGGGCCGTCGCAATAATGCCGCGGGAACGAAGAAGCGAAACCAAAGCCTTCACCTGCTCGGGGTCGGGACGCGACCAGGGCGAACCTTCGACGGCGTTCACCGGAATGTAGTTCACCATGGCGTACTGCCCCGCCATGCGACGGGCGAGTTCTTCGGCTTCTTCAAGCGAATCGTTGACGCCCGCGAGAAGCGTCCACTCGTACTGAACGGGATAGCCCGAATGCCGCGCCCAGAGAGCGGCTCGTTCCATGAGGGCGTTCACCGTCATGCGGCAGCCGCGGGGAAGCATTTTGCGGCGTTTCTCTTCATCCACCGTATGCAGCGACACGGCAAGGGCCGGCCGCACGCCGGACGCAAAGAGCGCGTCAAAGAGCCGCTCGTCCCCCACGGTCGAGAGGACGAGATTTTTGTGCCCGAAGTCTCCGTACTCGGCGAGGAAAGAGAGGCCCGAAAGGACGTTTCGCAGATTGTGCGAGGGTTCGCCCATCCCCATGAAGACGACCTTTTTCGTCTCAGGACGGCTCGCTCGAGCGAGCACCGCCTGCGCGACGATTTCCGCGTCGGAGAGCTGCCGAACGAGGCCGCTCTTTCCCGTCATGCAGAAAACGCATCCGACGGCGCAGCCGATTTGAGTCGAAATGCAGACGCCTTCGCGCGGAAGCAGAACCGACTCCACCCACTCGCCGTCGGAAAGCTCCAGAAGGAGCCGTTCCCCGGATGCGCCGGGATGGTTCGAGACCATGCGGGCGAGCGACGTCCAGAATGCCCGCACCTTCGGCAAAGCCGTACGGAGACGCTTCGGAAGCCGTTCGTCCTCAACGGTCGGCCAGGGGGCGCGTCCGAGGAGCGCCCGAGCAATCTTGCGGATGTGTTCGGGTTTGGCTCCGAGCGAACGGAGGGACTCGAGCCAGTCGTCGAGCGTGGGAATCGTCGGCATGGGAAACGGGATCGTTGAGGAGTTGCGGGCAAAGACCGCATTCTACCCAAAGGCGCCCCTTCACCGCTCGATTTGAAGCTTGCGCGTGAGCGTATTGCGACCGATCCCGAGAAGCGTCGCCGCTTCGCCGCGCCGTCCCCTGGTGTGTTCGAGCGCCGCCCGAAAGAGCATCTGCTCGACCTCGGTCACCAAGCGGTCGTACGGGTGCGACTCGCCCGAACGAAGGGCGTCGCGGATTTCCCGACGTAACCCGGAGCGCCAGTCGACACCTTTTTCGTCCGGTTCCCCCGCCTCTTCCAAAACGGGAGAGAACACTTCTCCTTCCCGCACCTCTTCGGGGAGATCTTCCGGGCGAATGAGCTTCGAAGGCGCCATGACGAGAAGCCAACGGCAGACGTTTTCGAGTTGCCGGACGTTTCCGGGGAAGGGAAACTTTTCGAGCACCGCGAGCGCTTCATCCGACAAGGTCTTTTCTTCCACTCCGAGTTCCGCGGCGCGCTCCTTTAAGAAATACCGCGCCAAGGGGCCGATGTCGGCGACGCGACACCGCAGCGGCGGAAGACGCAGACGAATCACGTTCAGACGGTGGTAGAGGTCTTCTCGGAAAAGCCCTTCCTTTACGCGACGTTCGAGCGCCTGGTTCGTCGCTGCGATCACGCGTACGTCCGCACGGATCGGTTCGTGGCCGCCCACGCGGTAGTAGGTGCCGCTGCTTAAGACTCGAAGAAGGCGCGTTTGGAGTTCCATCGGCATGTCGCCGATTTCGTCCAAAAAGAGCGTGCCGCCGCGGGCTTCGCCGAAGCGCCCTTCGCGTCTCGCGAGCGCACCCGTAAAGGCCCCCTTTTCGTGTCCGAAGAGTTCGCTCTCCAAGAGTTCCTTCGGAATCGCCGCCATGTTGACGGCGACGTAGGGAGCGTTCTTTCGGGGACTGTGCTGCCAGATGGAGCGCGCGACGACTTCCTTCCCCGTCCCGGATTCGCCGGTGATCAAGACGGTGACGGAACTCTGCGAAAGGCGTCCGATCGCGCGGAAGATTTCCTGCATCGACTCGGCCTGCCCGATAAGGGCGAAGGGATCGTGCACAACCTTGGAGCCGACCGTGCTCGAGCGCTCCGCGCTCGCCTTTCGGGCGCGGTCGATCACTTCGACCGCCTTCACTACGTCAAAGGGCTTGGCGAGATATTCAAAGGCCCCGCCCTTAAAGGACGCCACGGCGCTCTCGACGTCGGAATAGGCCGTCATGATGATGACGGGCAAGGTCGGCTGCCGGCGTTTCACTTCCTCCAGAAGACTCGTTCCGTCCATGCCGGGCATGCGGATATCGCTCACCAAAACGTCGGGGCGCTCTTCGCGGAGCGCTTCGAGGACGTCCTCGGCGCGCTCAAAGGCGCGCGAAGGAATTCCCGCGCGCTCCAGCGCCTTGCGAAGCACAAAACGGATCGACCGGTCGTCGTCCACCACCCAAACCATACCTTCCGTCATCACTCTCTCCCAAATCCCGCATCAAAACGGCAGCAGCACGCGAAAGACCGTGCGCCCGGGTTCGCTTTCCACATCAATGGCGCCGCCCGCCTCCCTGACGAAGGCGTCGGCAATGCTGAGTCCCAGCCCGCTACCCTCGGGGCGTCCCGTCACCAAGGGGTAAAAGAGCCTCTCCCGAAGCGTCTCGGGAATCCCTGGGCCCGTGTCTTCAATGAAGACGGCAAGCGCCCGTCTCACCCGACGATTTCGAACGAATTCGTCGCGCACGATGCGGGTGCGAAGCGTAAGGCGTCCCTCGGGAGTGTTGCCCATCGCTTCGGCCGCGTTTCGCGCAATGTTGAGAAAGACTTGTGTCAGCCGTCCCTTGTCCCCCGTCACGTCGGGTGCGGAGACGTCGTAGTCCCGCACCACCGTGATCGACGGAAATTCGTGCTCGATCAGGCTTCGCACGTGTTCGAGCAAGGCCGAAACGTTGCAGGACTCCTTCTCATTCGGACGCCGATAGGGCGCGAGAAAACGATCGACCAGGGCCTGCAGGCGGTCCGCCTCTTCTCGGATGATCGCGGCACACTCGCGGTCGTCGTCGCTCGTGAGCGCGCCTTCGAGGAGCTGCGCCGCACCTCGGATGCCGCCCAGAGGATTTTTGATCTCATGCGCGAGGTTGCGAAGAAGATCGCGCGCCGCGGCGCTCGCTTCCGCCACGGCCGCTTCCCGCTCGACGCGGATCGTTTCGCCCACGTCGAGCGCTTCGAGAAAGTAGCCGCCCGTCTCTTCCCTGCGAAGCGAAAGCCAGGCCTTTTTCTCCTCACCCGGACCGGGCACGAGACGGGTTGTGAGTTCCACGCGGGCGTGCTCGGAAAAGAGCCGTTCGAACCCCGTCATGTCCGGAAAATAGCGCGTGAGGGATTCTCCCGCCGCAACGCGGCTCGAGGCCCCGAGGAGCATTTCAAGCGCGGGATTGAGCGAGACGAAACGCCCCGTCCCGTCGAGCCACCCGAGCCCCGTCGCGCTCTCCGCCCACAGCGTTTCGGGCGGCACCGTTTTTTCCACGGCCGTCGTCACTTCGCACCCTTTGGAAAAAAACGGGGCCCGAAGGCCCCGCGATTCATCGATCAGATCGAGAAGTAGAGGTCGAAGTCGACCGCCGTCACGGCCATGCGTTCACGCTGGACGTCCTTCATCTTGAGTTCGATGTAGCTGTCGATGAATTCGTCCGAGAAGACACCACCGCGGGTAAGGAACTCACGGTCCTCGTCGAGCGCCATGAGGGCGTCGTAGAGAGAAGGCGCCACGGTCGGGATCTTGGCGTTTTCTTCGGGCGGCAGATCGTAGAGATTCTTGTCGGCCGCTTCGCCCGGATGGATCTTGTTCTGAATCCCGTCGAGGCCCGCCATGAGCATGGCGGCAAAGCCGAGGTAGGGATTGCAGAGGGGATCCGGGAAGCGCACTTCGACGCGACGCGCCTTCGGGTTCGTCACGTGCGGAATGCGGATCGACGCCGAACGGTTGCAGGCGGAGTAGGCGAGCTTCACCGGCGCTTCAAAGCCCGGAACGAGGCGCTTGTAGGAGTTCGTGCCCGGGTTCGTGATGGCGTTGAGTGCCCGGGCGTGCTTGATGATGCCGCCGATGTAGTAGAGCGCCATATCGGAGAGACCCGAGTAGCCGTTCCCCGAGAAGAGGTTCTGACCGTCCTTCCAAATCGACTGATGCACGTGCATGCCCGAGCCGTTGTCGCCTTCGACGGGCTTGGGCATGAAGGTGGCGGTCTTGCCGAAGGCGGCGGCCACGTTCCAGACCGTGTACTTCACGATCTGCGTCCAGTCGGCGCGCTCGACCAGGGTCGAGAACTTCGTGCCGATTTCACACTGACCGGCGCAGCCCACTTCGTGGTGATGAATTTCCACGGGCACGCCCTGCTGTTCGATCAGGGTGCACATTTCGGAGCGGATGTCGGCAAAGCTGTCGACGGGGGAGACCGGGAAGTAGCCGCCCTTCACGCGGTTGCGGTGACCGAGATTGCCGCCTTCGAGGTCGAGACCCGACGACCAGGGCGCCTCTTCGGAATCGATCTTGTAAAAGCTCTCGCCCGGGGCGTGCTTCCAGCGAATTGCGTCGAAAATGAAGAATTCGGGTTCGGGACCGAAATACGCGGCGTCGCCGATCCCGGTGCTCTTCAGATAGGCTTCGGCGCGCTTTGCGATCGAACGCGGGTCGCGGGCATAGCCCTTCCCGGTAGAGGGCTCCAACACGTCGCAGGTGAAGATGATCGTGTTCACTTCACGGAAGGGGTCCATGCGCGCGCTCGAGGGATCGGGCAGAAGAAGCATGTCGGACGCTTCGATGCCGCGCCACCCCGCAAAGGACGAGCCGTCAAAGGGCTGTCCGAGTTCAAACGTGTCCTCGTCGATGCGCGAGGCGGGAACCGTAAGGTGCATTTCCTTGCCGGCAATGTCGGTGAAACGAAGTTCGACGTACTTGACGTCGTTGTCCTTGAGCATCTGCAGTGCGTCCGCAGCGGTCGTCATGATGTGTTCTCCTAAAGACGGATTGACGCGGTCCCGTCACCGTGACGGGTCGTACCCCCATTTCAAGCAAACGCCGTGCCAAAAATGCGGTACGAGCCGCTTCTTCCCAAGGAGGGGTGCGCCGCCAAGCGAAGCGTTCTCCCCTGAGAAAAAGAGGCCGCGGGAAAGTCTTGTCATTATGCCCCGTTTCGGTGCGAAGCCTGCACCAAGCGCACCGTCTTTTTGCAGAATGAAAGACAACCGAAGATATTTCGTCTCAGAGGAAGGCTTCCTGCACGCTCGAGAGAAAGGCGAAGCCCCGGGGACTCGTGCCGATGCGGTCGGCCTCGGTCGTCCAGAGTCCCTCGTCACAAAGTTGCGCCACCCTTTCGGCGATCACATCGTCGGAGAGCCCCGTACGCTCCGTCCACAAGCGTTTCGGAACCCCCGCCGTCAAACGGAGCGCATTCAGCATGAATTCGAAGGGAAGCTCCTCGGCCGTGACGCGGCGGTTTTCCTCGTAAGGCGCAACGCCTTCTTCGACGGCGCGCATATAGCGCTCGGGATTGGCAAAGCGCGCCGCACGAAAGATGCCTTTCTCCGTCGTCACCTTTGCGTGCGCACCGGCACCGATCGCCAAATAGTCGCCGAAAGTCCAGTAATTGAGATTATGTCGACATGTTTCGCCCGACTTGGCGTAGCCCGAGACTTCGTAGCGAACAAACCCCGCCCGGGCCAGGAGACTCACGACCGCCTCCTCAAGGTCGGCGGCGAGATCTTCGTCGGGCAATCCTTCGGGCACCCGCTTGGCGAAGGCCGTCCCCGATTCGATCGTGAGCTGATAGCAAGAAACGTGCGTCGTCTTCGAGTCGACGAGCGCCGCGACTTCGTCGCAAAGCCGCTCGACCGTCTCAAAGGGAAGCCCGAACATCAGGTCCGCGTTCACGCGCGGAAAGATGCGAACCGCCTTTTCGAGCGCACGGACCGCAGCCGCCCGATTGTGGATGCGGCCGAGCCGTTTGAGCGACGCGTCGTCAAAGCTCTGAATCCCGAGCGACAGACGATTGACGCCCGCCTCGGCATAGGCCTCGAACTTCGCCTCGTCGGCCGTTCCGGGGTTCGCTTCCATCGAAATTTCCGCGTCGGACGCAACGCAGACGCGTCGGCGAATGCCGTCAAGAAGCGCAGTGAAGCCTTCCGCACTCATGAGGGACGGCGTCCCGCCCCCGAAGTAGATCGTCCGGATTTCCCGGCCGACCGCCAAATGCGCTTCCCGTTCGAGTTCCTGAAGAAGCGCCTCGACGTAGCGCGTCTCGGGAACCGTCCTCGAGGCGTGCGAATTGAAGTCGCAGTAGGGACACTTACGCACGCACCAGGGCCAGTGCACGTAGAGCGAGAGAGGAATCTCCTTGGGATTCAACGTCACGCCCAACCCCAACGCTTGGCAAGGAGCGCCGCCATTTCACGCAGCGCGGCGCCGCGGTGGCTCAGACGGTTCTTTTCTTCCGCCGAGAGCGAAGCCGCGGTCTTGCCGCAGGCGGGCACGTAGAAGTACGGGTCATAGCCGAAACCGCCTTCGCCTTCGGGCGTCTCCTGAATTTCTCCCTCCCAGAAGCCGTAGGCGACCAAGGGTTCGGGGTCGTCGGGATGACGAACCGCCACCAAGACGCAGGTGTAGTGCGCCCTGCGGTCGGTCTTGCCCTTGAGTTTTTCGATGAGAAGGCGGTTGTTCGCGTCGTCGCTCTTGGGTTCGCCAGCAAATCGGGCGGAATGGACGCCCGGGAGTCCCCCGAGCGCATCCACGCACACGCCCGAATCGTCCGCCATGGCGGGCAGTCCCGTTTCCCGGGCGGCGTGACGGGCCTTCGCAAGACAGTTTTCGATGAAGGTCTCAAAGGGTTCGGCACACTCCGAAACGCCCAATTCCCCCTGCGGCAGGACCGTCACGCCCATGGGCGCAAACATTGCGCGAAATTCCCGAAGTTTTCCCGCGTTGTTCGACGCGAGCACGAGTTTCTTTTCCGTCATCACTTTTCCTCTTCAAAGACCGACCGCTGCGCGGCCTGAATTTCTTCATTCCCTTTACGGGCGAGGCGCAGCAACTCCGTCAGTTCCGCTTCGGTAAAGGGCGCGCCTTCGGCCGTCCCCTGAATTTCCACGAAACCGCCCTCGCCCGTCATGACGACGTTCATGTCGGTGCCGCAACCGCTGTCTTCAACGTAGTTGAGGTCGAGCACGGGGCGGCCGTCGACGACGCCCACCGAAATGGCGCTCACCTGCGTGCGGATCGGGTCGTTGGCGATCATGCCCTTTTCGAGCATCACGTTCACGGCGTCGCGAAGCGCCACCCAGGCGCCCGCGATCGAGGCGCAGCGCGTGCCGCCGTCGGCCTGCAGGACGTCGCAGTCCAACTGAATCGTGTGTTCGCCAAGGAGCTTGCGGTCGACCACGGCGCGAAGCGACCGTCCGATCAGGCGCTGAATTTCCTGCGTGCGCCCCGACTGCTTGCCACGGGCCGCTTCACGGTCCGTGCGCGTACCCGTCGATCGGGGGAGAAGTCCGTACTCGGCCGTGACCCAGCCTTCGCCTCGGCCCTGCAGAAATTTCGGCACGCCCGCCGACACGGAGGCGGTACAGAGGACCTTCGTGTCGCCCGCGCACACGAGAACGCTCCCTTCGGCGTATTTCGTGTAGTGGCGAAGGAAGGTGATCGGACGCTTTTCGTCCGCGCGACGGCCGTCGCGACGCAATGTTTCACTCATGGGAATTCCTTTGTTCGATGGATTTCAGTGTGCCGACATTGTAGACGTTGCCCGCGGGGCTTTTTCCTTTCCGGACGCCCGAAACGGCCCCACTTCTCTTTTCCCGACGGTCGCACGCCCATTCGCGCTACAATTGCGCACCTCTTCGCGGAAAGCCATTTTTCCGCCTTCACCAATGTGAATTCATACCGAAAGACATGCCCATGATTGCCAGCATGACCGGCTACGGCGTGGCGACGGGAAAGACCCCCGTCGGCGTCGCCACGGTCGAATGCCGTTCCGTCAACAGCCGTTTTCTCGACCTCAACCTTCGCGTGTGCGAAGAACTCCGCTTTGTCGAACCCCTCCTTCGCGAAGCCCTGCAAAAGCGCCTGACGCGCGGCAAGGTGGAAGTTCGCGTGACGCTTCGCGCCGACGAAGCCTCGGCCCCGACGGCGCTTCACGCCGACGTACTCTCGCGCATCCTTGCGCTGCAGACGACGATTCTCCAGGCCGCCCCCGATGCGAAGCCCCTTTCCGTTGCGGAAATTCTGGCGCTTCCCGGCGTTGCGGCCCAGCCCGAAGCCTCGGAGGACGAAGTCCGTGCCGCGGTCGTCGAACTCTTTGAGCGGGCCTTTGCGGACTTTCTCGCCGCCCGCACGCGAGAAGGCGAATCGCTCAAGCATGTTTTCCTCAAGAACTGCGAAAACATCCTCGAAATCGTCGGGGACGTCGAAAAACGCATGCCCGAGATTCACGAACATCTTCGAACGAAACTCCAGGAACGCCTCGAAACGGCGCTCTCGGAGGCGCTCACCGAAAAGAGCACGCTCTCGCGCGAAGAAGTCTCCGACCGCATTCGTCAGGAAGTGACGCTCTATGCCCTGCGCATGGACGTCTCGGAAGAAATCAACCGTCTTCGCACGCACGTGCGGGAAGTTCGCGTGACGCTCGACAAAGGCGGCGTGGTCGGACGGCGGCTCGACTTCATGACGCAGGAAATGAACCGCGAAGCCAACACGCTCGGCTCCAAGGCGGCTGCGATCGAAATGACGCAGGCCTCGATTGCGCTCAAGCTCAACATCGATCAGATGCGCGAGCAGCTCCAGAACCTCGAATGATCTTCGGATGACATCGGAGGAACCCAACATGTCCGAAACCCAACTGTACTCGGGCCGACTCTTTCTCGTGACGGCTCCGTCCGGCGCGGGGAAGTCCTCGCTCGTGAACGCCCTTCTCCAACTCGAACCCGCCATCAAGCTCTCCATTTCGCACACGACGCGCGCCCCGCGTCCGGGCGAAGAAAACGGCCGCGAATATCACTTCGTGACCGTCGAAGAGTTCGAAGCGATGAAGGCCCGCGGCGACTTTCTCGAGTCCGCTCTCGTACACGGCAATTACTACGGCACGAGCCGCGTGTGGATTGAAGAACAGATGAAGGCGGGCAACGACGTGCTTCTCGAAATCGACTGGCAGGGGGCGCGCCAGGTTCGCGAACGCTTTGCCGGCACCGTCGGGATCTTCATTCTGCCTCCCTCCATTGAAGCGCTCGAGTGGCGTCTGCACCACCGCGGCACGGATTCCGAACAGACCATCACGCGCCGGCTTCTCGGCGCCGGGGCCGAAATGGCCCATGCGCCCGAATTCGAGTACGTTATAATCAACGAAGATTTTGACGCGGCCCTCGCGCAAATGCGCGCCGTCGTCATTGCCAGTCGACTTGCCTACGGCCAGCAGGCCGTCCGCCATCGCGACACGCTCGCGGCGCTCGGCGTTCCGGTCTGAGTGAAATACTGTTCGACTCCCCCCACTTACTTCGAATAAGATAGGAATTTCATGGCTCGCATTACTGTTGAAGACTGCCTCAAGAAGATCCCCAACCGCTTCCAGATGGTCCTGACGGCCGCCTACCGCGCCCGTCAGATTTCGCAGGGTTACGCCCCGAAGGTGGACTGCAAGGACAAACCCGCCGTGATCGCTCTGCGCGAAGTGGCGCAGGGTGAGGTCGGCGTCGAACTCCTCAAGCGGATCCACTGAGCGTTCGCCCATACGGCTTGAATTTCGGCCAGACGGAAGTGCGTTGAGAACTTCCCCGTCTGGCCGTTTGTTTTTTCCGGCCCGACGGATGCTCTTTGGCATCATGCGGCCGTCAAACCGAAACCAAAAATAATGATCGCACGGGTCAAGACCCTGCGACCCGTTCTTTCCACGGAAAGGACCATCCCCTCAAGGAAGGCTTTTATGACTCAGCCTCAGGACAAATTTTCCGAAGATCTCTATGCGACACGGGACGATGCCGCGCCGACAACCGCAGCGCCGGCTACGGCGCCGCGCACGATCCCACGTTTTGATCCGAAGGCCTTCCTTCGCCGCACCTTCGTGGAGCCTCCGACCTCAAACGAGATGCCCGACGCCGACTTGCCGCTCTTTACGGCCAAGCCCGTCGCAACCCTCGCGACGGCGAGCGACCTGATCGAGCGCTGCAAGCAGTACATGTCGGAAGCCGAAGTCGCCAAGGTCCGCGAAGCCTACCGATACGCCGACAGCGCGCATCTCGGACAATTCCGCAAATCGGGCGAACCCTACATCACGCACCCGATCGCGGTTGCGACGATTCTTGCCTCCTGGAAGCTCGACGCCCCCACGATTCAGGCGGGTCTCATGCACGACGTCCTCGAAGACACGCCTTTGAGCAAGCAGGAGATGGCCGAGCGCTTCGGCATTCAGGTGGCGGAACTCGTGGACGGCGTATCGAAACTCGACAAACTTCGCTTTGCCTCCAACGAAATCGCCCAAGCCGAGAGTTTTCGCAAGATGCTTCTCGCCATGGCGCGGGACGTTCGGGTGATTCTCGTGAAGCTTGCCGACCGTCTCCACAACATGAGGACGTTGGGCGTAATGCGTCCCGAAAAACGCGCCCGCATCGGGAAGGAAACGCTCGACATCTACGTTCCGATCGCGCACCGGCTCGGTCTCAACAAGGTGTTCCGCGAACTTCAGGAACTCTCCTTTGCGAACCGCTATCCCTTCCGCTATCGGGTTCTCTACGAAAACATTCTTCTGCGACGCAACAACCGCCGCGCGATCCTCGAAAAAATCCTGGCCGAAACGAAGGAAATCCTTCCCAAGTTCGGCATCCGCGCCCGCGTGATCGGCCGCGACAAGACGATCTACGGCATCTACAACAAGATGCGCGAAAATCACCAGTCCTTCTCCGAAGCGCTCGACATTTACGGCTTCCGCGTGATCGTTCGCACGAAGGAAGACTGCTACCGGACGTTGGGCGCCCTTCATGCGCTCTACAAGCCCGTGCATCACCGCTTCAAGGACTTCATCGCGATCCCGAAGACGAACGGCTACCAGAGCCTGCACACGACCGTGATCGGCCCCTCCGGTACGCCCATTGAGTACCAAATCCGTACGGAAGAGATGCACCGCGTCAACGAAGACGGCATCCTCACGCACTGGCTCTACCATCAGGACGCCTACTCCTCAGACATGCAGGCGCGCACCACGGCGTGGCTGCAGAGCCTTCTCGAAATTCAGCGCACAAGTCAGGACAGCACGGAATTCCTCGACAACATCAAGGTCGACCTCTTCCCCGACCGCGTCTACGTCTTTACGCCGAAGGGACGCATCGTGTCGCTTCCGCGCGGCTCGAGCCCGATCGACTTTGCCTACCAGATTCATACGGACGTGGGAAACCACGCCGAGTCCGCGAAGATCAACGGGGAACCGCGTCCGCTTGAAACGACGCTCCAAAACGGCGACATCGTCGAAATCATGACGAATCCCAATGCAGGACCGTCTCCCGCGTGGCTCGACTACGTTCATTCGGGTCGCGCCCGCGCCGAAGTGCGGCAGTTCCTTCGCAATTGCCAATTTGAAGACGCCGTGCGGCTCGGCCGCATCGCGTTGGAGGAGGCCGCCAAGGAAAACAACGTTCGTCTCGACGAGATTCCCGAAGTCGTCTGGCGCAGTTTCACGAAGAAGGAAGTAAACGCGGAAAGCCTCGCGTCGCTTTACGCCAACATCGGGCTCGGCAAGGAACTCCCCGCCACGATGCTGCGCCGCCTTGTGAACTACGCGCAGAGCAACAAGGCCGTGGAGGCCGAAAAGGAACTTCCGCCCGTACAGATCAAGGGGAACCAGGGCGCGGCTGTGCAGCTCTCCACTTGCTGCCACCCGATTCCGGGCGACAGAATCACGGGCTTTACGCGTCCGGGTCACGGTCTGAGCGTCCATCGTGCGGACTGCCCGCATGCGCTCCACGGTCAGACGGCCGACGCGAAGCGCTGGATGACGGTCGAATGGGGAGAAACGCGGCCGGGCGCCATGTTCTCGGTTCCGATCGACATCCGCGTCGCGGACCTGCACACGGCCCTCGCGCAGATCACGGCTGCGGTCGCGCAGTCGAACTCTTCGATCGTGGGCGTCTCCATGACGGAAGAGGACGATCCCGAGAAACTGGTTCGGCTTACGATTCTCGTTCGCGACAAGGGTCACCTCATGCACGTCATGCGCACGATCGGACAGCGCCCCGTCGTCATCAAGGTGAAGCGAGTGTTGGAGTCGGGTCTTCCGCCCAAGAAAAAGAAGGCCTGACCAACAAGGACAGCCGACGCCCCGGCAGTCCCTGTCAAGGCAACCCCCTCACAAAGCACGAAGTCGTCCGACGCAAATCGGACGACTTCGTTTTGTCGAGAGATTGTAGAAGGAAAACTCCCGCCTCTCTCAATAGGGCTGCTCGTTGGTGTAAGTGACTTCAAGAATTTCTAGCGTTTCAACGCCCGCCGGGTGCGTCACCGTCGCGGGTGTGGGAAGCTTCACTTCGTCCCCTTCGCGGGCCTTGAGGAAGACGCGCGCAATCGGACTGATCCAGCTCACGTCGCCGTGCGAAGCATCGGCTTCGTCGATCCCGACGATGCGGATCTTGTGTTCGTTGCCGCTCTGGTCCGCGTAGAGCACCGTGGCGCCGAAAAAGATCTGGTCTGTGGCGGGTCTTGCGGCGGGATCCACCACTTCGGCAGACTCGATGCGCTTGTTCAGAAAACGGATGCGCCGGTCAATCTCACGCAGGCGTCGTTTACCGTACTGATAATCGCCGTTTTCACTGCGGTCGCCGTTGCTCGCCGCCCAACTCACGACATTCACCATTTCCGGGCGCTCCACGTTGACGAGATGCTCACGCTCGTCGAGAAGCCGGCGGTAGCAGGCGGGCGTCATGTAGTTCTTGGTGTTGGCGGGCAGTTTGGGAAGAGAGACTTCATCGTCGTCTTCGGCCATGAGAAAACTCCTTTCAATGGGATTCGGCTATTGTAGCGACTCGCACTCCCTCCGAACGGACAGAATTTCATGCCACAGTTTCATGTCGTCCGTCTCGAATTTTCCACGGCGCACGACAAAGGAAAGGCGCCGAGAAAAATGCTCCGGTACGTTCAACGCGCATAGTTTGCCACCAAAGTGCGGATCCGAAAGAACGCCTTCCGAAACAAGCGACACACCGAGTCCCGACGCTACGGCCCGCAACAGGGTGTCGTGATGATTGAGTACCAAGACGGAGAGATCGTGCCCGAGCTTTTCTCTGAGGTGCGATTCGAAGTAGAGACGGCTTCCTGATCCCGGCTCCCGCAACACCCAGTCGACCTCGCGCAACTCTTCCCAAGAGACCGTTCGGTCATGCAGGGGATGATCAATCGCCGCCACGATGAAGAGACGCTCTTCTTGCCAAAGCCTCACGTCCATGTCGGGATCCGTCACGAGGCCTTCGACCAAGGCGAGGTCGAGTTTGTAGTCGGCAAGAGACCGAATCATGTCGTCAGTGTTCCCGATGCGGACTTTTGGGAAGCGCCCGCTGCGGCGCCGAAATTCCGAGAGAGACGGCATGAGGTAGTGCGCCGCCACGCTTTCCGTTACACCCAAGCGCAAGGGGTCCGAGGGCGTTTTGCCGAAAATTTGCGGGAGATGCTTGGCTCGAGAAAGAAGGTCGTCCGCCAAGGGGAGAAGTTTTCTCCCCGCATCGTTTAGGCGGAGTCGCCCTCCGAGGCGCTCAAAGAGCGAAGCGCCCATTCGTGCTTCCAACTCCGTCAGGCTTTGCGAGACGGAGCTCTTACTCATCAGCAGACGCTCGGCCGCCTCGGAGAGAGAGGCATCGCGCGCCACTTCCGTGAAGACGAGCAGTTGTTTGAGAGAAACGGGTCTTTCCATCGTGAGCTTATGAACAAAGAAAGAAATTCGTTCGATTTTACTGAACAAAGACGAATTGATAAATACACGGCTTGACTCAGTTTTTCCTGAAGACTCCTCACTACAATGGCGATCTTTTCTTTTTGAACCGTCAGAGGTTGGTCATGCGCCTTTTTCACCGACGTTTCCGTTCTCTTCCGACCCCCATGGCGGGGCTCGCCCTCGGCGTGGCCAGTCTCGGTTGGTGCCTGGAAAACGCTCTTCCGCTTCACGGCTACGGACAGATTGTCGGCGCCGTCATAGCCTCGTGTCTCCTCGGGCTTCTCGTTGTGCGCTTCATCTGTCACTTCGATACGCTTTGGGCGGATTTGAAGCACCCGGTCGTAGGAAGCATCGTGCCTACCTTTGCGATGGCGCTCATGGTAATTTCGAAGGCGCTCGGCATGGCTCTACCCGACTTTTCCGTGGGTCTCTGGTGCTTTGCCGTCGCCGGACATTTGTGCGCCCTCGCCGTCTTTGCCTTTCATCGTCTTCGCGACCCGAACATGGCGCAGATGGTGCCGAGTTGGTTCATTCCGCCCGTCGGCATCATCGTGGCGGACGTGACCTTCCCGGGCGTGCCGGAGCTCCTTCCCTTTGCGCTCGTGTTGTTGGCGATCGGGATGATCTCCTACGCAATCCTGTTGCCGCTCATGCTCTACCGTCTCATCTTCCTCACGGAAGTGCCCAACGCAGCCAAGCCTACGATCGCCATCATGGCGGCACCGGCCAGCCTCTCCCTTGCGGGTTATCTCACAGTGGTGCCGGAACCAAATTTGCTACTATGCGCGATTCTTCTGGGGATTGCCGTTCTCATGACGATCGCCATTTACTTCGCCTTCTGGAACCTTCTGCGGCTGCAGTTCTCGCCCGGCTATGCGGCCTTCACCTTCCCGATGGCAATCGGAGCAACGGCACTCTATAAATCGTCTGCTCTGGTGGCAGGAATTACTGGCGGCGAAGAATACGCGGTACAGTTACATGTGCTTGCTACGGTCGAACTCGTAATTGCCACCCTAGTGATTTTCTATGTTTTAACGCTATACATCAAAAATTTAAGAATGTTTCTCGAGGTATAACTATATTTTATTTTTCTAGAAAATCCATTTTCACAAAAAAAAATCGCGTTCTTTAGAGAAAAACCGCAGAAGACGCATCAACTTCTGCGGTTAGAGTCACCTTCAAATCCAATCAAGAAAGACGTTACGGATATTTTTCTCCCTTAATTTCTGCTTCAAGTTTCTCAACCGTTCATCTCCATCCTTGAAGAATCGTTCATGTGTCTCACATACCAGATAATCAAAATGTGAACACAGGCCTTCCTCAATGAGTTTATCGAGCACCTCAAACTCCGTACCCTCAATATCCAACTTAATCAAGTACGGTCGCTCTCCATGATCGGCCAAAGATTTCAAATAATCAGCAAAGTCGATCAAATCAACTTCAAAATCAAGTCGTTCATCATTCAAAACCACATCAAGAGAACCACCTTGACTCGCTGTGATAAAATCGCCACTCGTCGTCATCGAGAAAATGCAACTTTTCTCTTCACTTGCAATTGCTTTCGAAATTAATGTGAAACAATCATTCTGATCTTTCTTATTCAAATTATACTTACATCTTAAATACTTACACAGAATAGGATTTGGTTCGAACGCAATAACTCTTGCGCCAAGTCCCAACATCAAATCCGAAAAAAGACCGAGATTAGCACCACCATCAATTACCAAAGCTCCTTTAGGAGCAGAACACATAATATACTGATAGCGATCTGGACACTTCAGTACATTCATACGCAACTTTGCCATGCTGAGTCCGACTGGATCTACAATTCCTTGGGCCAAATTTGACACCAGTTTTTCCAGTTCATCTATTTTACTCTCCATGCGAACAAGACGAATCCCTGCATGGCGGTCAGCAAGGCGTTTGTGGTTCCATTTTTTCACCCCTTCTCTCAATCTATCAAACATAATGCCCAAATTGTGCAGAACTAGTTCAATAAGGAAATTGTTCTAACAGATGGGCGGCCGATAAGTCTTGAATTTCTAGGAGAAAAGAC
>OOIF01000685.1_pt1 | contig 36124 bp, 30 predicted proteins | sample 1691961 | NCBI WGS metagenome assembly OOIF01 (sample SAMN06348146, study PRJEB24527) | human gut metagenome | biome: human gut; feature: ankylosing spondylitis patient; material: feces | host: Homo sapiens | place: China | collected 2015-10 | reverse complement strand
CCCAAACCCGCAACCCTTTAAAAAGGGTTGACCTAAATTTTAAATTTATTAAACTGAACTTTATGCACTAAACCACCATTTACCAACACTCATAAAAACAGCCTTGACTGTAAAGTCAAGGCTGTAAATAAGCTATAAACTATTAAATTAGTTGTTGATAAGCTTGTCTTCGTTTGACCAGCTGTAAAGCTTTCTAACTTCCTTACCAACTACTTCAGCCGGATGCTCAGCAGCTTTTCTTCTCATAGCTCTGAAGTGAGCCTGACCGCCTGCCGGTGACATATCGAGGAGGAAGTCCTTAGCGAATGTACCATCCTGAATATCAGAAAGGATCTTCTTCATAGCCTTTTTAGTATCCTCAGTAACAATCTTTGGACCTGTGATGTAGTCGCCATACTCAGCTGTGTTAGAGATAGAATATCTCATACCCTCAAAGCCTGACTGATAAATAAGGTCAACGATGAGCTTCATCTCGTGGATACACTCAAAGTAAGCGTTTCTTGGATCATAACCTGCCTCGCAAAGTGTTTCAAAACCTGCCTGCATAAGTGCGCAAACACCGCCGCAAAGAACAGCCTGCTCACCAAAGAGGTCTGTTTCTGTTTCTGTTCTGAATGTTGTTTCAAGAACACCTGCTCTTGCGCCGCCAATACCAAGTGCATAAGCAAGTGCAAGATCCTTAGCCTTACCTGTAGCGTCCTGCTCAACAGCAACAAGACATGGTACACCCTTACCGGCCTGATATTCACTTCTTACTGTATGACCAGGGCCCTTAGGAGCGATCATAGTAACGTCAACATCTGCCGGAGGAACGATCTGACCAAAGTGAATAGCAAAACCATGAGCGAACATAAGCATATTGCCTGCCTCAAGGTTAGGAGCGATATCTTTCTTGTACATAGCTGCCTGCTTCTCATCGTTAATAAGAATCATAATAATATCGGCACGCTTTGCAGCCTCAGCAGCTGTATATACCTTAAAGCCCTGTGCCTCTGCCTTTGCCCAAGACTTACTACCCTCATAAAGACCAATGATTACATCACAGCCTGAATCCTTAAGGTTAAGAGCATGAGCGTGGCCCTGGCTACCATAACCAATGATTGCAATTGTTTTGCCGTCAAGCAAAGAAAGGTTACAATCTGACTGATAGAAAATTTTTGCTGTCATATTTTCCATTTTAAAAATCCTCCTTACCGCTATGCGGTTTATATAAAAAGATTTATGTAAATCTGCAAGATTACACGGACACTGCAGCAGCGCCCTTATCAAGTGCTACTGTACCTGTTCTTACAATCTCACGGATACCATAAGGCTTCAATAACTCTACCAAAGTGTCTACTCGGCTTGTGCACTCGCAGTACTCAACGGTAACACTTGTAGTAGAAAAATCGACTACTTTACCCTGCATAAGCTCAACAGTGGTGAGAATTTCGCCACGCTTTGGCGCAGGACAATGAACTTTTATAAGTATCAGCTCTCGGCTGATAAAATCACCTTCGGCAAGTCTTTTAACCTTGATTACGGGAATCAGCTTATTAAGCTGCTTTTCAAGCTGCTCTACAACATATTCGTCGCCATTTGCAACAATGGTAATTCTCGACACATTAGGGTCGGTAGTTACACCCACCGCAAGTGAATCAATGTTGAATCCTCTTCTTGAAAATAAACCCGAAATTTTGGAAAGAACGCCCGCCTGGTTTTCAACAAGTATTGATAAAGTATATTGCATAACAACACCTCATTAAATCGACGGAGTGTCGGGATATACATCGCACACAAGGATGAAAGGCTTGTCTGAATCAACAATATTTTTAATGATTTCTTCTGCCTGCTCATTTGAGTTTACCTCTGCATGGTCAATTCCGTAAGCCTCCGCAATTTTAAGAAAATCGGGATCACCTTCAAGAATAGTGGCGCTATGTCTGTGTCCATAGTGATTATCCTGAAGTTCACGCACCATACCGAGTCTTGAGTTGCGCATAATTATAATTTTAATGTTAAGGTTATTACCGGCAATAGTTGCAAGCTCGTTTAACTGCATCTGGAAACTACCGTCACCGCAGACAACAAGCACATCTCTGTCTGGTCTTGCAAACTTTGCGCCAATAGCAGCCGGCACCGAATAACCCATAGTTCCCATACCGCCTGTTGTAAGGAATCTTCCCTCACGAATACGGAAGTTGTTTGCACACCAAATCTGATTTTGACCTACATCAGCAACAAGAATTGCCTTTGAACGGAACATTGCACTCAAATGACCTACAAGTGTTCTCGGCTCTACATAGCCGTCAAACTTAGGAGGCTCTCTGAATAAATCCTTTTTCCAGGTTTTAACAGCCTCACTCCACTGGTTCTGAACCTTGTAGTCGCCAATGTTTTCATTGAGCATATCCATAACATTCATCATATCGCCGACAATCGGGATAGCTGTCTTAACATTTTTTCCGATTTCCGCCGGGTCAATGTCTATGTGAATTACAGTTGTTCTTTTACTCATCTGGTCAGGCGCCGCCACGGCTCTGTCGCCAAGTCTTGCACCGCATACTATAACCAAATCCGCCTCGTGCAAAGCTCTGTTTGCAGCCGGCTTGCCATGAGTACCAAGCATACCGAGATAAAGCTCATGGTCAGACGGCATAACTCCTATGCCCATCATTGTAGAAATTACAGGAATACCTGTTTTTTCTGCAAAAGCCTGAAACTTTGGCTTTACACCCGAGCTTAAAACGCCGCCGCCCGATACAATAATCGGTCGCTTGCAGTTCTTGATTGCCTCAACCGCACGCTTAACCTGAACGATATGTCCCTTTGTGGTTGGCTTGTAGCCAATAATATTTACAGTTTCGGGGTACTCAAACTTTTCTATTTCATTTTGCTGAATATCAATCGGAATATCAATAAGTACAGGGCCCGGTCTGCCTGTTTTGGCAATATGAAAAGCCTCTTTAAAAATTCGTGGCAAATCCTCAGTTTTGCTTACAAGATAGCTGTGCTTTACAAACGGCTCGCAAGCGCCTGTAATGTCAGCCTCCTGAAAAACATCTCTGCCAAGTAAATCGCTGCGTACCTGACCTGTGATTGCAATTATCGGAATAGAATCCTGATAAGCGGTTGCAATACCTGTGATAAGGTTTGTTGCACCCGGTCCCGAAGTTGCTACACATACACCGGGAATATCACTGCATCTTGCATAACCGCTTGCCGCATGAGCCGCATTCTGCTCCTGACGAACAAGCACATGCTTGATTGAAGAATTATAAAGCGAATCGTAAAAAGGGCAAATAGCCGCACCCGGATATCCGAAAACCACAGAAACACCCTCGGCTTCCAGACATTTTACCATTATATCGGCACCGTTTATCATTGCTTTCTGCACTCCTGTCCTTTTTAATTAAGTAACCAAGCAAAGCCTGACTTTGCTTTACAGATTATTATACTATATTTTATATCAAAAGTAAAGGGCGATAACCGATTACAAGCGACTTTTTTCTAAAAATTTTTTCTTTTTCAGCCAATCACACCAATGCCCTCAAGCAAAATTTTAATGCCAATCAGCACGAGTACGATTCCGCCGACAAGTTCCGCCTTTGATTTATACTTTGTACCAAACAAACTGCCTATTTTTACGCCGATTGCCGATAAAACGAAAGTCACCACACCAATAAACGACACTGCCGGAACGATTTGAACCTGCAAGAAAGCAAAAGTTACACCGACAGCCAAAGCGTCAATACTGGTAGCAATCGCAAGCAAAAGCATTGATTTAACATCCATAGCCGAGTCAACTTCCTCATCTTTGCCGAATGATTCTTTTATCATATTTCCGCCGATAAGGGCAAGAAGAGCAAACGCAACCCAATGGTCATACTGTTCAATCATTCCGGCAAAAAAGCTGCCCAAAAAATAGCCGATAAGCGGCATAAGCGCCTGAAATCCGCCAAACCATGCGCCGGCAATGCACATATGTTTAGCCTTGATTTTGCCGAGTGAAAGTCCCTTGCATACCGAAACCGCAAATGCGTCCATTGACAGTCCCACTGCAAGAATGAAAAGCTCTATTAAGCTCATACCTAATCCTCCAAAAATACATTTCATATAAATCTATGCGCTTTTCTAACGCATTATTAAACACACAAATCAAGGTTTTGCTTTTAATGTCAGCAATTTAATTGTGGTTGAACATAATTTTAATCGGACAACAAAATAAGAACAACAAAACTTCCTATCAAAAACTTTCCGTTTATGTAATTTTCTGATAGCAAAACTGCTTGCCGTTTGGCGGCTTTAACATAACGGTGAAAGCCTAAAAATTGCGACAGCAACAAAAGGAAAAGAAACGCTGCTCAAACTACTAATTTGCCGCTTTTCAAGGGCAAATTAGCCACACATATAAACCTTTGCGTCCTTTAGAATATCTTTTCTCTACTGATACTCAAGTGTAGCTTTCTTGCTCTCTGCCACTCATTAGTCTTAACTTTTGTTTTCTACTAAAGTCTTGAGTAATCTAAAGTTTAGTTATTCTATAATATAATTACAACTGTTTATTTATATTTCAATTTAGTTTGTTTTTATTATTTTATGGGCTCTGCCCAAACCTGCAACCTTTGAAAAGGTTGACCAAACTTTTATATTTGGGACGAAAAGTTTGCCTTTTGCTTTACTTTGTTGCCCGACCGATAATCAGCTAAAATAAGTAAAAACACATAAGCCACCTTTGAATTAAATCAAAAGTGGCTTTTACTACTCTAAATATTTTATCAAGAAATCATTTCTTTGATTTTCTGTTCAACGGCAACTGCGTCTGCTTTGCCTCGGCTGTTTTTCATAACATTACCTACAAGCGACTTAATAGCCTTTTCCTTGCCGTTTTTGTAGTCCTCAACAGCCTTAGGATTGCTCTCAACCGCCTGTTTGCAAAGCTCGTTTACAGTATTCTCGTCAAGTCCTGCCATATCGCTCTCACTGATAAACTCAAGTGCGCCCTTACCTGTATCAAGCATTTTCTCAAGTGTTGCCTTAGCAAGATTATTGCGAATCTTGCCGTTGTCAATCAACTTAATAAGCTCGTTAAGCTGCTCAGGAGTTGTAGCAATATCAAATGTTTCCTTGTCGGCCTCGGTTTCTGTTCTGCGGAAAATCTGACCGATAATAAAGTTTGATACAGTCTTTGCAGACTTTACACCCTCGCAAGCCTTATCAAAATACTCGCTGATTTTTCTGTATTTTGTAAGGAGCTGAGCATCTTTTTCGGGAATTTCAAGTTCTTCAATATATCTCTTGCATTTTTCGGTAGGAAGTTCAGGCATTTCAGCCTTAAGGCTTTCTACTACATCTCTCGGAACATTGATTGTAACGAGGTCAGGATCTCTGAAATAACGATAATCGTGTGCATCCTCTTTACTGCGCATTGATGATGTGGTATTTGTTGCGTCATCATAACGGAGAGTTTCCTGCACTACCTTGCCGCCACTCTCAAGCAAATCTACCTGACGCTCATACTCATACTCCATTGCCTTTGCAATATTTGTGATTGAGTTCATATTCTTGATTTCGGTTCTTGTGCCGAGAGTTTCGCTGCCCTCGGGACGAACAGAAATATTTACATCGCAACGCATTGAGCCTTCCTGCATACGGCAGTCAGAAATACCGATATAACGCATTACCTGCTGTAATTTCTCTACATATTCCTTTGCCTCGTCAATAGAACGAATATCAGGCTCAGAAACAATTTCGATAAGCGGTACACCGCCACGATTGTAGTCGACATATGTGTCGCCATGCTGATGAATGAGCTTTCCTGCATCTTCTTCAATATGAATATGGTGAAGTCTGATTTTTCTGCCGTTAGAAAGCTCTACATAGCCGCCTATTGAAAGCGGCGCATAAAGCTGGCTGATCTGATATGCCTTTGAAAGGTCGGGATAGCAATAGTTTTTTCTATCCATTTTAGAAATCTCTGCAATTTCGCCATGTGTAGCAAGACCTGCCTTAATGCCAAAGTTTACAACCTCTCGGTTCAACTTTGGAAGTGTACCGGGAAGTCCGATACATACAGGACAGCAATGTGAGTTAGGCGCACCGCCAAATGCTGTTGTGCATGAGCAGAAAATCTTTGTTTTTGTAGCAAGTTCAATATGGGTTTCAAAACCCGCAACTAATTCGTATTTCACAGCTTAACACCCCACTTTGTATCCTTAAAGTTTTCACCTGCAGCCTGCTGATACTTAAATGCCGCATTCAAAATTTCTGCCTCACCAAAGCTCTTGCCAATAAGCTGCATACCAATCGGCATACCGTTTGCGTTAAATCCACAAGGAACAGATACACCCGGTAGTCCTGCAATATTAACAGGTACTGTGCAAATGTCTGTAAGATAGGTTTCAATAGGGTCAGAAACAGCGTGACCTGCCTCAAAAGCAGTCATAGGAACTGTTGGAGCAAGAATTACATCACAATGCTCAAATGCATCTGTAAATGCCTTTACAATAGTTCCACGCAAATTCTGTGCCTTTTTATAATAAGCGTCATAATAACCGGCAGAGAGTACATATGTGCCGAGAAGAATTCTTCTCTTAACTTCCTCACCAAAGCCCTCTGAACGGGTGCGGCAAATCATATCATGAGTGCCGTTATAGTGCGGTGTTTTATAACCAAAACGAATACCGTCGTATCTGCCGAGGTTTGAAGATGCCTCTGCACAGGCAATAATGTAATAAACAGGAAGAGCAAACTTAAGTGCGGGCATATCAAAATACACTATTTCTGCACCGAGTGATTCATAAACTTTTGCGGCATTGAGAACTGCCTCTTTAACATCGTCACGAATACCGTCAAGATACTCACGGGCAATGCCGATTTTCATACCTTTGATGTCATTGTTGAGCTTTCCGTAAGTTGCGCCGCCGACATTACCCTTTGAAGTGCTGTCTTTTTCGTCATACTGTGAAATTGCATCAAATACGATAGATGCGTCCTCAACGCTCTTTGTAATAGGGCCGATTTGGTCAAGGGAGCTTGCGTATGCGATAAGACCGTAACGAGATACACTGCCGTAGGTTGGTTTAAGACCTACAATACCGCAAAAGCTCGCAGGCTGACGGATAGATCCGCCTGTATCAGAACCGAGTCCGTAAGCCGCAATATTAGCGCCGACAGCACTTGCTACACCGCCTGATGAACCACCGGAAACATACTTTGTATTAAACGGATTCATTGCACCGCCAAAGCATGAAGTTTCACACGAAGAGCCCATTGCAAATTCGTCCATATTTGTTTTACCGAGCATAACGGCATTTTGTGCGGAGAGATTTTCCCATACTGTTGCATTATAAATCGGCTTGTAACCCTTAAGAATTTTTGAACAACAGGTTGTTTCGATATCCTTTGTAGAAAGATTATCTTTAAGAGTCATAGGCACACCCTCGAGCATACCGATTTCCTCGCCCTTTGCAATCTTTTCGTCAACAGTCTTTGCTGTTTCAAGCGCTGTATCCGCAGTTACATTTACATATGCGTTAAGCTCGCCGTTTGATTTTTCTATTTCTTCAAGATAGCTTTTTGTAAGCTCAGTACACGAAACCTGCTTGGAAACAAGCATTTCGTGAATTTTTGCAATACTACCCATTTTTACACCTCTTATTCTCTGCCTCTGACAAGGAAATGTGACTCTGCCTGCTCAGGCGCATTTTTCAAAATTTCCTCGCTGTCATATGACTCAACCACAACATCCTCACGAAATACATTTGAAAGGTTGTTTATGTTGTCAAAGCTCTCACCGCTTGTGGGAGCATTATTGATTGTATCGGCAAAATCTATAATTTCCTGCATTGACTGAGTAAGACTGTCAAGCTCCTCTTCGGGAACAAACAGCTTTGAAAGCAACGCAATGTTTTCAACATCTTCTCTTGTTACCATAAAAACCATCCTTTGTATAAACAGAATCAGGGCAAGTCATAAAAACAACTCGCCCTTTGAGTATATATGAAGTTATCTTAATTTAATGTGAACTTCACGCAGCTGCTGCTCTGTTACCTCTCCAGGTGAACCAAGGAGAAGATCCTGAGCGTTTGAGTTCATTGGGAAAGCAATAACCTCTCTTATGTTCTCTTCCTCAGTAATGAGCATAATCATTCTGTCAACGCCAGGAGCCATACCTGCATGTGGCGGAGCACCGTACTGGAATGCGTTGTAGAGAGCAGAGAACTTAGATTTAAGCTCGTCTTCGGTATATCCTGCAATCTCAAATGCCTTAATCATAATGTCGAGGTCGTGGTTACGAACAGCACCTGATGAAAGCTCAACACCGTTACATACGATGTCATACTGATAAGCAAGAATATCGTCAGGATTTTTGTTGAGCAAGCTGTCCATACCGCCCTGAGGCATTGAGAATGGATTGTGAGTAAAGATTACCTGACCTGTTGTTTCGTCATGCTCATACATTGGGAAGTCAACGATAAAGCACATCTCAAACTTTGACTTGTCAATAAGGTCAAGACGGTTAGCAACCTCTGTACGAATCTGACCTGCGAGCTTTGGAGCGTCTTTTTCTGTATCTGCGATAAAGTAAATAACATCGCCTGCGTTAGAATTATTACGCTTAATAAGCTCCTCTCTGTCGCCCTCTTTAAGGAACTTGTCGATAGGACCGTCAAATGTCATATCATCTCTTACCTTAACATAGCCGAGTCCCTTCATACCGATAGAAAGCGCAAATTCTTCCATCTTCTTAAACCAGCTCTTAGACTGCTTAGCAGCACCCGGAACATTGATAGAACGAACTGTCTTTTTAAGGAATGGCTTGAAGTCTGTTTCCTCAAACATATCGCTGATTTCAACGATAACGAGTGGGTTACGGAGGTCAGGCTTGTCTGTACCGTATTTGAGCATACTCTCGGCATACGGAATACGAACAAACGGAGGCTTAGAAACCTCTTTATCTGTAAACTTTGTGAATGTTTCGTAAAGCACTTCTTCTGCAACTGCAAATACATCTTCCTGAGTAGCAAAAGCCATCTCAAAGTCGAGCTGATAGAACTCACCTGGTGAACGGTCTGCTCTTGCGTCCTCATCTCTGAAACAAGGAGCAATCTGGAAGTATCTGTCAAAACCCGATACCATAAGGAGCTGCTTAAAAATCTGCGGAGCCTGTGGGAGCGCATAGAACTTGCCCTTATGCTTACGGCTTGGAATAAGATAATCTCTTGCGCCTTCCGGTGACGAAGTTGAAAGAATCGGGGTCTGAATTTCATTAAATCCCATTTCGTTCATTTTTGCACGAAGGAATGTGATAATCTGTGAACGGAGCATAATATTGTTATGCACCTTCTGATTACGAAGGTCGAGGAAACGATACTTTAAGCGAACTTCCTCTGAAGTATTTGTTGATGTTGCAACCTCAAAAGGAAGAACATTTTTACATTTACCGAGAACGGTAATATCATCTGTGTGTACCTCAACATAGCCGGTAGCAATCTTAGAGTTGATAGTTTCTTCATCTCTCTTAACTACCTTACCGCTCAATGTTACAGTACATTCCTTGTTAATTCCCTTGAGCAGCTCATCGTTATGAACTACTACCTGAAGAACACCGTACTGATCACGAATGTCAAGGAACATTACGCCGCCATGGTCACGAATATTTTCGACCCAGCCTGCAACACGAACTTCCTGTCCGATATTTTCTTCTCTTAACTCACCGCAAGTAACGGTGCGATACTGATTAGCTTTTATCATATATTTACAGTTCCTTTCACTGATATTGTGCTAAATTGCCTATTCTTTTGTATTATACCACAATTTGCCTTAGCAATCAATATTTTGTGTGATTTTTATTTCAAAATTTGTATCTTTTCTGACAATGCCGCACAAAAATGTGCGGCACTGTTTATTCTACGCTTTTTAGGCTTTCAACCATATTTACTTTTTTAATCTTAAATCCCATTGCAAAATTCACAAGCAAAGCAAATGCAAATGTCAGCAAAGCCGCAAAAACGAATGATGTTGGCAAAATATCTCTGCCAAACATTATATTGTCAACCTCAACGGTCAGAATAATAAATCTTGTAAGGAAAACACCGAGAACAAGTCCCGACAAAATACCTCCGAGGGTAAGCACGATATTTTCTTTATAAATAACGCTTGAGGTTTCTCTGCTGTAAAATCCGAGCACCTTAAAAGTTGCGATTTCACGCACACGCTCAGCAATGTTGATATTTGTAAGATTGTAAAGCACTACAAACGCAAGTGCCGCTGCACAAATAATCATAACAAGCACAACCATATTAAGTGAATTGAGCATATCTTCAATTTCACCTATACCTGACGAAAGATAGGTTACACCCGCTACTTTATCATTCATCAGCATTTTTTCACCGAACGCAGTCTGCTCGTCGGGATTTTTCAGTACAACCTGTGCCATATTAAACTGCGGTTCTTCTCCGAATTTTTCACTATAAAGTTTAGGAGAAATAAACACATAATTCTTTATATACTGTTCATAAATTCCGCCGACTGTAAGCTCTGCGGTTTTATCATCAACAGTTACACTTATGGTATCACCGACCTTGACAGACAATTCGGTCGCCATTTTTTCATTTATCATTACGGAATCATCGGTAATATCAAGGTGTTTATTGTCGCCCCTTGTTCTAAGTTCTGTAACCTCCGAAAATCTCTGCGGATCTTCCATTACCGTAAGATATGTGCTTTCATCTTTTACAACATTATTTTTCTTTACAACAACTTCCTGTTGACCTACAAGCATAATTGACGCAGCGTCACCCGTATTGTTTATTTCATTTTTCAGATAATCAAGTTGTTTGGCATTTCCGCCTTCTTTAGGAATAACAACCGCATTATATTTGAATATTTCGCTAAACTGTGTATCAGAAAGCGGAATAAAGCTGTTTTTAAGTCCGAATGCCGCAACTATCAAGGCAGTACAGCCTGCTATGCCGATAATTGTCATAAACATTCTTGATTTGTATCTGAAAATATTTCTTGTAGTCAGCTTTGCCGAGAAATTCATATGTTTCCATATCGGATTAATTCTTTCAAGTAATATTCTCTTGCCTGCTTTCGGAGTTTTGGGTCTTAGAATTTTTGCACAACTCTGGCTTAATTCTCTTACACATACTATTACAGAAACAAGCAATGTACAGAGTACGGCGGCAAGCGTACTGAGTATAATACTCTGTGCATCAGGTACAATGCTGATATCAGGCATATAATACATAATCTGATATGCATTATAAATAATATACGGCAATGTATTTATGCCTATTAATACGCCAACGGTGCAACCGATTACACCTGCAAGAACCGCATAAATCGCAAATTTCATTATTATGCTTAAGTTATTGTAGCCGAGTGCTTTTAATATTCCGATTTCTTTACGCTTTTCCTCTACAAGTCTTGACATTGTGGTTACACAAACCAAAACCGCAACGAGTAAAAAGAACATTGGGAATACCGTTGCTACCGCACCGAGTCGCTCAACATTCTGTCCAAAGTCTGAATAATCCGGATTATCCGACCTGTCAAACACATACCACTTTGGCTCTGCTATTTTGCTTATCTCATCTTCGGCATCTGCTATTTTCTGCTCTGCCTCTTTAAATTTATCGTCAGCCTCGGACTTTGACTCGTTGTACTCTTTCCAACCGTCATCAAGCCTTTGTCTGCCGCTTATTTTCTGCTCCTCAAGTTCGGACTTTCCGTTGTCATACTTTTCCTGTGCTGCCGCAAGTTCAGTTTCAGCCTGCGATATTTGAGCTTGTCCCTCTGTTTTTTTGCTTTCAAGCTGTGCCTTGCCGTCTGCAAGCTGTTGTTCGGCGCTTTGAATTTGAGCAAGCGCATAGTCAAGCTGTGCCTGTCCCTCAGCCTTTTGTGTTTCAAGCTCTTGTCTTCCGTTGTTTAGCTGCTGCTCCGCCGAATTGATCTGCTCTTGAGCCATAGCAAGTTTTGTTTCGCAATCGTTAAGTACAGCCTGCACCTGCGCAAGCTGTGCCTGTAATTGTGCAAGAACAGATTGATCTTCTGTAACATCAATCTGCGCCTGCAATGCCTCCGTCTGAGCTTTACAGGTAGCTATTGCGCCCTCAAGCTGCGGCTTTTGATTATTCTCAAATTCGCTTTTCGCAAGGTTAAATTCGTTTTCTTTCTCGGAGAGAGCCTGCTCTGCCTGACTGATTTTAGAATTATATTCTGCAAGTCCTGCGTTGTAATCGGCTTTTGCGCTGTCGATTTTATCCTGCGCCGAGGATAACTCGCTTTCGCCTGCCGCTATGCCGTCCTCGTATTCTTTCTTAGCGCTGTCGAGCTGACTTTTTCCGTCATCAAGCTGTTTTTTTGCTGTATCAAGCTGCGACTGCGCATCTGCTATCTTAGCTTTATATTCTTTTTCCGAATTATCTAAAGTTGTCTTTGCATCATCAAGTTTTGTAAGAGCCTCGGATTTTTCGGTTTCATAATCGTTTTTACTGTCCTCAAGTTCCTGTTTTGCTTTACCTATAACATCTTTATCAAATACCTCACAGCGCAGGTCTGCGGTATTTTCTAAGGTGCTTGTAAAATTCTCAATATTCTTTTCATATTCATCATCAAAAACAGAACCGTCACCGTCAGAAAAAGCAGTTTTCACATACATTTCCGTATATCTTTCAGTTACAAAATCGTCTTGATAAATATACATAAATGCCGCAATATTGCCGTTGCCGATAGTGGTTGAGCCACGCTGATATGAAATATACATAGGTGATTCCGCTTTACCGACGACAGTATATTCAAGCGTATCTACCATATCAAGTGCATTGGATTCTCCGCTTTCACTTCCAAATACAACCTTGTCGCCGATTTTATAATCACTGCTGCCGACACTGCCGTATTCAACAAGGATTTCACCCTTTTTCTCGGGTAGTCTTCCCTCTTTTATGTTTAATGTATTAAGAGTTTTATTATTGTTATAACTTTTAGGTGCAGCGGTTACTCTTATAACCTTGCCGTTACCTCCGTTTCCGTTTGATTTTAAAACAAGGTCGGCAAAATACGACGGCATAACATCGGTTACATTGTCAAGATTTTCAACCGCTTTTACATCATCTTTATCAAATCCGACAGTAGATACAAGCCTGTAATCCATAAGATTGGATTGAGAATAATACTCGTCTGCCATATTGTACATTGACGGAACCGTAGCTTTGATTCCGGCAAAAAATCCAACGCCGAGTGCAATAATCGCAAGTATAGAAATAAACCTTGCTTTAGAATTTACAATTTCTCTGAAAGTATTTTTTAACAGGGTTTTAGTCAATGTCCTCTCCCCTTTCGCAGAAAATATGAATTACCATTCGATTTCTTCAACATTTTTAGGTTCATCATTGTGAACATCCATAATTACCCTGCCGCTTCTCATCTTTATAATATGATCTGCCATTGGGGTAATTGCTGAATTGTGGGTTATGAGAACTACCGTCATATTTTCTTTTCGGCAGGTTTCCTGCAAAAGTTTTAAAATCTGTCTGCCCGTGTTATAGTCAAGAGCACCCGTCGGCTCATCGCAAAGTAAAAGTTTAGGCCGCTTTGCAAGTGCTCTTGCAATAGAAACTCTCTGCTGTTCACCGCCCGAAAGTTGAGCGGGAAAGTTTGCACTGCGCTGTGAAAGTCCGACACTTTCAAGCGCCTCTGTACTGTCCATCGGATTTTTACTTATCTGCGTTGCAAGCTCTACATTTTCTTTTGCGGTAAGGTTAGGCACAAGGTTATAAAACTGAAATACAAAACCAATGTCAAACCGTCTGTATTCAATAAGCTGTTTGTCTTTCAGCTTGCTTATATCTCTGCCGCCGACAATAATACTGCCTTTTGTACAGGTATCCATTCCGCCGAGAATATTAAGTACGGTTGTCTTGCCTGCACCCGACGCACCGACTACCACGCAAAACTCGCCCTGCTCTATATTAAAAGAAACACCCTCGACAGCGTTAATAGTCACTTCGCCCATTTTATATATTTTGTAAACATCTTTAAATTCAACAAGGCTCATAATATCCTCCCGTAACGGTAAATTTTCTTTGCTTTTTAAAGCGCTGAATATACAGAATAAACCTGCTTATAATACAATATTATAGCACTTTTTACACCTATTATCAATATACAAATACAGTGTTGATGTCGAATAAACCACAATATGACAAAACCGACCAAATTAATTGGCAATTAGCTTGACGAGGGTAGAAAATTATGCTAAAATACTAACGAACATAGGTTATTGCAGTGTAGATTGTTTGGTAATTACAACTCACCGCAAACTCTGATACTATGTAATTTAAGAAACAGAAAGGTTGATACTGAAATGGCAAAGATTGATTTAACTAAGTATGGTATTACCGGTACTACTGAAATTATCCACAATCCTTCCTATGACGAACTCTTTAACGAGGAAACAAAGGCTGATTTGGAAGGCTATGAGGTTGGACATGAAACTGAGCTTGGCGCAGTTAATGTTATGACCGGTATTTACACAGGCCGTTCACCTAAAGATAAGTTCATCGTTATGGACGAGAATTCAAAGGACACTGTATGGTGGACTTCTGACGAATACAAGAACGACAACCATCCTGCAACACAGGAAGCTTGGGAAGCTGTAAAAGCGCTTGCTAAGAAAGAGCTTTCAAACAAGAAGCTTTATGTTGTAGATGCATTCTGCGGCGCTAACCATGATACAAGAATGGCAGTTCGTTTCATCGTTGAGGTTGCTTGGCAGGCTCACTTTGTAACAAATATGTTCATCAAGCCATCTGCTGAAGAGCTTGAGAACTTTGAGCCTGATTTCGTTGTTTACAACGCATCAAAGGCTAAGGTTGAGAACTACAAGGAGCTCGGTCTTAACTCTGAAACAGCTGTAATGTTCAACATCACAAGCCGTGAGCAGGTTATCGTAAACACATGGTACGGCGGCGAGATGAAGAAGGGTATGTTCTCAATGATGAACTACTACCTCCCACTTAAGGGTATTGCTTCAATGCACTGTTCAGCTAACACAGATAAGAACGGCGAGAACACAGCTATCTTCTTTGGTCTTTCAGGTACAGGTAAAACTACACTTTCAACAGATCCTAAAAGACTTCTCATCGGTGATGACGAGCACGGTTGGGACGACAACGGTGTATTTAACTTTGAGGGCGGCTGCTATGCTAAGGTTATTAACCTTGACAAAGAGTCAGAGCCTGACATCTACAACGCAATCAGAAGAGATGCTCTTCTTGAGAACGTAACAGTAGATAAGGACGGTAAAATTGACTTTAACGACAAGACAGTTACAGAGAACACTCGTGTATCTTACCCAATCAACCACATTGAGAACATTGTTCGTCCTGTATCTTCAGCTCCTGCTGCTAAGAATGTAATCTTCCTTTCAGCAGATGCTTTCGGTGTACTTCCGCCTGTATCAATCCTTACTCCTGAGCAGACAAAGTACTACTTCCTCTCAGGCTTTACAGCTAAGCTCGCAGGTACAGAGCGTGGCATTACAGAGCCAACTCCAACATTCTCTGCTTGCTTCGGTCAGGCTTTCCTTGAGCTTCACCCAACAAAGTATGCTGAAGAACTCGTTAAGAAGATGGAAAAGAGCGGTGCTAAGGCTTACCTCGTAAACACAGGTTGGAACGGCACAGGCAAGCGTATCTCTATTAAGGATACAAGAGGTATCATCGACGCTATTCTCGATGGTTCTATCACAAAGGCTCCTACAAAGACAATTCCTCACTTCAACTTTGAAGTTCCAACAGAGCTCCCAGGCGTAGATCCTGCTATTCTCGATCCTCGTGACACATATGCAAATGTTGCAGATTGGGAAACAAAGGCACAGGATCTTGCAGCTCGTTTTGTTAAGAACTTTGCTAAGTACGAAGGCAACGAGGCAGGTAAGGCTCTCGTAGAGGCAGGCCCTAAGGCTTAATCTTTGTATTAATTTTAGTACAAGCTAACTAAATAAATTTAAGGGTGCTTTCCATACGGAAAGCACCCTTTTATAATGCGTAATATACTTAATATTTAAGACTTTAATAAAAAGTATCAACCTTTTACTTGCACAAAAGACTATTAAACAGCATAGATTTATCCCCGTACTTTTAATAAAAATCAAGAAATAGAATTAATAAAAACAACTGCCGCACCGATCATCATAATTGCGAATACAACAACCGCAACTATCATTGAAATATTATTACTCAATGCGTTTAAATCCAAACTGTTAGACGAATTAGACTTTTTATTGGGGGCAAGCACCGGAATGTGACATTTCTTTGCCCATACAATCAGTGAATTGTAATTATCACACCAATTAGAAACACCTACAAGTTTTTTGCCGTTGACATAAATTTTAGCGGTTTTAATCCTGCTCACCTTTATGTAATTAATCTGATCATAATGATATGGTTCATCTTTATAATAAAGATAGCTCGTCTGTACACTCGGGCATTTTTTTAGTTTTAAACATATAAGTAAAGCTATAGCAAAAAATATTGCAGTGCTCACTATGCTTATTATCAGAATTTGAACAGTACTTAAAGTAAAAGGCGTATGATTAACTGAAGATTTAATCGCCTCCTTTATCAAAATTTTTGCAACAGGAATCAAGCCGATAACTATAATTGGTATAATAACGAAAAATGCGTTAAAATCATAGTTCAAATCAAATTTCGTATTAAAAACCGACTTTTCAATGGCTGCATTTTCTTCATTTCGCCGCCTTACACCAAAATACTCAAGCTCTTCTTTGGCATAATTATTTAAATCGTTAACAATTGACATAATGTTTCCCCTTTTAAATCCTTTATTATTACCATAGCGGTTGCTACACCGCCGTCCTGCATCATTTTTGCGAAATAATCCGTTTATCGGTAGTTATAGCCAAACGTCCTATAAATTTATTAAAAAAATCGTCAAGCGCAGAAATATCTTGCATAAATCCGATTTCTATCGCCCGGCAAATTCTAAAAGCATAACGATATGCGTTCTCGTTTTTCATCTGACAAATCTGTAATGCAAGCGATGCTGTTAATCTTTGTTCTTCTCGACCGAACAAAGCATCAATACTTACACCAAGTGCCTGCGATATATCGGGCAATAATTCGGCATCAGGCGTGCCGCCTCTCTCCCACTTTGACACAGCTTGCGTTGTAACACCTAACAACTGACCGAGCTGTTCTTGCGTAATTCCTTTTTTAGTACAATATTTTTTAATTTGCTTGCCGATAACACTCATTTTTAAACCCTCAGTTGTTTTCTGTTTTTATATTATCACAAGCAAATGGCATTTGCAAGGTTTGGTAAACATTAAAGTAACACAAATACAAAAGGGTGCTCCTTGCACGGTAACACTCTTTTGTATCTCTGTTATTGCTATTTTAAATTTTTATCTATAAATTCGATATAAGGTTTTCTATTATAAACACTGTTATAATTATTTTTGTACCACTCATATTCTTCCTTTAAACCTTTTTCAAGCGGAACTGTTGTTGGCATAAGCTCATTTTGCCTGCTGACATCAAGAATATATTCGTAGTCATAAAAGCAAAAATAATCTCGTTGTGGAATAGATTTATCAACTTCTATAAATTCCGGTACTTTGCCCACAGCTTTGTAGCAAAGCTCAACCCATTCTTTTATAGTTACGGCATTTTTGTTGCCTACATTGTAAATGTGATTTTTCGGCTGTTTTTCAATAATTATTTCAATAAATCTGCATAAATCCGATACATTAAAAAACTGCAACTTCATATCACCTTTTTGCGGAATATAAAATTTTCTGTCTAATTCTGCACAATCAAAAGGAAAAGCCTCACGATAAAGGTTTTCGTACATTCCATAAAAATACGGCGGTCTTAATATATAAGCATCGGGGCAATGTTCAAGTAAGTAGTTCTCTGCCATTAATTTATTAACACCGTAATCACCCCATACAGAATTTTTACCACAAGTTTGTTCCTCTGTAAAAGGCTGACTGTTAGTTTCAGGATATACTGCGCTTGAACTTATGAAAATATAATCATCAAATGTAACACCGGAATTCAGCAAACTTTCTATGTGAGCCTTATTATAAGCTGTAACATCAATAATTAAATCAAAATGTTTATCTTTTAACAAGTTTTTTAAATTCATTCTGTCACAGTTAATCAGATGAACTCCGTCTAATTGCGCTCTGCTGTTTCTGTTAATAACATACACTTCATTATTTCTTTTGAGAAAATATTCCGCAGTAAATTTACTAACAAATGTTGTTCCGCCGGTAACAAGAATTTTCATAGTAACAACTCCCTTTTGAATATTATAAAATGCATAACACACCTTACACTTTTAATTATAACTTACACGCAAATTTTTTGTCAACTGAAAACTTGAAAAATACAATTACCTCAATTATAATAATTACATAACATTATAATTGAGGTAATTATGAAAACTAAAAAACGAAAAACCACAAAAATCACTGTACCTACCGCACTTGCATTGCTATGCTGTTTTGCGGTGATTTTAATTATAAACAATCAGCCGACAGAAAATACTGCAAAAGACGAAATTATCTCCCTTAAAGATATTCCCGATTATTCAGGTTCTGCTTTTATAGAAATAAACGGCAACGAACCGTATTTTACCAATGATGACTACACCACATCATCGTTTGAATATTATGCCGATTTAGACGAATTGGGAAGGTGCGGCACTGCCTATGCCTGCGTTGGCACTGACATTATGCCCACAGAGGAACGAGGACAGATAGGCAAAATTAAGCCTTCGGGCTGGCAAACAGTAAAATATGACTTTATTGACGGAAAATATCTGTACAATCGCTGTCACCTTATCGCATATCGGCTTACGGGCGAAAATGCAAATGAAAAGAATTTGATTACAGGAACAAGGTATCTCAATGTTACGGGTATGCTCCCATTTGAAAATATGGTTGCAAACTATGTAAAAAGTACAGGCAACCACGCACTTTATCGTGTTACACCTGTTTTTGAAAATGACGACCTTGTTGCCAAAGGAGTATTAATTGAGGCAAAATCCGTTGAAGATAAAGGCGAGGGTGTAACATTGTGCGTGTACTGCTACAATGTGCAGCCAAATGTAACTATCGACTATAAGACAGGTAAAAGTGAATATAACGAAAATGAATACTAAACAAATTTACCTCCGCATAATGCTAAACATTAAACGGAGGTTCTTTTTTGTAAAAGTATTATTTTTGAGGAGGAATCGGTGGCATACTATTGAATACGATTTGTAAATCTTCTATTTTTATAGCTTTTTCCCATTCTGACATTCCATTTTTCCATACCAAAGTATCTTTGTTAAAATGACCATTGATAGCCATTTGAGTAAGTGTATTGATGTCATACGGTCCGGATGCCTGACCATTTACAGCAACAAAATATACAGTTGTAGGAATTGGAGGAGGAGTGACTGAATTAACTTGTTCATTCTTCATACCGGACATCATATTATTCATAGTACCGGCAATATTCTGTCCGACAGCTCCGCCTACAGCCATGCTTGCCATCATAGCCGCCATATTAAATCCATCACCGTTGCCTGATAAATTCACATTACCTGCACCATTTGCACCCATATTACCAAGAGCGTTTGCTCCGGCAACACCAACTTCTGCCTGCTTTTCCGTCTGAAAAGCACCAAGATTAGCTGACTGAGTTTGTTTATGCATTGCATATTGACCTTCTTGACGCTGAATACGAAGATTTTCTTCATAGTTTTCTATATCAATACGCTGTTTCTGGGTAATATTTCTAATTTTTGCAGCCGCCTCTGCTTGTGCTGTTGCTTGTACAACATTTTTTGTAATGCTCATTAACTGATTATAGTTTTCACTTGCTTTGTCAATTTCTATTGTGGCAATATCCATACCGGATACAACTACACCGAAATCTTCTTGCAATCTGTTTTTTACATAATATTCTACTGCATCATTAATAATTGCAATTTTAGTTTCAAGCTGTATAACAGGTATATTATTAGCGGCCGGAGCATTTGTTACAACATCTTTTACATATCTTATAACAGAATCTTTTACCTGTTTTTCAAAATCATTAATATTAAAATCAGCTAATCTATGTAATTTTATAAATTCTTTATAATCATTGATTCTGAAACTTAATGTACCTCTTACAGCAACAGGAACACTAAAGTCAGTATATCTTGGATCATACACATCAAAGAACGGTACACCAAATTTTATCTGAATAATTTGAGCAAGATTTATAAAATAAATCTCTGCCTGAAAAGGTGTACCTCCATCATAAGCAAGACCGACAATACTTGCAAGAACAGGAAAATTGTTTGTCTTTATTGTTTGGTCAAAAGGGCCAACAATAAAATCTTGCATTATTCCGTTCTTTTGCTTATAAACAAATACTGCAACCTCTCCGTCCTTTACACGAAGAGAAGAACCCCACCTAATGGCATTTTCACGATTATTATTATTTAGTTTTGTACCCGATGGATGCCATTTCCATATTAAATATGATGGCTCATCACAACGGATTTCATCCATAAATCCGCCTTTTTTGTTAAAAAGTGACATTGTTACACCTCTACCAATTATTATAATCAACTATATCTATATGAATTGTTTTATATCCTGAATATTCAACCGTTAAATTTATATTATCACCTTTTTCTGCAGAAAAATACCTGTCATCACGTTGCTTTTTTTCAAAGCCTTTATCAATACATTTATCAACATAATCATTAAAATCTTCTAAAGTCATATTGCTTATGTAAACAGAAAAGCTCCAATCATAATCATTACTTATTTCACCTATATCAGAAGATGGTTTTGGTAATAATTTTGCTGGACCAGTTGAAGGCCATGAAATCTTTTTATAAGTTTTAGGTCGTTCTACTGTAACATCCATATTTTTCATTTCATGATAATATATATTTATTTTATAACCTTCTGAATTAAATGCTTCTAATGTAGTATCATACTGTTCTAAATCAATTGTAAATCCTTTTGCTTTACAATCATCAAAATATTGTTTCATATCGTCTTCTGACACTTGATAAAGTGTAAATGATAGCTCATCTTCGGTATCTAAATTTATCTTGCCAGAATAATTTGTTATCGGTAATTTAGAAGCCAAATCATTTTTGGGCAATTGAAAATCATCATCACCATATAAAGGTGCATATAACTCAATCCTCATACTATCACTATAATATGAAATATTAACCATATATCCTTCATTATTATAAGCTGTATATTCTTTAGTATCATTATTAGCATCTACTGAATAACCTTCATTCTTACATAGTGATATATAATTTATAAATTCGTTATATGAAACATTATCTAATTCTAACTCAAACTCATTTTCGTCATTCTCTAAAAGAGTTCCATATTTACCTTCAAACTTAGGTATTTCAGTACTTAATCCTGAATCTAACCAAACATATTTTGCAGATATACTATTTAAACCAGGAATAAATTTCATTATAAAACAAAATACAGAACCATTTAATATAACAAAAACTAAATAAGAGATAAATAACACAATCGCAATTATCGCACGAACACATACACTCTTAATAATTTTCTTTTTTTATTTTCAATATCATTATAATTTGATTCAACACTATCATCTTTACCTAATGAAATATTTGCTCGTTGTTTAAGCTGTTCCGCTTTTGTATACCAAGTATTTGTCCAAAATAAAGTTTTCTTATTAAATTTATCAGAGAAAATAAAAGCTATTTTAGACTTAATAAACACCATTAATTCAACAAAAATTTGTCGTTCATTAGGAAATGTTGAATTTTCTATCAAAGCTTGCTTTTTCTTTTCATTAGCAGAAAGTTCAGGAATGCTTTTAGGTAATATAAGAGGTTTAATAAAAGGAAAAAGCAAATAAAATAACAATGGAACACCAGAAGTTACTATGTTCAGTACAACCCACCAGAATTTCTTACCACCACTCCAAGTTTTCCAACCTTTCTTAGGTTTTTCTTTCTCATTTGCAATAGCTTCATCACATTTATTAATATCATCAATAAATTTTTTCAATATAGGATCAACACTTGTTGAGTTTATTTCATGCCCACAAGATGGACAAATGGCATTAATGCCAGATATTTCTGCTCCACAAGCCGGGCACTTTAAAACTTTACCGACATATTCCTCTCTTCGTTGGTTCGAATTACTTTGATTTGCAAAGTTTAAATTAGTTGCTCCGCATTTATGACAATACTTAGCGTTATCCGCAATTTGAGAACCACAATTAGTACAATAAGACATAATTTTATTCACCACGATTTTAAAATATTTCTTGATTACTTACTGCATCACATATATCACCAATATTACAATTCAGATATTCACATATACGCAAAAGTACTGAAAGAGCTACCTCTTCATTTTTGCGTAGCTTTGTCATTGTACCTGTAGCAATACATAAATCTTTTCTGAATGTTGCCTGTGATATATTTTTTTCAATTAATAAAATCCATAATTTTTTATAACTAATTTTCATTTATACACCTTTGTATATATGACATATTTTATTACATCTATTATATTACAATAATGTATATTTTGTCAATATATTTCTTAACAAATCAAGATAATTTCCCAACTTCTTGCGAATATAAATAAAAGCACTGAAAATTCAACTTTAATCTGAATCTACAGTACTTTTAAATATTATTACATATTATATAGCTTTCAAATATTTATTAAACTAAACCTTGTGCATAAACACTATTTATTAATCTTACCCCAACATTTAGGATAGATTCTTTTATCAAAAAAGCTCCCGACAGCAATATCGTGAGCTTTAGCTTATGTATTAATGATTTATTCCTTTGTTTCTTCAGGAATATTGCTTGTGCAATGTGGGCATTTTGTAGCCTTAATAGAAATTTCGCTCTGACAGAATGGGCAAATCTTTGTAGTAGGCTCTGTTGGTTCTTCAGGCTTTTTACCGATTGCCATAAGCTTATTAACCAATTTAACAATAAGGAAGATGACAAATGCCATAATGATAAAGTTAATAACCGCAGTCAAAAACTTGCCGTAGCCGATTGATACATCTCCGATTGTCAGGGCATACTGGTCAAAGTTCATTCCACCAAATAAACCGAGAATCGGTGAAATAATGTCTGTTGTAAGTGAAGTAACAATAGCCTGAAAAGCCGCACCGATAATAACGCCGACTGCAAGGTCAAGCACATTGCCTCTCATAATAAAGGTTTTAAATTCGCTGAAAAACTTTTTCATTTTCTAAACTCCTCTGCTGAAAATATTTTTTAGTAGTCTAAAACTACCAAGCTACATAAACATTAAAGGATAAACACTTCCCCACTGCTGAGAGTGGGGATTTTTGCTTTTGATTTAGTTTATTAAGGTTAAAATTTCAAGTTTACCATTTTAAGAGGGCGAACAATCCGTTAATTACAAATTTTAAAAAACAGGTTTATTATAAAACAGCCTTATGAAACTTTTTCTTACCTTTTTTAATTACAACATAACCCTTTTCAAATGCTGACTTTGGAACAGTTGCATATACATCTGTTACCTTTTCATCATCAACAGCAACGCCGCCCTGCTGAATAAGGCGTCTGCCCTCACCCTTTGACGGAATGAGTGCGCACTTTGTAAGAAGGTCAAGAATAGCAATACCGTCATCTGTAAAATCAGCGTCTGTAAGCTCTGTTGACGGCATATTGTCTGTATTTGCACCGCTGCCAAACAATGCTCTTGCTGCCTCCTGAGCCTTGTCTGCCTCTTCCTTGCCATGTATAAGGTTTGTTACCTCATATGCAAGAATCTCCTTAGCCTTGTTAAGCTCGCTGCCCTCAAGCTTTGCAAGCTCATCAATCTGCTCAAGCGGAAGGAATGTAAGCATTTTAAGGCATTTGATTACATCTTCATCGGCTACATTTCTCCAATACTGGTAAAAATCGTAAGGACTTGTCTTTTCGGCTGAAAGCCATACAGCGCCGGACTGGGTTTTGCCCATCTTTTTACCCTCGGAATTAAGGAGAAGATTAATAGTCATGGCATATGCGTCCTTGCCGAGCTTTCTTCTGATAAGCTCTGTACCGCCGAGCATATTGCTCCACTGGTCATCTCCGCCAAACTGCATATTACAGCCGTATTTCTGATAGAGAGCATAGAAGTCGTAGCTCTGCATAATCATATAGTTAAACTCAAGGAAACTGAGTCCCTTTTCCATTCTCTGCTTGTAGCACTCTGCTCTGAGCATATTATTTACTGAGAAACAAGCGCCAACCTCACGCAAAACATCAACATAGTTGAGGTCGAGCAGCCAATCGGCATTGTTTACCATAAGTGCCTTGCCGTCTGAAAAATCAATGAAACGCTCCATCTGCTTTTTAAAGCAATCAACATTGTGCTGAATAGTTTCGGTAGTCATCATCTGGCGCATATCTGTTCTGCCTGACGGGTCACCGATCATAGCTGTACCGCCGCCGATAAGTGCAATCGGCTTGTTGCCTGCCATCTGCAAGCGTTTCATAAGGCAAAGCGCCATAAAGTGACCAACATGCAAGCTGTCGGCTGTTGGGTCAAAGCCAATGTAAAATACAGCCTTGCCGTTGTTGACAAGCTCCTTAATTTCTTCTTCGTCTGTAACCTGAGCAATAAGACCTCTGGCTACTAATTCCTCATAAACTCCCATTTTATTATAAAATCCTTTCTGATTTTGTTTTCATTTTTTAATTATAAAGCAAAAATCTAAATAGGTCAATACCTAAACGCCGTTTGAATAAATGCTTGATTATTACCGTTATTTCTTTTTGCGCCTGTACTTGGCAAACTTGTCCTTATTCGGCTTTGCGTTTCTGCTGTGCGAGTTGTTTTTGCCCGAGCCGTAAGACTGCTTTTTGCCGTTATTTTTGCCGTTAAATTTATTTTCCTGATTGCTCATTGGCTGAACAAGGCACTTAGAATCATATCCGATTAAATCTTTTCTGCCTGCTTTTATAAGCGCCTTTATAACCTTTGACTTGTTTTCGGGAATAAAGTACTGCAAAAGCGCTCTTTGCATTGACTTTTCTTCCTCTGATTTCGGTACATAAACCTCTTTCATTGTATACGGATCAATTCCTGTATAAAACATACAGGTCGAAATTGTGCCCGGAGTCGGATAAAAGTCCTGCACCTGCTTTGGATGTATATTCTCCCTCTTACAGAACAGCGCAAGTTCCACCGCATCTTTCAAAGTAGAACCCGGATGCGAGCTCATAAGATAAGGCACGATGTATTGATCTTTGTTCATCTGCCCTGTCAGCTTATAAAACTTATCGCAAAACTTTTTATAGGTTTCAATATGCGGTTTACCCATTCTGTCAAGTACCGCCGCCGAGCAATGCTCAGGGGCAACTCTCAGCTGACCGCTTATGTGATACTTTACAAGCTCTTCAAAAAATTCATCACTCTGATCCTCCATAAGATAATCAAAGCGGATACCGCTGCGTATAAACACTTTTTTTATGCCGTCAATTTTCCTCAGCTCACGCAAAATATCAAGGTATTCTGTGTGTGACACCTGCATATTCGGGCAAGGTGTGGGCGCAAGACACTTTCTGCTTTTGCAAAGTCCTGCCTTTTTCTGCTTTTCGCAAGACGGCAATCTGAAATTAGCCGTAGGGCCGCCAACATCACTGATATAGCCCTTAAATCTCTTGTCATTAAGAAAAGCCTTTGCCTCATCAATTACACTCTGCTTACTTCTAACCGTTACGGCTCTTCCCTGATGAAAAGCAAGCGAGCAGAAATTGCAAGCACCAAAACAGCCACGATTATGAGTGATTGAAAAAAGCACTTCCTGAATACCCGGCACACCGCCGAGCTTTTCATAGCACTGCGGATACCACCTCTCGTACGGCAATGAATATACATAATCAAGCTGCTTTGTGTTTAGCGGCTGCATTGGCGGATTTTGAATAAGTATATAATTTCCGTGGCGTTGAATAAGCGTTTTGCCTCGTACAGCGTCCGCCTCCTCAAGCTCTTTTCGGGCGGCTATTGCATAATCCCTTTTGCTCTCGCAAACTCTCTCATAGCTTGGCAGTTCAACAACCGTTTTTGGCACATAGTCGCTTGTTTTTACCGCATAGCAAATGCCACGAATGTCATATAATGCCTCAACAGGGTAACCCTCGGAAAGGCGCTTTGCCATTTCAATAGTTTGCAGTTCGCCCATTCCGTATGAAATAATGTCAGCCTTGCTGTCAAAAAGTACAGACGGCATAACGGTATTTTTCCAATAATCATAGTGGGCAAATCTTCTGAGTGATGCCTCAAGACCACCTATTATAATTACCGAGTCGGGGTAAAGTCTGCGGATTATATTTGAATAAACAGTAACCGCTCTGTCGGGGCGCTTGCCGTTTTTACCGCCTGCCGTATAAGCGTCATCACTTCGCTTACGCTTTGCAACGGTATAATGTGCAACCATACTGTCTATATTGCCTGCCGTAACAAAAAATCCGAGCCTCGGTTTGCCAAACTGTAAAAAGTCGGCGTCATTTTTCCAATCGGGCTGAGAGAGGACTGCTACACGATAGCCGCAGTCCTCAAGCACTCTTGTTATTATGGCAGCACCAAAGGACGGATGGTCAACATAGCTGTCGCCCATTACATATACAAAGTCAACCTCGTCCCATCCACGAGCCTTAACCTCTTTAATATTCATTGGTAAAAATGCCATAATATCACCTTTTAAATTTATTCATCATCACTGCCCATAATGTTGCGGCGCTCAAGCCACTCATTATAGGTCATAAGTACATCTCTCGGCTTTGAACCCTGATGCGGCCCTACAATACCCATCTGCTCCATATCGTCAATCATTCTGCCCGCTCTTGCATAGCCTACCTTGAGCCTGCGCTGAATGAGCGAAGTAGATGCTTGTCCTGCCTCGATTACGCACTTGATTGCATCTTCCATTTTTGAGTCAATCTCAATATCATCGCCGCCTCTGTCATCGCCCTTTTTACCTTGTGTAATTTCTTCTGCGGCAATTCTCTTGATTTTTTCTTCAATCTCCGCATTATATTGAGCGGAAGAAGATTTTTTAATGTAATTTGTTACACCCTCAATTTCTTCGTCAGAGGCATAACAGCCCTGCACACGCATAGGCTTTGGTGCACCAACAGGCAGAAACAGCATATCGCCTCTGCCTATGAGCTTTTCCGCACCGCTGAAATCAAGGATAGTTCTTGAATCAATATTTGAACTTACTTTAAGCGCAATACGGCTTGGAATATTTGCCTTGATAAGACCTGTAATTACATTTACGGTCGGTCGCTGAGTTGCAACAAGCAGGTGCATACCAGCGGCTCTCGCTTTCTGAGCAAGTCGGGCAATGTATTCCTCAACCTCGCTCGGAGCTGCCATCATAAGGTCGGCAAGCTCATCAATGGCAATTACAATTCTCGGCATTTTTTCCTTTGGCACAGGAAGTCCGTTTCTCTCAAGAACAGGCTGAATAAGCTCGCCGTCCTCGTTTTCAACAGGCGGATTTTCTGCCATATATTTTAAGTTTTCGTCTATAAGCTCATTGTAAGCGTCAATATTCTTACAATAGTATTCAGACAAAATCTTATATCTCTGCTCCATTTCAGACACTGCCCAACCAAGTGCGCCTGCCGCTTTTTTAGCGTCTGTAACTACCGGTATAAGCAGATGCGGAATACTTCTGTACTTAGTAAATTCTACCATTTTAGGGTCAATAAGCAGCAGCTTTACTTCGTCAGGCTTTGCCTTGTAAAGAATACTCATAAGAATTGAGTTTACACACACTGACTTACCTGAACCTGTTGTACCGGCAATAAGCAGGTGAGTGAGTTTTGACAGATCGGTTACAACAATCTCGCCCGAAATATCCTTGCCGAGCACGCAGGTGAGCTTGCTCTTTCCTCGCCTAAATTCATCGGAATCAATCAGCTCTCGCATTGTAACCATACTTACAACCTTGTTTGGCACTTCTATGCCAACTGCCGCCTTGCCCGGAATAGGCGCTTCAATTCTGACGCCGTTTGCGGCAAGATTAAGCGCAATATCATCTGAAAGGTTTGTAATCTTGCTTATCTTTACGCCCGGTGCAGGCGAAAGTTCGTATCGTGTAACAGACGGGCCTCGGCAAATGTTTACAATAGACGCCTTTACATTAAAGCTGTCAAGCGTATCAATCAGCTTTTTAGCGTTATTGTGCATTTCCTCGGATGCGTTTCTGTCGTTATTATTTTTTGAAAGACTAAGCAGCTGAACAGGTGGAAAATGATACTCAGGCTTTTCCTTTTTTTCTTCAATCTCAACAGGGGAATATCCTGCGTTTTCAAGCTCCTCTTCAAAGCTGCTTTCTTCGCTATTGTTGTTCTCTGCGTTATGGATATTTTCTTCATCAGCCTTTGCAATGTCTTCGTTTGATTTATTATTCTTCTCGTCAAAATTCTTGCTTGCTCTGTTGATAATGTCCATTAAATCGTCCGGAGCATTATCGTTTTCAGTCTGCTCAGTCTCTTCGTCATATACGGTATTTTCAGGATTATTAATAAACTTCGGCTCTTCAACCTCGTTTTCAGCCTTAGTTTCGGCTTTTACATTTGCCGTATAGTCGCAATCAACCTCCAGCTTGCGGTTGAGCTTTGTTTTGTTATCCTCGTGAGTGATTTCGTCAAGCGGAATATCAATACCGCTCCTCTTGCCTCTGCCCTTTTCCTTTTGAGTAGAAACTATGGTTTTATCGCCCTCGCCGCCTGCAATAAACATTTCTCGTTGCTGCTCACGCTCAGCCTCCTCTGCCTTGCGCTCGGCAATATACTCTCGTCTTGCCTTTGCCTTTTCCTCGCTCTTGTGCTTTACATATGTAACGCTCTGCTCAACCTTGTCTGCGGCTGCTCTTGCAATGTCGTTCATAGATAGATTAGCCATATAAAAGCCTGATGCGGCAAGCACAAGAAAACAAATCAGCACTGTTGGAACACTGCCGATTAAACTTGCCATTGGGTATCCGAGCAAACCGCCTATAAATCCTGCGCCAACGGTAAAGTATGAATCGCTGTTGAAAATATCAAGAAAAAGATTTCCTGCACACGCAAGGTAACCTTTTTCAATATACGGAGTGCCTGAAAATACATATATCAAAGCTCCTATAAGCAGCACAATAAGTATACTGAAAGCTATTTTGCTTTTAAAATGTTGTATCTGTTTTTCTTTCTCCGTAATGAGTGCCATATACATAAGGAAAACAGGCACAAGGATTGTAGTCAATCCGAAAATGCCAAACAAACAGGAACGGATTGTGCTCCATAAATTAACACTCTTTACGAATATTAAAATCACAAAAAAGAGTGACAAAGCACCAAGGATGATTGCTCTCATCCTTGGTGTCAATAAAGGCTGCGGTTCAGGTACCGACTGATTTTTTTTAGTAGCTTTAGCTTTTGAGGAGGTTGATTTACTTGAGGTTTTCTTTTTAGTTGTCTTTTTCTGGGTTGCCAATTTATACTACCTCCGCTAAAAGCATTATTGAATCATTGCACCGGTAAAGACATTTGCTCCTGTGTTTATTTCAATGCAGGAAATAACAAGGAATACTATACCTACAAGTGCTGTATATACAACAAAAATTATCATTTTGTCTGTCTTTAAGAACCATTTAAAAATAAGAATTGAAAAATAGCCTACAACAGCCGAAACCGCCATACCGACTATAATTACAACAGGGTCAATCGAAATACCCTCAGGGCTTTTAATAGCGTCTACACCCTCGAGGAGAGCTGCCGCAAGAATTGACGGAACACCAAGCACAAAGGTGTAGTCAAGTGCTTTCTGCTTATTAATACCTCTCATCTCGCCGACTGCAAGGGTTGAACCCGAACGGGAAATACCGGGGAAAATTGCAGCAACAAACTGCATAAGACCTACGCATACAGCGTCAAGAACATTAAAGCTCTCTTTGCCTGCCTCGCTTGCGCTGTGCTTTGCGTTTTTCAGGTGTTTAAAGCCTGTATCCGAGCTTATAGTTCTCTTGTTGCAAATAATGCCGACAGTAAGTAAAATACTTGTGATAATCAAAGAAATTGCCACAACAATAAGGTATTTTTCGCCGGTAAGAACATCGGCAAGGTCTTTTATCTTCATTTCTGTGCCCGGAATCGGCAGGAACAGGAAGAACAGCGGAAGAAGTCCTATAATGAGCATCATAATAAGATTTCTTTCGTAATTCATCTCTTTCCATTTAAATTTACCTGTAAATACATCTTTAACAAGTGAGAAAAACTCCTTGATAAGACTCCAAATTAACTTGTGATAAAAAGCGACTACCGCTACAAGCGTACCAACATGGAGCATAACATTAAAGAAAAGGTTGTTTTCTGTTGCACCTAAAATGTGCTGAGTAATAGAAAGATGTCCGCTGCTCGATACAGGCAAAAACTCTGTTAAGCCTTGCACGATGCCCTGAATGATTGCATCTAAAATTGACATAATATGTACTCCTTTATCCATAAAATATATGTAAGGGCGATTCTGACCGCCCATATAACCGCAATTATTTATATGCGGATACTGTAAAAAATAAAATTACCTGCCCCGTTTTTTACGGGCTTTGCTGCGCTTTATCATAGTATAAAGACAGTCGATAGCGTCTGAAACAGTGCCGACCTCGTCAATAAGCCCCTCGCTGACTGCCTCTTCCCCCTCAAGAATTGTGCCAATGTCCATTACAAGCTCGCCTGTATTGAGTACAAGCTCGTTGTAGCGCTCCTTTGAAATCTCGGAATTTTCGGCAACAAAGGTTGTTATCCTGTCCTGCATACGCTGAAAATACTCAAAGGTTTGCGGCACTCCAAGGGTAAGTCCCGTAGTGCGTACAGGGTGAACGGTCATTGACGCACTCGGTGCAATAAAACTCTTGTCTGCCGCAACGGCAAGCGGTATGCCAATGGAATGTCCGCCGCCGAGCACGATTGAAACCGTAGGCTTTTTCATTCCCGAAATCACCTCGGCAATGGCAAGTCCTGCCTCCACATCTCCGCCAACCGTATTAAGCAGAATGAGCAGACCGTCAATTCTCTCGTCCTCCTCAATAGATACAAGCAACGGAATGACGTGCTCATACTTGGTGGTTTTATTCTGTTGCGGAAGAATATAGTGCCCCTCAATCTGCCCTATTATGGTAAGGCAATGTATAACGCTGTCTTTATGCGTGGTAAGCACAGAGCCTGTTTCTTCAACCTGATCGGTATGCTGTTCGTCAATTGGACTGTCTTTTTCAAGCGACTTTTTTTCGGGCTGTTCGTTCGGATTTTTAACAGTGTTCTCCGATTTTGCCTTGCCCGATTTTTTTGCTGTGGTATTCTTTTCTTTTGCTTTTTGTGCCATAATAATGCACCTCCAAAAAATATTTTTTCCAAAAGTGCATTAATAATGTATCAGCAATTAAATATTATAGCATTTATAGCAATATATTTCAATCTTTTTGCTCTTTTTTCTTAAAAACAATAATTATATAAAAGAATTATAGTAGTATAAAAGTAATAATGTTTTTTGGAGTGAATTTAATTGGCATCAAACATAGTAATGGCGATAGTAATTTTCGTACTTATTGCATTGTCATCGTTCTTTTCCGCAACAGAAACGGCATTTTCTTTTGTAAACAAAATCCGTATTCAAAAGAAATCCGAGGACGGCGACAAAAAAGCAACAACTGCACTTTTTGTTATCGAAAACTTTGACAAAGCACTTACCACCATTCTTATCTGCAACAATGTAGTAAACCTGAGTTGTTCATCACTTGCCACTGTATTGTGTATGGCACTTTTCGGCGACTACGGTTCAGCTATTGCAACGGGTGCAACCACATTGCTTGTACTTACATTCGGCGAGGTATTGCCAAAATGCCTTGCAAAGGAAAACTGCGACAGCTTTTCTCTTAAAACAGCGGGCATAATAAAATTTCTTATGTTTATTTTAACACCGCTTGTGTTTATTCTTGTAAAATTCAAAAGTCTTGCCCTTAAAATTTCAGGCGGAACAGAGGACGCACCGAGTGTGACCGAAAACGAGCTTAAATATATAGTAGAAAGCATCGAAGAAGAAGGTGTGCTTGAAGAAAGCGAAAGCGAAATGGTGCGCCTTGCACTCGACTTTGACGAGAAAACCGCAGAAGAGGTCATCACTCCTCGAGTAGATGTTACCTTTATAAGCGTTGACGATTCTCCGGAAAAAATCAAGGATATAATTCTTGAGAACAGATATTCAAGAATCCCCGTATATAAGGATACGGTTGACAACATAGTCGGCGTGCTCCACACAAGAGATTATCTTGAAAAGCTCGCAGACGGCATTGCGCCCGATGTGCGTGAAATAATGCAGTCACCGTACTTTGTTTTCAGAACTCAGCCGCTTTCAAAGATACTCAGCACATTTAAACGAATAAAGGTTCACCTTGCAATCGTTACCGACGAATACGGCGGAACTCTCGGTATTCTCACCATGGAAGACCTGCTCGAAGAAATCGTTGGCGATATATGGGACGAGGACGAAGAAATTGAACACAACTACTACAAAATCGGCAAGAATGAATTTCTTGTAAACGGCGACCTTGAGCTTGACGATATGCTTGCGCTCTTTGACCTTGACGATGATTACATAGACAGCGACAGTATAACCGTTGGCGGATATATTCTTGAAAACGCAGGCAGTATTCCAAACAAGCGTGAAAGCGTAGAGGCAGGCGGTTTCCGCTTTACGATTATGGAAGTTGCAAATCAAAGAATTATTCGTGTTGTTGTAAAAAGACTTGTTGACGAGGATTCAAGCGACGAAAAATCAACAGACGAAAATCAAAAAGAAGAATAATAACAAAAAGAAAAGAGCCGAGTACCCAAAGTCTTGGCTCTTTTCGGATATGGAGAATAATTATGAGCAATACAAAAGAAAACATAAAAAGAGGCAGCTGCCCTGTATATAAAAAGTGTGGCGGCTGTCAGCTGCAAAATCTCACATATTCCGAACAGCTTAATTTCAAGCAGAAAAAGGTTGAAAAGCTGCTTTCAAAATTTGGCAAGGCAGACAGAATAATCGGTATGGATACTCCCTACCACTACCGCAACAAGGTGCAGGCGGCTTTTAGAACAGACCGCAACGGCAAGATAATTTCGGGTGTGTATCAGTCGGGCACTCACCATATTGTAGGCATTGACGAGTGTATGACCGAAGATGTAACTGCCGACAAAATCATTGTAGCCGTACGCAAAATGCTGAAATCATTTAAGCTAACCACCTATGACGAGGACAAGCAGAGAGGATTTTTAAGGCATATTCTTGTAAAAAGAGGCTTTGCCACAAATGAAGTTATGCTTGTGCTTGTAACAGGCACACCTGTTTTTCCGTCAAAGAATAACTTTGTAAAAGCAATTACAAAGCAGTTTCCTGAAATCAAAACAGTTGTGCAGAATATAAACCCGTACAGAACAAACCTTGTGCTCGGCGATGTGCAAAAGGTTCTTTACGGCAAGGGATATATTGAGGATATTTTGTGCGGATGCAAATTCAGAATTTCACCGAAGAGTTTTTATCAGATAAACCCTGTTCAGACAGAGGTGCTTTACAACAAAGCAATCGAATTTGCAAATCTGAAAGGCAAAGAAACAGTGCTTGATACTTATTGCGGAATCGGCACAATCGGCATTGTAGCGGCAAAGAACGGTGCAGGCGAGGTTATAGGTGTTGAGCTTAACAAAGATGCCGTAAAGGACGCAGTGCAAAATGCAAGAGCAAACAGTCTTAAAAATATTAGATTTTATCAAGGCGATGCAGGCGAATTTATGCAGTCTGTCGCTGAAGAAGACGAAAAGTCCGATGTTGTATTTATGGATCCGCCAAGAGCAGGCAGTGACGAAAAGTTCCTCTCCTCCCTAATAAAAATGAATCCAAAAACAGTAGTCTATATCTCATGCAACCCCGAAACCCTCGCAAGAGATTTGGCATATCTAACTCAAAACAGCACCTACAAAATTCAAAAAATCCAACCCGTAGATATGTTCCCACATACGGCGCATATTGAAACCGTAGTATTGATGTCAAGAAAATAATAATATCCAATCATTAAAAGGCGGATGAGTTAGGCATAAATGCTAAAAAAGATTGAATGTAATTAATAAAACACATCATTAAACTTGATAGGAGCTACAATATGTATGAGATATTGAACGAAATTAGAAGAATGATTAATAAAAACCTTATAATGTACCTGCCGCATGTAAAAGCAGAAAATTTAGAAGAAAACGGTGCTATATATTATATGAACGGAAGAAATGGTACAGAATTCGACTGGTATGTCAATGGAAAAATCTCAGATTTTTTTGTGTTTTATAACGATGATAATAATTTAGGCGCAGTTAAACTTACTCTTTACAACAACGGAAATGTACTAATATATATTTATGATGAAATGGGAAATAAATTAATAAAAGAAATCCAAACAAATGTTGAAATACCTGAATACGATATTTTTAAATTTGCAGTATTATTAAAAACCGTAACTGACGATAACAAAATTTGGGATGCAAATATTGACAGCATTGAGGTCGGTGTTCAATTAACTCCTGACAGAATTAGTGAATTTAAAAATAACAAACAATACTATGAAACAATTATCAACAGAAGAAAGATGCTTGGTATGATGTCTTATGTTTCAAAAAAGGTTATTGACGACGGTTGGAAAATTGGATATATGATAAGAGAAAACGCTTTGAATGATAAAGACAGTGGCTGGTGTTTTATGGCAGGAAATGAAGATGATGAATATGTGGAAAATTACAAAAATTTAAAACTGCTATCCATTGCAGAGATATGCCAACTTGATTCAAATATATTGAAGTATATTGATAGTCCTGTAGGAACAGCTTTTATACGTGTATCTTCAAATGAATTTGAAATTGACAATAGCAATAAGAAAATATATGTTGAAAAAAGATAAAATTTAGTTATTTAACTAAGCCAACTTAATTGCAGAGGTGGAAATGAACAATATTATTACAACTAAAAGATTAACAATAAGACCGATAGAGCTTGAAGATGTATATGAAATTCATAAATACGCAAGCGATAAGGGTATAACAATGATGATGTTCCTGCCAAATGAAAGCTTAGAGGAAACCCTAAGATTTGTTGAGTATGCAGTAAACGAATGGAACAAAATTGAACCTGATGACAGAGAATCTGTAATAATCTTTAACGAAACAATAATTGGTGGTATAAATTTGGGATACAGCAAAGATCGTAAATCATGCGAAATCGGATGTACAATACATAAAATGTACAGAAACAAAGGTTTTGCGACCGAAGCCGCCAATGCTTTAGTTGTATATGCTTTTAACACTTTAAAAATTGAAAAAATTACCGCACATTGTGATTCAAAAAATGTTGCGTCCGAAAATGTTATGAAAAAACTGCATATGAAACTCGCAAGCGACAACGGAACACGATATTATCCCCAAACAGGGGTAACTTCGGGAGAATATTTATATTCTATCAGCAAACAAATATATGACAATATATAACTCAAAACAGTTTAAAAAGAGCAATTCTATTGTACGGAAACATATCTACAAAAAATTTGCGTTAGGTTGCAACCTCGGATTAGATAACACGAATTGAGTGTGTGGGTTAGATGTTGTAAAAAAATAATCAAAAAGTATTTATATAGGTAGGTTAAAAGCACTATGGATTTATTATTAGAAATGATTTTTGATTTAATTCTCGATGGAACTTTGGAGCAAATGGCAAACAGAAAAGTTCCATTAATACTAAGAATTTTCTTACTAATATTGCTCTTGAGTGCATACGGTGCTTTAATAATTTTACTCGCGGCAGTTGCGATAACATTTTGGAAAAGAGGAGATATCATATATTTGATATTAGTATCTACAATAGGTGTATTTATTAGCGTTTTTCTTATTTATGCAATAATAAAAAATGTAAAGAAAAAGAGGGAAAAATAATATCTATTGAGACCACCGAAAAGTTTGTGTAAAAGTGAATAATAGACTTCCTTTCGAGCAATAATGGAAA
>OOIF01000676.1_pt1 | contig 36510 bp, 29 predicted proteins | sample 1691961 | NCBI WGS metagenome assembly OOIF01 (sample SAMN06348146, study PRJEB24527) | human gut metagenome | biome: human gut; feature: ankylosing spondylitis patient; material: feces | host: Homo sapiens | place: China | collected 2015-10 | reverse complement strand
CGTGCCGCGTTTCTTATACCCTGCCAAGGGCTACGGGATTATTTCACTAACTCTCAATTCTACAAACTTTAGTAGACCCGGATTATGCCTGAGATTTCTCTCACAACAGACATGCCTTCCATGATGCGGATGGCGTCGTTGAAATGTCTCTCGGTCACAAGATCGGTGATGACCACGATCTCGGCAATACCGTCGTGGCTGCGTTTCTGTACCATCTGGGCGATGCTGACATCGTTGTTACCAAGAACTCCGGCGATATTGGCCAATGCTCCGGCACGGTTCTCTACCTGCAGGCGCAGGAAGAAACGGCTCTTCGTCTCCTCCACATCCAGTACGAGAAGCTTCTTATGGCTGTCACTGCCAATTTTGCCGCAACTTCCATGGATAATATTACGCATCACATCGATGACATCTCCCAATACCGCACTGGCAGTGGGCATCTGCCCGGCGCCCCGTCCCATAAACATGGCATCGTCGCAGGCCTGACCATGCACAAATACGGCATTGAAGGAATCTCTGACCGTGGCAAGAGGATGGCTGTCCGGGATCAATGTTGGATGTACTTTTACTTCAATTCCTTTACCTGTAAGCTTTGTAATACCCAACAGTTTAATCACATAGCCGAATTCTTTCGCATACCGGATATCCTCTGCTGTAATCTTCGTGATGCCTTCCGTATAAACCTGAGGGAACGTCACGCGGGAGCTGAAAGCGATGGATGCCATAATGGCGATCTTGCGTCCCGCATCATAGCCTTCCACGTCTGCTGTGGGATCTGCTTCCGCATAGCCCAGTCTCGTAGCCATATCCAGAGCTTCTTGATACCCCATACCTTCCTCGGACATTTTGGTCAAAATATAGTTTGTCGTACCGTTGACGATTCCCATGATCTCCGTCAATTGACTTCCCGCCAGACTCTGACGCAAAGGTCGGATAATGGGAATGGCTCCTGCTACAGCTGCCTCGAATTGTAAGTCGCATTTATTCTCTGTAGCGATCTCGAATAATGGATCTCCGTACTCCGCCAGCAGATCCTTGTTGGCGGTGACAACCTGTTTTCCAGCCTTCATGGCTTCTTCCACATAAGTTCTGGCAGGCTCGATGCCACCCATGACTTCGATGACGATCTGGATTTCGGGGTCTTCCAGAATTTCCTGCCAGCTATCTGTGAACAACTCCTGTGGGATTCCTTCTCTTACCTTTCCGGGATTGCGCACCAGAATCTTTTTAATCTCCAGATGTGCTCCTGTCTTCAGGCAGATATCCTCTTCCTGCATCCCTGCCAGCTTGTACACACCGCTTCCAACGGTTCCTGCTCCCAATAATGCTGCATATATCTTACGGTTCTCGCCCATGATTTCTCCTCTCGTTCTGTAAATACTATCTGGGAAATACAACTATGTATCATTATAACAGACCTGTCTGCCAACACAAGATTTTGCTTACATTGTTTTCAATTTATTTGTTAAATAGTGTATCTTCTGGTAAACATCCTGTCGGATCTGTTCTTTTTCTTCTTCCTCTGTTATTCCCATGAATGTCACTACATCTGTTGGTCCGGCATGCTGTGGCGAAGCAAATTTTTCATCCAGCTTCTGACACATTTCTCTGATCAACTCTCTGTCTGTATAAGGCATAAATTCTTTAACAAGTGTTCTTACGCCTCCCTCATATTTGTCAACCATGTAATATATATCATACGCATCCTTCGGTTTTCCCCTCCCCAGTGCTGCTGTCTTCATGACCAGATAAGGCACCACAGAAATCACTTTCACATGTCCACTGTCCTTTGCTCCATCCTCCCGCATATATTCTATTTTCACATCCGTTGGCGGAAAATCAAATGCAAAATTTCCTCCCGTAGCCGGTAAGGTTTTAATACCATCCACATGTTTGCTTACATTTCCGCCATCGCCGCCATATTTTCCGGACAGGAAATCCACGTCTACGTCATAGGAAACTCCATCTAAAACTATTGTTTTTATAAATGTAAAATATTTTTCTTCATGTCTTCTATACCCATTTTGTGTCAGTATCCGTTTAATCGTCCGATAGCTTTCTGCCTTTTTGATCTCCAGTTGATTCAGCAGAACATCTACATCAATAGAACCTATATGGTCACCGGCCGGGTATAAAAGTGTCGGGACCCATCCTCCTATGATTCTGATATTATCTGAAAACTCATTCAAAAGATTTACGATCTCTCCGAGTACCATGTATGCGGCTGTCTTTTGTCCCTCTGAATAGTCAGTTGCCTTTTTCAGTTCTTCTTTCATCCTCTGTCCTCTCCGGGTATTCTCTGCGCAGGATTGCCTCCGCAGCCTCTTCCCCTCTTCCGGCATCCCCCAGCAGATCAATTACCGTTTGTGCCGGAGAAGTTACTAATGTATCATGAACAGGCTTTGCGTACATACAGGGGGTTTCGTCATGCGGTATCGTTATCACAACATTTCCTCCGGTGTTGACCGGCTGCAATTCCAGATCTTTTACAAATTCCTGAACAAATTGAGGTTCTACATATATTTCGGCTTTTTGATAACGTACTGTCGGCGCATATCGTGCCGCAGCCGAAAAGCCACCTAATATAGCTCCATTATCATGTGTTTTACTCCATTCAGCGGCTGATTGTTCTATCTCCGGAACCGTATCCAAAGAATAAAACTGTAATTTTCTCGCTTCTTTTTGATGATAATCCTTTGCCCATGTATAAAGCAGTTCCCTAATGTTCTGCAAACGGAATTTCGTAGTACTCTTATCTATCCAGTCTCTGGCAAGCAAAAAACTTTTCACATTAGATACTGTTCCCAGTGCCGTATTGCTCTCCTGAGCCAGCGTTTTCACCTGCCATTTTCGCTCCGGTTCATTCAGCATGGTACGAATAATTGCTGATGCAGCACTTGACGATTTGGATAAGTAATTTTTCTTTTCCCTGTGGGTTATGAACTTGTTATCCTGTCCACTGACATAGAGCAGAAATCTTTTCGTTAAGATATAACAATTTCCGGACAGATCCATATAACTGCATTTTTCCTCTTTCATTGCTCTGGCTGACTGCTCCGAAATATATGGTGCCATAAAAATATAATGCGCTTTATCATCCTGCCGCATCACGATTTCCATAAAATGATTAACGAATCTCTTTTCTCCGTTAGACCTGACTTCAATCACAAATAAAAGAGGCTCATCGCTGTCCTCCAAATACACCTTTGCCTTGAAATCCCCCAACGGTGCATTCTTCTTTTCCAAAAACACCTCGATATCCGAAACAAACGGAATTTCTTTCAGCCGGTTGCAAAATTGTTCTCTGGCCAGTTGCTCATATTGTATTTGTGATAAATTTTGTTTCATCAATTCACCCCTTTTCACCGTTTCGATGAAATAATTATATTTTATGAATCTTACATTGTCAACGGTTTCATCACATATAGAAACACCGCCTTTTACAAGACGGTGTTTACGTTCTCTACTTTCTTTTCCTATCCCAGAGCCTTTTCCAGTTCGGCAATGACAATTTTCAATGCTTTGATCCGGGCATATTTTTTGTCTACGGATTCCAGAATATGCCAGGGTGCATACTCCGTGCTGGTCTTCTGGAGCATTTCGTTTACGGCATCTTCATACTGATCCCATTTATCCCGGTTGCGCCAGTCTTCGTCCGTGATCTTCCACTGCTTCTCCGGGGTGTTCTGCCGTTCCGTAAAGCGTTCCAGCTGGGTGTCCTTGTCGATCTGCACCCAGAATTTGATGATCACCGCACCCCACTGGGACAATTCCTTCTCGAACTCATTGATCTCATTGTAAGCCCGCTGCCAGTCGTTGGTGCTGCAGAAGCCTTCCAGGCGCTCCACCATAACGCGCCCATACCAGGTACGGTCAAAAATGGCGATGTGTCCGGTCTTGGGCAGTCTCGTCCAGAAGCGCCAGAGGTAATGTCTGGCTTTCTCGTGGGGTTCCGGGCTGGCGATAGGATGCACCTCATAGCCTCTGGGATCCAGTGCTCCGGCGATCCGCTTGATATTACCGCCCTTGCCTGCGGCATCCCAGCCTTCGTAGGCGATGACTACCGGGATCTTCTTGCGATACAGGCGGTAATGCAGGGCATTCAGCTTCTTTTGCAGATGGCGCAGTTCCCGCTTGTATTCTTCCTCGGAAATCTCCTTGTCCAGTTCCACCTCGGACAGCTTCGGCATCTTCACCAGAGGGAATACGTTCTGTAAAATAGGCACTGCCAGGCTTTCGTTCTGTAAAGCCACATGGATACCGCTGCACAGCGTCTCCAACACCTGTAACTCCGCCCACTTTTTGTCCCCGGAATCTATGATGTACCAGGGTGCTACGGAAGCATTGGTGTCGGTGAGATATTTATCGAAGACTTCCTCGCATTTGTCATAATGCTTGTTCTGCCACCAGTCGTTCTCACCCACACGCCATGCAGTGTCCTTGTTGCCTTCCAGTTCTTCCAGCCGCTTCTTCTGTTCCTTTTTTCCAATCTGGAAAAAGAGCTTCAACACCAGATAACCGTTGTCCGTCAACTGTCGTTCGAAACGCTTTATGCTCTCAATACGCTCCGCATACTGCTTATCCGACAGTTCGCCCCGAAGTCTTCCCTTCGTCACCTCATCCATCCAGCCGGAATCCAGGAATTCAAACTTCCCGGCTTCCGGAATTTTTACAAAGTACCGATACAGGAAAGGCTTCCGCTTCTCTTCCTCTGTCGGTGCGGACATGGAAGCCACCTTGAAGAATCTGGGATCGATATTTTTAATAATTCCGCCGATAGTGCTGCCCTTACCGGCCGCACCCCAGCCTTCGATCAGCACCAGCACCGGGAGCTTATGCTCCTTGATCTGCATCTGGAGTCTACCAAGCTCCTCCTGCGCCGCATTCAGTCGTTTTTCCAGTTCCTCTTTTTCCGGCTTCACCGCCGGAATCCACTGTTTCAGCATACTGTAACCACCCTTTCCCGAAATCCTCGTTTACTAACTTACATAAGTTTAGTGTATACCATTTTTAAAAAATATAAAAGCAATTGGGAAATATATTTACAAATATTATTTTTCCATCCGTTCTCTGATATTATTGTAGATTTCCCGGGTCTGCGCATCATCTGCACCGTTTAGAATAACGGTGCTCCCCTCCACTTCCATGACTACATAAATATCACAGTCGTTATGGGTATAGCGGATGTAATCTCCATGGATTTCATCGCGAAAATGTCCCATGGAGTATTTCAGGTTGCCAAAACCGTTCGTCCGGATTGTATTCGTATCCCGGAACATATTCTCCTCGTAAGCAATGCTTTCGATAGCGTCATATTTCACTGTGTAATCCTGCCAGCCCTCCGCCTGAACAGTAAATTCATTTTCTCCGTAACAGATCTCGATTTTTCCCGTATATAACGTCCATACCGTAAATAGCACACATGCGAGCATTATAAACACATAGACTGCAACTACTTTATGGTTGCAGTGTACTGCCAGCCCTTTTCCGGTGCGCAGCTTCTTTCTATAATAGAGATAAGAATACAGGATGCTGCCAAAAGCTGCTGCCATGATAGCGACAATAAACAGAAATAATGCAGCCATGCTGTCACTGAACAGTCCACAGCTCATGCTCAATAGTCCTGCTGCCACCCATATTTTCCCACTGAAGCGGTGCGTGGCATTCCAGTTCTCCTCATCCTGCAATGTCCATACGACGCGGATGCCGATGGTGCGGTTCGGTTTCACCTTGGGCAGATAATTGCCCACAATAACAAATAGCAATCCCATTCCGACATACAAAATTACCATGAGCAGATTCTCTTTCCTTACACCCATATCGATCCATCTGGCGATACCGTTATAGAGCAATGTCATTCCCGGCACGATCCACGTAACCATTCTTATGACCTTATCACTCTGCTGCCTGTTTCTGTTGTCGTAAAAAGTTACTGCCATTGCTACCACATAAGTCACTGCAAAAGTGCCGTTTACCCACAGACTGTTCTCACAGGTATATCCCAATATCATTCCTATGCACATAACAAATGCCGAGCAGATCAGCCTGCCTTTATTTTTCTGTATCATTTCCTTCATTATCCGATGCTCCTTTCAAATCTGTGATCCATAGCATGATTTCTTCCAGAACAGAGGTATTCAGTTCATAATAGATAAACTTCCCTTCCCGTTTGTCCCGGATCAGATCGGCCTCCTTCAACACCGACAGATGCCTTGATATGGAAGCCCCCGTCACCGGAAAATGTTCGCAGATCTCTCCTGCCGACAATCGACCGTTTTTCAGAAGATTTAGTATTTCACGCCTTATAGGATCCGCCAGCGCTTTCAATGTATCCTGTATTCCCAAAAATGAATCACATCCTTTCATCCAAGCGTTTAACATTTAACCTAATTGTTAAATGTATTGTATCATGTGGATTATTTAATGTCAACAGCTTCACAGATCAAAGCAGATACTTATTCCTGCGTATGGATACATCTGTACATAAAAATCCCTCCGTCTTATAACGAAGGGATCTCATTCTTCTCTATACTTCCGTACCATCTTCCGGCAGGCCCCTTAAGAACACCACTGCCACCGGCAATGAAAAAACCGCAGATAAAATATCGGACACCGGCTGTGACCACTGGATGCCCCGAATTCCCCAGAACGCCGTCAGGATCAGCAGCGCCGGAATGTAGATAGTGCCACTTCGGAAGGAGGCTAAGATCGTCGCCCTGCCGCCCTTTCCGATGGACTGAAACAGCATGTTGCCGCAGATACATACCGGAATAAACGGAAGCGTCAGGCACTGGATCTGCAACGCATAAAATGCAATCTCATAGGCATCCATATCCGTAAGGAATTGCAGCAACAGCTCTCTGCGGAACACATACACCACGCCTGCGAACACTGCCATGGTTACCAGACTGGCACACAATGTGAACCAGAATGCTTTCTTTACGCGGGAATACTTCTTTGCCCCATAATTGAAGGAGGATACCGGCTGGAAGCCCTGACCGATACCCAGTGCAACACTGAATACGAAATTGAAAATACGGGATACCACGCTCATAGCAGCAATGGCAATATCCCCGTAGACTGCCGCCTGTGCATTCAGCACCATGGTTGACACGCTGGCCAGTCCCTGCCGCATCATACTGGGGAAGCCTGCTGTAAGAATGTTCTTATGTACGGCAAATTCCCATGTAAAATATTTCGGTGCCAGGCTGCTCTGGGTCTTTCCACGTAGGAAAAAGAATAACAGGATTCCAAAGGATACGTACTGGGAGATCATAGTGGAAAGTGCCGCTCCCCGGATACCAAGATTTAACCCCCACATAAGAATGGCATCTCCCGCCATATTTAAGATACCGCCGGAGACCAGTCCTACCATCGCCAGATTGGCATAGCCTTCATACCGAAGCACATTGTTCATCACACAGCTGGATGCCATTGCCGGTGCCGACACCAAAATATAGAAAGCATAGATTCTCGCATAGGGAAGGATGGTCTCCGTACTTCCAAGCAATCTGCACAATCCGTTCAGATCCACAATACCGATCACCGCGATCAACACTCCGGCTCCCACCGCCAAATAAAATCCCGTTGCGGAAAAAGCTTTCGCCCGCTCCTTTTCATGAGCTCCTAACAACCGGCTGATATTGCTTCCGGCGCCATGACCGAACATGAATCCGAACGCCTGAATAATTGCCATCAAGCCAAACACCACGCCTACCGCTCCGGTAGCACTGGTGCCTAACTGGCTTACGAACCAGGTATCCACCATATTATACAGATTCGTGATCAGCATACTGATGGTAGTCGGCAGTCCCAGTTCCAGGACCAACCGTGCTACCGGTTCCTCGGTAAGCCGTTTATATTGTTTCTCCTCTTTTGACAATGTTGTATCACTCATATCACATAGCTCCTATATCATTACCACAGTTTCCATTCGGTTCTCTCTATGGTTTTACACTATTCTATGCCACAGTAATCCGCAGGCTGCTTCTGCCCGGTTTGAAATCATAATCCGTACCCATTCATCGTATCGCCAAAATAGCGTCTGCCCTACCGGCACGACGCTATTATAGAAGATTCTTTTAAAAAATGTAAGCTCTTTCAAAATTTTTTCCTGAAATTTAATAATTGACCTTTTACAGTTTCTCACTAAAATAGCTCTTATAGCCCTCCCCGAAGATCTCCGTGGCACTGGTGACGATCATAAATGCCAGGGGATCCTCTTCCTTTACGATCTCCTCTGCCTTGGGAGAAATGTTTTTCTTCATGGCGCACATGATGACGCTCTTCTCCTTGCCGCTGTAAGCACCACTGCCCTGTACATAAGTCACACCAATGTCCAGCTCCTCCAACAATCTCCCTGCGATTTTTTCCGCATGGTCGCTGATAATATAGATCAGCTTCGCCTCATCACGGCCGTACAATACCACATCCAGCACCACTGATGTGATAATGACCACGATACCGGCATACAGTGCCTTGTCAACATTCCGGAATACAAATGCCGATGCTATGACGATAACCACATCTGTCAGGAAAAACAATGCTCCCGTCTTGAGGTACGGGAACTTTAGTCGCAGCAGCTTGATAATAATATCTGTTCCTCCCGTAGTGGATCCGGCCTTGAACACCCAGCCCATAGATACTGCCATCAGGGCACTTCCGGCCAGAGAGGCAAGTAATGGATCTGTGGTCACTGCTCCTACCGGTGTCAGCAGGTTTGTAAACAGTGAGGTCATTGCCGTACAATAAATCGTAGACAAAATAAACCGCAATCCAAATTTCCAGATACCGATCAGCAGGATCGGTATGTTGATGAGTAACATCCAGGTACCTGTCTCAATTCCGAATAAACGGTTTAAAATAATGGCAATACCGGTGATACCCCCGGGTGCCAGGGAGTTCGGATCCAAAAACATGCTGACGGATACCGCATAGATGAAAGAAGCCACCGTGATCATTACATAATCCCAGAACATCTGCAGTGGTGTCTTTTTATCCAGTCTCTGTATTTCCAGTTCTTTTTCAGTCTTTTTCGCCATAGCTCTCTCCATTTCCACACATAAAAGCCGCATACCTATAATATGCGGCTTTTATCAGTGATGCATTCACTTCTTTTCTAAGAAACTATGCAGCGACATCTGCATGACTCTGCACAATTATATATTTGCTCTGACCACCTTGGGCTGATAGCCTTCTTTTTCCAGAGCGGCAATGATCTCTTTCTTATGCTCGGTACCGAAAGCTTCCAGTGTGATACGCAGTTCCACGGCAGCACTACGGTTGATGGATACAAACTGGTTATGCTCCAGCTTGATAACATTACCGTTAACACCGGCAATGATACCGGATACTCTGCACAGCTCACCGGGCTTGTCGGGAAGCAATACGGATACAGTGAAGATACGGTCTCTTAAGATCAGACCCTGCTGTACTACGGAGGACATGGTGATGACATCCATATTACCGCCGCTTAAGATAGATACAATACGCTTATCCTTCACATTTAACTGCTTTAAGGCTGCCACGGTCAGCAGTCCGGAATTCTCCACGATCATCTTGTGGTTCTCCACCATATCCAGGAAGGCTACTACCAGATCCTCATCCTCCACAGTGATCACATCGTCCAGATTCTTCTGTAAGTACGGGAAAATCTTACTTCCGGGAGTCTTAACCGCAGTACCGTCTGCAATGGTGTTGACCTTTGGCAGGGTGGTTACCTTGCCGTTCTTTAAGGATACCTGCATGCAGTTAGCTCCCGCAGGTTCCACACCGATGACCTTGATCTTCGGATTCAGCAGTTTTGCCAGTGTGGAAACACCGGTTGCCAGTCCGCCGCCACCGATAGGAACCAGAATATAATCTACCAGAGGAAGCTCTTTGAAGATCTCCATGGCAATGGTACCCTGACCGGTAGCTACGGTCAGATCATCAAAAGGATGGATGAAAGTATATCCGTGCTCCTCTGCCAGCTCATATGCCTTTGCGCAGGCCTCATCATAGACATCGCCATGCAGTACTACCTCTGCTCCATAGCCTCTGGTACGGTTTACCTTGATCAGAGGTGTCGTGGTGGGCATTACGATGGTTGCCTTGCTTCCATAGCATTTTGCCGCATAAGCCACGCCCTGGGCATGGTTGCCTGCAGAGGCGGTGATCAGTCCCTTGGCGCGCTCTTCATCGGTCAGAGTGCTCATTTTGTAATAAGCGCCTCTTAACTTGTAAGCTCCGGTAAACTGTAAGTTCTCGGGCTTTAAGTATACGCGGTTGCCGGTCTGGGCACTGAAATAATCACTGTATACCAGTTTGGTCTCTAAAGTAACTTTTTTAACGATCTCACTTGCTTCTTCAAATTTCTCTAAAGTCAACATTTCTTCCTGCATTTTTCTTCCCATGCCTTTCTGCCACACTTTCTTTGGTCTGCCTGTTTATTATTCTTCCGCGTCTGTCTCTCCGGCTTCTTCCTCCGGCAGATGCAGTTCTCCGATGTCATCCATATTCACATCAAACAACGCATTTACAAATTCATCGGAATTGAATTTCTGGAGATCCTCGATGGATTCTCCCACACCGATATATTTTACCGGAACCTTCAGTTCGGACTGGATGGCCACAGCGATACCGCCCTTGGCCGTTCCGTCCATCTTGGTCAGGATGATACCCGTAAGATCTGCCACCTCACCGAATTCTCTTGCCTGCACCAGAGCATTCTGTCCCGTGGTGCCGTCCAGAACGATCAGATTCTCTCTGTGGGCATTGGGGAATTCCTTGTCGATGATACGGTTCATCTTACGAAGTTCTTCCATCAGGTTCTTTTTATTGTGCAGTCTGCCGGCGGTATCTACAAGAAGCACATCCACGCCTCGTGCCTTCGCCGCATTCACGGCATCAAACACCACGCTGGCGGGATCCGCACCTTCTTTTCCGCCGATCATGGGAACATCCGCCCGGGATGCCCACTCTGCCAGCTGGTCTCCCGCTGCGGCACGGAAAGTATCCGCTGCGGCAATAAGGACTTTCCTGCCCTCATCCTTTAATTTACCGGCCAGCTTGCCGACGGAAGTGGTCTTCCCCACACCGTTGACACCGATGACCATGATCACGGACTGTTCCTTCTCAAAATTATAGGCAGTCTCATCCACCTGCATCTGCTCCTTGATACTTTCAATCAGAAGCTGTTTGCATTCGGAAGGTTCCTTGATATGTTTTTCCTTCACCTGCTGTTTCAGTCTCTCCACGATAGCGGTGGTGGCATTCACACCGATATCTCCCATAATGAGGATTTCTTCCAGTTCTTCGTAGAAATCATCATCAATGGCGGAGAAGCCGCTGAAGACCGAATCAATTCCCCGTACAATGTTGTCACGGGTCTTGGTCAGTCCTTCTTTTAACCGGGCAAAAAAGCCTTTCTTTTCCTCACTCATCCGATTTCCTCCAATCAGCATTCTATCCAGAAAAACGCTTGCGTTTTTCTTGTATGAAACTTAGAACTTCTTCACGAAAGATCCTTTGCTCTGAGTGATTAGAAGTTCTTTTCATACTCTAATCATCCAGATCTTTATCAATGAGGTTAACACTGACTAAAGTAGATACACCCTTCTCCTGCATGGTGATACCATACAGTCTGTCCACCTGTTCCATCGTACCGCGTCTGTGGGTAATGACAATGAACTGAGTGTTCTTGGTCAGCTTATGTAAATACTTAGCGAAACGGCCTACGTTGGAGTCATCCAACGCCGCCTCGATCTCGTCCAACAGACAGAACGGAGAGGGCTTTAAGTTCTGGATGGCAAACAACAGGGAAATAGCGGACAGTGCCTTTTCTCCACCGGAGAGCTGCATCATGTTCTGAAGCTTCTTTCCGGGGGGCTGTGCGATGATGCGGATGCCTGCTTCCAGAATATCCTCATCCTCCATCAGTTCCAGGGTTCCCTTACCACCACCAAAGAGTTCTTTGAATACTTTATCGAACTCTCTGCTGATCTCCGCAAATTTCTCCGTGAACTGTTTGCGCATGGCGGTATCCAGTTCCTCGATAATGCCTTCCAGGGTCTTCTCCGCCTCTACCAGATCATCATGCTGGGTCTTCATAAAGGTATAACGCTCCATCAGATTCCTGTAATCCTCAATGGCGTTGACATTGACATTACCTAACTTCCGGATCTCATCTTTCAGACCGCTGATCTCACGCTTCATGGCGGGCAGATCATTCATCTCTTCATTGCGAAGGCCTGCCGCATCACTCAGGGTAATCTCATACTCATCCCACATGTAATTGATCTGGCCTTCGATATTGTCTTCCAGCTTTTTCTTCTGTTCACTCAGACGATAGACTTCTTTGTCCAGAGCATTCATGCGCTCTGACATTTCTTCTCTGCTCTGGAAGAAGCCTTTCTGCTTTGCAGACAGTTCTTCTTTCTTTGCAATATCCTCGTCCAGCTTTTTCTTGGAAGCATTCTGATTCTCATGGGAAGCCGCGATGGTCTTCTCAATCTCCAGAATGTTGTTTTTCTTGCGTTCCACTTCCTGTGCGTTTTCAGTCAGTGCCTGTAAGATCTCATTCAGTTCTGCCTGTGCACGCTCCAACTCGCCGCCTATACGGTCTACATTGGCCTGTTTGTAATCCAGAGCCTGACGCATCTTCTCGACTTTTACTTCCCATTCTCCAACATGGGCGGAAGCTTCACTCTCTTCCAGTCTGCAGCCTTCCAGTTCCTTCTGGAAGACAAGAATCTGTTCCTGAGTGGTTTTCTCCAGTTCTTCACTTGCAGCCAGTTCCTGTACGATTGATTCCTTGCTGGAACGGATCTCGAAGATCTTGGTCTCGATCTCCTGTTCCTCCAGCTTCAGGGACTGTGCACTCTCTGCCTCTTCTTCCATACGTTCTCTGGCCTGGGAAATATTTAATCTTGCGGTATTCTGCTCAATGGACTTGCGCTGCATCTCGGTCTTCAGTGCTTCCAGATCCATACGAAGTTTATTTCTCTTACTCTTGGTGTCTTCGATCTTCTGATTGTAAGTCGTGATATCCTCAGAGAGCTTTTTCACCTTTTTCTCCAGTTCATCCATCTCACGACGTCTTCCCAGAAGATTACTGTTATTCTTAAATGCACCACCGCTGATGGCACCGCCGGGAACTAAGAGTTCGCCTTCCAATGTGACCATACGGATGCCGTAATCGAATTTTCTTGCGATCTTCACGGCATTGTCCACGTTGTCTACGACCACGATACGTCCCAACATGGCCTTGGCCACATTGCGGTATTCTTTTTTCGTATTTACCAGTTCATCCGCCATACCGATGACACCTTTTTCCTTCAGGGCCTCGGGATTTTTGAATTCCTGAGGTTTGGTAATACTGGTCAGGGGAAGGAATGTGGCTCTTCCGAGGCGGTTCTGCTTTAAGAATCCGATCATATGCTTGGCGGTCTCTTCGTTATCCGTTACGATATTCTGAATATTACCACCCAGAGCGGTCTCGATGGCGGTCTCATATTTGGCTTCTACCTGAATAATATCCGCTACAACACCGATGATACCTTTTTCTTTTTCCTTCTGCTCCATGACCTTCTTGACGCTGCCACCGTAGCCGTCATACCGCTCGGTGATATTGGTCAGGGCTTCCAGTTTGGACTGCTCCTGATGGAAACGGTTCTGTGTCTCCCGCAGCTTCGCATCTAAGCCTGTGAGATTTTCACGGATATTGCCTAGCTCCAGTTCGGATGCTGCTTCCTGTTCGGTCATCTGCCGCAGTTCTTCGGTCACAGTCTCGAAGGTCTCTTCCAGCTTCTTGATTGTCTCTTCTCTGGCAGCCTCATCGGATTTGGCACGAAGCAGTCTGGAATTCAACTCTGCCTTGCGGATATTGATCTGCTCCATCATAGTATCGAAACGTCCCATCTTGGACTTGATGGTAGCCCGCTGGTTCAGCTCGCCGATGATGGTATTTTTCCCGGCCTCAATATTATTATTGAGTTCGGTGATCTTGTTCTGGATAGCTTCCAGGTCGGCCTTTGCCATGGCTGCCGCCTCTGCGATCTCCTGTACCTGAGTATCCGTATCCTTTTTATCGGTTAAAATATCCTGTTTTTCTTTTTCTTTGCCGGCGATTTCTTCTTCCAGGGCTGCCTTACGATTGTTCAGATGGTTCTCACTGCCGTGAGCGGAATTGATCTGCTCTTTTAAGACATTGATCTCACCTTCCAGTTTGCCCCGCATCAGGCCGGTATCCGTCAGTTGCTCTCTGGCGGCTTCAATGGCTGCATCCAGGCTTTCGATCTCCTGCTGGATCCGCTCGTATTCTTCCTTGATACCTTCGTACTTTTCACTGGTCTCGTTCAGTTCATTGCTGGCCAGATTATATTTTTCTTCCATGGAAGACAGCTGTTCTCTGAGTTTCTTATTTTCCAATAAGAAGACATTGATATCCAGAGTCTTTAATTCTTCCTTTTTCCTCAGATAGACCTTAGCCACCTCGGATTGCTTCTCCAGAGGGCCTACCTGCTTTTCCAGTTCGGACAGAATATCATTCACACGCACCAGATTCTGTTTTTCGTTCTCCAGCTTTGTCTGGGCTGCTGCTTTTCTGCGCTTGAATTTCACGATTCCAGCAGCCTCGTCGAACAGTTCACGCCGTTCCTCGGGTTTACCGCTTAAGATCTTGTCGATCTGGCCCTGTCCGATAATGGAATAGCCCTCCTTACCGATACCGGTATCATAGAACAGCTCATTGACATCCTTTAATCTGCAGGGAGTACCATTGATCAGATATTCACTTTCTCCGGAACGGTAGATTCGTCTCGCCACTGTAACTTCGTCATAGTCGATCGCCAGCTGGTGATCGCTGTTGTCCAGAGTAATGGCAACATAGGCGTAGCTCAACGGTTTTCTGGTCTCTGTTCCCGAGAAAATAACATCCTGCATGCTGGCACCACGCAACTGCTTGATGCGTTGTTCTCCCAGCACCCATCTTACCGCGTCCGCAACGTTACTCTTACCGCTGCCGTTAGGTCCTACGATACCGGTGATTCCGTTGTGGAACTGAAATACGATCTTATTGGCAAATGATTTGAACCCGTGGATCTCAATACTTTTTAAATACATATCCTCTATCCCTCAATAGCAGAAGCGCCTCATAAGCTGCCTGCTGTTCTGCCGCTTTTTTTGTTCTTCCCTGCCCACGGCCAAGGCATTCTCCCTCCATGTCGATCTCTACCACGAAAGTCTTGTCGTGTTCCGGTCCGCTCTCCTCTAACAGCCGGTACTCGAACTCTTTTTTGAGTTTCCCCTGAATCAGTTCCTGGAGATTACTCTTGCTGTCGTAGAAGAGACGCTTGTCCTCTAAATCCGACAGAATGAAGCGGTCAATAAAAGCCTTGGCAGGCTGCATGCCACCGTCCAGATAAATGGCACCAATCATGGCTTCCATACCGTCAGAGGTGATGCTGTCTCTGCGTCTGCCGCCGGTATTCTCTTCGCCCTTTCCCAAAAGCATAAACTGTCCCAGTTCCAGGTCTCTGGCACAGAATGCCAGGGAAGGCTCGCACACCATGGAGGCACGCATCTTGGTCAGCTCGCCCTCGGGAACATCCGGGTGTTCCCGAAACAGGAAGTCGCTGGATACCAGCTCCAGTACGGCATCTCCCAGGAATTCGATGCGCTCATAGTTCTCTGTCTTGTTGATCTTTTGTTCATTGGTATAGGAGCTGTGGGTCAGAGCCTGCTTCAGCAATGCTTTGTTGTGAAAGCAATAGCCGATGCGCTGCTCCAGCACGTCCATTGTATAACCATCCAACATTTTCTTGTCCTCACTATATTCCGTAGTCCCGGCTATGGTAAGAAACGCGGCACGCTCGTACTTTAGTACGATGCACTCATGTCGCAGAGCGTAACGGTACATAGGCGTGGAAAATACCCACGCAATGCGTCCCTTGGGACGCTATGGTACCGACGTCTGCTTACGGCGCGCTTATTCTTAACCATAGCCGTGCCTACTGGACTACATAATTACCCTCACCATGCCTATTCATAAATGGCTGTCAAGTGTGTCCCGTTTTACGGAACACATCGTATAAAAACAGAGGGGAATGACCTCTTGTGCGAGCAAGCTCTCACCGGAGTCATTCCCTCTATTTTTGCATGGCTCGTAGCTTTACTAGTTCACTGCGTTCTTGATCATCTCTACTGCTTCTTCTACAGTAGTAACCTGCTCTGCAGACTCTGCAGGGATCTCGATATCGAACTCTTCCTCGATACCCATGATGATCTGGTATACATCCAGGGAATCAGCACCCAGGTCATCCTGGAAGGTGGTCTCCATGGTGATCTCATCGGGATCTACATTTAATACCTCAGCAATAATTTTCTTTAACTTTTCGAATTCCATAACAGTTCCTTCTTTCCAAATATTTTGTAATTTTAATTATTTTCTGCAGCCTTATCTTCCAGACTGATCTGCTCTTTGATCTTTTCGTTGATCTTCTCTTCCTTAAATGCGATGCATTGCAGGATGGAGTTCTTCACTTCCACAGCCTTGCTGCTTCCGTGGGTCTTCACTACCAGACCGTTTAAGCCAAGCAGCGGAGCTCCTCCGTACTGGGAGGTATCGAAGCTCTTCAAGGTCTTCTTCAGCGCGGGCTTTACTAACAGTGCGCCGATCTTACTGCGCAGTGTGGACATCATTCCCTGCTTTACCTGATGCAGCAGTGCGGAGCTGACGCCCTCGTACATTTTCAGTACCACATTGCCGACAAACGCTTCACAGACGATGACATCTGCCACACCTGCCGGAATATCTCTGGCTTCTACGCTTCCGATAAAGTTGATCTCGGGACAATTCTTCAACAGAGGGAAAGTCTCCTTGACCAGCGCATTACCCTTCTCTTCCTCAGCACCGATATTCACAATACCGACTTTGGGATTCTTAACGCCCATAACGCTTTCCATATAGACACTGCCCATCTTGGCAAACTGTACTAACATGGAAGGTCTTGCGTCCACATTGGCACCACAGTCCAGCAAAAGGCTGACACCGTTCTCCGTAGGGATCAGGGGAGCCAAAGGAGGTCTCTCCACGCCACGGATACGGCCTACGATCACCTGTCCGCCTACCAGTACTGCACCGGTACTTCCTGCGGATACGAAAGCATCGCATTCACCGTTCTTCACCATATACATGGCTTTGACAATGGAAGAATCCTTCTTACGGCGGATCGCCATAACCGGAGGTTCTGCAGTCTCGATGACTTCTTCGGCATGTACGACTTCCAGCTGTTCTGCATCGTAGGTATATGCCTTTAATTCTTCCCGGATCACCGGCTCCTTACCTACCAGGAATACTTTGACACGTTTGTCCGCATTGACAGCCTCTACAGCGCCCTTTACGATCTCGGTGGGAGCATTATCTCCTCCCATCGCATCTACAGCAACATTTACATATTCTGCCATTTCGTCGTTCCTTTACCTGTTTGTGTTTATCCGCTTATCATCAAACCGCTCCGTGGATCGCACCAAACAGTTTGATGATGGCAGATTCATTCTTACTATACTAAAGGCGTATATAAAAAGCAAGTGATTTTTTTGTGAAAGCAAAAGGAGACTCCTTTCGGAATCTCCTCTTTTCTTTTCACTTAATTTCGCTTCATTGATTTATAAATTAATCAACGCTTACGACCTGCTTCTTATTGTAAGAACCGCAAGCCTTGCAAACTCTGTGAGGCATCATCAGTGCACCACATTTGCTGCACTTTACCAATGTAGGAGCGCTCATTTTCCAGTTTGCTCTTCTCTTATCTCTTCTACCTTTGGAAGATTTATTCTTAGGACAAATAGACATCGTTACACCTCCTTATTCGCGTTGAAGATATCTTGGATTGCTGCCATACGAGGATCCGGTACGAAAGTATCGCAACCACATTCCTTCAGATTCCTGTTCTGACCACATACAGGGCAGATACCCTTGCAGTCTTCCTTACACAGGATCTTTGCCGGCCAATTCACCAGAATTTCATCGTACACAAAAGCCTCTACATCCAGCTGCCATCCATCCATAAAGCTCTGCTCGGTATCTTCTTCCTCACTTACTTCCGCTTCCGGAGAATAAACGATTCTGTCAAACTTAAGCTTCATTGCTGTAGGTACTTCAGTAAGGCACCTGTCACATTTCGTGTCAAAGGTAAGCTCTGCAGTGCCGGTTACTTTTGCCTTGTTCACACCGATGTTGGTAAAAGTAAGATGAATGGGTGTCTTCTCCGTAATAGAGAAATCTCCCTGGCGGCTCTTAAAGCTTGTCATCTCAAGCGGAATGGCAACAGTCTCTACCTTGCCTTCGGATGTTAATACATCAGATAAACTTACTAACATAGCGACTCCTATGCAATATGTTGCGTAGAAAACACAAGTCTCCTACGATGTGTTGATTCACACACTGATTTATTATACATAGGGTATATGCTTTTGTCAACAAAATTTTGTGGGATTTTTATACAATTTTTGTATCCTATGTCCGCCTACTTTTCCAGTCCGTAACTGCGGATTGTCCATCCCATCTCATCATATCCAAACGTCATAAACAGATACGATAGCGAATCCTCCTGTACCGGCCGGAACTCTACTTCCACCGTGCAGTCACCCTTGCTGTCCGTATCCACCCCGGAAAGTCCCTTGATTCCCATGATCTCAGCTTTGCCTGTGTATTCCTCTTGAAAATATGTATTTGTGAAGTCCTTTGCTATCCGGTACACGGTCATTCTATCCGCTGTTCTCTCCACTTCTTCCAGTATTTTCAAGTCATCGTCGCCACTCATAAGACCGTATCTCAGATTTAAGAAATAATATATTTCTATGTCATCAGGCCTTTTTCCCTCTTCCGACCATTTCACATATTGCTCCGCCTGTTCATCGGAAACATCTTCCTGATTGGTAAATACGATCATGATGAGTGCCATGTCCGGTTCTATATCTTTCTTTTCGATAATATTCAGGGAATGAAAATACATTTCCTTATAGTCTTCCTCTACAGTCCCGGCATCTATATTGCCTCTGAGCAAATAATAGGTACTTCCGTCAAATTCCGCATAAGAAAGGATCCATTTTTCATTATAGCAGTAATTTACCATCAATAATTGTGCCGGATTCCCCTGCGTGGACTGCTCATAAAATTCCGTCAGCAGTTCTGCCCCGCTGCGCTCTTCGAATTGATCACTTAACACATACACCGGGTAGGCCTTCAGATCTTCCATATTAAAAGGAAGTTTTGACATTTCCTTTAAAATCACTTCTGGATCTCTTTTCCCTTTTAGGTTTTCCAGAATATTATCGGTCTGCACAAAGTTTTCCGCTTCCTGCACTGCCTCCTGTATCTGTTCGTCTGTCTGTTCGACGGTGTTGGAGGTACTTACCGTTTCACTTTCCTGCACGACATTTTTACTCTCAGTTTCCTGCGTTTCTCCGCCGCAGGCCGTAAGAAATAAACATGCCAGAATTACCCCGGTCAAACGTTTCCTTCGCCAGCATTTTTTACACATCTTCATGTTCCGTTCCCTCCCACAGTCTACGATGGTTGTTTTATCAAATTATAACAGATAATAACACACCATTGCATCATACTTGCATCATTTCCCTCTCTTTTTATTTTCAGATGCAAAAACCGGAGCAGTCTTTGCGACCACTCCGGCTTTCCTATCACTTTCTTATTTCCTTATTCTTCGTAATCTTATTTACGCTTCCGCTACAGCCTCTTTCATGCTCTTCACATATTCTCCGATATAGGGAGCTGCGTCTTTACCATACTTTGCAATGATCTTCACAATGGCACTTCCGACAATGGCTCCGTCGGATATGTATGCCATAGCCTTGGCCTGCTCGGGAGTGCTGATGCCGAAGCCGATAGCACAGGGAACGTCGGTCACGGCGCGGATGCTTTCCACGATAGCAGGCAGATTGGTCTTGATCTCGCTGCGCACACCGGTGACACCCATGGAGCTTACCACATAGATGAATCCTTCCGCCTCCGATGCGATCTGGCGGATACGGCTCTCGGAAGTGGGTGCGATCATGGAGATCACCTTCACGCCATGGGCTTTGGCGGGAGCCTCCACCTCCGCCTTCTCTTCATAAGGCACATCGGGAATAATGATAGCGCTGATGCCCAGTTCCTCACACTTTGTAAAAAATTTCTCATACCCATAATGGAATACGGGATTTACATAAGTCATAAACGCCAGGGGGATCTCCGACTGCTCCCGCACCCTCTGCACGATCTCAAACACACCGTCCGTGGTCATACCATTGCTAAGAGAACGGATATTTGCCTCCTGGATCACCACACCTTCCGCCGTGGGATCAGAAAAGGGAATACCGATCTCTATGAGATCCGCCCCTGCCTTATCCATCTCTAAGATAAATTTCACAGTGCTGTCCGCATCCGGGTCTCCTGCGGTAAGGAAAGCTATGAATGCTTTTTTATTGGGAGTATCAAATACTTTATCCAAATAATTATTCATTGTTGTTATCTCCATCTTCTTATTTTGTAATTTCTGTTTTGATTTTTACTTTCTTCTGTCTGTTACTCCTATGATGGCTTTACCGTCAAAACGATCAGTCATGAATATCCACGCCACGGTATCTTGCAATGGCTGCCACGTCCTTGTCACCTCTGCCGGACAGACATACGATAATGCTCTGATCCGGGCTGTAATTCTTCGCAATCTTACGCACCTGTGCTACCGCATGGGCACTCTCGATAGCGCAGATGATTCCCTCGGTTCTTGCCAGATATTCAAAAGCATCCACTGCTTCATCATCCGTGATGGGCACATACTGTGCTCTGCCGATGTCATGCAGATAAGCATGCTCCGGTCCGATGCCGGGATAATCCAATCCTGCAGAAATGGAATATACGGGAGCGATCTGTCCGTACTCATCCTGGCAGAAATAGGATTTCATGCCGTGGAAGATTCCTAAGGATCCCGTCGCAATCGTAGCTGCGGTCAGTGCCGTATCCACACCTTTGCCTGCTGCCTCACAGCCGATGAGTTCTACATCCTGATCCTCAATAAAGTTATAAAACGCACCCATGGCATTACTACCGCCGCCCACACAGGCTACTACGGCTGCCGGAAGCTTGCCTTCCGCCTTTAGGATCTGCTCTTTTGCTTCCTTACTGATCACACTCTGAAAATCTCTTACGATCATGGGGAAAGGATGCGGTCCCATAACGGATCCCAGTACATAATGGGTGTCCGCTACGCGGTTGGACCATTCTCTCATGGTCTCATTTACAGCATCCTTCAAGGTCATGGTACCGGAAGTCACGGGATGTACCTTGGCTCCCAAAAGCTCCATACGATAAACATTCAGTGCCTGTCTGTCGGTATCTTCTTTTCCCATGAAGATCTCACATTCCATCCCTAAAAAGGCTGCTGCCGTTGCGGTAGCCACACCATGCTGCCCGGCACCGGTCTCTGCGATCAGGCGGGTCTTACCCATCTTCTTGGCAAGCAACGCCTGTCCCAGGGCATTGTTGATCTTGTGGGAACCGGTGTGGTTTAAGTCCTCTCTCTTCAAATAAATTTTTGCACCACCCAGATCCTTCGTCATCTTCTCCGCATAGTACAACAGAGAAGGGCGTCCTGCATATTCATTCAGCAGCTTATTTAGTTCCGCATTGAATTCAGGATCCTTCTTATAATGCTCATAGCACTCCTCCAGATGGATCAGTTCATTCATCAATGTCTCGGAGATATATTGTCCTCCGTGGATTCCGTAACGTCCTTTGCTCATGTGTTCCCCCTCTTTTCTTTCATTCTGATTTTTATTCCTGATTTTCATTTTGATTTCTGATTTATAATTCTTCTATCTATTGATGTCGGGCTCAAAAGCCCCCGACTTTGATGCCTGCGGATTGTTCCGATAACGTTCTACCAGTTCCATGATCCGGCGCATCTTCTCCGGATCTTTTTTCCGGTCGCTCTCGATGCCGGAGCTAATATCTACCGCGTAAGGCCTTACCGCTTCCATGGCTTCAGTGAGATTCTCCGCCTGCAATCCGCCCGCCAGGAAAAATTCTCTGTCGATTCCGCCAAGGACACTCCAGTCAAAAGCCTGACCCGTTCCCATTCCGTTGTCGAATAACAGATAGTCCGCACTGCTGTCCAGCCAGGCCTCCACATCATACCGGTCTCTGACTTTAACTGCTTTGATCACCGGTTTACCGCAGACTGCCTGAAGATACTGGATATCCTCCTCCGTCTCATCTCCGTGGAGCTGTGCCACGTCCAGAATGCCTTCCTCCAGCAATTCTATGATGGTCTTCGGATCCTCATTCACGAATACCCCAACTGTCCGGATTCCAGGTGAAAGCTTCTTACGGTATTCCGCTGCCTGCTCCTTTGTGACCACCCTGTGGCTCTTCGGGTAAAATACAAATCCCACGTAATCCGGCTGCACCTCATTGGCATAATCAATGTCCTCCGGACGATAGAGACCACACATTTTTACTTTCATAATAATTTACGACCTTTCTATAGACTGCAAACTTTGGGCCGTAGGCACAAAGTTGCGTGTAAAAAATTTATTTTTCACACTATCCGCGGAGCTCCTGCAATACCGCTTTCTTATCCGCACTTCGCATCAGCGTCTCTCCGATAAGAACGGCATTGGTACCGTTCTGCTCCAACCGCTCGATATCCTCTCTCGTCTTCATACCACTTTCAGATACGAAGAGAATATTCTCCGGCACCATTTCCCTCAACCGCACGGAGTTATTGATATCCACCGTAAAGTCTTTCAGATTCCGGTTATTGACACCGACGATCCTGGCACCGGCTTTCAATGCCATCTCTACTTCCTTCTCATCATGGGCTTCCACCAGTGCCGACAGTCCAAGTTCTCCTGCGATTCCCGCATACTCTGACAACTGCATCGGTGACAGGATGGCACAGATTAAAAGCACTGCATTTGCTCCGATATTTTTTGCCTCATAGATCATGTATTCATCTACCGTAAAATCTTTCCGAAGCAGTGGAATCTTCACTGCCTGACGGATCTCGGTCAGATATTCATTCTTCCCTTGAAAGTACGCCGGTTCCGTCAGTACGGAAATTGCATCCGCTCCTGCTGCTTCGTATTCCCTCGCAATCTGCACATAGGGAAATTCCGCCGCGATCAGTCCCTTGGAGGGCGATGCTTTTTTCACCTCACAGATAAAGCTCATCCCCGGCTTCGCCAGTGCCTGTTCAAATGGAAATCCCGTGTTGCTGTCCAAATCTCTTGCTCTGGCAATCTGTTCTGCAAGGGGCAGTGCTTCTTTGGCTGCTGCCACCCGCTCCTTTGCAGAGGCTGCTATCGTATCCAGTATCATCCATTCATCCTGCCTTTCCGTTGTTTCATAATCTAAATCCAGAATCCTTGCGCCGCAGGTCAAAAGTACTCGTAACACTTTATCATGCATTGCTCAGCTTGATAAAGCGCTCGAGCTGTGCCTTTGCAAGGCCTGTGTCGATGACCTTCTCTGCCAGCTTCACACCGTCAGCCATGCTGTCTGCCTTGCCGGCCACATAGAGGGCTGCTGCCGCATTCAAAAGTACCGCGTTACGCTTGGGTCCTTTTTCCCCATTTAAGATAGATCTGGTGATCACTGCGTTCTCTTGGGGAGTGCCGCCTACCAGGTCCTCCTTCGTGCATCTTACCATGCCGAAATCTTCCGGTGTGATCACATAATTTTTAAAGGTACCGTTATCAATCTCACAGACTGCGGTAGGCGCACTGGCGGAGATCTCGTCCAGTCTGTCCTGTCCGTAGACTACCATGCCTCTCTTGACTCCAAGATTGGACAATACCTTTGCCATGGAAGGCAGCAGGCTTTCATCGTACACACCCATGATCTGATATACCGGTCCTGCAGGGTTCGCTAACGGTCCTAAGATATTGAAAATTGTACGGATGCCCAGTTCCTTGCGGATGGGACCCACATATTTCATGGCAGTGTGATATTTCTGTGCAAAGAGGAAGCAGATGCCGATCTCTTCTAACAGCTTCCTGCTCTGCTCCGGCTCTATGGTGATATTCACCCCCAGTGCTTCCAGGCAGTCTGCCGCACCGGATTTGGAGCTGGCTGCGCGGTTGCCGTGCTTGGCTACCGGTACACCCGCTGCTGAGATCACGATGGATGCCGTGGTGGAGATATTGAAGGAATTGGAGCCGTCACCGCCGGTCCCCACGATCTCCAGCGCTTCTACATCTGCGCCCAGCTTTCTACCGAACTTCCGCATCTCTTCTGCGGAGCCGGTGATCTCTTCAATGGTCTCACCCTTCTGGCTTAACGCGGTTAAGTAAGCGCTTTTTAAAATATCGCTGGCTTCCCCGCTCATGATCTCATCCATAACGGTTTTTGCCATATCGTATCCGATGTTCTCATTTTTTACCAGCTTAGCTACAGCTTCTTTAATCATATTTCTGCCTTCTCCCTTCCGTGTCTGTAAAAAATTAACGATAATCTGTCGTCCGTCCGGTGTCAGTACAGATTCCGGATGGAATTGTACTCCGTAGATCTGTTTTTCCGTCTGTTCTACCGCCATGACTTCGCCATCTTCGGTAACTGCAGTAACTTTCAATTCTGCGGGAATCGTCTGCGGATCCGCTACCAGTGAATGATATCTTGCAACAGTGATGACCTTTTTCATCCCCCGGAACAACACGCTGTCTGTATCTAATGTTGCCAGGGACTGTTTTCCATGCATCAGGTGGGATGCGTAGGTAACGGTAGCCCCCGCCACTTCGCAGATTGCCTGATGTCCGAGACAGATTCCCAAAATAGGTATCCTGCCCCCAAGTTCCCGGATCACATTTTCACAGACACCTGCTTTGTCCGGTCTGCCGGGTCCCGGCGATAATATGATGTGGGAGGGATTCATGGCGCGGATCTCATCCACGCTGCATTCATCATTGCGGATCACCCGGATATCCGGGTTCACACTCCCTACCAGCTGATATACGTTATAGGAAAAGCTGTCGTAGTTATCGATCAGTAATATCATGCTTCCATTCCCTCCTGTGCTTTCCAAAGAGCCTGTTTTACAGCTGCTGCCTTCTGGATACATTCTCTGTATTCCTTCTCCGGAACGCTGTCCGCCACAATACCGGCGCCGGATCTTACGAATACTTTTCCATTCTTGGAAAAAGCAAGTCTGATGGCAATGCAGGTATCCAGATTTCCGGTAAAGGAAATGTAGCCTATGGCTCCGCCGTAGATACCCCTCTTATTGTCTTCCAGTTCATTGATGATCTCGCATGCCCGAAGCTTCGGTGCTCCCGACAAAGTTCCTGCGGGGAGGATGGCATCTACCGCATCCAGAGCATCCGCATCCTCTCTGATCACTCCTCTTACCGTGGATCCGATGTGCATGACATGAGAATATCTCTCAATGGACATATACTTTTCCACTTCCACAGTGCCGATCCGGCTGATCTTGCCGATATCATTCCGTCCCAGATCCACCAGCATATTGTGTTCGGAGCGTTCCTTCTCATCTGCTAAAAGCTCTGCCTCCAGCGCCTTGTCCGCTTCCTCGGTGGCACCTCTTGGTCTCGTTCCGGCTAAAGGGAAGGTATGTAACACGCCGTCCTCTAACTTTACTAATGTCTCCGGGCTGGCTCCCACGATCTCACCATCACTTCCAGAGAAATAGAACATGTACGGAGAAGGATTTGTTGTGCGGAGTACCCGGTAAGCATCTAAGAGGCTTCCTTCCATCTCCGCCTCCAGGCGATTGGATAATACCACTTGGAAGATATCTCCCTCTCTGATGTAATGCTTGGCTTTCTCCACCATGTTGCAATAGGCTGCTTCGTTGAACAGTGGTTGAAAATCTGTCCGGAGCTTACAGGGAATATGCTCTGCCTTTTCTCCATTCAGCAAGAGCTCCTTCATGTTGTTCAGTTCCCGCTCCGCTCTATGATAATTGATCTCCAGATCATCGGTCTTGATATTCAGGATCAGGATCAGCTTCTGTCTGTAATTGTCAAAAGCGATGACTTTGTGGAACAGCATCAGGTTCACATCCTGGAAGCCTTCCTCGTCCTTCGCATCCAGCCGCAGGATCGGTTCGCTGTATTTGATATAGTCATAGGAAAAATATCCTACCAGACCTCCGGTAAAGGAAGGCAGTCCCGGAAGCTTGGGACTTTTATTCTCTTCCATGACGTTGCGGATGATCCCTCTGACATCTCCGGAATCTGTCCGGCTGGTCAGTTCCGATTTTATTGTGGTCTTACCGTTATAGCAGGTGATCTCAAGCAATGGATCATAGCCTAAAAAGGAATATCGTCCCCATCGTTTATCCGCCTCCGCACTTTCCAGCAGATAGACATGACCGCTGACCTTTTTTAAGATGCGCAACACTTCGATGGGTGTGGTCATATCTGCATACCTCTCTGTGCTTATGGGAATTACGCCGTAGCTGCCTTCCGCTGCGATGATTTTACATTCTTCCAATGTGGGGGTGATCTTCATTCCGGTACTCCTCCTTAAAATTATTTCTTTCCACACCTTTTCAGCGCCTCCATTCGTAAAATCGCCTCTTTGAGGCTTCCTTTTACTCATTGAGGCTATCTCGCCATAGGCTCTGAAAAGGTTACAAAAAACCGCCCATGACAGAATCTTCTTCTGTCAAGGACGGGTCATATACATTTCCCGCGGTGCCACCTTGCTTCACAATTTCTTGTGCTCTTACAGGATACCAACATATCCCCGGCAACTGACGTATGCCCTCACGTCGCAGAATACTTGAGGTCTTAAAATTCTGTGTGTCCTCTTTGACTGCGCCCTCCGTGGTCCATTTAACAACCTGCGTTCCAACCTTTCTCAGCATCCGGTCTCTCTGTAAGTGCACGAACTGTTTTTATCTCCACATCAATGGTTTCTTACCGCTGTATTTAATTTTTGTTTATATTACTGCTTTAGTGTGGTAACGTCAAGTAGTGATTTTAATCTTTTTTCAAAAAAATCTTTGCGTATTTTATTTTTCTATCTTCCTACTTTGAGGAAAAGCTCACGAATTCCTTCATAGTAACCAATGGTCACCGTGGTACTGTCTTCCTCCTCCCCCGGGAAAGTATACTTGGCAAAATACGGCGTCGTCTCCAACAGCGGATTTTGATCCTCATATTTTTCAAGACCGGTCAGTTCCAGATATTCCGCATACCGGCCAATCATGGCATCCGTATTGATGTCTTCCCATTGCAGTCCGGTCCGGACATAGAATTCATAAATTTTGCCGGTATCCGCATCCAGATAAATATCCAGAAAACGGTTACTCTTATCCGCATTCCTTACGTCCGTAGACAGGCTGATTTTCCATACAGAGAGATTATTTCTCGGCTCCAAAACATCGATAGCAGAGCAGATCACCGCTTCGTAAGAGTCTTCCGAAACTTCCTTTACTTCGTCGGGAAGAATTCCCTGCTCCTTCAGGATCTGAATCTCTCTGTTACATGCCTCATATACCGCTTCCTCCTGAATCTGTCCCTCTCCCGGCTGCTGACGATTCTCTACAAACGCATAGGTACCCGTCATTTCTCCGTAGTTTCCTGCCTCACTGTCCACTCTGGTCAAAAAACGCAGTTCACTCTCCGGCAGGGTCTGACTGCTCAGACATCTCCCCAAAAGATATAGTTTCTGATTGCTGCTCATGCGGTAACGGTATCCTTCCGCACCTTCCACCGCCTCTGTGGTAATACTGTTTAAGAGTCTCTCATCACTTTTGGCCGCGATCCATTCCGGTCCCCACAGAGCCGCAAGAATGACCACAACTGATACCGCAAAGCCCAAAGAACAGCTCTTCCATCTATTCATCCGACTTCACCCCCTCATCCGGAATCAGAAAGCTCATGCAGCTTCCAAAATCCTGTGTACTCTCGATCTTCAGGCTGCTGTGATGCAGTTCCAGAATAGCGGTGCACAGTGCAAGCCCCAGTCCCGCTCCGTTATGAGCCCTGGATCTGGATTTATCCACCATATAAAAAGCTTCCGTGATCTTATGAAGTTCTTCCTCGGGGATGCCAATTCCTTCATCTCGTACCTGAAAATAATAACCGTTCTCCATGTGCCTTCCTATGATCTCCACGGTCTGCCCCTCCTCGGAGGCTTTGATGGCATTATCGGTCAGATTGATCAAAACAGTCTTCAACAGGTTCTCCTCGGCATAGAGTTCTCCCTTTTCCCAACAGATGTCAACCTTCACCCTGCTGTCTCCTGGGTTCTTGGTCTCATCATAGATTTCCTGCAGATACGAGAAAATACCGGAGACATTTGTGGTCTTACGATCGATCTCCTTACGTCTGGTCACAATGATGTCCAGCAGTCTGAGTGCCATAGTCTCCAGGCGTTTTCCCTCTGTATAAATATAATTGGCACAGAGAAAATGCTTCTCCTCGTCCAGTTTGCGGGAACGCAGCATATCCGCGTAACCGATTATAGCTGTCAGCGGTGTCTTCAGTTCATGGGAAAATGCGGCAATAAAATCTTCTCTGGCTCTGACTTCATTTTCCAAATTCTGAATATTCTGCTCCAGTGCTTCTGCCATATGGTTGAAATCCGCGGTCAGCTGTCCCATTTCATCATTACTGATCTGCTCCGCGCGATAGCTGTATTCTCCCTCCGCCATTTTGCCGGTAGCCTGCGTCAGAAGCCGGATCGGTCGGGTCAGCCAGCAGGCGATCAGCGTCATCACAGCGCCACTGCACAACAGTACGATCACCGTCACCTGACGATACATCCGAAATCCTTCCGTCCTCTCCGTATATACCGCAGTTACATTTTTCATGGTCTCTAACGTCAGCAGACGGTCGGACACATTGATCCTTGTCTGTGTCTGGATATAATAGGAATCCCCCGACTGCACTACCCGGTACACTCTCGTATTTTCTCCGCGTTCTTCCCACAGAGAAGTATCCCCGGTAAACCCTTCGCTGACATACAGCACCTTACCGTTCTCATCGCTGATCCGCAGCAATCTGTTGCCGTGCTGTCCACTGTTCTCCAGGTATACTCCGATCTGTTCCACCGTTCCGTCCGGAAGTACATCATATTTGGACGGAATATTTAAAGCTGCCGTCTCAAAAGCGAACCTCAAAATACTACTTTCATCCAGTGCCTGTCTGGTCTCACGCTCCATGGAGGTCTGAAACACATAATTTACAAAAAAATAACCGCTTGCTCCGCATGCCGCTGCCATGATCAGCATGGTGCACAGCAGAATTTTCCAGGAAAATTTCATTCTTTTCTCCTCTTGTCCACCTTCCTACAAGAATTCCTCGTTCTCAGGCAATCTCCAGCCGGTATCCTACCTTATATACCGCTACCAGCTGATTCTCCCATCCCATTTTTTTGCGCAGGCGCTGCACATGCAGCTCCAGAGTCCTGCTGTCCCCGTCATATTCTTCTCCCCATACCTTTTCGTACAGGCTTTCCTTGAATAAGGCAATATTTTTATTCTGAATAAATAACACCAGAAGTCCGTATTCCTTGTTGGTAAGTACCACAGGTACGCCAGCTTTCGTCACCATTCTGGCTTCCATATCCACCACTACATCTCCTGCGGACAGCTGTGCTCCCCGTTTGTGGAATCTGCGCAGTACCACTTCTACCCTTGCCAGCAGTTCCACCACATCAAAGGGCTTCACCAGATAATCCTCCGCCCCCAGACGCAAGCCTTTTACCCGGTCCTTTACATCTCCCTTGGCGGTAATGAAGATCACCGGGATCTTTAAAGGTCTGATATATTCCATAATATCAAAACCGTCCACTCCCGGAAGCATAATATCCAGTAAGATCAGATCAAAGGTTTCCTTCTCGATCAGTTCAATGGCTTTCATGCCATCCTGTACACTTTTGCAAAAATATCCTGCTGCCGACAGATTCAGGTCGACCAGGTCACAGATTGGCTTTTCATCATCCACGATCAATATTTTTATCATTATGTCTGCCACCCCCAATAGGCACGGATCTTCGTCACCAGTGCCTCCAGAGTATCCTCCTCCGTACATTCATAATTTTCTGTAAAATCAGTATCCTTCTCAAATCCAGCCGTCCGTTGGTAATAAATGGTGCACACGGTGTCCACCAACAATTCCCCGTTTTCTCCTTCATAGCTGTATTTTGCAAACACCACCAGATCCTTCAGGCCGTCACCGTCCAGGTCCTTTCCCTGTATTCCCTTCAGCGCATAGAGATTGTCGTAATCCTCCATGGGTTGAAAACTCCACACAATATTTCCCTGTTCATCGATCAGATAGATCATGAACACGTCATATTCCGCCATCCGGTAGGTGCCCGGAACCACCTTTAATTTTCCCAGCTTTTCAAAATTACGGGTATAAGACTGTTCCTCGATGACATTGAAATTGTGGTTCAGAAGATCTGCCAGTGTCTCCGCCGTATAGAGGAATTCCGTAGAACGCCCGTCTCTTACAAAATTTAAAATACAGGCAGGGTTCTTGTTCATATCAAAGCGGTTGATCTTGTCTGAGATCCGATAATCACGGTAAAAGTTTCCATCGTCCTGGAACAGAACATCTCCTACTTTGTAGGATTCTTCCTGATAATCCCCCCTGTCATTATGGCACTGGACGATCAGGATGATATCCGTATCTCTGTCATTGTCTACATCCTGAAAAGAAACCGAAGCCAGTTTTTTCACCGGCTGCCGCATTTCTCCCGGATAGCAGTAATTTGCTTCCAGTTGGTCCGTCTTGTACAGAATCTGCCCGGAAGCATCCGCGATAAATACCGCCAGTCTGTGGTACCTTGTATCCAGTGCCGCATAGAACCAGACTTCATCCCCGGGTTCCTCTGTCGTATCTACGGCTTCCTCCGGAAGTTTTTGCAACGGCATCGCAAAGATCTGATCCTCCAGCAGGCGGAATCCCTGGTTCTCCAAATCTCCAATCTTTTCTATCCTGTCAAAGCGTTCCCGGTATCGTTCGTACTCCTCCGCCACCAGTTCTCCGTGTTCCCCGGCCGCAGTCACAGAAAAAGAAAAGGTGGAAAGCTGCGCAGATAAAACTACAAAAAGCACAATACTCACTATGCTGAGCATGATTCTTCTCTTCCTGTGTTTCGGCATCTTTCCACCTCCTTTGTATCGTTATTTGATTTGTTGTTTTATTCCATTTTCTTTTACAGATCGTCAATAATAATGTGTCTGGGCTGGCCTGTGATCATGATCGGAGTCAGCTCCGCCTGGATCAAAGGTTCGATATAATTTTTCATCTCTGCGGTCACATAATCTCCCTCTTCCGTGATCCAGGAACGGGGAACCTTTTTCTCCAGATTTGCCACCTTATGCACATCATAGAGATCCGTAGTGCAGATATAGGGATCCTGAGATACTCTCTTTAAGATCACCATCTGACCGGTCTTGCCTTCAAAAGCTGCCTTTACCGCAGTTCCACCTACCTGATAAGCCTCGGTGATATCCACGCGGGAGGTCAGATGTCCGGCACAGCGCTGCAGAGTAGACAGTTCAATAGCTCTGGATTTGCAGCCCAGCTTTTCAATGATCAGGTCAGACAAATATTTGCCCGTACCGGATAACTGTACATGGCCGAAAGAATCCGTCTTGTCGGAAGGTGCAGACAATTCGCAGACATATCTTCCGTCTGCCGTCTTGATTCCTTCGGACACTGCAATGACAATGGACTGTTTCTCACTGACCAGTTTCTTGACCTTTTTCAGAAAATCATCCACATCAAAGGCTACTTCCGGCAGATAGATCAGATCCGGGCCTTCACAGTCTTCACTCTTGGCCAGTACTGCTGCTCCGGTGAGCCATCCGGCATTTCTTCCCATGATCTCGATGACAGTCACACTCTGCATCTCATAGATCAGGCCGTCACGTACCAGCTCCTTGGTAACGGTAGCAATATATTTTGCCGCACTTCCGTAACCAGGCGTATGATCCGTCCCCTCTAAGTCGTTATCAATGGTCTTGGGTACGCCGATAAAACGGATCGGGTTGCCCACTGTCTCTGCATAATCGGAAAGCTTTTTGATGGTATCCATGGAGTCATTGCCGCCGATATAGAAAAATGCCATGATCTCCAGTTCTTCCAGAATTGCAAATATTTTCTCGTAAATAGCTTTATCTTCACTGATCTCCGGCAGCTTATAGCGGCAGGATCCCAGAAAGGAAGCCGGTGTTCTCTTCAAAAGTTCCACATCCATATCGTTGCGGATCTTTTCCCCCAGATCCACGATCTTTTTCTCCAACAAACCCTGAATGCCATAGCGCATACCGTATATGGTATCCGCTCCCATATCCTTTGCTGTCTTGTAGACACCTGCCAGACTGGCATTGATCACCGCTGTGGGGCCTCCGGACTGTCCTACGATCACATTTTTTTTCATAATTTTTCTCCCTCTGTTGATTCGTTACCATACATCGACGGGGATTTCTCCTGCTCGATTTGCATACGTAAAACACCCACCAATCGGATCCTCCGGTTGATGGGTGTTCTCATTCTTAAGGTTCCGTCGAACCTATTTTACCAAACTTACAGTCTCTCTGGCAATAGCAAGTTCCTCATTCGTAGGAATTACCATAACAGTGGTCTTGCTGTCAGGAGTGGAAATAGCGATCTCCTCGCCACGCTTGTGGTTCGCCTCCTCATCGATGGATACTCCCAAGAAGCCCAAATGCTCGCATACCAGGGAACGAACTAAAGGTGCGTTCTCGCCGATACCTGCGGTAAAGCAGATCACATCTACACCGTTCATGGCTGCTACATAAGAGCCGATATATTTTGCCACACGGTAGCAGTAAGTGTTCATGGTACGGATGCAGTGTGCATCGCCGTTGTTGTAACCTGCTTCCAGATCACGGAAATCGGAAGACAGATTGTTGGACAGACCATATACACCGGACTTCTTGTTCAGAACGGTCATGATCTCGTCGATGTTCTTGCCCTCTTTGTGAGCGATGAACTCCATGATGGCAGGATCGATATCACCGGAACGGGTTCCCATGATCAGACCTTCCAGAGGTGTCAGACCCATGGAGGTGTCTACACACTTGCCGTTCTTAACAGCGGATACGCTGGCACCATTGCCCAGGTGGCAAACGATGATCTTCAGATCTTCGTACTTTTTGCCCAGAACCTCAGCAGCCTTCTTGGATACATAAGAGTGGCTGGTTCCGTGGAAGCCGTAACGTCTGATCTTGTATTTCTCATAATACTCGTAAGGCAGACCGTACATATAAGCTTCCTCAGGCATGGTTTGATGGAAAGCGGTGTCAAATACAGCTACCATGGGAGTGGTGGGCATCAGCTTCTTGCATGCATTGATACCGATCAGGTTAGCAGGGTTATGTAAAGGAGCCAGGTCGTTGCATTCCTCGATGGCTTTCATAACTTCATCGGTGATAATGGTGGATGCTGCGAACTTCTCGCCGCCGTGTACAATACGATGTCCTACGGCACCGATCTCATCCAGACTCTTTACCACACCTGTCTTTTCATTGGTCAGAGCTTCCAGTACCAGACGGATAGCTTCGGTATGATCCGGCATGGGAGTTACAGTCTGCTCTTTCTCACCACCATCGGGGGTATAGGTGATCTGGCTTCCTTCGATACCGATTCTCTCACAAAGACCCTTTGCGATGCATTTCTCGGTCTCGGAATCAATGAGCTGGAACTTCAGGGAAGAGCTTCCGCAGTTAATAACTAAAATATTCATGATGAATTCCTTTCTTTCAAATCTGTTACTCTATGGGGTCATGTTACCCGTGCGGGCAATACATGAATACGGTGCGGGACAGATATCCCGCACACGTTTATGTTCGTTACCAGTGATTATACTAACTGTGCCTGTACAGCGGTCAGTGCTACGACACCGACGATATCCTGCCAGGAACATCCTCTGGACAGATCGTTAACAGGCTTTGCGATACCCTGTAACATAGGGCCGTAAGCTTCTGCTCCACCCAGTCTCTGTACCAGCTTGTAACCGATGTTACCTGCATCCAGGTTCGGGAAGATCAGGACATTGGCATGTCCGTTTACAGGGCTTCCGGGAGCCTTAGACTTGGCAACGCTGGGAACCAGAGCTGCATCCAGCTGCAGTTCGCCGTCCAGAGTCAGATGAGGATACTCCTCATGTGCGATACGGGTAGCTTCTACTACTTTGTCAACCAGTGCGTGCTTTGCACTTCCCTTGGTGGAGTGGCTCAGCATGGCGATCACGGGCTTAGGTCCGATCAGAGACTTGAAGCTTCTGGAAGAAGTATCTGCGATAGCAGCCAGTTCTTCGGGAGTAGGATCCTGGTTCAGACCACAGTCAGCGAACAGGAAGGTTCCGTTCTCACCCTGATCCTTGAATACGGTATCCATAACGAAGAATGCGGATACCAGTTTAACGCCGGGTGCAGTCTTCAGGATCTGCAGTGCAGGTCTTAAAGTATCTGCGGTAGAGTGGCATGCACCTGCTACCATACCGTCTGCATCATTAGCCTTAACCATTACGATACCGAAGGTCAGGTAATCATTCAGCAGGATCTCTCTTGCCTTCTCGGGGGTCATTCCCTTTGCTTTTCTGGTTTCATATAATAAATTCACATAGTCATCCAACTTGGGAGTTGTTTTAGGGTTAATTACCTTAACTTTGGACAGGTCAACTTCCAGCCAGCCTGCACCATCCATGATCTTCTCTTCATCACCGATCATAATGATGTCTGCGATGCCCTCTTCCACGATACGGGCAGCAGCCAGTAATGTTCTCTTATCATTAGATTCCGGTAATACAATAGTCTTTTTGTCGAGTCTTGCTCTCTCTTTAATCATGTCAATGTATGACATATCCATTCTCCTTTCCGGCGGGGGATACCCGCTTCCTCCCAAATAACTTCTGTAAAGTTTTGGTTTTATCTTAACAAACCGATGTATTTATATTATACTAAATACATCTGGAGTACACAAGGGCATAATGTTCGCAAAATTGTATATTTTCAGATACAACCACTATTTTTTCAGAATAAAATAAGCTGATAACCATGCATATGTAAACGCTTTCAGTGTATGTTATTTTTTTCACATTCCTTGTCAGGGTTTGTGTTCGTTATAACGTATATTTCTTTTCACGAAAGGAGTCACATTATGAAGGTCAATGGTATTGTCGCAGAGTATAATCCCTTCCATAATGGTCATGCTTACCAGTTACAGCATGCCAAAGAGGCCAATGATGCCGATTATACGATCATTGTCATGAGCGGTAATTTCATGCAGCGGGGTGCTCCTGCCCTCTTAGATAAGTTCACCCGTACAAAAATGGCTCTGGAGAACGGTGCAGATCTGGTGCTGGAACTGCCCACCCGCTATGCTGCCTCCAGTGCGGAATTTTTTGCCAAGGGCTCGGTTGCCTTGTTCGACAAACTGGGAGTGACCACAAATCTGTGCTTTGGCAGTGAGTGCGGCAACATTGAAGTCTTGTCACGGATCGCTGAGATTTTCTATACGGAACCGGAACCTTACGTGGAATCCTTGCGCTGCAATATGCGTAAGGGAATGTCCTTCCCCATCGCCAGGACCTGGGCGTTATTGCAATACGCGCCTTCCTTAAGCGATGATAAGGACGTTCTTTCCTCTCCTAATAATATATTGGGAATTGAATATCTCAAAGCTCTGATGTCCAGAAACAGCAAGATCTCACCGTTCACTACCACCAGAGTCGGTGCGGATTATCACGACAAACGTCTCGGCACCAATCAGTGTTCCGCCATTGCTATCCGCCAGTCGGTGGCCGCCGGGCATGATCTATCCTATCTGGCTGCCCAGATGCCAGAAAGTGCCTATGCATTGATGATGGATTTTCTGTCTCGCAAAAAGCCTCTGTTTGCCGATGATTTTTCCGCAGCACTGCAATACAAGCTGCTGACGGAATACTCTGTGGGCTACGACAAGTATCAGGATATTTCTTCGGATCTGTCCGACCGGATCCGCAATACCCTGCCTTCCTTCGCAGGTTACACTTCTTTCTGTGATCTGCTCAAGAGTAAGGATATGACCTACACCCGCATCAGCAGATGTCTGCTTCATATTTTGCTGAATATGACCAAGGAAGAATTCGAGACCTGCAAGTCGGAAGACTATATCTCTTACGCCAGAGTGTTGGGTTTCCGCAAGAATGCGACGCCACTGCTTACCGAGATCAAAAAGAACAGTTCCATTCCTCTCGTCACCAGCCTGGCTGACGCCAGACAGACGCTTTCTCCCGAATCTCTGCGGATTCTGGATCTGGATATCCTCCGCAATCAGATCTATCTGGGGAATCTGGCCTTAAAGAACCAGACGGAAATGGTGAATGAATATCGGACGCCGATTGTGATTGTATAAATAGAAAGTTAATGAAATAAATACTCCCTTTTCGGAATTGTGTGTCTGAATGAAAAACATGTATAATTCTACATTTTTGATGTATAAATCTACATTAAGGTTAATTTAAAAACGAATTTGTTTGAA
>OOIF01000671.1_pt1 | contig 36584 bp, 46 predicted proteins | sample 1691961 | NCBI WGS metagenome assembly OOIF01 (sample SAMN06348146, study PRJEB24527) | human gut metagenome | biome: human gut; feature: ankylosing spondylitis patient; material: feces | host: Homo sapiens | place: China | collected 2015-10 | reverse complement strand
CGAGACATTCGGGAGGGGAGGGGGTGGGCGTGAGGGGTGGGGTGGTGTGGAGAGAGAAAAGGGCGCGTGACGAAGGGAAAGAGGGTGATTTGGTGGCGCGGAAGAAAAAAAACGAGTATCTGGAGCGGGATGCCTGCAAAAAGCTGAAGCAGGACATGCTGGACGACCTGGAGGTCCGCGGGCTGGTGGGAACCCAATACACAGACAAGGTGGAGGAGTACATCAACCTGTGGAGCTGGCTGCAGATGCTCAACGATGACGTGGTGGACCGCGGTGTTTATGTGAAATACCAAAACGGCGCGAACCAGATGGGCACCACCGAGAATAAAAGCCTGACCATTGCCACGCGCGTGTCCTCCCAGATGCTGAACATCTGGACGGCGCTGGGATTCCGGGAGCAGGCGAACAGTGCCAAGCCGCAGAATGGCGGTGAGGATGATGAGCTGTAGAATGCCCCCCGAGGTACTGGCCTACGTGGAGAGCTGCGAGACCGACAAGCCCTTCCGCGTGGGGGCAGAACAAAAAGCACTGGCCGCCTATGTGCGGCGGGTGTTTGAAAACGAGAATATTTACGTTGACGAGGCCCAGGCGGCGAAATACCTGGGCCTCGTCAAATATTTTCCCTACGGCGATTTGCTGCCGTGGGAAAAGTTTTTATTTGTCCTGTGGAACTGCACCTACCGAGCCGACGGTACGCCGCGGTGGAAAACCGTTTTCTGCTTTGTGGGACGCGGCGCGGGCAAGGATGGCTACATTGCCTTTGATTCCGCCTGCTCGCTGTCGCCCTACAACCCGGTGGGGCACTACAATGTGGACGTATGCGCCAACAACGAGGACCAGGCCACGCAGCCGAGCCGCGATTTGGTGGAGGTGTTGGAATCCACAAAATGGGCCACAAAGCTGAACCGCCACTATTACCACACCAAGGAGATCATCCAAGGGCGAAAGAACAAGGGCGTGATGAAAGGGCGGACCAACAACCCCAAGGGCCGCGACGGTATGCGCAGCGGCAAAATCATCTTCAACGAGGTGCACGCTTATGAGAACTACGACAACATCAAGGTGTTCACGACGGGCCTGGGCAAGGTCGCCCAGCCGCGGTGCGGCATCTTCAGCTCTAACGGTGACGTAAGCGACGGGCCGTTTGATGACTACCTGGCCCGCGGGCTGCGCATTTTGTACGACGGCGAGGCGGACAACGGCTTTCTGCCGTTTATCTGCCGATTGACGGAGAAGGGGCAAATCCATGACCCCGAGAACTGGACGATGGCGAACCCATCCCTGCATTACTTCCCGAATTTGCAGCAGGAGATCGCGGATGAGTACAAGGACTGGTGCGAGCACCCTGAGCAGAACGGCGATTTCCCCACGAAGCGGATGGGACTGCGCGAGGGCGTAAAAGAAGTGAGCGTCACCAGCTACGAGAAGATCAAGGCAACGAATAAGCCGCTGCCGGAGCTGCGCGGCTGGAGCTGCACGGTGGGCATCGACTACGCCGAGCTGAACGACTGGGCGGCGGTGAACCTGCACTTCCGCCGCGGGGCGATGCGGTACGACATCAACCACGCCTGGCTGTGTCGGGAGAGCAAGACGCTGACGCGGGTGAAGGCCCCGTGGCAGGCATGGGCCGCGGACGGACTGGTGACGGTGGTGGAGGACGTGAGCATACACCCCGATCTGCTGGCCGCCTACATCCGGGAGGCTGCGCAGAAGTACAGCATCCGCAAGCTGGCCATGGACCATTACCGGTGGACCATGATGAGCGAGGCGCTGCGCAAGATCGGCTTTGACGCCAACGACAAGGAGCGCGTAAAGCTGGTTCGGCCCAGCGATATTATGAGCATTGAACCGGTGATTCAGGAATGCTTTGACCGGGAGCAGTTCTGTTGGGGAAACAACCCCTGCCTGCGATGGGCGGTGAATAATACCAAGCGAGTGCGCAGCAGCCGGAAGATGGGCGTGGACACCGGCAACTTTATTTACGCGAAGATCGAGGCCAAGAGCCGGAAAACCGACCCATGGATGGCGCTGGTCGCCAGCATGGTGGTGGAGCCGGAACTTGGAACCGGGGAGACGGCGCAGCCGCCGCCCATCGGGGCCATCGCGTGGTGAGAGGAAGGATAGAATGGGCTTAAAATTCTGGGATGCCTTCATGAACAGAAAGGCCAAGGGCGGCGGGGACGACATCGTGATGAAGGAGTTGTACGCCGCGGCGGAGGAGTACCGCATCCGCGAGCTGTGTTGGTCGATCTGCGTCAACATGATCGCCAATGCGGTGGGGCGATGCGAGATACGCACCTTCCGTGACGGGGCCGAGTTCAAGGGCCGGGAGTACTGGCTGTGGAATATTGAGCCTAACACGAACCAGAACTCCACGGCCTTTCTGCACAAGCTGGTGGCAAAGCTGTACGAGGATAACGAGGTGCTGATCATCAGTACGCGACGCCGGGACGGCGGGGAGGGGCTTGTGGTGGCAGACCAGTGGATGCTGCCCGAAAACTACCCCAGCAAGCAAAATGAGTACCGGGGCGTTGTGGCCGGAAATGTGAGCTACGACAAAACCTTCCGCGAGAACGACGTGATGCACTTGAAGCTAAACAACAGCAGCATCCGCCCGGTGCTGGATGGAATGTACAAATCTTATGTTCGACTGGTAAACGCTGCTATTAAGAATTACGAGTGGAACAAGGGACAGCACTGGAAGGTGACGGTGGCCGACATGGCCCGCGGCCAGGAGGGCTGGGCCAAGAGCTTTCAGGAAATGATGCAGGCACAGGTAAAGCCGTTCTTTGACTCCAACGGTGCAATTTTGCCGGAGTTCAGCGGCTATAAATACGAGCGCATGGAAGATACGAGCGACGACAGCCGCGACATTTGGGCGCTTGTGGAAGATATTTTCAACTTTACCGCGCGGGGCTTTTTGATCCCCGCTGTTTTGGTGAACGGGCAGATCGAGGGGACCGCGGATGCAAACAAGCGCTTCCTGACGAACTGCATCGACCCGTTGTGCGATCAGCTGCAGGAGGAGGGGACCCGGAAGCGGTACGGCTTTGCCCAGTGGCAGGCCGGGAACTACATGATGGTCGACTCCTCCAGCATTATCCACTTTGATATATTCGAGAATGCGGCCAACGTGGAGAAGCTGGTCGGCAGCGGCGCGTACAGCATCAACGATGTGCGCCGCGCCGCGAACCAGGCCGCGATCACGGAGCCCTGGGCGGACGAGCACTACATGACGCTGAATATCGCGACAATGGACGAGGCTGCCCGCCAGCTGGACCAGAAAGGGGGAGAGGAAACTTGAAGAAAAACATGTGGGAATTTAAACAGAGCGCAGACCCGGCTGTAGCTGAGCTGTATATCTACGGCGACGTGGAGAGCGACAGCACCGACTTCTGGACGGGCGAGGTCAAGCGCAGCGAGACCAGCGCGAACGCTTTTAGGGCGGCGCTGGAAAGAATCCCGGAGCTTGCGCAGATCAACATCTACATCAACAGCTACGGCGGCAGCGTGTTTGAGGGCACGGCCATCTACAACCAGCTGCGCCGCTGCCCGGCGCACAAGACCGTCTACGTGGACGGATTCGCATGTTCGATTGCCTCGGTCATCGCAATGGCCGGGGACGAGGTGGTGATGCCCAAGAACACGCTGATGATGATCCACAACATGTGGATGGGCGCAGTCGGGAATGCTGCCGAGCTGCGCAAGGCGGCGGACGACCTGGAAACCATCAACGCGGCAGGGCGCGGGGCTTACCTGGCGAAGGCCGGGGAGAAACTGACCGAGGAAAAGCTGACCGAGTTGATGGAAGCCGAAACCTGGCTGACTGCCGAGCAGTGCATTGCGCTGGGGCTGGCGGACCGCTACGCCGACGCCGACGCCGACATGAGCGGCGCGGCAGAGCTTTTGAAGAAGGCCAATCTGGACGCGGAGCAGCGGCTGACCATGCAGAAAAGCCTGGCCGCCCAGCTGCGCAGCCTGATGCGCCCGGCAGCGGACCCTGTGCCGCCGCCGAAGGAACCAAAGCCCGCGGGCATCATGCAGATGCTGGCGGGGACACAGTAAACGTTGAAAGGAGATACCATGAGAAGTAACGACATTAAAACGCGCGATGAAATCCGCGCAAGAATGCAGCAGGCGCTGCGCGGCAACGATACGGAGGGCTTTTACGCCGCCTTTGATGAAATGCTGGGCGACATTGAGCAGAACCTGCGCCAGGAGTACGCCGACCAGCTGGAGGAAGTACGTCAGGAGATGGATGGCCGTATTCTGGCGGCCCGCGGCGTTCGCCAGCTGACCAGCGCCGAGCGCGAGTACTACCAGAAGTTTGCCGCAGCGGCCCGGAGCGACAATCCCCAGCAGGCGGTGGCTAACCTTGATGTGGCGCTGCCGGAGACCGTCATCAACTCCGTTTTTGACGACATGCGCGCCAGCCACCCGCTGCTGAGTAAAATCAACTTTATGCCCAGCGGCGGCGCGGTGAAGATTTTGGTAAACACCAACGGCGTGGAGAGCGCCGTCTGGGGCAAGCTGACGGATGAAATCGTCAAGGAGGCCACCGCGGGTCTGAAGGAGATCGACACGGTGCTGTACAAGCTGAGCGCCTTCCTGCCGGTGGCCAAGGCCATGCTGGACCTGGGTCCCGACTGGCTGGACCGCTTTGTGCGCGAGACGCTGTACGAGTACCTGTCCAACGGCCTTGAGGTGGGCATTGTGACCGGTGAGGGCAAGGACCAGCCCATTGGCATGATGCGCAAGGTGGGCGACGACGTGACCGTGACCGGCGGTAGATACCCGAAGAAGGACGCCATCACGCTGAACGATTTGTCCCCCGCGACGGTGGGCAACCTGATCAGTCTGATGGCGGTAACGCCCAATGGCCGCCCCCGCACGGTGAGCGATGTGATCTTCCTGGTGAACCCGCAGGACTACTACCAGAAGGTGATGCCCGCCACGACGGTGCAGGCCCCGGACGGCACCTACCGCAACGACGTGCTGCCCTACCCGATGACGGTGATCCAGAGCCCGGCGCTGAAGCGCGGCGAGGCGCTGATGGGCATTGCCGGACGCTACAAGGCATTTGCGGGCCTGGCCAAAGACGGACGCATCGAGTACAGCGACGACTACCACTTCCTGGAGGATGAGCGCGTCTACCTGATTAAGACGTATGCCAACGGCATGCCGCTGGACAACAATGCCTTCCTGCTGCTGAACATTGGCGGTCTGCGCCCGGCGGTGTGGAAGGTGGAGACCGCCGACGCCCCGACGCCTGGCACCAACGCTGCGCTGAACAGCCTGAGCCTGGGCAGCGTAAGCCTGTCCCCCGCGTTCAACGCGGCGACGGTGACCTACACTGCGGCTACGACCAATGCGACGAATACGATCACGGCGGTGCCCGCTGATGCGGCGGCCAGCGTGAAGGTCGAGGTTGGCGGCAAGGAGATCGACAACGGCAGCGCCGCGACCTGGGCGAGTGGTGCGAACACGGTGAAGGTGACGGTGACGGCTGAGGATGGCACGACCACCAAGACCTACACCGTGACCGTGACGAAGAGCTGATGACCCGCGACAAGCTGCCCGCGGGGCTTTTGGACGACGTGAAGAACCAGCTGGACATCACCTGGAGCGATGAAGCAACGGACAAGAAGTACTGCGGGCTGATCGCCGCCGGTGCGAACTACTTGGATGACAGGTTGGGCACGCGGGCAGACTACACCGCCGACGGCGATCCCCGAACCCTGCTGATGGAGTATGTGCGCTATGCCCGGGACAGTGCGCTGGATGTGTTTGAGGTAAACTATCTCTCCCTGATTTTGAGTGCGCAGCACGGAAGGGCGGTGAACCAGTTTGAGAAAAACACCGTTTACGCGGCAGAATAATGCCGTGATCACCCAGCCGTTTGCGGACGGTATTGTGACGATCTACGCCGTGGCCGACACGGCAGAGCCGGGCCGGATGCCCGTGGAGAAGCTAACCGAGAAGGGGCGGCTGCGCTACGATGAGCAGCGCCTCGGCCTGCAGCGATACTATCAGGGGCGGCAGAACCAGGTGCAGATCGAACGGGTGGTGCGGGTGCCGCGGGGGCTGGACATCAACAGCCAGGACGTGGCCGAGACCGAGGACGGGCGGCGCTACCGCATAGACCTGGTGCAGTCCACGCAGGGCGTTTACCCGCCGTGCCTGGACCTGACGCTGGCCAAGATCGAAAGGGTGCGTGTAAAATGAGCTGGAGCGATGCGATCATAGCCGTGCATACGAGCGTCACCGACCAGGTAAGCCATGCCGCGAGGCTGAAAAGCGAGCGGTATTTTGTCTGGCAGGAGGACGGCGGCAACGACGACGGCAGCGAGAACCGCCACAGCGAGCGGGCCGTGACCGGCACGACGGACCTTTTCACGCCGCTGGAGTTCGACCCATGGGTGCGGGCCTTTGAGGCGGCGCTGGACGCGGCCCCCAGTGTGGGGGCGTGGTACAAAAACAGCGTGCAGTATGAGGAGGAGACCGGGCTGACTCACCACGAGTGGGTCTGGGAGGTATACGACGATGGCAACGTTCAAGACGCAGGGGCTTGACAAGTACGTGGCCCAGCTGGAACGGCTTGGAAAGAAAACCGACACCGTGATCAGCGAGGCTGTGTACGAGATGGCTAAGGTGGTGGCGGATGAGGTGAAGGCTAATTTAATTGCTCTGCCCAGCGTGCCGGACACGGAGGGCTTGAAAGCGTTTGCCTCCGAGCCACAGCAGAAAATACCTATCACAAAAGCCCAGAAATGGGGACTTGTTCATTCTTTTGGTATTGCCTCTTTGCGAAACGAGGGCGGCTTTATTCATGTGAAGATAGGCTTTGACGGATACAATGAGGTAAAGACCAAAACATTCCCCAATGGCCAGCCCAACGCGCTGATTGCCCGCAGCATTGAAAGCGGCAGCAGCACGCGCGAAAAAACACCCTTCCTGCGTCTCGCCTTGGCGGCGTCTCGAAAGAAAGGTATTGAGGCTGCGCGGGTAAAATTTGACGAAGCGATTCACGATACATTTGAGTGATACGGGCGTGTCCAAAGTGGACACGCGGCGCGATGGCCCGGCAGAAATGCCGGGCCATTTTTGGAAAGGAGATACAAATGGCAACTGTTGGTTTGAGCCGCGTTTATGTGGCAAAGTACAATGCAAACGGCGGAAATCCCACCTACAGCGACGGCACGCTGCTGGCGAAGGCCGTGGAGATGAACGTGGAGCTGGAAAGCGCCGACGACAATAACGACTACGCCGACAACGAGATCAGCGAGAGCGACACCACGTTTGGCGGTGGTACGCTGACGGTGACGACGGATGACCTGCTGCAGGAGGGCAGCGCCCTGATCCTGGGCATCACGCCCTCCGCGGTGGCAGGGGTGACGCCGGAGGTGAAGGAGCTGATCTACGACGACGACATGGTCCCGCCTTATCTGGGCTACGGCACCATCGTCAAGAAAATCAAGAACGGCGCAGTCAAGTGGCGCGCTGTGATATTGCCAAAAATCAAGTTCAGCGTGCCGAGCGATGCGGCGACGACCCAGGGAGAGACCATTGAGTGGCAGCACCCCGAGCTGACGGCCGCGATCTACCGCGACGACAGCGCCAAGCACCGTTGGAAGCGGGAAACGACCTTTGACAGCGAGGCGGGGGCCGAGAGCTACATCAAGAAGCTGCTGAACATTGAGGGGGAATAAACTGTGCGCAGAATAACAACATTTAACTTCTGCGGCCAGGAGCGCACCGTGGCATTTACGGTGGCCGCCGCCGAAAAGCTGGATGAAAAGGCCGGCAGTCTGGAACGGCTGGGCGAATGGCTGGCGGGTGACGGCGGCCAGATGGCCGCGCTGGGCCGGTGTGTGGAGATCGTGCAGCTGCTGATGGCCGAGGGCGAGAACTACGAACGGCTGCAGGCCCGCTACAGCGGCCAGGAGCGCAAGGACCTTGCCGTGCCGACGGCGGAGGAGCTGAAGAGCCTGTACACCGTGCAGGACCTGGCTACGCTGAAGGATGTGATCTTTGGCGCGATCTCTGCCGGGCAGCAGCAGGAAGTGGAGAGCAAGGCCGTGGAGGCCACAGGAAAAAACGAAAGCGCCACATCGTAAGGCCCGGCACGGCGTGGCTGAAGTTTTTTGGGATGCGCGCCGGATTGAGCAAGGCGGAGATGCTACATACGCCCATCGGCGAGATTTTGGATTATGTGGCATGTGAGGCCATCTTCAACGGCGCGGACCAGAAAACCGAAGCGGATGATGATCCGTTCCCGGATTGGGCATAAGAAGAGGAGGTGAGGGAATTGGCCGATAATATCGGGCCCAAAATCGGCATTGAGGGCGAGGCCGCTTTTAAACAGAGCCTGAAAAACATTGTGCAGCAGACGAAGGCGCTGGACGCGGAATTTAAGATGGTGACTTCTACCTTCGGCAAAAATTCCGACGCGCAGGCTAAGCTGAAGGCACAGGCCGAGGTGCTGGGGCGGCAGCTGGCGAACCAGAAAAGCCGAGTGAACCTGCTTGAAACGGCCTATGAAAACAGCAAGAAAAAGCTGGATGAGCTGAGCGCGGCGCTGAACAAGGCCACCAATGAGCACGGGAAGAACTCCACCGAGGCGCAGGCCGCGAATGCCGCCTACCAGCGGCAGATCGGCGTGGTGGCGAAGGCTAAGACCGAGTGGATGAATGCTGCGACGGCGGCCAACAAAATGGCCGACCAGCTGGCCGACACCGAGGACGCGCTGAGCAAGGCGGGCCAGGAGACCCAGAGCACCGAGGAAGAGACCAAAAAGCTGGGGGCCGCCATGGAGGACACCGGCCAGAAGAGCAGCGTTTTTGGCGACATGCTGAAGGCAAATCTGCTGGGCGATGCCATCAAGGCGGCCATCGGCAAAACGGTGGATATGATAAAGGAGCTTGGCAGCGCCTTTGTGAATTTGGCTAAAAGCAGTCTGGAGGGCTACGGCAACTACGAGCAGCTTGTGGGCGGCGTAAAAACGCTGTTTGGCACCGAAGCGGGCAGCGTGGAGGAATACGCCCAGAGCGTAGACCAGAGCGTGGCCGAGGTGGCCGACAAGTACAACAGCCTGCAGCGCAGCCAGGAAACCGTGCTGAAAAATGCACGGGACAGCTGGAAGACCGCGGGCCTGTCCGCCAATGACTACATGGAGACCGCGACGAGCTTTGCGGCAAGCCTGGTGTCCTCGCTGGGCGGGGACACCGAGAAGGCCGCACAGTACGCCGACATGGCCATTGTGGACATGAGCGACAACGTGAACAAGCTTGACACGGGCATGACAAGCCTCCAGTATGCCTACCAGGGATTCGCAAAGCAGAACTATACCATGCTGGACAATTTGAAGCTGGGGTATGGTGGCACGAAGACGGAGATGGAGCGGCTGGTGGCAGATGCAGCAGCTCTGACGGATGTGCAGGACAAGCTGGGCGTAACGGTGGACGCCAATAGTCTGAGCTTTGAGAATATTGTGGCGGCGATCCATGTGGTGCAGGACAACATGGGCATCATGGGGACGACGTCGAGGGAGGCCGAGAGCACGATCCAGGGCAGTGTAAACGGCATGAAGGCGGCCTGGGAGAATTTTTTGACCGGCATGGCCGACCCGGAGCAGGACTTTGACGCGCTGGTGCAGAACCTGGTGCAGAGCATCCAGACGGCGGCGAGCAACATCGTACCGCGGCTGCAGGAGATCATCCCGACGCTGATCGAGGGGCTGGGGGAACTTGTGGACCAGCTGAGCCCCTATGTAGGCGAAACCATTGAAGAGCTGGCCCCGACCATCAAAGAGGCACTGCTGGCGCTGGTCGACACGCTGCAGGGCGTTTTTGCCGAGGCAGCACCGCAAATCGGCGAGGCGGCCAGGGTGCTGGGCGACGCCGCTATTGAGGGGATCACCGCGGCACTGGATGAGCTGCTGGCCCCGATGCAGGAGAAGATCAACGCGATCCTGCCGACCATCGCCGCCATCGGCGCGGCCTTTGCGGCATGGAACATCGTGAGCATCATTGCCGGGGTGGTATCCTCCCTGGGGGGACTGTCCGGCGCGATCACTGCGGTGTTTGCGGTGCTGGCCGCAAACCCGATCGGCATTGTTGTGGCGGCCATCGCGGCGCTGGTGGCCGCGATCATGACGGCGTGGAATACCAACGATGCATGGCGCGAGAGCATGATCGAATTGTGGGGCATCATCAAAGAAACGGTAGCGGGAACCATTAATGCGCTTGTGGAGCTGATCACGGCCTTTGGGGAAAGCGCTTGGGAGGGCATGAAAAAAGCCGGAAAGGCCATGAAGGACGGACTGATGGACGCGCTGACGTTCATGGAGGAGCTGCCCGGAAAATTCTTGAAGTGGGGCTCTGACATGATCCAGGGCCTCATCGATGGCATCCGGGGCATGCTGGGAAACCTGAAGGAGGTCGTCACGGACGTGGCCGGGGCAATCAAATCGTTTTTGCATTTCTCCCGCCCGGATGTGGGGCCACTGCGGAACTATGAACAGTGGATGCCGGATTTTATGGCCGGATTGGCCGACGGTATCGACGCCAACAGCTGGCGGGTGGAGGATGCCATCACCCGCCTGACCGGCAGGATGGGCGTGCAGCTGACGGCGGCCCAGACCGGCGGGGCCATCGTGAACCAAACGATAAACTTTGGTTACGAGGTGCAGGCCCCGGATGTGGTGGCGCGCGAGGTGCGCCGCATTACAACCAGCGGATTGGCAGGTGCTTAATATGGCTTATCCATCACAGGTGCGCGTTGAGCGCAGCGATGGCCAGAGCTTTTTGTTCGGCGGGCAGGACTGGAGCCTGTACGGCCTGACGGGTCTGGATGCGGCGGACTACGCCGTATTTACCGAGGATCGCGGCAGCGGCGACGGCGGCATTATCACAGGCCGCCGCGTGGCGGCCCGGACCATTGAAATCAAGGGGCGCAACCGGAACACGCCTGATAATGCCGCGAACCGCGCCGCGGCGCTGGCCTTTTTTAACCCAAAGCTGGATTACAAAATCTATATCACGTATCTGGGCCGCACGCGGTGGATCGCGGGCGTTGTGGAGAAGGCCAGCTGCCCGTTCCGCAATGTCTACGCCCTGCAGCTGCTTACGGTGAGTTTTTTGTGCGTGGAGCCCTACCTTTTGAGCGTGGATGACTTTGGCCGCGACATTGCGGCTGACGAGCCGCGCTGGGGCTGGCCGTACATGGACAATCTTACCTACAAAACTATCGTGAGTAAATTTGCCTACTCGGGCAGCGTGCATATTGACTACGACGGCGACGCCGAGGCCGACCTGCGGATGACGCTGTCCGCGGCGGGCAAGGTGGTGAACCCTAAGATCGTGAAGGGGGACAGCTTTGTGCGCGTCCTCCACACGATGGAAAAGGGGGACGTCATCGAGATCGTCACGTCGCCGACGCCGACGGTGAAGTTGAACGGGGACAACATTCTGAATCAGGTGGACCGCCTGAGCCGCTTTGCGCCCCTGAAGGTTCAGCCGGGCGGCAACGACTACAGCTACGAGGCCGACTACGGCGACAATGTGCTGCACGTGGTGCTGCACTACTACAATCATTATTTGGGGGTGTGAGCCATGGAGCTGCTGGCGCTGGATGCCGACTTTAAGCCGGTGGGCTACCTACCCTACATCAATCTGCAGTGGACGCGGGAGTACTACACGGCGGGCCAATACAGCGTGCAGGTGGCGGCGGGGGACTACGACCCGCGCATGGCCTACCTGTACACGCCGGAGCGCCCGGAGATGGGTATTATCCATAAGGCAGGCCGCACCGAGAACATCAAAGGGCGCTTTATCCAGATAAGCGGCTATTTTTTGGAGCGCTTGTTGTGGGATAAGGTCCTCTGGCCGACGTACTACGCCAGCGGCGGCACGATCCCGGAGGCGGTGACGGCAATGATCCAGCAGTACAAGGGGGACATACCGCTGCTGGAGGTGCTGGACGCCCCGGCTGTGTCCACCCTGGACACAGCGGTGTGGCAGGAGACCGGCGGTGAATTGGGGAATGTGGCCTACAAGCAGCTGCAGACAGTGGCCTGCAGCCTGCGGTGCCGCTACGACTACAACGCGAATAAAATTTATTGCGGCGTATGGCAGGGCACGGACCGCACCCAGAGCCAGACGGCCAACCCGTTTGTGACGTTTGCGGACAGCTTTGGAAATCTGATCTCTGCCGAAGCTAGCTGGGACAAAAGCAACTACAAGAATTATGCCATCATCGCCGGACAGGACAAGGCCGAGAACCGCATTACGGCAGTGGCTGACCTGTCCGGCGGCGGCTATAAGAAGATGCTGTACAAGGATAGCCGCGCCAGCCGGTGGGATGAAAAAGAGCAGAGCCGCGAGGACTACATTGCCGGACTGCAGCAGGAGGGCTATGAGGCCCTGCTGGACTACCAGATCATCAACAACGTGGATGTGGAGGCCAGCGCGGGCGGCTACAAGTACCTGGAGGACTGGGACCTGGGCGACAAGGTGGATGTGATTGTGGAAGACATCGGCCTGGCGCTGGAGGCGCGCATCGTGACGGTGCGGGAAGTTTTTAAACAAAATAATCACACGATCAGCATCGAAATGGGAGATAAAAAGCTGACGATGCTGGACAAAGCGAGGCTGATACACTGATGATTTCTTATCCATTTACAAGCCGCGTTACATACGATGCGCAAAGCTTGCCAATCTACGACAGGGCCGTAGATTCGGCTTTTCTGCGCCGATTCTATAAGGCGTACTGGGACGACGGCGTGTTTTATAAGCCGTCCACGAGCTTTACCGTGACGGCCACCGGCACGGGAATGAATGTGCAGGTGCAGCCTGGCATGGCGCAGGTGCAGGGGGCCTTCTGCCTGGAGGATACCGTGCAGACGCTGCCCATTGCCGCGGCGGACGCCAGTCTGAACCGCATCGACAGCGTAGTGCTGCGGCTGGATCTGTCGCTGGACAAGCGCGACATTTCGCTGGCCGTGGTAAGCGGTGTGGCAGCGGTGAGCCCGGTGGCCCCGGCGCTGACGCGCAACAATACCACCTGGGAACTGGGCATTGCCAATGTGCTGGTGAGCGCGGGGGCGGGTGTGATCACCCAGCGGGATGTGGAGGACACCCGGCTGGATGATACCCGCTGCGGCGCGGTGGCCCAGACCGTGGGGGAACTGGACACCAGCGGATTTTTTGCCCAACTGACGGCAATGATCGCACGGCTGCGGGAGGAGATCGGCGAGGTGGAGAACGGCACCGCCGCCATGCTGCGCAGCGTCTACGACCCCGGCGATGACGGGGTGAATATCTGCGTGCAGGAATATGAGTGCAGCAAGAGCGGCAGCGTGTATGCGCTGACGGGCGAGGGCGCGGTGGGGCGGTTCAAAGTCCCCGCCGCGTGGAGTGCGGGCGATACATGGACGGTAAACGGCAAGGCTGTACCGGCGTACTGCGGCGCGGATGCGGCGGACGGCGACTGTGTGGCTGCCGGGCGCTGGATCACGTTTGTATATGACGGCACGCGGCTGGATTTTAACGGCGGCGGTGGATTAAGCGCATCCAAGCTGGCACAGGCCACCGCCGCAGATACTGATGTGCTGACCGGAAAGAAATACTACGCAGGCGGTAAAACCATCAAAGAAGGAAAAATGCCGAATCGAGGCAGCTGGGGGGCAACGCTCTCCCCCGGCGGCGTGGCAACCGTCCCCTCCGGCTACCATAATGGGAGCGGATTAGTTGCCGCTGTGAGCCTGAAAACGGTGACAATCACCATGTACACTTCACATGGTGACTGGACATACACGTTGCCCAGCGGCACATTGGTCGGCATTTCTAACATAGCCGCTTCTGGAAATAGTCCCGAAATAGCAAGTCTAACAATTTCGGGTAACACCGTGCGCGTTACATGGAGCGACAACGGAGTGATCAACCGCCAGATTACATTGATTTACTACTAGAGGAGAGGCAAGACCATGAGAGAGTCAATCGTAATCGACGCCGAGAAACTGTTGTAATGTTAAGGAGGTAGGCCATGGTACATACTTTGAGACTTGACAACTACTACCCCACCCCGCGGAAGCTGGTGCTGGGGACTAATTCCAGCTTTGGCACGGAGAGTATCAAGATTGAGCGCGGGGCCGGGTGGGACGGCCTCAATCTCACCGCAACGTGGCACATCCCCGGGCGGGAAGAGCCGCTGCGCGTGGCCCTGCTGGATGGGGATGCCATGGACGTGCCGCCCGAGGTGACGAAGGAGGCCAAGGATGGCGTGCTTGTGCTGGCCGGGCTGGCCTCCGGCGTGCAGCGGGCGAGTTGTAACGTGGAGTATCTTATCCTTGAGCAAGCGGGCGTATACGGCGGCGCGGATGCAGAGCCGACGCCCGAGCTGGCGGCGCAGGTGCTGCAGGCGGTGCAGGATGCCCGGGAAGCGGCAAAGGACGCCGATCAGCGCGCCACGAACGCGGAGGACGCCGCCAACAGCGTGAGGGAGGACGCCGATAACGGGAAGTTTATCGGCCCAGTCGGCCCGCAGGGGCCTGTTGGGCCGCAAGGCGCGCAGGGTATCCAGGGCGAAAAGGGCGACACCGGAAAGCGCGGCCCCCAAGGTGAGCAGGGCGTTCAGGGTGTACAAGGCGAGAAGGGCGATACCGGCGCGCAGGGGCCTGTTGGCGAAACTGGCCCGGTTGGCCCCAAGGGTGATACTGGCCCGCAGGGTGAGCGCGGTGAGCAGGGGCCGCAGGGAGAGGTTGGCCCGGAGGGGCCTGCCGGAAAGGACGGCGTACAGATTGATGATGCGGCGGTGAGCGAGGACGCGCCGTGGAGCAGCAAGCACATTGTGGACATGCTCTGCCCACCGCTTGAAGAAAGCGGCAACCCTGTTGTGTGCTACCCAGTAGCGGGATACCCGCTGGGGGTAAAGGCCAGCTGGGAGCCTGTGCAGGAGGGCAGCGGAACACCGTATCCGGCAGGCGGCGGGAAGAATCAGCTAAACCCAGCAGAGTATGAGGCCGCAACGAAGACAATTAATGGTATCAATTTCACTCGCTTGAATACAGGCGAAGTGGTTGTAAGCGGCACAGCTACAGGAACCGCAATCTATGTCCTGATTAAGAGCTTTTCCTATTCTATCTCACTCTCAACGAAAAATAATTGGAGCATTGTAGGTGAAAACGTCATTTCTGCGCAAGGACTCGTATCTGGTGTAACTGTGCTTAGACAAAGCGATAATACATCGCTGTATATTCGAGTTGCATCTGGTACAACGGTAAAAACCACTGTACAGCCACAGATTGAAAAGGGCAACACGCCCACAGCTTGGGCACCTTACGAAAACATCCGTCCCATCAAGGGACGTGACAGCGTGACGGTTGAACGGTGCGGGGAGAACTTGATAAAGTATCCCACAATAAGAAGCATACGAGGAATTGAGCTTAGTGTGGATGGCAATAAATTAACTATAAAAGGAACGTGCTCAACTGATGTGGGTATCACCTCCGATAATATATATTTGCCAGATGACAAATACACACTATCATCCGATGTGTTAATTCCTAAAGGTGCATATATATCTGCATATACCACTATTGAAAAGTTGGTTTTGAACTACAATAGAAGGAATGCTACTGGGAAGGTGTCTGGCAATACACACATGCTTATTTACCTAGAAGCAGGTACATACAATTTTACAGTGCAAGTATCATTAGTCCTTGGCACCACCGCCCCTACCACCTACACACCATACATCGGGCAGACCAACACCCTGACCCTGCCTGAAACCGTGTATGGCGGTGAGGTGGACGCGGTGAGGGGAGAGGGAAACAATAACACAAAGATTATCACGCTGGACGGCAACGAACTAAAATTCATACTATACAACAACGTCTATTATAACCTCCCGCATCATTCTGCACCAGGGGTTTCAGAACCAGCAAAAGTTTGTTGCAGTCACCTTGACGCCAAGTTTTTTGGCACGAATGCAAAGTACGAGTTTTGTTTTTTGTCAAAGTCTGCTATTGATGGTCTGTTTGCCAGCGATGCCGACCTGAATGCCTACCTTGCCGCCCAGTACGCTGCTGGTACGCCAGTACAAATTACTTACAAGCTGGCAACGCCCACTTCTTTTACTGCGACAGGCGCACAGCCCATCCCTTCGCTTGCAGGTGTGAACACCGTGCTGACAGATGCCGACAGCGCGACTGTGACGGGACGCGCAGACCCCGTTAAACGCATTGAGGATTTGGAAGCAGCGGTTGCTTCTATCAACTGAAAGGAGTAATAAAATGGCTATCAAGAGTAAAGCACGGCACGATTTGACCCTGCGCAGTATCAAGCGGGAAATCGGCGCAGGGCGTGACGTTGCGTTCTGGCTGGACAAGGCGTACACGCACCTTGACAACGGTCTGCTGGACGAGGCGGACATTGCCGAGGTGGAGGCGCTGGCACAGGCGTATTATGATGCGGTGGATGCGAGAAAGAGCGCAGACGATGTTACGGAGACGCCGGACGTGCCGGAGATTGACGGCGCTGAAAATACCACCAACGAAGAAAACGACACCAACGAAAAGGAGAGTGAAACCAATGAAGGATGAAATGATCCTGTCGCCCGAAATGGACGAAGAACTGTACAACGGAAAAGGAGAGGACGAGAATGAGTGATTCTGCACTGGCTGTTTACACGGCCATCAGCCCGAACTGCAACCGGCCCCGGAGCCAGCCCATCAGCAAGATTACAGTTCATCACATGGCTGGCAACATGACGCTTGAATCTTTCGGCGCTCTTGTCGGCAAGCCCTCCCGCCAGATGAGCGCAAACTACGCCATCGAATCCAGCGGGCGTATCGGGCTGTTCTGCCACGAGGCGGACAGGTCGTGGTGCAGTTCCAGCCCGTGGAACGACCACCGGGCTATTACGATTGAGGTGGCGAACGACAGCGGCGCACCGGACTGGCACGTCAGCGACAAGGCGTATGCCGCCCTGCTCGACCTTTGCACCGACATTTGCCGTCGCAACGGCATCAAGGAGCTGACCTATACCGGCGACAAGAACGGTTCGCTCACGATGCACTGCTTCTACGCGGCTACCGCCTGCCCCGGCCCCTATCTCAAGAGCAAGTTCCCCGACATTGCAGCACAGGTCACGAAGCGCTTGAAGGGCGACGTGGCCGACGCTGCGCCAGCCAAGACGCAGGAGCAGACGTTCATTGACGTCATGGTCGAGAAGTGCCAGAGCCGCTGCCTGAACGCGCATCTTCTGCCGTCGCTGTGCATTGCACAAGCCTGTTTGGAGAGCGCCTACGGCACGAGCGAGCTTGCAGTACAGGCAAACAACCTGTTCGGCATCAAGGCCAGCAATTGGAGCGGCAGAGTGTACAACAAAGCCACAAAGGAGTGGGACGGCAGCAAGTACATCACTATCACGGCGGGCTTCCGCGCCTACAATACGATGGCCGCCTGTGTAGAGGACTACATCAAGAAGCTGACGACCATGCCGCGCTATTCCAATCTGGTCGGCTGTACCGACATCAACAAGGCGTGCGAGTACATCCGGGCTGACGGCTGGGCAACCAGCCCGACCTACACGTCGAGCTTGCTGGCGGTCGTGAAGCAGTTCAACCTGACGCGGTACGATGCCGCCATCAAAGAGGACAAGCCCGCCGCGTCGACGCATCAGGAGGTATGGCTGGATCACGTCGTCCTGCCGAACGCTGCGGCGATGGAGTTCTACGCGGTTGCTAAGAAGTACAATCTCGATAACGACAGGGCGTACCATGCAAAATACGTGGAGGGTTGAGCGTGCCGGAGTGGATTATAAAATACTGGGTCGAGTGGGCTTTTGGCGTACTGGCCGCTGGATTGCTGGTCGTTTATAGACGACTGGCGAAAAAAATCAAGGACGACGCAGAAGAGAGGGCCGCCATCAAGGCGGGGATGCTGGCAATCCTGCATGACCGCCTGTACCAGGTCTGCACGGTTTATATCGCACAGGGCTGGATCGAGACGGCGGGCCTTAAAAATTTGGAATATCTGTATAAGAGCTACCATGCGCTGGGCGGCAACGGAACAGGCACAGAACTGTACAACCGGGCGCGGGCGCTGCCGATTCATTAAGGAAGGGACTTTATTATGAACACCGATTACATGAACTACATCAAGCCGGAGCTGCTGGTACTGATTCCGGCGCTGATTTTCGTTGGGTACTGCCTGAAAACCAGCACGGCGGTGGCGGACAAGCTCATCCCGGCGGTGCTGGCCGCGGTGGGCATTGTGCTGGCGGCGCTGTATGTTTTGGCGACGTCGCCCATCGGCAGTGGGCAGGACGCGGCCATGGCGGTTTTCACCGCCATCATTCAAGGCGTTCTGTGCGCGGCGGGGGCTGTCTACGCCAACCAGTGCGTAAAGCAGAAAAATAAATCCGAGTAAGGCCCGCGTGTGTGCCGATACCGCTTTTGCTTGGATTCGGCGACGTATGAAAAATTGTGCTTTCTGCTTACGGATGAAGAAAAGGCGGTGCTGGATTTGAAGCGGCGCGGCTTTGGGAATGCGGAAATTGCCGCAGAGCTGAATTTGAGTGAGCGGACGGTGAACAGACGGGTAAAGGCGATTGTTGGGAAGTTGAAGGCTGAATAAAAAGCGCCCCTCCTTGTGTCCATGGTGGACACGGGAGGGGCGCTTTTTTATTTTATTCGGCTTTTACGAAAAAGACGATGCCGTCCGCATAGAAAACGCTGAAGACTCCTTCTACAGTCTCCGATACGGTGCACCCGCAGTCGTAGTCGTAGATGTTGAAGCTGCCGGAAACAAGGGTGAAGTAGTGAAGGTCGGCGGTGTTGATGCCGACGGCGTCCAGCTCTGCCCGCGTATAGATACAGTAGGCGGATTCGCCGTCACCCGCGCCGGTGGGAATAAGAGCGGAGAATTCGTCACTGCCGATTTTGACGGCACCGGCGTCGCTGATGGTGCGGCTGTGCTTGCCGTTTGTCAAAAGCCACAGGTCCGGCGGCGTGGAAGGTATGGCAAAGCGCTCGTCAATGTAGGGCTCATCTTCATCAATGAGCCAGTCACGGCCAACGCGGCGAGAGGTCTTAAATCCGCCGCGGATGGCCTTTTGGCGGACAGTCGCCGCGGCGCGGCTGTGCCGGGCGGCGTATTCCTTTAGGGAAATTTCCATAGATGGCCTCCTTTTATATTTCAAAGCTGTCGGCGTCGGCGGGAAGGTCAACGAAGATGTCCTTATTAACAGGGAATCCGGCGCGGACAAAGACTGAGTTACGGCTGCGCGGGTAAATGACGATCTCGATGACCTTCACGGTGTCAGTGACCTGCAGAAGTTCGCCGTCGTCGTCGAGAATCTCGTCCCGGTGGAAGTCGACGAGGTACTCCCAGCGCTCCATGACATCATCCTGGCCGGTGATGCGCTGGCGCTCGTCGTTCTCCATTTCGCTGGTGCTGATGGCCTTGCGAATGTCGTCTATGAGGGCGTTGTTGTCAATTCGGACGTTGGTCTGTTTATAGATAGTGTCGCTAAAATCGAGCTTACTCATTTTTATGTCCTCCCGTGCCGGGCCTTCGCCGTTCTGCGGCGGCGGGTGCAGCTGCGCCTGATGGCTACATAACGGTACGCTATTAACAGCGAAGCCCGCACGGCAGAAGCTGTGCGGGCCTTTTTTTGAAAGGAGCAGAAAATGGCTTGTAACAATAAACGGAAGAACCCCCACTACAAGAGCGCCCAGAACGCCTACAACAACGCGGCGCAGGCTTTTGTGGCGGCAGGCACGCCGGTGAATGTGCTGGGCGTCCTTAACACTGACACCGGGTGCGCTTTGAAAACAAATACCGGTGGCTTTGAGGTGGAATGCAGCGGCCTGTACCGTATCAGCTACGATGTGACGGCCACGGCTACTGCGGCGGGCACGGTGACGCTGCAAGGGTACAAAGATACCATCGCGCTGCCCTGCATGAGTGCGCAGGCAACCGTCGCCGCAAACGACGTCGTGACGCTGCACACGGAGACGACGGTTTATATCCCGGTCTGCTGCAATGGCACACCGACGATCAACGCTGTCGTCGGCGGCGTGGCCGGGACAGTGAACCACGTCTGCGCCAGCATCGTGAAGCTCGCGTGAGGCCGGTCTGATGAAGAAGGAAATTGAGGAATTTAAAAAGCGCCTCGACGGTGAGATGCTGGAGTGTATGCGCGGAAACCTCACGGGCCAGCGCCTGGACACAATCCGGGCCATCAGCGCGTGCTGGATGGCGCTGGATGATCGCGAGCGCAGGGGAGAACCCGCCGAGGGGCAGGAAGGGGCAGCCCTCTCCGCGGCAGAGGCCCACACCTGGGCGGACAAGATGAAGAACGCCGACGGCACGACCGGTGCGCATTGGACGCTGGCCCAGACGACGCCCTATATGGCACCGCGCGGCGTCACCGCGCCGCCAGAGACGTTCTGGTGTGTGATGAACATGATGTACTCGGATTATTACAAGGTCGCCTGGACGAACAATGTGGACACGCCGGACTTCTACGCCGACATGGCCGCTGCCTTCCTGATGGACGCGGACGCCATGCCGAACAAGGCCGGGCGGTACTACCACTGCATTGTGTGCGGGTGAGTAGTCATTATGTAGTCAGTTGCGGGAATGCAAACAAAAAAGCCGCGTGTTACGCTATAAAAATAGCGATAACACGCGGCTATTTTGGTGCGCCTGCAGGAACTCGAATCCTGGACCCTCTGATTAAAAGTCAGAGAGGACGCGGTCTTGTGCGGTTTTGTGCGGACAGAGTTTACGTTGAAGCGTTGCTTTTTTGCTTTGCCAGGCGCTTGACTTTGCTGTGGCAGGTAGTCAAAAAGTAGTCAGGTTGCGGTGGCAAAGTAGTTGTCCAGGCGGTCGACCACCTGCAGGCTGTCGGCGGCCTCCAGATGGGTATATATGTTGGCCGTCATTTGAATGCTGGCGTGGCCCAGCAGCTGCTGCGCGGTGCGCAGGTCAACCCCGGCACGGTACAGGTTGGTGGCGTAGGTGTGGCGCAACATGTGAGCGTGAATGGGCAGGGGGAAGTGCGGCTCCACGTGAGTGGTCCACATCTTCTGGTAAGCGGACTGGGTCATAATCTGGCCGCGGGCGTTGGGGACGACGTACTCGCTGGCGCGGGGCGTTTCGGCCAGGATGAGGCGCAGCGCGGCGGGAATGGGCACGATGCGGTTGGCCGAGGGGCTTTTTAACTCCATGCTCGGGTCATGGCGGTTGCTGCCTGCAGGAAAGCTCACCGCACGCGCTACGATCAGCCCGGCGGGGCCTATGTCCGTCCAGCGCAGGCCCAGGGCCTCTTCCCGGCGTAGGCCGCAGTAGATGCACAATGCACAGAACGCCCGCGCCCGCGGCTCTGTGACGTCCTCCAGCAGGCGGGTGTACTCGGAAGGACTGAGATATTCCTTGCGTTTTGCCTTGGCGTGGCGCGTGATTTTTAGTCCCTCGGTGGGATCGCTGCTGATGAGGTGGTTTTGTTTGGCGCTTGTAAAAATTTGTCGGGCTGTTATCAGCACTTTGTGCTGCAAGCTCTCCGACAGATCGGCCACGCCGGACAGCACCCGGCGGATGTGCACCGGACGCACGGTGCGCAGCTCCATACTGCCGATGATGCCCATGATGTGCAGGTTGTAGGCGTCCCGATACATCCGCACGGTGGCGGGGCGCAGGTCTGACTTGTAGGTGGTGAGCCAGATTTTAGCCCATTCGCCAACGGTTGTAGTATCGCCGACCTCTAAGCCGGCATCATCCTCTGCCATGGCCCGGCGGGCGGCGGCGTTGACCTCCGCCTGCGTTTTTCCGTAGACCAGCTTTGTTTTGCCGTTGGAAAGGGTGACGCGGCGCTGGTAGCGCCCGTCTTTTCGCTTTTTTAATGCCATAATTAACCTCCGATACTTGTCGAATCGTGCCGGAGGTGGTATAATCTAAATGGTTTTCGGTTTGTGTCCACCTCGGACACGCTGATATTCTACCCCGCGGTGCTGGTAACGCCGCGGGATTTTTTTATTGATTGAAATCTTTGGAATCGTGCGAGGAAACAAGCTCGCCGGATTCGGCGTTGAGGATGTCCACGTGGATGTTGCCCGGCTCCTGGCCGCTGACGATGCCGTACATTTTGCCGCAGGTGTAGTAGATCAGCACGGACATTTCGTCAGAAAGCCCCACCGCGCCGGGCTGGGTGGTGGTGTAGACGGTGAAGTCGGTGAAATCGTCGTTCGTCTCAATGCGGGTGAGGTTGGGGTAGTCGGTGGAACCGATCATGTCGTCCAGCGTGCTGCGCAGCTCGGCGGCGATGCTCTCCAGCAGGGCGGCGTGCTGGGCCTTGCTCATGGTGTACGTTACGCTGCCGTCGTCGTTGAGCACGCCGGTGTGGACCTTGCCGTCGGCCACCTGCTGCGCGATCTCCTCGGCGGTAATGTCGCTGGCGTAGTCGGCGGGCAGGGTGAGGGTGACATCAAAGAGGTTGTCCTCCACCTCGATCTGCTCGGCGGTGCTGATGGCGTCGGCAGCTTCCTGCAGGGAGATGTCTGGCTCCGTGGTGGGCGCGGCAGTCGGTGCGGGGGTCTCGGCGGGTGTCTCGGCGGGGGTGTCCGCCGTGCTGGGGGCGGTGCTGCACGCGGCCAGGCTCAGGGCCAGGACAGCGGCAGCGGTGAGAGCGACCAGGCGCTTCATGAGGTTGCCTCCTCTGCAAATGCTTTTATTGGTTGAAGTCCCCGGTCTCGGCGGCGGGCTTCAGGGCTGTAGTGGATTGGATAAGGGCGATGTATTCGGCCTCGGTGAGCTTTGTTAAATTCTGCCCGGCGTTTTTGAGGCTGTCGGCCTTGCCGGATTTGCGGGCCAAGGCCCAGTCGGGCAGGTGGGTGAGATCTCCGGTAACGAGGTAGTCCGTTTTCGTGTTTACCTCGGTGCGCAAATTCGCGCCAACGGTGAGAACAAGGCCCTCCAGACGTTCACGATCTGTCAGGAAGTCGCCGGAAAAAGCAAAATTCTTATTATTGAGCGGCGACCAGCTGAACTCGGCATCGTGAGCGGCCTGCTTGATGCGGCGGCGTTCGGCGCGCAAGCGGCGCTCCTCGGCGGCATCGGCATCCAGCTTGTTCACGCAGTACTGGTACAGCTGCAGGGTCGTGCGGGCGTCGCCCAGCGCGCGGTGCGCCTGACCGGGGTCAAGGCCCAGCTGAGCGGCCAGTGCCTGAAGCTTGTGCGTCTTGGCCGGTACGCACTGGCGGGAGAGATTCATGGTGTCAATGTAGCACAGATCTGCGGGGCGCTCCGGTGCGGCCAGCGCATCGGAAATAAAGCCCAAATCGAAGGTGACATTGTGGCCGATGATGGTCTTGCCGTCCAGCCGGCGGCGAATCTCCGGCAGGACATCGGCCAGACGCGGGGCCTCGATGAGGTCGGCCTCCGTCAGGCCGTTGACCGCGGAGGCCTGTGCCGAGACGGGAACCATCGGATGAATCAACGTGCTGTATTCTTCTACAGTTTGGTCACCGACCACGGTGATGATGGCAATCTCGATCATCTCATCCGTGAGGTGATTTAAGCCGGTGGTCTCGGTGTCCACGACAACGTAGTCGTGGAGCTTCTTGAGGTCGGCCACCTCGGCGGGGGCGCGGGTACAGAGCGGCGGCAGACCGCGCGGCTTTGGATGTGCTGCCGGAGCGGGAGCCGGTGCCGGGGTGTCCTCGTAGCCATCAAAAACGATGCGCGGGGTCAGGGTAGCGGCCAGCGTGTCGGCAACGGCATCAGTGTCCGGAGCTTCCGGCTCAACAGGAGGCGCGGGCTTTTCTTCCGGCTCTCGCTCGTACATGAAAAGGCAGGCAAGCGCCTGGGTGCAGACGGTGATGCCCCAGAATAAAATCATCGCGTTGGACGTCGTGCCGGTGTCTTTGGCGTTGGTTTGCAGCGCCCAGGCCGCCAGGCCCCACAGAAGCATGATGACCCAAAGTAAAACGATCAGCACCCCGCGCAGGAATTTTGGCAGCTTGGATCTTTTCGACGTCCAAACAAATTTGCTGAGGACAAATGATAAGAAGTAAGGCAAAAGCGCGATGGCGGCGATGATCAACATGCAACCGTTGGCGAAATCGCTGTTGTTATTGCCGGTACTTTTCTTTTTGTTGGCGATTTTGATCACATCCTCGTTTACCGCCGCGGTTGCGACATGGTTTGCGCCCGCGGCGGTGTATTATTGTTTAAAGTTCGGGAACCCACAATTTTTAACAACAATTTTGTTTAAAATGCGAGTTGAACAACAACTAACAGTTGTTTATAATGAAGATAACGAAAGGAGGACAACAGATGGACGATAGCGACGCCATGATTCGAGAAATCAACTACATACTGCGCCGCAACCGCAACGCTCTATTTTTGCGCAAGGCGTTGACACGGCTGCTGACGCTGGAACGAATCTGGCATTAGTACAAGGCCCGGAGGCTTACTCCGGGCTGTTTTTTTTGTACTCCTCCACAACATTGTCCACCAACCTGCGGACGGCGGCCTTGTCCTCCTCCGGCAGGTGCCAATAGGCACGCAGGATGCGAACGATGACCGGGTCGTTTGCACCGATGGACTCCATAATAAGGTTAAACTCGGCGTCATCATCAAGGCGGTTGTACATTTCCCCCTCTCCGGTGCGCAGCCAAGTCTCGGAGACATCGAACTCGCGGCAGATTGAGCGGATGGTTTGGTCAGATGGGTTCTTTTTTCCATTCTCAATATTGCTGCAAGAGGGGGCAGTAATTCCGATACGCTCCCCGAACTTTTCCAGGGTCAGGCCTTCATTTTTACGCACCAATTTAATACGTTCGTTCAAAACTCTATCACCTCCTCGGTACAAGTATAGGATAACACATCTCTAGAAAAAAATCAAGCATTATTTTTGCCTAAGCTAAAAAATAATGCTTGACAAGTTTTCTAGGAAATGCTATAATTTAGCCATGGCAAGAAAAAGACAGGAGGTGAGCCAAGTGGCCGACAACAAAATCACCGCAACCCGCCCGGGGCTGGATACCGTCAAGTGTGTGGATATGCAGACTTTGACCGACAAAATCAAGCAGCTGCCGCCGCAAGCAATCAGCTACATAGCAGGTGCCGTCGAGATGGCAAGCCTGCTGCAAAACAAGGGGGCTTGAAAATGAAGCGTAAAACCGCAATCAAGTTTATGATGAGCGCTTGCTGTAAAAAAATGGATCGGAACACGGTCACGCTGCTTTTTGACAAAGGCCGAAAAGTTTTTCCTAATTATAGCAACGACCAGATTTTGTGCACATTGCTACGCACATACGCAATGTGGGCGGGGCTGGATGGCCAGCCCGAGCAACAAGTCCGTGCTGCCTTTAAAAATTTTGAGTTCTTTTTGCGCCAAGGAAAACGAGGGAGGGATATAAATGGACAACACCGCATTACAACCTGTCCTTGACGCCCTGATGGAAGAACTGGCCGCCCGGGTGGCGGGCAAGATCGCCCCGCAGCGCAAAGAGCTGTACACCGTGCAGGATCTGTGCGAGCGGTACGGCGTCAGCGACGACACAATAACCCGCTGGATGCGGGCCGGGGAGTTTGGCGAGACCGTCAACCCGACGCCGCGCATCCATCTGGCCACGCTGGCGGGCATCACGGAGTTTGACGCCCGGCACACCGGCCCGGCCTACGCGGGCCAGCCCGCCGCCCCAACACGCCGCCGTATCAGCCGGGCCGACCCCGGCAGAATTTAAGTGTGTCCAACATGGACACGGGAGGGAGGGGAGCAGATGACGCCCGATGATATTGCCTGGGTGCAGGGGCGGCTGCGCGACTGTAAGTATCTGGTCGCCACGCTGCACAAATGCGCCCAGTGCCTGAACGTGGACGACGGCGAGCTGCTGATCGCGCTGGGGTACGAGAACGAGGCCGCGCTGAGACAAGCCTATCCGGACAAGCTGCGCGGGCGCGGCGGCGAGCACCCCAAGCCGTCCCACTACCAACCGCCCGATGCCGAGACGATGCACGAGGCCGTGCTGCTGTTTTACGGCGGCACCGACATGGATATTGTCAAGCAGCTGATGGGCTATGCCGGAAGGATAACCAACGCGGCGATCACGCAGCGCACCAACCACTGGAGGAAAAAGCACCCCACCGTGGCGCGCCGACTGCCGCACAGCCGGGCGACCCCGGCGCAAATACGAAAAAAGGGAGAAATCAAGATGAACATTGACAAGAAAGGGCTGCCCGCGTACTGCTACGCGATAGCGCCCAAGACCGGACTGCCGGTACGGATTTTCCGGGGCGAGCACGCCATGTTCGGCGTGCGGCCTGACATGATGGTGAGCAAGGCCAACGCGCAGATCAGCGTGGACGCCCGACAGGCGGCGGCCATGGTGGGGGGCGTGCTCTACGGTTGGGACGGTCCGCACGCCGACCCCGCCCAGTATGATGACGATGGGGTCTACATCGGCCCACAGTGAGGAGGAATTTATGGAAAACGAAATCAAAACCAACGAGAGGCAGCAGGCCCAGGCACTCGGGCTGCTGAACGCCAAGGATGTGGTCGTCAGCGTCGTGAAGGTGACGGCGGATGGTGTGAGCATCAAGCTCTGGCCCGATGCCGACGCGGTGCGCGGCGTGCTGGGCAAGGCTGCCAAGCTGGCGCAGGTTCCCGGCGGGTACAGCCTGCGGCGCTATGTGTGCGGGCGGGCGCTGTACTGCGCCGTGCAGCTGGGCGACGCCACCCGGGACGCCCCCTGCCCGGCGGGCTACCATGTGCACAGTGACGCCAACCTCAACGAGGCCGACGGCAGCCTGATCGCGGCGGCGGCGGAGTGGGGCATCGGCAAGGGCGTGTTTGACCTGCCGCCCCTGCGCATCTCGGCGGGCAAAGTGCATATTGTGCCAAAGGCCAAGGACGGCACCAACGTCATCGAGCGGTACATCCTGGACGATGTGCTGACGCTGGACGACATCACCTACAACGATGACGAGAGCGTCGCCGCCCTGCGCGTGCGCAAGCGGGATGGGGGTATCATTGCATGGCAAGCAAACTGATTGCCCACCTGGCCGCGTGGTACATCCCGACCGGGCGCACCGATCTGGACGGCATGGAGGGCCTGACCGTGGACTACGGCTACCTGCTGGAGGCGCGGCGGATGCACACCGAGCTGGAAGCCCGCGCCCGCGGCCAGCCCCTGATGGTAGAAATCGAGATCAAGCCGGTGCGGGACAAGCGGACGCTGGACCAGAACAGACTGATGTGGGCCTTGCTGAACAAGCTGGCCCAGACATTGAGCGGCGGCACCCCGGGCGGGGTGACTGCCGAACAGTGCTATCTGGACCTTTTGGCCGACCACGGTGCCGAGGTGGAGACATGGCGCGTGCCGCTTAAGGCACTGCCCGCGCTGCGCCGCGCCTACCGTGTGGTACAGGTGGTGGAGGTGCTGGACGGCGGCTACTGCATGGCCCGGCTCGGCCTGGGCAGCAGCAGCTTTACCCGGCAGCAGATGCACGACTTCATCGAACGAATCTTTGACCGGCTGGCCGAGGCCGGTGTTGACGATGCCGAAACCACCGAGCAATACCGAGACTGGAGGCGTGCCGATGGCTAAGAGCATTTTGCAAAAGGATAAAGAGTGCTACCTCTGCCGCCGGTTTTACAACCTGCGCACCACGCGCGGACTGGAGGAGCACCACATCCTGTTTGGACGCGGGCGGCGGGAGCTGAGCGAGCGGTACGGCTTAAAGGTCTGGCTGTGCCACAACCATCACAATGAGCCGCCCCTGGGCGTACATTTTGGCCCCGCTGCCCGGCGGGTGTTGGAACAGGCAGCACAATTTGCTTTTGATGAACTCCACGGCCCCGGCAGTTTTGCCGAGGTGTTCGGAGAAGAAATTTAGGAGGATACCAATGCCCCAGATCGTAAACAAAAAGAGCGTGCTGGAGATGGCGATGGGCGCGATTGCCGAGATCACCGACTACGAGGTGGAGCGGGTCGTGGCGAATATCATGGACCCCAACACCGCGGCGACTGCCAAACGCAAAATCGCCATCACGCTGACGTTCGCGCCGGATGACTACCGTCAGCAGATCGGCATGGATGCGCAGGTAAAGACCACCCTCGCGCCGATCCAGCCAGTGCGCACATCCCTGTGCATTACCAAGGCGCGGGACGGCAGCCTGCTGCTGGCCGAAATGACGCCGCAGGTGCCCGGACAGGTGGACATGGACGGAGACGAAGCCCCGATGCCCGCAATGGCCCGCGTAGGCCGTGCCGGGTATTAACACACAGAAAGGACAAGACAATGGAAAACAGCTTTTTGAAAGACGCTATTAACCGCATTGTGGAGCTGGCGACCCCCTTCACCCTGGAAACGCGCAGCGGGCATCAGTTCTGCTCCACCTACCTGCACGAGGTCGTGCCGGAGGTTGAACTCCCGGTGCGGTACTCGGTGGACACGCTGGAGGCGCTGGTCAAGCTGATCCGCACCGAGGGCGTCAACCAGGCACCGCTGCTGTATGTGCGTGTGGACAGCGCCCGGCGGGTCGTAGTGGACAGCACCTACACGGGCCGCGACTACGCGATCTACAGCCGCCTGCCGCTGTATGAGGCCGTGAGCGATGTGCCGAGCATTTCTGTCAACCAATACATGAGCCAGGAACACGCCGTTATCGAACTGCAAAGCCTGTACGCTGTCACCGATGACCGTGACTACCTGCTGGCCCTGCTGAGCCGCATCGACGTGAATCAGGGCGTGTCCAGTGTGGACAACGGGATCAGCCAGGAGGTCAGCGTCCGCACCGGCGCGGTGCTGAAAGAGCAGCAGACGGTGCAGCCCATCGTCCACCTGCAGCCCTACCGCACTTTCCTTGAGGTCGAACAGCCTGCCAGCGATTTCCTGCTGCGCCTTGACAAAGAAGGCCGCCCGGCGCTGTACGAGGCCGACGGCGGGGCGTGGAAGTTGGAGGCCAAGCGCAACATCGCCGCCTATCTGGGCGAGCAGCTGGCCGATCTGGTGGAGTGCGGCAGTGTGGTGGTGATGATCTGATGCTGAATATCTGTGCATTGCAGGGCCGCCTGGCCCGGGACCCGGAGCTGCGGCAGACCAATACGGGCAAGCAGGTGGCGACATTCACCCTGGCCGTTGACCGCGGGCGCAGGGACGCCAACGGCAAGAGCGTGGCGGACTGGATTCCCGTCATTGCATGGGAGCGCGCTGCCGAGTTTGCCTATAAATGGCTCACTAAGGGCCAGATGGTAGCGGTGGATGGACGGCTGCAGAGCCGCACCTACACGGCAAAGGACGGCACCAACCGCACCGTGCTGGAGGTCGTCGCCAACAACATCAACTTCTGCGGCAGCAAAGCGGACAACGCAGGGGCTCTTTCAGCTCCCGCTGAGGGGCCCAGAGTGGGCGCGCCCGCACCGGAGTACAGCCGCGGGCCGGGTGACGACTTCGCCATGATCGAGGATGAGGGCGACCTCCCCTTTTAAACGTTGAAAAATTGAAAAATGACCTTGCAGGGATGCGCCAAAAAGAGCGCGGCGCACCCCTGTGTTAAGGTCAGCCATTTTTAGAAAGGCAGAACCTATGGACAATCCTGGATTTTTCGCCATTCTCCCCGCCTCGGTGCGGTATGATCGGCGGCTGAAGCCCGCCGAAAAGATTTTTTACGCAGAAATCACCTCTCTGGCCGACAAGACGGGCTGCTGCTACGCGAGCAACGCCTACTTCTGCCCGCTGTACGACACAACGGAGCGCACAGTCCAGCGCTGGGTGAAGCACCTGCAGGAGCTGGGCTATGTGGCCGTTAGCTACGCCCGGGACGGCGCAGCTAATCGGCGGTACATTTCCCCGCTGGTCGGCAGCGTGCCGGATGTCTGCGCCGAAAACCACCCCGACAAAAATGTCGGGGAGCGACACCCGATGTCGGCGGGCGACAAAAATGTCGCACCCACCCCGACAAAAATGTCGCCTACCCCCCGACAAAAATGTCACCCAGAACAATACAAGAATAATAATACAAGAGAGAATAATACGCGGGCGGGCGCGCGAGAGAGCGTCCGGGATGTTCTCCGGGAATCATTTCCGTGGAATGAACGGCTGACGGAGGCCCTGCTCGCATTTGAGGAGTCCCGGGCCGCGGGCAAGCATCCGCTGACCGTCAACGCCGCGTCGCTGGCCTGCAACAAGCTCAACCAGCTGGCCGACGAGGCGGGCGTGCGTGACCGCTACGGTTACATGGCCGCAGTGCTCGAGCAGAGCATCCTGCGCGGATGGGAGGGGCTGTTCGCCCTGAAGGACGATTTTGTGGATGCCGTCCCCACCCAGCGCCCCGCCAGCACGGAGGATCTCCCGCGGGAGATCGGGCCGGACACCGACATACTTGATTTTTTGTGAGGCTTCTGAATGGAACGTGCAACTATAAGCCGACAGCAGCAGACGCAGCGGGCGTTCCTGGGCGCGGCGCTCATGGACCCGGCCCGCGCACGGGAGTACATCATCAAGCTGGTGCCCGGGATGTTCGACGAGGGCGTGAGCCGCGTGGTGTTCAGCGCGGTGCAGCAGCTCACCATGGCCGGGGAGCCGGTGGACGTCATCACGGTCATCAACCGGGCATCGGCGGGCCGCCCGGCGGATGAGATCAGGCCCGGCGTTGTGGCAATGGCCGAGACCTGCCCCAGCGTCTCCAACGTCGGCAGCTATGCGGCGCAAATACTGGAGGACTACCGCTACTCGCTTTTGCAGGGCGACCTGATGAAGTGCATGGCCAAGGATGCCATGGACAGCGACGGCGTCTGCCGCCAGCTGCGCCGCACGCTGGCGGTGCAGGATGCCATCCGCAGCACCCAGACAGACAGCACGGCCCGGGACTTTGACGCGGTGCTGGATTCCGCGCTGGCTCGGCTGGATGAGCCGGACGACAGCCTGAAACTGGGCTGGCCGGAGCTGGACCGGTACGGCGTCTTTGGTCGGCAGCGCGTCTGCGTTGTGGCCGGGCGGCCCGGGTGCGGCAAAACGGACTTTTCGCTGAATCTGGCGGCCCGGCTCTCGAAGCGGTACAAGGTCTACTACCTCACGCTGGAAGAAACGGCGGAGGCGCTGATGGACAGGATCCTGTCCAAGGTTGCGCGCATAGACTCCGGCAAGCTCACCAACAAGAGCCTGGCCCCGCGTGAGCGGGAGATCATCAACAATGCCGCCGCCCGGCTGCGCCAGCATCACAACATGATGCTGGACGCCGACAGCAACCTGACGATTGACGGGTTGGAGGCCAAGCTCATGCAGTACAAGCCGGACATCGCCTTTATTGATCACATCGGCCTGTTAAGCCCCACCGACCCGCGCCAGACCGAGTACCAGCGCGTCAGCGAGATTACCCGGCGGCTGAAGGTGGCCGCCATGAAGATGGGCATCGTGGTTGTGGAGCTGTGCCAGATCAACCGCGCCGGTGTGAAGGGCAACGAGGGCCGCTTCTGCAATCTGGAGGACCTGCGCGGCTCCGGCACGATTGAGCAGGACGCCAACAGTGCGATCTTTGTGGAGAACCGGCGCACCGAGGACAGCAAGGAGCTGCGCGGCGAGGACGCCTATCAGGATACCGCCGTTATGTACGCCAAGAACCGCGAGGGGCCGACGGGCGTTGTGTCCATGCGATGGCAGCCCCAATACCATCAATGGCAGCCGACCCCGAAAGAGGAATACGAAGAAATCGACCAGATGAGCTGGCCGCAATAATACCCGCCGCCCCGGCGGGACAGGAGGATTACTATGATAAGCATTGCAATTATCAACTTGAAGGGCGGCGTCGGGAAATCCGTCACCGCCTGCAACCTGGCCGCCGAGCTGGCCGCCAAGAGCAAGAGCGTTCTGGTGGTTGATCTGGACAAACAGGGCAACACGAGCAAGTTCTTCGGCGTCCTGGACTACGACAGCCCCAGCGTGGCCGAGGTTATGCTGGGCGAGGACGACATCCTGGCGGCCATTGTGAAGGGCGTCGATGTTTGGGGCGTACATCTGCTGCCCTGCGACATGAGAATGCTAAAGGCCAACCGCACGATACTGATGGACAACGGCCCGCGGCAGTTCCATCTGCGGGACGCGCTGAAATGTGTGGCCGGGAACTACGACTACTGCATCATGGACTGCCCGCCGGACTTGGACATGGGCAGTATTAACGCCCTGTGCGCGGCTGACTGGGTCATCATCCCGGTGGATTGTGACAGGTGGGCCTGCGACGGGATGCAGGAGATAGTAGAGCAGATCGAGCAGGTGCAGGCCTACTACAACCCGCGCTTGAAGATCATGGGTGCGCTGATGACGAAGTACCGCCGCACCCGGTACGCGGAGGACATCATCGTTCAACTGTGCGCGTCGGGAATCAGCGTGCTGGAGACCGTCATACGCTACACCGTCAAGGTCAGCGAGGCGGCGCACGCGGGCATGCCGCTGTTGGAATACTGCCCGGACTGCACGGCGGCGGTGGATTACAGGGAGCTGACGGAAGAAGTCGAGCGGATCGTGTCCAATATGGACACAAAGGAGGGCTAAGCGATGAGTAAGGGATTTTCTATCAACGACATTCTCGGCGACACAAAAGCCAACGCCCCGGCGGGTCAGAAAATGCAGGTCGTCATGCTGCCGGCGACAGACATCGAGCCGAACCCGGAGAACAGCATCTACGAGATCGGGGATGTGTCGATGCTCAAGGCGGACATTGCCGAGCGGGGCCTTCGCAGCCCGCTGGAGGTGCTGCCTGCCAAGGGCGGCAGGTACATGTTGATCGCAGGGCACCGCCGCTGGACGGCCTGCCGGGCACTGACTGCCGAGGGCGTGGCCGGGTTTGAGGTCCTGCCCTGTGTTATCCGCCAGAGCCAGGGCGAGGATGACGACCTCATCGCGCTGATCACCTCCAACGCCACGGCGCGCGAGTTGACAGACGGTGAGCGGCTCCGCCAGTACCGGGCACTCAAGCAGGCACTCGAACGCAAAAAGGCGGCGGGCGCGCTCGATGGCCGCATCCGCGATGAGATGAGCCGCATCACCGGCGATGGCACCGGCACGCTGGGAAGATTCAACGCGATTCTCAACAATTGCACAGCCGAGGTTGTGGAAATGTTGGAAAAGGGCGAGATCACGATGACCAGAGCCTACGAGTGCAGCAAGCTGTACAAGGTGCAGCAGGTGGAGTACGCCAAAAACAAGTACGCCAGTATGCCGCCCATCACCGATATGGCCCGGCGGGCGGCCATCAAGTATCTGGTCGAGTGCGGACTGGCCGACCAGTTTAAGAAGCTCGACTACGTTCGCAAGAGCGAATGGAACTACGCTGACCATGGGCTGGATGCCCGAAAGCTGGAGCCGGTGACGCTGGATCTGACGGAGGGCGAGACGGATGCGCTGCTGCGCATTGAGCCTGCTGGTTATTACAGCTTTCGCATGAGGATGCTGGACCCGGCGGATACAAACGAGGTTGTTGCCGAAAGCTCACTCTCTGCACGAGATTTGTTCGATGCCGCCAAGCGCCTGTACATCAACAAGGACGATCTGGCGGCGTACAAGGCCGAGGTGAAGGGTAAGCGTGATCAGGAGCGTGCCCGGCAGGAGGAGACCGAAAAGTGGCAGGAGCTGGCCCGGCAGGAGCTGGAGGCGTTTGACAGCTGGCCGCTTGTGACAAGGCTGAAGGACCTGGGCCTTACGATCCGTGAGCGGAAGATGGCAGACGGCGGGCGGCTTATCATTGCCGTGGACGATCTGGTGCGCTGGCCCGGCCATGTGGATGGCTTCCCATACCGCGAGTGCTTCGCGGTGCGCCTCGGGCCGAACGGCGAGCGCGCAGGCCGGGACGGAGACATCAATGCGCTGGAATTGTACAAGCGCTGGTACAGCACCGGCGCGGGTATTGAGGGCTACATTGCCGAGGACATCAAGCGGGCTGTTATGAAGCAGGAGGGCTAGAATGACAGACCAAGACAAGAAGCGGTGGCTGTGGCGATACCAGGAGGCCGTGCGGATGGAGCGGGAGCTGATGCAGGAATTGGAGACGCTGAACGCCCGGGCCACCGGGATGACCAACGCCTTGACCGGGATGCCCGGCGGGGGCAGTGACGGCCAAAAGCTGCCGCGGGCTGTTGAGAGGATTGTGTCCGCCCGAAAAGAGCTGCAGGCGCAAATCGAAACCTGCAACGAAGCCCGGCAGGAGATCAAAACGGCCATTGAGCAGGTGCCCGATACCCGAGAACGGGAAGTGCTGCGCAGGCGGTATCTGCTGGGCCAGCGGTGGGAGAACATCGCGGTCGAGACCCACACGGCGCTGCGCCATGTATACCGGCTCCACCGGGCAGCGTTAAAAGATGTCATTGTATGTCACTAAAATTCATGCTAAAATGGTAGCATCAAGAGCCGTAGGGATGGAGACATCCCCGCGGCTTTTGTGCGTCCATCGAGACCTCCTATTGCTAGTGGCATGGGTGCTGCGCTTATGGCGCGGGCCACGAGAAGCACCCGCCGCCCGGTGAGAACCCGGGCATTTTATAAGCAGAACAAACCCGCGCGGAGCGGGAACGGTTTGCTAAACCGATTGGCCGCCGATGGCGGTTGGGGTTCGCGTCCTCTGTTCTGCGCCATGGTCCTGCAATGGGCCTGTTCGTATTTTCCCCCGCGTCCGCTGGCGGGTAAGTTCAGCGGAACCGCCGCGGGTCAAGCGGATTGCGCCAGGTTCAGCGATGTGGCGCGTTTCCCGGCTGTCAGACTGCTCTGGAGCCGGGATTATATAAACTGCATAGCCGGTTGAGAGCTCGGCCTGACCCAGCGCTCAACAGGGGCGCTATGCTCCGCAAGCAAGGCGTGGCGCAGGTGCAAAGCCTGCATGCAGTACGCAGTGCCGTTGATGTGGTTAAACTCAGCGGATGACGGGCGGAAATATAGACCGCCATGCCCGGCGGGCGGGAGAGACTCAACTTAGCTGTGTGACGATTGCTCCGTCCTGACTGCGCCGGGCATTTAATTTAATTTTTTGTGAGGTGAGCGTAGTGGCAAAACAGATATCTTTTGAGGATTTCTGCGAAAAATTCAAGCCGAAAAAGACAACGGACGACTGCTACACGCCGCCCACGATTTACGAGGTTATAAAAAATTGGGCCTGCAAGGAATACGGCATCGACCCGGACAAAATCGTGCGGCCGTTCTACCCTGGCGGAGACTACGAAAACTTTGACTACGCGCCGGACGCAGTAGTGCTGGACAACCCACCGTTTTCGATATTGGCGCAGATTTGTGAGTTTTATCTGGAGCGCGGGATACCGTTTTTTCTGTTTGCGCCAAGCCTTACATGCCTAAGCCAAAGGCGGGTGGCCATGCGAATGAATCATATTATCTGCGATTGTAAAATTGTGTATGAGAACGGCGCGGTTGTGCCGACGTCGTTTGTAACGAGCTACGGCGGCGATGTTGTGGCGCAGTCGCAGCCGGAACTGACGCAGCTGGTCAATGTGGAATCCGCGCGGCTGCGCCATGAAAAGGTGCGTGAACTGCCGAAATATGAGTACCCCTGGAATGTGCTGACGGCGGCTATGTTGCAAAAATACAGTAAGTACGGCATAGATTATAAAGTGCACCGTGGTGAATGTGAGCGAATCAGCGTACTGGATGCGCAGCGCAACGCTGGGAAAGCTGTGTTTGGCGGCGGGCTGCTGTTGTGCAGCAGGGCCGCAGCCGAAAGGGCCGCAGCCCATGTGTGGAAGTTGTCGCCGCGGGAACTGGCTGTTATTGAGTACATAGATAAGCGGTGCGGGGACGTGTCCAGACTGGACACATGAGCGAGCCTAGCAATATTTGAGCATTGGGAGGATTTGAAGATGGCATTTGGTGAGTTTACGATTACGTATGAGCGCCGGGAGTGCGTTGTCAACGGGAAGGTTGGCTATTTCTGTTGCTGGGAACAATATGCCAATGTGGTTGAGCCGTCTCCAATGACGGGCGGACATCCTGGCGGGCAGCTTGCTGCTGTCTATGCGATTGTGGAGTTTGGCGATGGCGTCCGCAGGGTGAGCATCGCGGATATTCAGTTTACGGATGAAATACACAAGAGTTTGGAGCGGATGCAGCTGGGCTATGATGCGACGATGAAGACATGGGAAGATGCTTTCGTTGTGGGTGGACACATGAGCAATGGCAATAAATCCGTATGATCTGGCGCGGCTGAAGAAGATGATTGCCGCGGGCACGGAGCATGATTTCTATTACTGGCCGCAATGGCGGGCGGTTCGCGCTGAAGTGCTGGCGCTGGATAGGAGCGAGTGTCAGCGCTGCCGTGAACTGAAACACAGATACAAGCGCGCAGTGTTGGTGCATCATGTAAAGCATTTGCGGGATAGGCCGGACTTGGCGCTTAGTATCTGGGATGGCGATGAGCGGCAGCTTGTTAGCGTGTGCAAACAGTGCCATGAAGAACTTCACCCGGAAAGTTTTACGCAATTTTTGCCGAAAAAGCCGCCGATCACGGCGGAAAGATGGGATTAATTGCGCGATACCCCCCCCCCACGAAAAAACCAACAATTTCCAGCGGCTTCCAAC
>OOIF01000667.1_pt1 | contig 36703 bp, 35 predicted proteins | sample 1691961 | NCBI WGS metagenome assembly OOIF01 (sample SAMN06348146, study PRJEB24527) | human gut metagenome | biome: human gut; feature: ankylosing spondylitis patient; material: feces | host: Homo sapiens | place: China | collected 2015-10 | reverse complement strand
AATTAATTATTTATAAGAATATATTGACTTTAAGCAGTATATAATGTTATATATTATATGGTCATTAAAGACTACAATTTAATATATGGGCTTGTAAAGGTTTCGACAGGGGTTTTGAAACTGGTGAAGCTATCCGTATGCAATGCGTTAAATGGCAAACTTAAATATAAACGCTGAAGATAATTTAGCATACGCTGCCTAAGTTGCAGCAGTCTGACCTAGAGCACTCACACTTTATGACCCAGGCTTCGAACATGTGAGAAACGACATAGCTTAAGCTTTGCGGTTATGGACGTATTATGAAGCTACTAAGTGCATAAGGGTGTTAGTTCCCGTATGCATAAGGGAATGTCAAATAACTGACTATGATAGTAGAAGAACAGCGGATGGGCTTTTGGACAGGGGTTCGACTCCCCTCAGGTCCACTTGAGTTCATTAAGGCAAACCCAGTATATGATATTATCGTTATCGTATACTAGAATATGTTTTGTTTGGTGTATCGTAGAAAATAAAAGTAACGGCATTGTACGATTGCGAGAGTGATATACGATGCCGTTATTTTTATGGTATAATACGGATATGAATTTAATAAATCGAAATATTTATTTGACTTTTTCAAAAAAGAAAAATATAATAATTCTTGAACGAGTAGCAGACTAGCGTAAATCCAGTTTTGCTGCTCGTTTTTTATGTACCTGCTGTCGTACATTATGAAAATATATAATGCATTTAGAAGTGTGTAGCTTATCAGCGTAAGTCCAGCTTACAAGATAAGTTCACACTTTTTTTATGCAGAAAATGGACTTCCAGCGATTATAGCGCAGGCGCTTATGTCTATCATGGTTTATGTTATGAATTTGATTTTGAAGTTTAGTCCTTCGGCACAGACAGCATACGGATTATTTTATAAAGTGCAGCAATTCGTATTGTTCCTCGCATTTGGTTTAAGAGATGCGATTACACCAATAATAGCATTTGCATACGGAATGGAAAGCAGAAAGAGAATAAATGTGGCATATCAGGGAATTTATCAGGCATTGGATGGTGGTATTGAATCGCTTGCGATTTCATTACTTAGACAGCTTGTGATTATATTGCCACTGGCAGGAATTTTTTCTGTTTTTGTAAAAAACGGACATGCGGGTGTTTCATTAATATGGTGGGCATTTCCTATAACGGAGATTATTGCATGTATAGTTGGATATGTATTTTTAAAGAAAATCAGAAAAAATAAAGTTGAAAAACTTTGCAGGGATACATGTGCATTTGGTGTAAATGATGAAGACCAGCTTGCATTAAAAGAACCGATTAGTAAAGAAGATTTAGACAAAAGAGAGGTTTTGTGCGGCACATATTATTATATGAAAAAGCCGTTTGAAACGCTTCTTTGGGGAACTGCCGCCAGACTTCAGACATTAAATGCAGAGTATAATCTTGGGTCTGTTGCACAGGCAAAGTTTGGTAATTATATGCTTGTATATCACAGTCATTGGAAGAATTGCTATTTGCATATGTGCCGTATTATTTCCTCGGATATAGATGCTGGGAGTATTGGTGTGGTTATACGTAAGGGTGAGAGGAAAGGGTTGGAGAACTTGTATAGGTGTTGTGTTGAGGTGGTAATTACTTAAAATTATGGTTATATTTCTTCCTGTTAGAAGTGGAAAATTATTGTTTATCAAAATGTTAATAAGTGTAGTATAAGAGTCAGGAAAGGATATGTATGTCAAGAATAGAAGCAGGCGAATGTGAACATATGGATATGGAGTGGTATGGCATTGACAGGCAAGGCAATATTGCTGTATTTTGCAGTGGAGGAGAAGGCAATTTGCCGGAGTTCGTATGTGAAAATGTTGAAAGAGCAGATGAATTAATGGAATACTTTGATAAGTTTGAAAGAATCACGTACAGTGTTGTTGTTTTTATGATACAATGATTGTATCTTCAGAGTATAAAGAAAGGCTATAAAAGTAAAATTTGAAAGCAGTATTTATAGAAAATAATACAGATATGGAGGTTTTAATAATGTTTAACTTTGAATATTACACACCTACAAAGGTGATTTTTGGCAGGAATTCAGAAAATAAACTTGTGGAACTTTTACAGGAGTATGGTGCACATAAAGTATTAATCCACTACGGAGGAAAAAATGCTTTAAAATCGGGACTGATTAATAAGATAAAGACAGCGCTGGATAATAGTGAAATACCATATGTGGAATTAGGAGGTGTAGTACCCAATCCACATTTATCAAAAGTAAGAGAAGGTATTGAACTTGGAAAAAGAGAAAAGATTGACTTTATTCTTGCAGTTGGCGGTGGTTCTGTAATTGATTCTGCAAAGGCAATCTCATATGGACTTGCTGAGCCGGAATATGATGTCTGGGAATTGTTCAGGCATGAACGTAAGGCTGAGAAGTTTCTTCCTGTTGCATCAGTTTTAACTATCGCAGCATCCGGTAGTGAAACAAGTAACAGTTGTGTTATAACAAATGAGGATACAGGCGAAAAACGTTCATATAATGATAATATATCACGTCCGAAATTTACAATTATGAATCCTGAACTGACAATGAGCCTGCCTGATTACCAGACTGAATCGGGTTGTGCGGATATTATGATGCATACTATGGAACGTTATTTTACTAATGGCGGCAATATGGAACTGACAGATGAGATAGCTGAAGGCCTTTTGCGTACAGTAATGAAGTATGCAGAAATATTGCATAATAATCCTATGAACTATGAAGCACGTGCAGAGATTATGTGGGCAGGAAGTCTTTCTCATAATGGTCTTACAGGTTGTGGAAATGACGGCGGTGATTTTGTATGTCATGCGCTGGAGCATGAAATGGGAGGAATGTTTGATGTAACACATGGTGCAGGTCTTGCAGCAATCTGGTCGAGCTGGGCGAGATATGTTTATAAAGATTGTCTTCCTAGATTTGTAAGGTATGCTGTAAATGTGATGGGAGTAACTCATTCTGGAAGTGATGAGGAAATTGCACTGAAAGGTATAGAGACTATGGAGAAATTTTATCATCGTATTGGTATGCCGGTTAATATGAGAGAACTTGGTATTGCCCCTACAGATGAGCAGATTACTGCAATGGCAGAATCGTGTTCTCGTGCGGCTGGCGGCAAAAAGGGTTCTGCAAAGGTTTTATATCAGAAAGATTTTGAAGAAATTTACCGCATGGCAAGGTAAGTAGATGATAAAAGTAATCAGACAGATAGTATATAAAGAGAAAAAATTAAGTGCCGTAATAAATACAGCACTTAATTTTTTAGTCGTACTGTAATCTCAGTTATGTAAGAATCTGGATTATCAACAGCAAGAATATCTATCAGATAACGTTCCATATAGTCATTTTCAACCAGCAGATTATGCTCTTTGATGTATGCAATCATCCGCTGGTAAGCCGTTCCAATATTTTTCCAGTTTCCTGCGTGATATGCAGTAAGATATTCACCTTCTGGAAATATGTGATAGGAGAGTTTCTGTGGACGTTTATCCAATAAGACAACTGCATTGTCATATCGGTTATAAATACCATATTCCACATCTTTACCATGCTGAATATATGCAACTTCATAATCACTTTTAAATACTGGATTATTTTCCATAAATCTGGTAATTAGTTCATTTGTTTTTCTGTAATTATCTTCTTCATTTTCACTTTCTACACTGCTGTAAAGATAATAACGTACTGGAAATTTTTGAATATAAATTTCATTGGTGTTTACTTGAAGTCCTGTTTGAATTCTGTTTTTTCGATGAACAATCCATAGTTTCATATTTTTTAATTTTGTCATTTCATCCTGAATTTTACGTTCTCTTTCAGAAAAAACCTCCAACATTTTTTCAGGATTACGGTTTCCAAGAAGTTTCTGAATTTCTTTTAAAGGCATTCCAAGTTCTTTTAAAAGAAGAATTGTATCTAACAGTTCCATTTGTCTGACTTCATAATAACGGTATCCGTTTGTCTTAACGACAGCAGGTCTGAACAATCCGATTTCGTCATAATGAAATAATGTTTCTTTTGTAATTCCCATAATTCTGGCAAGTTCTCCTGTTGTCATATACATTCTTTTTTTATTCATATTTTCCTCATTTCTTCTTGACTATAGGGTAACACTATACTATATACTGACTTTTGTCAATCCTATAATATTCAAATAAAAGAGGAGTTTTAGCATATGAGTTATTCGATTAATAAGAATATTACCCCTGTTGGGCTTTTAAAGTTTGCAGCACCATCAATTATTATGATGATATTTATGTCGTTGTATACTATTGTAGATGGAATATTTATTTCGCGTTTTATTGGAAGTAATGCATTGTCATCAACTAATATTATATATCCGGTAGTTAATGTAGCTATTGCTGTTTCTACAATGATTGGTACGGGCGGAAGTGCAATTATCAGTAGATATCTTGGTGAAGGAAAAAAAGAGCGTGCCCGTGAAGCGTTGACACAGTTTGTAGTATTAGTATTATTATTGAGTTTCATTCTGCTTATTTTTTCAGAAACATTTCTTACTTCAATATCCCGTTTTCTTGGTGCCAGTGATGTATTGCTTTCAGACTGCCGTATGTAGCTTGGTACAGCTATGCTGTTTGTACCTGCTTGTATGCTGCAGGCAGTTTTCCAGTCATTTCTGGTAACAGCAGGACGCCCGGGACTTGGACTTGCACTTATGATTGGAGCAGGTATTTCAAATATGTTTCTTGATTATATGTTTATTGTTCCATGTCAGATGGGGATTGCAGGTGCAGCACTTGCCACAGGAATGGGGCAGTGTATTCCGGCAATATGTGGATTATGTTTTTTTATATTTACAAGAAATGAGCTTCATTTCTGCCGTTTCAGACTATCTTTGAAAGAGATTCTTGAGGCCTGTTATAATGGTTCTTCTGAGATGGTATCGCAGTTGTCAAATGCAGTTATTACATTTTTATTTAATATAGTTATGATGTCTTTGGCAGGGGAACATGGAGTTACAGCTATAACAATTCTGCTGTATGGACAGTTTTTATTTAATGCAGTTTATATGGGATTTTCTATTGGAATAAGTCCAATTATTGGTTTTCAGTATGGTGCGGGCAACAGGCAGAAGTTAAGAAAGATTTACAGGATTGCTTTCTTATTTGTTATAATTTCTTCTGTATTGGTTGTTACAGTAGCTGTAATATTTTCACCAGTGATTGTTACGGTCTTTACAAAGGAGCAACATACATGGGAACTGGCTTCTGCCGGTTTCAGGATATTTGCCATTAATTTCTTGTTCAGTGGTATTAACATTACATCTTCAGGATTTTTTACAGCATTGTCAAATGGAAAAGTATCTGCACTGATCTCTTTTAGCCGTACACTTGTTTTTATTGTTATATCGCTGTTAGTTCTTCCAAAGATGTTTGGCATTATAGGAGCATGGCTTGCTATTCCTGTAGCTGAATTTCTGACAATGATTATTTCGGGATTAATGCATCGCAAGTATTTCTGGCTGGCAGGGGAGCAGAATTTGGAACAGGCATAGCAGGCGACAATTACAAGACTAAAAAAGTACTTACTAAAGTAATTATTTTTTAGAAGTGATTAGGCATTTATTCCTGCATATATAGAATAAATGCCTTTTATCCTTTTTATAGTCACACATGATATTTTAAAGCAATATTTAAAAAGTCTGTAACCTGCGCCGCAGTTTTTCTTTCATTAAAGCAGCTATGACCGGTATCAAGGGTTGCTATAGGCGACCATGCCTGCATCTGGATGTTTTCTTTGTTCATATATTCTGCCTCATCCTGTCTTTGGAAAAATGTATTACATTCAATCATATTTACGGCAGGTTTCACCTTATTAAAAAACAGAAAATCAGCAAGCTTATTCTGTGTAAAGTTATCTACTCCGATGGCTTTTACTTTGCTTTCTTCATATAATTCTTCCATAGCCCTCCACGCACCATAATAATCATTATATGGCTGGTGGATAAGATACAGGTCAACGTAATCAAGACCAAGGCGGTTAAGTGAGCGCGAAAAAGCCTCTTTTGTCTTTTTGTAGCAGGTATCTGTAATCCAGAGCTTGGTTGTTATGAAAAGTTCATTACGTGGAATTCCACTTTTCTTTATGGCACGTCCTACAGCCTGTTCATTTTCATAGGCAGCAGCAGTGTCGATTAGGCGGTATCCGGCATTTAGTGCCTGCAACACTGCATCTTCGCATTGTTTTTCATCAGTCATACGGAAAACGCCGTAACCGATAGGTGGCATATATGTACCATTATTCATGGAAATACTGTTATCAGTCTTCTCCATTGAAAAGTCCTCCTGTTTTATAATTATATTTTATTGTAAATGTATTATAGACTGACAAAAAATAATATCCAATATCTATTATCTATGATAAAATATAGTTAAAAAGAATGATGATAGTGAGGAGTATTATGGAGATACGGGAGTTAAGATATTTTCTTGCTGTTGCAAGAGAAGAGAATATTACGCGTGCAGCTCAAAGCCTGCATATTGCCCAGCCATCACTGTCAAAGCAGCTTATGGAGCTTGAGAAAAAGCTGGGTAAACAGTTGTTAATTCGTGGAAAGAAGAAAATTACTCTTACAGAGGAGGGCGCAATACTCCGAAAACGTGCGGAGGAAATTGTTGAGCTGGTGGAAAAGACAGAGCATGAGATTAGCTATGATTTTGAGGAGTTGTCGGGTGATATTTATATAGGTGGAAGTACATCTGAAACTATATTGTCAGTGGCAGCAGACTTAAGGAGGGAATATCCTGACGTGAGATTTCATTTTTACAGTGGGGATGCGCAGGATGTGTCGGAAAGGTTAAATCACGGAAGCCTTGACTTTGCAGTTATGTTAGAACCTGTTGATAATATTAAGTATGAATTTGTTTCGCTGCCGGATTGCTCACAGTGGGGAGTTCTTATGAATAAGAGTGATGCGTTAGCTGCTAAAAAGGCACTGACAAATGAAGATATTAAAAGTATTCCGTTGATTATGCATCAGAGGATTGGTCTTCAAAATGAGATTGCGCACTGGGCGGGAACAAGTACCGAAAGTCTTAATATTGCTGCAACTTATAATGTAGTACACGGAAGTCCCATTCCTTTTGTAAAACACGGGTTGGGATATTTTCTGACGGCCAGATATTTGCTTGCACCAGAGCTTGACACGGATGTGTGTTTTCTTCCGCTAGAGCCGGAACTTCCAACAAGACTGGCACTTGTGTGGAAGAAACATGCGGTATTCAGTAAGGTGGCAGAGGCATTTTATGGCAGGATATGTAACAGGTAGAATGACTTAATTTATTTTAAGAGGTTGGATTATTATGATAAAAATATATACAGACATAAATCAGGTAAAAAAATCGGGAAAAGAGTTAATAGAGAGTCCATATGATAAATGCAGTCTTATAGAGGCAGAGTATATAAAGGAGTTTGGAATTAATAGTTTATATAAAATACAGGAAGATATAGCAATTAAAATAGATAAATGCACAGTAGACAGTCGTAACAACATTATATCTCCATTTACAAATGCTCCAATTAGAGTAGACCAGTTATCGGATGGAAGCAGAACAGCAGAGTTTATTTATGTATATACACAATTAGGTAATACTGATGAAATTATTGATATAACATCCTGTGGACCTAATGCCTTAAAATATATATTTGAAAAATATAAAGAGTGCAGTCTGAATGTGTTGCTTACACATTTAGAAATACCTAAAGATATTATATTTGATTTTGAGTATAATGGATATCTTCTTCATAATACATCTGAAATATTTGAATAATGAAAGGCATAGGCAATGAAAACAATAGAGTTTAAAGATAAGTTATCTCAGATAGAAATAATTATTAATCTTTATGGTAAGTTTAACATCATAGATAGTGATAGTGGAACAGGGAAAACATTTTTATATGAATTGATAAATAATAATAAAGTTAAAAATACAATCTGCATAAATACAGATACATTAAAAGCATGGGAATTAGCAGGTAATGTGGAAGATAGTTTTAAAAATATATTGAAGAATAGTGCAGATACGTTAATTATAATAGACAGGGCAGATGAGATTTTTAGAACGAATGAAAATATTTTAAATATAATATGCTTAGATGATAGTAGTAATATTTTTTTAATGTTTACCAGAACTTCCATATTTGTACAGGATATAACAACCTGGCACAATGTGGAATATGATAAGGAAAATAGTAAATTAACAGTAGAGCCAGTATTTGATTAGTATGCGGGAGAAAAATATGATTTATATATTTACAGAGGACTCCAGAGATGGAAAAGAATTAATTGAGAGTGTGGTGAAAATATTATATCCAGACTACGACATAAAGGTAGATACACTTCAGGGAATATATAATGCTGTAAATAAATTAAAAGATAAAATAGAACAGAATAATATAGATTTTAATAATGATTATATAATTGTTGTTATAGATAATATACTTGAAAATATAGATATAAGGCAGGATATAAAGGACTTAAATATTTTTTGCAGGAAATATAGTAATATTAAATTGATTAATACACAGTCATTTGAAGTTGAAATACTTAGAGTGGACGATATAGAATATTTAGGCGATGTATCAGAATATAATAAGTACTTTAGAAAATTAAAGAATATAACAAATACAACTGCAATGACGATGAAGGTCAAGAATGATGAAGTATATGAACCGCTTATAAACAAAGCAGTGGAATTGAAAAGAAAGAAACGTAGCAGATATTCAGATGCACAAATACTAGCCTCAATATCAAAGCTTATTCTTAATAAGGTATTTGCGGGTAATGCAAATTTAAAACCAATATCAGGCAACTGTTGGAAAAATAATTGCTGTATCAGAAAATCAAACGAGTGTATATTGTCAATAATTGATGTCGAAAAAATACAGAAAGAGGAAAAAATTAAAAGCAGTAATAGTTTATATAAGTTACAGGTATTAATGGCGAATACAATATATTTAAGCGTGCTTAAGGAAATAGACAGAATTATTGGAGAAAATATATCAGATAGCTTAGCGGGAAAACTTTCAGACTTATATAAAACAAATGTATATAATGCTGAAAAAAATAAGCTATCATAAAAGCGTTATATCCTAGACCAATCACCAATAGTAGATTATAATATAACTAAACAATCAGATGACAGAATGGAGGAGTGTGTAGTATGTCAGCAGATAAGACCAATGTAATGAGAATTCTTGACCAGAAGAAGATTAAATATAAAGTACACGAATATAAGGAGTCAGGTGCTGTAAGCGGAGTTGAGGTGGCAGCAGCGCTTGGTCAGAACCCTAAGAGAGCATTTAAGACACTTGTTACTGTAGGAAAAAGTGGTAATCATTATGTATTTATGGTTCCTGTGGCAGAGGAGCTTGACCTTAAGAAAGCGGCTAAGTGTGTGGGTGAAAAGAATATTGAAATGATAAAGTCAAAGGAGCTGCTTCCGCTTACCGGATATATTCATGGAGGCTGTTCACCGGTTGGCATGAAGAAGTTTTTTAAGACAGTGATAAACAATAGTGTTTTAGATATTGATGACACAATATTTTTCAGTGCAGGAAAGATAGGCTTCCAGATAGAAACTATGTATGATGAACTTAAGAAAGTCATAAGAGTTGATGAAGCAGATATTGTAGTAGAATAGCAGGGGAAATGTATTAAATATGTATTTGAATATTAAAATGTTATTGAAACTTTAAAATAAAATGCAATAAAGACAAAACACGTAAGGAAGGAGTCTGTATGGCAGAAGAAAAGGAAAACGGAAAGTTTATGGTGGGTGGCTATGAGTTTGCCACAAAAGAGGAGGCGCAGCTTGCAAAGGATGAGCTGAATGCTATCAAGTATCTTTCGCAGAAGACTAACAGCAAAGACCCTAAGCAGGTATATAGTCTGTATAACAAGATAATAGAAAGAAAGCTTTTTTCGACACATGTCGGTATGAATTATCTAAAGAATTTGCAGACTTTTCTGTATAAGAGTGATGAGATACCAAACGATAAAATCCAGCCTATTCCTATCAATGCTGAGACTCAGGGAGAGATTAACATAAGAAGGGAAAGAAGTGAGTTTAAGAGTGAACTCAGGGATATGTCGGTAAAGGTGGCTAAGTATAAGAATAATTTTACAAGAGTTATGATAATAAATGTGGTGCTTATTATTATCATAATTGCTATGTTTGTGATACTTAATACAAGCTCTAATCCCAATATTATTAACTATGAGGTAAATATACAGAATAAATATTCACAGTGGCAGGAGCAGTTACAGTCACAGGAAGAATCACTTAATGCAAGGGAAAATGCTCTTAACAACAGAAAATAAACACATTTTATTAACTGGAAGAACACATTTTAAACATATTTATTATCTATAGTGATAAGAAATGAGAATTATGTTATCAGACACAAGAAGAATGGAGATTGAAGGATATGGATAGTTTAAAGGTTTTAATGGTTGATGATGAAAGCAGAATGAGAAAGCTGGTAAGTGACTTTCTTACACGAAAAGGATATGAGGTAATAGAGGCTGGTGATGGCGAGGAGGCTATTGATAAGTTCTATGAGGATAAGGATATAGCACTTGTCATACTTGATGTTATGATGCCTAAGATGAATGGCTGGGATGTCTGTAAGGAAATCCGCAAGAATTCCAATGTTCCTATTATTATGCTTACTGCAAAGAGCGATGAGGCAAGTGAGCTTAATGGCTTTGACTGTGGAGCAGATGAGTATATTTCAAAGCCTTTCAGCCCTAAAATTCTTACAGCAAGAGTTGATGCGCTTATCAGAAGGTCTTATAGTATAGACAGCAGTGAAATAATAGATGTCGGCGGCATTATTATTAATAAGGCGGCTCATATAGTAAAGATTAATGACGAGGAGATTGAGCTTAGTTTCAAGGAATTTGAACTGCTTACATATTTTGTTGATAATAAGGGAATTGCCTTATCAAGAGAAAAGATACTCAATAATGTATGGAATTATGACTATTTCGGTGATGCCAGAACTATTGATACACACGTCAAGAAGTTAAGGAAAAAGCTTGGCGATAAGGGCGACTACATAAAGACTATATGGGGAATGGGTTACAAGTTTGAGGTAGTTTAAGGACAGATGTTTTATTAAACGGGTAGAATTTGTATGATTTCAAAATAGTTTATACGAGGTTTAAGTAATGGGTAAACATTCGATTAGATTTAAGATTACATTGTTGTTTGCGGGTATAATATGTATACTTATAGTTATGCTGCTTCTTTTTAATATAACATTTTCAGAGAAGTTTTATATGAAGGATAAGCAGGAAGCTATGTTAAATGCTTATGAGAGTATAGACGATGCCTGCGACCAGTACAGTTCAGGCTCCCTGGCTGACACAGACCTTAAGAATAATCTTGAGCAGGTATCGACTTCCAAAGGTATGTCAGTCATAATTGTCAACAGCGACTGGACAACATTTTATGTAAGCACACAGGGCGATGAGATGATGCTTGAAAGATTAAAGAAGAGCATATTCAATAATGATATATTTCAGGGAATATCTGATAAGAGCAGTTCAGCGCAGCAGGGACAGCCGGATGCAAGCAACGATGGCAATGGTGAAGTGCCGGATAAACAGCCTGATGATATGGATGGCGGTGATGAAGCGGATAAGAATAATGGAAAGAAAAATCCACCGGAAAAGATTATAGATATGTCAGGCAATGGTGCAAGTGAAACAAGGGAAATTTTATATCAGAGCGACAGATATACAGTGCAGAAGGTGTATGATAACCGTCTGCTGGATGATTACATAGAACTGTGGGGTACTCTTAATAATGGTAACTTCATACTTATAAGGACACCTATACAGGGAATAAAGGATAATGTACATATTTCCAATACATTTATAACATATATAGGAATAGGTACTCTTATTATAGGAATTGTGGCGGCTTTTGTACTGTCATCTTATATATCAAGACCGATTAAGCAGTTATCCAACATAGCAGAACGTATGTCAGAGCTTGACTTTGATGTTAAGTATGATGGAAAGGACAAGGGCGAGATAGGACTTCTTGGAAACAGTATGAATAATATGTCCAAGAAGCTTGAGGAAAATATATCGCAGCTTAAGGCAGCCAATCTTGAGCTGCAAAGGGATATTGATAAGAAGGAGAAGCTTGAGCAGATGCGTACTGACTTCCTTTCCAATGTATCACACGAGTTAAAGACTCCTATAGCGCTTATACAGGGTTATGCCGAAGGTCTTAAAGAGGGTATAACTGACGACCCTGAAAGTATGGACTTTTATTGCAGCGTTATTATGGATGAAGCTGCCAAGATGAACGATATGGTTAAGAGACTTCTTACACTTAATCAGATAGAGTTTGGCGAGGATGAGCTTGTCATGGAAAGGTTTGATATCAATGAGCTTGTGAAGTCGGTTGCAAGTGCCAATGAACTCCGTGCATCACAGAAGGAGCTTAAGATAACCTGTGATATTAAGGATACACCTTTATATGTATGGGCAGATGAGTATAAGGTTGAGGAAGTTATAACTAACTACATATCGAATGCTATCAATCACTGCTGCAATGAGAATATCATTAAGGTTGCAGTCGGACAGATAGATAAGGAAAATGTAAGAGTATCAGTATTTAACACGGGTAAAAATATTCCGGAAGAAGATATTGACCATATATGGGAAAAGTTCTATAAGGTCGATAAGGCAAGAACAAGAGAATATGGCGGAAACGGCATAGGTCTTTCCATAGTCAAGGCGATTGTTGAGTCTATGGGTAAGAAATGCGGTGTAAATAATCTTCCTGACGGAGTTGAGTTCTGGTTTGACCTTGACTGCAAATTGTGATAGAATTCATATAGTTTAGGGTTAAGAATTGTCAGAATGGAGATTGTTATATATGAAAAAGTTAGTAATAGCAGCGATATGTGCGGTTGGTGTATTTGCACTGTCAGGCTGCGGTGATAATGTTGCATTGACAAATGAACAGAATGATATTATAGCTGAGTATGTGGCTGGTGCCCTGCTTATGCATTCATATGATAATGAGTGGAAGTATACTAAGTTGAATAGTGCACAGGATGCAGGTTATAGCACACAGAAGGCTTTAAAGGCTGAATTAAATGCGGCATCATCCACTGGTAATGCACAGACAACAGCGGCAGGAGCCGTATCAGGGACAACTGCATCAGGAACTGCAACAGCTGCCAGTGCTGCTACAGGAGCTGGAACAACAGCCACTACAACAACAGCCAAAAGCTTATCAGAAGCACTCGGTTTAAGCGGTGTTACAGTGAGCTACAAGGATGTATCCATAGGTGATAGATATCCTACAGATGCCTATGCGGTATGTGTTCCGGCAGATAGTGGATGTAAGGTTGTGGCAGTGGAGTTTACTATTAAGAATAATGGAGCTTCGCCTATAACAGCGACAACCAGGTCATCAGCAGTGACTATGAAGCTTAAGCTTGGAAGCGGCTCTTATAATCAGTATAAGTCTATGTTGAAGAATGACATATGCGGGCTTGATGGAGTAAGTATAGCTGCTGGGGAAAGTTATACAGCAGTAGCAGTATTTCAGGTTCCATCGGATTCTGCGGTCAAGTCTTCTGATATGAAGCTTGAAGTGCTCTCTGGTTCACAGACAGTAGAAAATATAAGTCTTAAGTAGATTGTATTAAAAGAATATGAAAAAAGGATTGGTCGGAATATTCCAGCCAATCCTTTTTTAGTCTTGCTATTCACCCGCAAGCACATTTTTCTTAGTATACAGCAGAGCCTCCTCATCTGTAAGTATCTTCGCATATGAAGCACGTTTTTCAGGCTGGTAGCCGGGGCCGTGACCATTGTATTCTGCGTAGTATACAGTATCGTGGGCTTCTTTTTTATTCCAGTCGTCAAATCCCTCTTTTATAACCTGGTCTGAATACTCACAGTTTAAGAGAACCACTTTTGCGTGTATTCTCCAGGGACGGCTTAAGTAGCACGTTTCCTTAGGGCAGTTTCCTGTAAATGTACAGCCATCAAACACATAACCGAATTTCTGACCTTCATATGTTGAAGGAGCAGTATAATAACTGTTAATTTTTTCGCCACGGTCAAGTGCATATAATGTGCAGTTTTTAAAGTATGCTGTTGCACTTCCGAATATAAAGTCAATCTCGCCGCATATATAACAGTCTTCATATAGCTGTTTGTAAGGAATTCGCGGAGCAAATTCTGTAGGACCAACGAAACCGCCCGGCTGCTTTTCCTTTAGTGGGAGAGGTCCTGTAAAAAGTGTATCCTGATGTCCAAGAAGACGACAGTTTTTGAAAGTTAAGTTGTCACCCTCAGCGTATACAGCTATTGCCTGTCCGACTTTTTTGCCAAAGCCTGCTGAGTTCTCAAATGTAATATTGAAAGCCTGAAAGTTATTCGCGTTGACAAAAAACGTATAAGATCTGAAAGTGCCACGCCTACTGTTATCAGGCATTGTCATAAGTGCATAATACCCCTCTGTTATAACAGTATGTTCTTTTGATTCACCTATAAGTGTTATGTTATCTTTTTTTATTTCTACCCGTTCTTTATATATACCATTTTTAATGAATATAGTTTCTCTTTCACAGGAAGGACTTATTGAGTCGATTGCCTGCTGTATTGAATTATAATCTCCTGTATTATCCTTAGATACGGTAATCATTGCTGCTGTTCCTTTCTTTTGCAATATAATGTTATAATATTTCGCATACAAAGTGCATATTTGAACAAAAATATGTTGTATTACTTACTGTCAAGGGTCAAGTTATCTCAAAAATGCTGCGTATTTTCTCGATGTGGCGTATTCATCATATAAAATCTCATAAATATATATAAAAATGCAAGTAAGTCTATGTATATTTATTAGATTTTGCATGACTCTGAACAGTAAACACATTATAGCATTTTTTGGGGAACTTAAAATAGTTTTATAGACATTTATGCATAAAAAATGTATACTTACTTGTAAATTGTGCCGGATTAAGCCCCGTAATATGCCGTATATAATGTTATGAAAGCTTGTCAGACGGGCAGAAAATACAGGAAATGGATGTAATTATGATTAAAATAGTAGATGATATAAGAGATGTAGATATATATTTGAACTTAAGAGATAAGGTAGACTGGATAAAGCTTACAAGGCCACAGGCACAGAGAGCGCTTGATAACAGTGTCAAGGTATTTACGGTGCTGGATGATGATAAGCCTATCGGAATGGGCAGGGTAGTCGGCGATGAAGCAGTAATAAGCTATATACAGGATTTGATTGTAATACCGGAGTATCAGAGCAGACATATAGGAAGCCTGCTGATAGAACACATTATAGAATATGTTAAGTCGCTTACTATGGATGGTTCAAGAATGATGCTCTGCCTTATGTGTGCGAAGGGCAGAGAGCAGTTTTATGAGAAGCATAACTTTATTGCAAGACCTACAGATGCACTTGGTCCGGGTATGATACAGTATGTATATGATGAAAGTTACAATGTTAACTGTAATTAATAAAAGGTTGACAATTAATGACAAAGAATGTAAACTTAACAAAAAACAAAGTTAACAATGCGCTATGCGCAGGATTGGAGACAAAAGTGAAAGAGAAAAAGTTTACAGTTTATCAGTTATGTTTTATGGCTTTAATGGCAGCAGTTACATGCATACTTGCCCCTATGTCAGTTCCTATAGGACCAATTCCTATATCACTCACGAATCTTGTTGTGTACTTTACAGTGTATGTTATAGGCACTAAGGCAGGTATAGGCAGCTATTGCATATATGTGCTTCTTGGAATTGTCGGACTTCCTGTATTCTCAGGATATGTCGGCGGGCCAGCAAAGATAGCAGGACCTACAGGTGGTTATATAGTAGGTTTTATACTAATGGCAGCTATAGGCGGCTTCTTTATAGAGAAGTTTAAAAGAAATGCAGTTCTTACTATAGTTGGCTGGGTATTAGGAACAGCAGTTGATTACTGCTTAGGAACAGTATGGTTTGTATATGTTGCTAAATGTTCATTTGCATATGCACTTGGTGTATGTGTTTATCCATTTATAATATTTGATATAGCAAAGATAGTTATAGCAACAGGACTTGGTCACGCTGTAAGATATGCACTAATTAAGGCAGGTCTTTTAAATAACGGTCAGGTCAGTGCAAAAGCAGCATAATCAGAAATTTGTCAATAAAATAATGGTCAAAATAAAAGAGGTCAGAAGCTTTAACGTGTAAGTACGTGTAGCAGCCGACCTCTTTATTTATTAATTGATTGATGCTTGTGATTACTTAGATTGCAAATCAATGTAATAATCCGTAAGCATCATTCAGGGGAATACGATACATTTGCACCCTGATATCTTATTATGCAAGAAGAGTCTTTACATAATCAGCGATAGCTTCATCCTTGCAGTTAGCAAAGAAGAGTTCCTTGAACTTTTCACCAGCAACAGCACCCTTAACAAGATCCTGGTCAAGGTTCTTAAGAACACTTATAAGGTCCTGATTAACAGTAACCTTTCTTACCTCGTCAAGAATTTTCTTATTTCTCTGTTCTGGAACAACTCTTTCCTTAGGATAACCGCCACCTGGTTCTCCTTCAAATAACTTCTCGAAAATGTATGTAAGATTTAATTCAGCACCCCAGCCAAAGCCCTTAGCGAATGGAAGAGCGATAGCGTTACCATCATTAATCTGCATAAACATATAAGCATCTGAAGGGTCAACAACGTGTCCGCAAAGAACGTTAGGGAATGAGTTAAGAGCAAGCATAGCACCCTCACCAGTACCACAGCCTGTTACTACGAAATCGCAGGCACCTGAGTTAAGAAGGATAGCAGCTAATATACCATTCTGTACATATGTAAGCTGTGCAGCATCCTCTGCTGAGTACATACCATAGTTATCAACTGTATGTCCCTTGCTTTCAGCAACCTTCTTAAGATTAGCATAAATCATTTCATTCTTAGCAGCCTGGCTGTTTTCGTTAATTAAAGCGATTCTCATTATAAAAACCTCATCTTTCATATAATATTGTTATTGTTAAGAGCAATCAAAAATGCCGCGCATTTCCACGTTGCCATTAACTGTAAACATATAATAAATATACGAAAATAAATAATATTTGTCAAATTGATAAAATGTAAAAAATATGATAAAATCCGTTGGAAAGAAAAAGTCTTTTTGTAAGGAGTTTATAATGGCAGATAATAAAGATATGCAGGCAGCCTTTATGGAGGCGCTTAACGGACTTAAGGAATATGCAAAGGTTAATGGAAATATAGTAACTAAAGAAGATGTAAACAGTTATTTTAAGGATATGCATCTTGATGATAACAAGTATTCTATGATTACAGGATATCTTATGGCTAACGGCATAACTATAAAGGGTGAGGATGGAACAGACAATGAATTCTTACATATGCTCGAAAGTACAGCAGATGATTCTGTTAAAAATGATGAGAACGGAATAGTTATCGATGATAATGCTGATGCTCAGAAAGTTGATGATAATCAGGGAAATAATAGCATTTCAGAAGATAATAAAAATCACATTAATTCTGAAAGCAATAATGACGGACTTATAACAAAGATAAATATATCAGAAGAAGAGGTTAAAAGTCTTCCAGAAAAAGAGGCTGCAATGGCAGCACAGATGATAGCTGATAATATGGACTATTCTGAGGATGATGTTTATCTTGAAAGATATAAAAAGGAGCTTGAGGCTATACAGCCGGTGTCAGATACTACAAGGGCATATCTTCTCATTAATATTGTTGAGGATAATGATAAAGAGTCTTTAAAAATATTGTCAGAGTCATATCTTGAAAAGATAGTTGAATGGGTTGAGCCATACAGATGCAGAGGTGTGCTTGCGGCAGACCTTGTGCAGGAGAGTAATCTTGCGATGATGTCATATATAGGACAGAAGCTGTGGCTTAACAATTATGAATGGAAAGATAAGATAAAAGAAGGAAGTACCAACGATATAATAGAGGTGCTTGGCGGCATAGATAAAGAAGTCAAGTATCAGGCAGAAGAAAGTATGCGTATGCTTATAGATGAGCAGATGGACAGCAACAGGGTATCAGGAAAAGTTCTTAATAAGGTTAATTATGTCAATGACTGGGCGATAAGACTTAAAGAAGAGCTTGGAAGAAAGCCGACTGTCAAGGAAGTTGCAGAGCGTATGGGCGTTGCAGAGGACGTTGTAAGCGAAGCACTCTCACTTTCTGCTGATAAGATTGAAGACATAAATGTTGTGGACAAGAATAATTAAAAAAATTTTGCATAAGATATTGTGTAGAAACGATTTATGTAGTAGAATATAGGAAGTGAAAAGAGTAACTTAATATTTTCCTGGGGCGTGCGAGAACCTCACTTATTTTGATCCTACATTTCATCGACGGGACTCCTATATCTCTGGTCTAATGTCGGGCCTCCTTAGAGTGGATGGCAGCGGTCTGGATGCGGTAACCCACCTAGCATTGCTAGGAGTCGAAAGCGTGAGGAACGGCGTTCTGGGAGTATTGAAAGTTTAGTTCATTTATATTGATGATTGTGAAGCTGTGAAGCCTGTTCGGGTGTTCATAGCTTTTTTTATTATATGATGTAGGTCAAAAGGTCAAAAAGCCGTACGTGCTTGTATGATAAGACTTTTCAACTTGTGGCCTGCTTGGCATCGAAAACAGAATAAAAAGGCGTAGAATACAGCTTCTTAATGGTCATAATTACACGCAGTGATACATATATTTTATTATTATGATGAAAGGATATGGTTGCAGGCATGGTAAGAACAGTTGTTGTAAGAAAGAGAAGTATAATAATATACGGAATTATAATAATTGTACTTGCCTTCATAACAGTTATTCTTACAACATATCTGCAGGGCAATAAAGATAACGGATATATAACTTATGCAAGGGCGGCTAAGATGGTTGCATATGCACAGGTGGATGACTGCGATGCATTTATTTCAGACGGCGACTGGTACAAGCCATATATAGATTATGTCAATGTGAATGGATATATGTATGCCGCCAGTCCAAACGGATATGTAAAGTATAAGGATATAGGGCTGCTTGCCCAAAGTCTTAAGGCAGCAGGCAACTGCTTTGAGGATATAGGAATAACTTCGTATGAAGATATAATAAATGATAACAGATTAATAAAAGAGGAAACATTTATAAAGTGCTTTGAAAGGCTTTTAAAGTATTTTAAGTATGGAAGTGAGATAGAACTTAAGCAGCTTGGAGTGTCGGGTATGCCACGGGATACGATAAGTGAAGAGTGGAAAGTGTATACAACTCAGGGGAGTTACATATATGACGGAATTATCATACAGCCTTACATAGACACAACGATAGAAGTATTTTCAAGAAAAGACCGGCTTTTGTGCGTTGTGCGCAAGGTATCAGATGATGTGGAATATAAAAATGTGCTTCTTAAGTCATATGAGAACGGCTGTGTTACTGTAAATGTATACGGCATAATAAAGCAGTACAAAGTCCGCAAAGTGGATGGTTTTGTTGAAAACAGTCTTGCCAATATAAATGTAAGCGCAGGAAAGCTTAAAGGTATAGACATTAAAAATGATGTGATAAGCGGAAAGGTTCTTTCTGTAAGTGACAGCTTTGTTGAGATAGAAGGATATGGAAAAGTTCCTGTAGATGATAACTTTATGATATATGATATAACCGCAGAGGATAAAGTCAGCGGGTATGACTCAATAATCGTAGGATATTCTCTTGAAGACTTTGTTGTGGCACAGGGGAAGATATGTGGCGCAGTAAAGGGAAGAAAGCTTGTACAGACTAATATAAGAGTTATGCTTAAGACTACAGGTTATAAGCAGCTTTTCCATGAAGCAGCAGAGTTTGAGTCAGATACTGTTATCCATATGGCATATAATGATACGGTTACTGACATAATGCCGGGTGAACATCTGGTTATAGACAGGAACGATGAGAGGCTTAAGACAGGCAGAATAAGGCTGTATACAGATGGCGGAAGGATACGCATAGACTCGATAAAAAGAGGGCAGGGTAATCCAGAGTACTCAGGTGATATAGAGCTTGCATTATATGATGAGGGAATTGCGGTTATTAATGAGGTTGATATAGAAGAATATTTAAAGAGTGTTGTTCCGAGTGAAATGCCTGTGTCTTTCGGTGTAAATGCGCTTAAGTGTCAGGCGGTCTGTGCAAGAAGTTATGCTTATACACAACTTGTTAATAATTATTACAGCCAGTATGGTGCACACGTTGACGACAGCGTGACATTTCAGGTGTATAATAATACAGAAAGAAATGAGGCAGCAGACACAGCGGTTGAGGAAACAAGGGGAAAAGCGGTATATTATAATGATGAAATAGTAAAGACTTATTATTATTCAACCTCCTGCGGTTATTCAACAGACGTATGTGCGTGGGGAAGTGATGATAACAGTTATCCTATGTATGGTTCTGTGCATGTGGGAAGCGGCAGTTCTGCATCTGATATGACAGATAATGCTGCATTTGAAAAGTATATATCAGAGTCCTACAGTGATGATTATGACAGTCAATATGCGCTGTACCGCTGGAATATGACGGTAAGCGCCAAAGCCATGAGCGATAATATCAATTCAAAGCTTTCATACGCTTCAGGCAGGTCTAATCTTTATGTATATGATAATAATGGAGAGCTTATAAAGGGCAATATAAGTAATGTCGGAAATGTTCAATCTATAGAGGTGTTAGAGAGAGGTTGCGGCGGTGTAGCAAAGCGCATTAAGATAAAAGGAAGTACAGCAGAATGTGTTATTCTTGGGGAAAATACAATAAGGACAGTGCTTGGAAGTTCTAAGGAAACTGTTAATACACAGTCCGGTGAGGCACATTATGATATACTTCCAAGTGCATTTATAGTCATAAAGCCTGTGTATGCAGACGGTAACGCTGGTGGGATTACAGCGTACAATATACTTGGAGGCGGCTACGGACATGGTATAGGAATGAGCCAGAATGCCGTAAGAAAGATGGCAGAAACTATGGATTATGCAGATATACTTAAGTTCTTTTATAAGGGTGTGCAGATTAAGAATGTAAATATGGATGAATGATAAAAGTATAAACAGATAATAAAAATATATGTAAATGATAAAATAAACGGAAAACATCTTAGCGTATGTATGCTGGATGTTTTCCGTTTTGTTTATTTTGAATTCTGATTTTTATTATTAAATGCGTAGTTTAAAATATATATAATTTATGTGTGTTATTCAAAGAAATATCTTTTGTTACTTGTTTTTGTTTTTATGGCTTTTATGATGGCTGCCGCTGTAAGAAGCACTCTGCTTTTTTGATATTCTCAAAGGCTTTAATATATTTTTTTCTATAAGCGTGTTGAATTCAGCACCAAAGAAAAGAATAATTATGCATATATACATCCAGATAAGCAGAAGCATAAAGGTTGTAAGGCTTCCATATGTATATGAATAATTAGCTATATATATGATGTATAATGAGTACAGTTCCGAGAATAAAAGCCATCCGGCACTTGCTATAAATGCACCGGGAATTTCCTGAATAAAGTGCTTTTTTCTGTTTGGTATAAATGTATACATAACTGCAAAAAATAAAGTCAGCAGTGCCGGAACAAGAAAAAGCCTGTTTGAAAGAATGGTGTCAAATATAATTATTTTGTTGCTTAGGTTTATCAAATGTTTTCGTAAAAAAGCAAGCAGATGCTCACCGAATACGATAATTAACAGACTTGCGGATATTGACAGCAAAAGTATAAGTGCATACAGACTTGAGAATATACGCTGTATGAACCAGCTTCTGTTTGACTCACAGTCGTTAATTTTGTTAAGGCATACCTTTATAGTCATAAAACCTTTTCCAGCTGACCACAAAAGACCAATAGCTGTTACAGAAAGCAGTGCTATAGATGATGAACTTTCTATATCGCCAAATATGCTTATAAGCATCGGATGAAATTCTCTTGGTACAATGTTCTCAAGTAGATTAAGCAGGTCAGCAGAAGTAACCGGGAAGTAGTGTATTATATTAATAAGAACCAGAATAAAAGGCATAAAGCTAAGAAGAAGATAGTAACAGGTCTGTGCGGCATATGCAGCTATCTTGTCTTCAGTAACTTTTTTGGATACTTCCTGAAATGTGAATATTATTCTTGCAAGTTTCATAGATACTCCTGTTTTTGTATTATTATGACATTATATGTTATTTTTTTAAAATTATCAATAAGGCTTAAGTGTAATAACTTGCATTTACATCTGGTTTTATGTAAAATGTATAAGTTAAAGAGAAGAAAGGTAAGGTTGTTTGTAATGGGGATAAGCGTAAAGCTACAGGCTTTTGAGGGTCCGCTGGATCTTCTTTTACATCTTATAGATAAGAATAAAGTTAATATATATGATATTCCTATTGCTGATATTACAGAGCAGTATATGGAATATGTAAAAAAGATGCAGGAGGAAGATCTTGATGTAGTCAGCGAATTCCTTGTTATGGCAGCAACTTTACTTGATATAAAGTGCAGGATGCTTCTTCCAAAAGAAGTAGATGAAGAGGGCAATGAGCAGGACCCAAGAGCAGAACTTGTAGAGCAGTTATTACAGTACAAGCTGTTTAAGGCGATGGCAGAGGAGCTTAAAGGGCAGCAGGTAGATGCCGCCAAAGCGTACTTCAGAAAGCCTGATATACCAAAGGAGGTCAGTGAGTACACACCACCAGTAGACTTAAATGAAGTTATAGGGGATATGAATCTTATCAAGCTTAATGCAATATTTGCAGATGTTATGAAAAGAAAAGAAGATAAGGTTGACCCGGTCAGAAGTAAGTTCGGAAAGATTGAAAAAGAAGAAGTGACTATGTCGGAAAAGCTTGTTGACATCAAAGCATTTATGATGGAACACAAGACCTTCAGTTTCAGGGAGCTGCTTATGAAGGGGGCTTCCAAGGTAGCAGTCATAGTGACATTTCTTGTTGTGTTAGAGCTTATGAAGACAGGATTTATAACAGTACAGCAGGAAGGTACCTGCGAGGAAATATTTATAGAAGTGGTTGGTAATCCGGAGCTGATAGAGGATATATCTGAGGATTAATGAGGAGAGCATAATGAATATAAAAAAGACAGAGGCGGCAATAGAAGCTATATTGTTCACGATGGGAGAGTCGGTTGAGGCAGAGAAAATAGCAGCGGCGATAGACCATGATGTTGATACAACAGTAAAGATTATTCACAATATGATGGATAAGTATGAGGCTGAGGACAGGGGTATCAAGATAATAGAGCTTGACAAAAGCTTTCAGTTGTGTACAAAGCAGGAGTTCTACGATAATCTTATAAAGGTATGCAGCCAGCCAAGAAAGTACACACTTTCGGATGCAGCACTTGAAACGCTGTCAATAATAGCCTACAAGCAGCCTATCACAAAGTTAGAGATAGAAAAGATAAGAGGTGTGAACTCAGACAGGGCTGTAAATAAGCTTATAGAATTAGAACTTGCAAAGGAGGTTGGACGACTTGATGCGCCGGGAAGACCTATGCTTTTCGGAACTACAGAGGAGTTTCTTAGAACTTTTGGAGTCCAGTCGATAGATGAACTTCCAGTTATAAGTGAAGATATGATAGAACAATATAAGGAAGAGGCTGAATATGAGGTTGCAAGTGAGATAAAGTCATCGGATGATGGTGAACAGCTTACACTTAATATCTGATATTGAAAATTATAAAAATAGAACGGAGGATATTTGTTATTATGGAAAGAGTAAATGCATGGAACAAGTATGATGAAGCCGCTAAAAAGCAGGTGTTTGACTTTGCTGAGGATTATAGAAGCTTTATATCTTTGTGTAAGACAGAAAGAGAATGTGTAAAGGAAGGTGTACGCTTATTAGAGGCAGCAGGCTATAAAAATCTTGAAGAAGTTATCGCAGCGGGTGAGAAGTTAAGTGCAGGTGATAAGGTATATGCTGTCAATATGAAGAAGGCATTAGTTGCATTTAATATTGGTGAAGAACCTGTTGAGTCAGGTATGAATATACTCGGTGCGCATATAGATTCGCCAAGACTTGATATAAAGCAGAATCCTTTATATGAGGAAACAGGACTTGTGCTTCTTGACACTCATTACTATGGCGGGATAAAAAAGTATCAGTGGGTTGCAACACCGCTTGCACTTCACGGTGTTGTAGTGCTTAAGGATGGAACTACTGTAAATGTTGTTATCGGTGAAGATATGAACGATACTGTGGTTGGTATATCAGACCTTCTTATTCACCTTGCATCAGAACAGATGGACAAGAAAGCTTCAAAGGTTGTAGAGGGAGAAGCGCTTGACATACTTGTGGGAAGTATGCCTGCAAAGCAGGATGATACAGATAAATCTGAAAATAAAGATAGCGGAAAAGATGCTGTAAAGAAGAATATCCTTGCCATATTAAAGGACAAGTATGGAATAGAGGAGGAAGATTTCTTATCAGCAGAATTAGAGGCTGTACCAGCAGGTCCTGCAAGAGATTATGGAATTGACAGAAGTATGATTATAGGTTATGGACATGATGACAGAGTGTGTGCATATCCTTCGCTTATTGCCCTGATTAATTCTGGTAAGACTAAAAGGACAGGCGTATGCATACTTGTTGATAAGGAAGAGATAGGAAGTGTCGGTGCTACAGGTATGCAGTCAAGATTTTTTGAAAATATGGTTGCAGAAGTTATGGACAGATGTGGTGAGTATAGTGAGCTTAAGTTAAGAAGGGCACTTGCTAATTCTTATATGTTATCATCAGATGTAAGTGCTGCATATGACCCTAATTATGCATCTGTATTTGAAAAGAAAAATGCAGCATACTTTGGAAATGGTATGGTATTTAACAAGTATACAGGTGCAAGAGGCAAGAGCGGTTCTAATGACGCATCAGCAGAGTTTGTTGGGAAGTTAAGAAAGGTTATGGATGATGCAGATGTGGCATTCCAGACAGCAGAGCTTGGAAAGGTAGATATAGGCGGTGGTGGAACTATCGCATATATATTAGCTAACCTTGATATGAACGTAATAGACAGTGGTATAGCTGTACAGAATATGCATGCACCATATGAAGTTATAAGTAAGGCTGATTTGTATGAAACATTAAAGGGATATGAGGCATTTTTAGCTATGGCTGAGTAATGAGCCAGCGTTAAAAAGACATTTATACATTTATTAAAAGAAACGAAAAACAGGATTAGAAAGGTGTTAAACGGATGAAGTGGAACAGATATTCAATTAAGACAACAACTGCGGCAATAGACCTTTTAAGCAGCGCACTTGATGATATAGGAATTGAAGGAATAGAAATCCAGGATAATGTACAGCTTACACAGGAAGAAGCCAAGACTATGTTTGTGGACTTTATTCCTGAACTTCCACCAGATGATGGAACAGCAGTTGTCAACTTCTATATAGACTCTGAGGAGGATGACGGAACACTTGTAAAGAAGGCTGAGCAGGAAATAGAAGACCTTCGTATGTTTGTTGATGTGGGAGATGGAACTATCACAAGGTCAGAAACAGAGGATAAGGACTGGATTAACAACTGGAAGCAGTACTGGCATACATTTACTATAGGTAATCTGTATATTAAGCCTACATGGGAAGAGGTTACAGAAGAAATGAAGGGACATCCGGTTCTTAGTATAGACCCGGGAACAGCCTTCGGAACAGGTTCTCATGAAACAACAAGAATGGTTATAAAGCAGCTTGAAAAGTATGTAAAAGACGGCGATAATGTTCTTGATGTAGGTTGTGGAAGCGGTATATTATCAGTTGTAGCTTTAAAATATGGTGCTGCACATGCATTTGGAACAGACCTTGACCCTAATGCAATTATAGCTTCACATGAGAATTCAGAGCAGAATAACATCACATCTGAACAGTTTGAGGTGATAGAAGGTAATATCATAGATGATAAGAAAGTTCAGGATGCGTGTGGTTATGAGTGTTATGACATAGTATGTGCCAATATCCTTGCAGACGTGTTAGAGCCACTTTCAGTTAATATACACAGACATATGAAGCATGGAGCTTACTTTATCACATCAGGAATAATCAACACCAAGGAAGAGGAAGTTGTAGAAGCTTTCAAGAAGAATCCAGAGCTTGAGATAGTTGAGATAAATCATGATGGTGAGTGGGTCAATGTAACTGCAAGACGCAGATAGGAGAATACTTATGTATCATTTTTTTGCAGAACACGAAAATATATTTGATGATTATATAGATATACGTGGCGGAGATGTCAACCATATTAAGAATGTTATAAGACTTAAGCCGGGTGATGAGGTGCTTATCAGCAGTGGCGATAATTATGATTACCACTGTGTTATTGATACTATAGGTGATGATGTGGTAAGAAGCAGAATTACAGAGGTCAATGAAAAAGGTAATGAACTTCCAGTTAAGGTATATCTTTTTCAGGGACTTCCAAAGTCTGATAAAATGGAGCTTATTATCCAGAAGATGGTTGAGCTTGGAGTGTATGAGATAGTTCCTGTAGCTATGAAAAGAAGCGTTGTGAAGCTTGATGATAAGAAGGCTAAGACAAAGATTGCAAGATGGAATTCTATATCTGAAAGTGCAGCCAAACAGAGCAAAAGAAGCATAATTCCAGAAGTGTCAGATGTTCTTACATTCAGACAGGCATTAGAGAAGGCAAAAGAGCTTGATATGCTTTTGCTTCCATATGAATGTGCAGAGGGCATGGAGTATACAAGAAAAGTTGTATCGGGAATAAGTAACGGAAGTTCTGTAGGAATATTTATAGGTCCTGAGGGCGGCTTTGATGGTGATGAACTTGAACTTGCCAAAGAAGCAGGTTGTAGTATAATAACACTCGGTAAGCGTATTCTAAGGACAGAAACAGCTGGTATGATGCTTATGTCTGTCATTATGTATAATATGGAAGAATAATAAGCACAGATAAAAGTTATGATAAAGATGTAGGAATGGAGTAAAAATGCAGGCGTATCTTGATAATTCAGCTACAACTAAGTGCGCACCAGAGGTTGTTGATGTGTGCGTAAAGGTTATGCAGGAGGATTATGGCAATCCTTCCTCAAAGCATATGAAAGGCGTTGAGGCTGAAAAGTATATAAAAGATGCTAAAGAGATTATAGCAAAGACATTGAAGTGTCAGGAAAAAGAAATTCTCTTTACATCAGGAGGAACAGAATCTAATAATATGGCAGTTATAGGAACTGCTATGGCTAATAAAAGAAAAGGCAATCATGTGATTGTATCATCGGTGGAACATTCATCTGTGAAGGAACCATTTAACTTCCTTGAGGAGCAGGGGTTCAGAGTGACGTATCTTAAGGTTGACAGCAAGGGTGTTGTAGACCTTGAAGAGCTTAAGCGCGAGCTTGATGATGAAACTATACTTGTATCAGTTATGTATACGAACAACGAGATAGGAACAGTTGAGCCGATTGAAGAAATCGGACATATTGTTAAGAGTTATAATCCAGATATAGTATTTCATGTTGATGCGATACAGGCATATGGAAAGTTTAAGATTATACCTAAAAAGCTTGGTATAGACCTGCTTTCTGTAAGCGGACATAAGATACATGGCCCTAAGGGAAGTGGTTTCCTTTATATCAAGGATAAGACAAGAATAAAGCCGATAATATACGGCGGAGGACAGCAGAAGGGCATGCGTTCCGGTACTGAAAATGTTCCGGCAATAGCAGGTCTTGGTGAAGCTGTAAGACTTATATATAATGATGATTTTGATGCAAAGATTGACAGGCTTTATGAGCTTAAGGATTACTTTATATCACAGCTTGAACAGTTAGAAGATGTTCAGGTAAATTCATCAAAGGGAAGAGAAAGTGCACCACAGATAGTAAGTGTCAGCTTCAGAGGCGTAAGGGCAGAGGTGCTTTTACATGCGCTTGAAGATAAGCAGATATATGTATCTTCTGGTTCGGCTTGTTCTTCTAATAAGCCGGGACTCAGCAACACACTTGTTGCAATAGGTCTTGATAAAGATTTGCTTGACAGTACGATAAGGTTCAGCTTCTGTTATGATACAACTAAAGAAGAACTGGACTATGCAATAGAAGCACTTAAGGAATTACTGCCAGTGCTTAGAAAGTATACAAGACATTAAGAATATGTGAAAGGGAGATGAATAATGTACAAAGCATTTTTGATAAAATATGGTGAAATAGGTGTAAAAGGTAAGAACAGATACCTTTTTGAAGATGCACTTGTAAGACAGATACGTTTCGCGCTTAATAAGATTGATGGCGATTTTGTTGTATCAAAGGAAAATGGAAGAATATATGCAACAGCACAGAGTGAGTTCGATTATGATGAGGCTGTTGAGGCTTTAAAGACGGTATTTGGTATAATAGGAATATGTCCTGTCGTGCAGATAGAGGATAATGGCTTTGATGACCTTGCAGAGCATGTTATAAAGTATCTTGATGAGGCATATCCTGATAAAAATGTCACATTTAAGGTTGATGCAAGACGTGCAAGAAAGAATTATCCTATGAATTCCATGGAGATTAATATGGAAATGGGTGGAAGAATTCTTGATGCATTTCCAGAGATGAAGGTTGATGTCCATAAGCCGGAAGTCCTTTTACAGATAGAGATTAGAAAGAATATTAATATATATTCAATAGAGATACCAGGACCAGGTGGAATGCCTATCGGAACAGCAGGAAAGGCAATGCTCTTACTTTCAGGCGGTATCGACAGCCCTGTTGCCGGATATATGATAGCCAAGAGAGGTGTCCAGATAGAGGCAACTTACTTCCATGCGCCACCATACACAAGTGAACGTGCAAAGCAGAAGGTTGTAGACCTTGCAAGACTTGTATCTAAGTATGCAGGTCCTATAGTGCTTAATGTTGTCAACTTTACAGACATACAGCTTGCAATATATGAAAAGTGCCCTCATGATGAGCTTACTATTATTATGAGAAGATATATGATGAAGATAGCAGAGGAACTTGGCAAGGAAAGCAAGTGTATGGGTCTTATAACTGGTGAAAGTATAGGACAGGTTGCAAGTCAGACTATGCACAGCCTTTACTGTACTAATGAAGTGTGTACAATGCCTGTATACAGACCAGTTATCGGCTTTGATAAGCAGGAGATTATTGACATATCAGAAAAGATAGGAACATATGAAACATCAATCCAGCCATTTGAGGACTGCTGTACAATATTCGTTGCAAAGCATCCAGTTACAAAGCCTAACCTTAATATTATAAAGCAGCATGAGCATAATCTTGATGAGGTTATAGATGACCTTATGAAGACTGCTATTGAAACAACTGAAAAGATAATAGTTAAGTAAAATGAAAATAAAAAACGGATGTCACACGAAAGTGTGGCATCCGGTTTCGGTATAACCCGGGCAGACTTTATAAGCTGCATACTGTATAAATATACAAAGCTGTAAAGCCGGTTTATAAAAATCTTAATAATGTGCAGATTATACGATGTATGGCTTTAATACTGCAAGTATTGTGTCTATATCATTCTCAGCATGAATGTTAAGATCAATTGGCTTTGAAAGATCAAGACTGAAGATACCCATAATAGACTTAGCATCTATAACATATCTTCCTGATACAAGGTCAAAGTCTACATCGAACTTAGTGATGTCGTTGACGAAAGACTTAACTTTGTCGATTGAGTTTAATGAAATCTGAACTGTTTTCATTGAGCTACCTCCCACATAGAATAATTACTTATGTATTAATTATAATGTTTATGTGGGTTATGTCAAGAATAAAGTGGCTTAAATGTCATGTTTAAATGTGTCCTTTATATCTTGTCAGGTGATTTTGGTATATATATAATGATGTCAGTGGCGGAATGTATTCTGCCTTTATAACAGAGTAATGTTTAATTAATAGTGCTATAGGCACAGAAATGAGGAATATATTGAGAAAAGTAGCTATACATAATCTTGGCTGCAAGGTAAACTCATATGAGGCGGAGTCTATGGAGCTTATGCTTAGTGAAGCTGGATATGAGATAGTGCCGTTTGATGAAAATATACTTGCAGATGTGTATATAATCAATACATGTTCAGTTACTAATATAGCTGACAGAAAGTCACGCCAGATGCTTCATAAGGCAAAGAAAATGAATCCTGAAGCAGTAGTTATAGCTGCCGGCTGTTATGTTCAGGCGGATGAGGACGGCGTTAAGAAGGATGATGCGGTAGATATTGTTCTTGGCAATAATGTAAAGATTAATATTGTTGATATACTTGATGAGTATTATAAGGACAACAGCCGTGATGATTATGTACTTGATATTAATAACAAAGAAACAACTTATGAAGAGCTTAAGATAGATAAGGTAACAGAACACACAAGAGCATATATAAAGATACAGGACGGATGTAACCAGTTCTGTTCTTATTGTATCATTCCATATACACGAGGAAGAATAAGAAGCCGTGCTGCCAGTGATATAGTAGATGAAGTGAAAAGGCTTGCAGCTAATGGATATAAGGAAGTTGTGCTTACAGGTATCCATCTTAGTTCATACGGTAAGGATACAGGCAAAGAAACGCTTCTTGATGTAATAAAGCTTGTACACGCTGTATCAGGCATAGAACGTATAAGATTAGGTTCATTAGAGCCAAGAATTGTAACTGATGAATTCGTCAGCGAGATAAGCAGATTGGACAAATTATGTCCACATTTTCATCTGTCATTACAGAGTGGCTGTGACAGGACTCTTAAGGCGATGAACAGAAAGTATACGTCAGAAGAGTATCTTGAGGGCTGCAATATATTAAGAAAATACTATGATAATCCAGCGATAACCACAGATGTTATAGTTGGTTTTCCAGCAGAAACAGATGAAGACTTCGAGATTACAAAAGCGTTTCTTGAAAAAGTACATTTTTACGAAATGCATATATTCAAGTATTCAAGAAGAAAAGGCACTGTTGCAGATAAGATGCCAGAGCAGGTTGATGACAGGATAAAGACGAAGCGAAGCAATATACTTATAGAATTAGAAGAAAAAATGTCTTTAGAATATAGGAAGCTTTATGAGAATTCTGTTATGGATGTTCTTATAGAAGAAAAGCAGCTTATAGATGGCAGGGAATATTATACAGGATATACAAAGAATTATATAAGAATACTTGTGCCGGCAGAGCAGCTTGATAAAGATGATAATGAAGTGGTTAATAATATTTATAATGTGAAGTGTACAGGGCTTGATGCTTTGGGAAAGCATATGTATGCTGAACTTTGTTAGTTACTATTTGATGAAAAATGTAGTATAGATTGTTTTTTGGTGTCTGCATATACTTGATAAAGAACTATGAACTATATTTGTTGTTGTAAAAGTATATATATTGTTAATTTGGACGCAGATGAGTTACAAACGAAATAAATTGTCTTTATATTTTTGTTCGATTACTAAAACAGAGTTGCAAAAGATATATTTATAATAAATAGAGATGAGATATATTTAGAATATTTATTATACATTTTATAAAATAAAGAGGCGGGAAATGCTATGACCAGATTAAGAAAAAATGAAAAGGGCATGATTTTGGCTATTGATATGGGAAACACCAACATAGTAATAGGCTGTGTGGATGATAAGGGTGTTTTGTTTGAAGAGAGATTATCAACAGATTTCTCAAAGACAGAGCTTGAATATGCCATAGGTTTTAAGACGGTATTGGAATTGTACAAGATAGAACCACAGGATATTAAAGGGGCTATTATGTCGTCAGTAGTTCCACAACTGTCTAATATTATTAAGGCAGCAGTGGAAAAAACTATAGGAATATCTCCGCTTATAGTAGGACCGGGAATAAAGACCGGACTTAATATTCTTATGGACCAGCCAAGACAGGTCGGTAGTGACCAGATAGTTGATGCTGTAGCTGCGTTAAACGTATACGGAGCACCAGCTATAATTATAGATATGGGAACAGCTACAACTATGAGTGTTGTTGATGAGAATGAGAACTACATAGGTGGAGTTATACTTCCGGGAATAAGAGTGTCAGTGGATTCACTTGTATCAAGGACAGCACAGCTTCCAAGGATAGCACTTGATGCGCCTAAAAGCGTTATGGGAAAGAATACTATAGACTGTATGAAAAGCGGCGTTGTATATGGTAATGCTTCATGCATTGACGGAATGATAGACAGGATGAAGGAAGCTAATGGCTTTGGACAGAACGGAAAAAAGGACGCCATTATTATAGCCACAGGCGGACTTGCAGAGGTTATAATACCTCATTGCAGACATGATATAAAGGTTGACCCGGGACTACTTCTTAAGGGCTTGCGTATAATTTATGATAAAAATGTTGAGTGATATTTTTTATTTTCTATGTTTTTCTATATTTGCTCGTTTATAGTATATTGTATATCATAATTTATATGATTTTCAGATTTGTTTATTTGTAGTTATATAAATATGTACGTATTACAATGATACGTTTAATATTTATAAGATTTTGTAAAGTGAGTTTGTAGTTAGAGATAAGTTAAAGGTAAGACTATAAAAAAGGTCAGACAGGAGAGTAGAATAGTATGTTAAAGGGTAAAAATGTACTTTTATGTGTAACGGGAAGTATAGCGGCTTATAAAATAGCAGAGCTTGCAAGCCGTCTTGTAAAAAAACATTGTAATGTTGACGTTATTATGACTAAAAATGCAACCAATTTTATTACACCAATTACATTTGAAACGCTTACAGGCAATAAGTGCATTGTTGACACATTTGACAGAAATTTCCAGTTCAATGTTGAACATGTATCGCTTGCAAAGAAGGCTGACTGCGTGATGGTTGCGCCGGCATCCGCTGATATTATAGGAAAGATGGCAAATGGAATTGCAGACGATATGCTCACTACAACTGTTCTTGCGTGCAAATGCAAGATAATGGTGTCACCAGCTATGAATACTAATATGTATGATAATGCCATAGTTCAGGATAATATTAAAAAGCTTGCGCACTATGGTATGGAGATAATAGAGCCTGACAGCGGTTATCTTGCGTGTGGTGATACAGGAAGGGGCAAGATGCCATCACCAGAGCTACTTGAGTGGCATATTTTAAAAGAAATTGCCAGAGAAAAGGATATGAAAGGGCTGCGTGTATGTGTTACAGCAGGACCGACAAGGGAGATAATAGACCCTGTGCGTTTTATATCCAATAATTCAACGGGCAAAATGGGTTATGCAATAGCTAAAGAAGCTATGTTAAGAGGAGCAGAAGTAACTTTAATATCAGGAAAAGTGAATATTGCACCGGTTCCATTTGTAAATATGGTTAATATTGTGTCGGCTAAGGATATGTATTATGAAGTTATGAAAGCATCAGAATATTCAGATATAATAATAAAGGCTGCCGCAGTGGCAGATTATCGTCCTGCAACTGTAAGTGACAATAAAATTAAGAAAAAAGATGGTGATATGTCGATAGAACTTACCAGAACAGAAGATATTATAGGAACTCTTGGAAAAAATAAAAAAAATAATAATTTTTTGTGTGGATTTTCTATGGAAACAGAAAATATGTTAGAGAATTCCCGTGCGAAACTGGAAAAGAAACATCTCGATATGATTATTGCAAACAATTTAAAAGTGTCCGGTGCCGGATTCGGAACCGATACGAATGTCATTACGATGATTACAAAAGAAGAAGAACTCGCATTAGACATTATGACAAAAGCCGAAGCGGCAAAACAAATTTTAGATAAGATTCTTGAAAAGCTAACATTGATATGATCCTTTTGATTTCAAAGACCTGATGGCTTTTGGAATGTTCATTTTGGCATTACTAACATTCGTTTTTACGTTTATCAGATAATGTTTTAGAGCATAGAAAACCACTCCAAAACTTTGGCGAGCGATGGAGTGGTATTTCTATAACCATATATCTACCTATTTTTCTAATTCTATACCTACATTCTGTGCATAGCTTTCGAACACAGTCTCAATCTGCGAATTGCATGCTTCCATGTTCTTTTCTTTTCCGATATAATATCTCTTTTCAGAATCTGTCGTATACGGCAATTCCACAGAAGCCGTAATCGGTGCAGCAAAACCATCTTCATCTTTTGCATCTTTATTATAAGCAAAGAAATATGGTTCCTGAATCAATGCATAGCCATCTTCTGTTGTTTTTGCTGCTGTCAGATTTGTAAGATGTCTGTCAATCAATCCTGTATACATTTTCGCAATTGGAGAGTTTTCTTCACAAATAGAAGTTGTCTGTGTGTATCCCCACTTATCAACAGTTATTCCTCCGTCAATCTGAGGATCATACATGTACACACGAACATTGTTTTTCACTGCATACTGATTGATTTGTCCAATAATGGCACGTGTTTTTTCATTTCCAGAACCACCTATGAGCACAAGCGAATTTCCCTTTTCATCAAGCAACCATTCCAGTTGACGGTATGTAATCGGGTAAATATTTATCTGCTCGTCAGAGCCAAAAACTTCTGTTCCGTAACTGTTAAATGTATCTCGAATATATGTTTCTTTTGTATACTTTGAAAATTGAATGTTATTTGTTTTAATAAATTCAAACATTTGTTTTAGACGTGCTGTATACTCATCCGTCACATACTTTCTTACCTGATTTCCTTCTTTATCAAGAACCGGATTTCCTTCGTCGTCCGTTTCCTTCACATAAAGACCTTTGGAGTCACGGTCAACCATCTCCTCAAAAGCATACATGATTGGACATTTTCCGCTTGTATTTCCTTTCCCGCTGTAGTCTGTCTGATTATCTTTGTTATAAAGAAAGATAATAGGCTGTTGCAATCTTCCGACTGTCACCTCTTTCCCTTCTGCATTGGTATAAGAAAGTGCAGTATCGTGATCTGACGGATATGCAATCCAGTCATCCAAGTTTGTAAGATATCTTGACACAAACTCTCCATACATATAATTGTATTTTGTTCCAAGAGTTGTCTTTTCGTTCGACATACGGACAAACATAGAACCGTCATCACCATTATCTACATTAAAATCATAAGAATAAATAGTATCAATTCCGTATTCCTTTGCATATGCATTTACATAAGGACTCATTGCACGGCTGTTATGACACCATGAACCGCTCAACTGAATCAGGTAATTTCCTTCCTGTCCCAAAAGCTGAATGAGCTGGTCATAGCTGATGTCCTGAAATACAATATCTTTATCCTCAAACGTATCAATTCCATCCTGTCGTTCTGCATCTGCTTTGGAGTGTGCATTAAAGTCACCGTAAGCATATTCTTTTTCAAACTCATAGTCCGGGGAAGAAAGTTGTGCATTCGAGACTTTGAGTTCTTCTTTTTCTAAAGTTTTAACATTATTTTTGATGCTGCTGTTTTTTCCTGAGCAACCCGTAATCATTCCTGCCGCCATCACTGTAACAAGAACAGCAGAGATTAGTTTTCTTTTCATGATCAATCTCCTCCTATCTTTTCCTAACACATTGGAATAGATACTTCTTCCGAAGAACCACCGGAACTTCCTGTTGAAGTATATTCAGATTCCAACTCTATCAGGTCTGCATAATTTTCGATAAGAGTATATTGATCAGCTGTCAGATAGCTGTCAATCACTTCTCTTGCTTCTGTTACATATTTTTTCACATCATCAAAGGAATAGCCTTCTACAGTCTTTCTTGCATCTGCAACACTTGCCGCTTTAATTGCCAGACGTGCATATTCTATTTTTGCCGCATTAAATACATTCATATTTTTAATCTTCTTTTTGAGATCAAAATTCGGATCTAATGCATTATAATATTTTACTGCACGATCGATTTTTGCTTTTGATTCCTCTGTATAAGTTACTTCTCCGATATTTTGAATGGCATCATTTGTTCTTACCACTGAGGCTTTTACAGAAAATACAGAAAGTCCCAGACATACAAAAGCCGCCACAATCAGTGCAATTGTTGATTTTTTCATTATGCCCGTCCTCCCTTTTTCTCTAATTTTTCATCCTCTGTCTGAAAAATTTCGTCATCCAAAAGTTCTGTTTTTCTTGCAACAACAGCAGCTGTCACATTTGCTCCTACGACATTCGTCAATGTTCGTGCCATATCTGTAATGTTATTGATCGGAGTCAGAAGTACCACTGCTGCAATCGGAAGATTTACTGCACTGAACAGTGATACTGCTGTCACAACTCCGATTCCCGGCATTCCGGCGCTTCCAAGGGAAAGTACCAGACACATAAAGCACATAACAAGGTACTGGCTTACTCCCCAGCTCTGTCCTGTTGCGTTAAGGTAGAACATTGCAAGAAGAATCGGCCATACACATGTACATCCTGCCATACCGATTGTTGTTCCAAGAGGCGCTGTAAAGTTTGCGACCTCCTCATCAACACCAACTTTACGGATCAGTCTGTCGATTGTGATCGGCATTGTTCCAACACTACTTGTTGTTGTAAATGCTGTTGCCTGTGCGTCAAATGTTTTCTTAAAGAACTTCAGTGGATTAACCTTGGCAAATGATTTCAAGATTACCGCATTGACAACATATGACTGGATAAGACATGCAACAAACACCATCACAACAAGAAGTACGAGCTGTACCAGCGCCTCTTTGTCGCTTAAGAGCTGACTT
>OOIF01000661.1_pt1 | contig 36805 bp, 35 predicted proteins | sample 1691961 | NCBI WGS metagenome assembly OOIF01 (sample SAMN06348146, study PRJEB24527) | human gut metagenome | biome: human gut; feature: ankylosing spondylitis patient; material: feces | host: Homo sapiens | place: China | collected 2015-10 | reverse complement strand
CGTTGCCCACACCCACAACCTTTGAAAAGGTTGACCAAACTTTTAACTTCGGGACAGAAAGTTTTTCTTTTCCTTGCTTTGTTGCCCGACCGAAAATGTGTTGAATCATACTTTATCAGATTTACTTCCGAGTCAGAACTTCTATTTTCCTAATTTCCCCAAACGGCAATTACTGCATTAAAATATTCCTCAGAAAGCTGTTTTCTCAAAATCTCCCTATCACTCTCGCAGTTTGTATATGCGTTGCGGACATTTTCGCCGACCTGCACATCTTCGCCGCCGAGATTGATAAACTTCTGTCTTAACACGCTCACGCTGTCCTTTGTAAGCATATCGAGTGTGATTTTTTCTTTAAGTTCCATTAACTTACCTCCTACTGTCTGATATATGTAATTGTAAAATTGATTTTCTCATCATCTGTAAATTTATCCGTCGGTGAGTTGATGTAAAGCCACGAGCCGTCAAGTCTTATATTCCTCAGCTTGTTGGTAGTTGAGTACACCGCAGTGCTTGAGAAACGACTTTCGCTTTTTGCAGGGAAAGGCAAGCCGGCCATCTGAATATATGATTTATCCGCAACAAGTTTTGTAATGTTTACCGATACCGTAACCACTCTGCCGTTTTTCACATAGTTAAAACTGCCCTCGTTGCCGTCATAAATCGCCTGTCCGGGTGTAAGACTGCCCGTACCGCTCTCAACATTTGAGCTGTCATATTTTGCCGCAATAGCACTTTCCGCAGCGGTTTTATTTTTTGCAATAGTCTGATTAAGAGTATTAACGCTGCTGTACAATGTGCCGCTTGTGATATAGTTCGGGCTATTCTCCTTAGGTGCAGTATCGAACGGCATTTTGATAAGTTTATTATTTAATGCCTTATTCAAATATGTTTTATCGTAAGCATCGGTAATTCCGTAACCCGATAAAGTATCAGCCTTATCCGCTTTAAGATTAATCTTCATTGTCACTGTTTTGTCAAGTTCTGTTATCTGCCTGTCAACCTCCTCGGCATCATAATAGTAGTTGTTAAGATATTCCACGCTTGCATAGCTTTGCGCCGTCACATCTCTCTTTACCACCGCTTTATTCTTCTTGTCCTCCTTAAGCGAAAGGTCGCTCTGTTCAATAACACGCTTGTTTTTTTCTATCTTCTCGTTCTGTTCGGCGGTTTTCGCCCACAGCTTTTGCACCTCATCACGAAGTGCAAGCGTTTCACTGTTCGGATTATTATATTCCTTGTCCTCAATCGGCAAGGACTCGCCTGCAAAAAGCCTGATAATCTCCGTCTGCAAAAGTCTTTCACCGTCCCTCAGCTCAAGCTGAACCTCTACCCAACCATGGCAAAAAATATCATTCTTTGAAATTTTCCACATTAGGCAGGTGGAATTGTTAATAACTTTTACGCTCTGCGGAGCGACCGAGTTCACACTTCCGTCCGAAAATCTAAGATGAATTGCCGCAGTAATATTCTTCCCTGCAAAGCCGTTCACCGTAAACTCGACCTCATTCACAAGATTTTCGCCTGTAATGCCAATGTTTTCTTCCAAAAAAGTACCCTCGTACTTCTCTTTATTAAAAATAATCAAATTATTCACCTCCACCTATGCGTACATAAACCTTAAAAGTTGCACTAATTGCAACAATTTTTCAAAAAATAAATTTTGAATTGACTATAAAGCCAAAATAAAGTAAAATTATAAATAGTATATTTATAAAAAGTAATGAGATGATTTTTTGAACATCTGCAAAATAAAATTCTCGGCAAAAAGCGCCATAGCGCTTGCCTTACCGCTTGCAATATGCTTTTCGCTCGGCGGCTGTTCGTTATTCGGCGAACCACAGCTTGAGGTATCAAGCAAAGCCGAGTCGCTTTTGTCGAGCATACCACAGCCAAAGCAAACCTCTTACAGCTACTCGGCAATCACAAACGAGAATGTAAAAAATTTGTACGCACAGATAGAAAGCGAATGTCAAAAGCCTGTTCCCGAAGAAATACAGTGCACAGGCAAGCTCTCTCAAAAGGATATTTACGAGGCGATTGTTGCCTTTAAAAACGATCACCCCGATATATTTTGGCTGAAAAATACTTTTACCTATTATGACTATGACGGCTCAACCCATATCGAGCTTGCTTATATTACCTCGGGCGATGCGCTTGAGGAGCAAAAAGAAAATTTTAACACAGCCCTAAGCAGCTTTGTTGACAATGCAACAATGTATTATTCGGAATACGAGCGTGAAAAGTATGTAAACGATTTCATAGTGGATAATTGCGAATATGACACAGAGGCGGCAAAAAGCGATTACACAACGGGCAATGTCAGTACAGCATACGGTGTGCTTATTGAGGGCAAGGCAATATGCGAGGGATACACAAGAGCCTTTCAGCTTTTGTGCAATAAGCTCGGCATTGAGTGCGTAAGCGTAACGGGTATGACTGATAATGTAGGTCACGCATGGAACTGCGCCCGCATTGACGGCGACTGGTGTCAGGTAGATGTTACATGGAACGATTCGGGCAACGAGGTTGACAGGTACTACTACTTTAACCTCACAGACGAGCAGATGTATGCCACACACCGCCCCGATGATTACTTTGCCGACATAGAGCCTGAAAACTACAACAATGACGAAAACCTTATCGGCAACCTGTATATTCCCGAATGTACCACCACCTCGCACAACTACTATATGAATACGGCGTCAATGCTTTATGATTTTGATGATGAAACCTATGATAATATCGTCACCAATCTCGCACTTGCGGCGCTCAACGGCGACAAATACTTTAGTCTTTATGTGAGCGACAGCCTTGATTTTGGCGAAACCTACTCAAAGCTGATAAATGACGCTTATATAATAAACTACATTGATTCCGCAAACGATAAGCTTGCAGGCTCAGCCGAGCTGAACACCTCAAGCTATGCCTACAAAAATGAAACTCTTAGAGTTATAACCATAGAATTAAGCTATGTAAATTAAAAATATTCTGTTGCAAAAGGAGAGAAAAATATGAAATATGATGTTAAAGCCTTTGAGCTTTTGTCAAACGAAGAAATTGCAGACGGAATTTTTGATATGCGTGTAAAAAATGACGAGCTTGCACCACTTGCAAAATGCGGTCAGTTTGCCCATGTATATGTTCCGTCAAAAACTCTGCGCAGACCTATTTCGGTGTGTGACAGCGAAAACGGCGTACTCCGCCTTGTTTATCAGGTAAAGGGCGAGGGCACAAAGATTATGTCGCAAATGAAAAAGGGCGAGTCGGTAGATATTCTCGCACCGCTCGGCAACGGCTTTAATATTGAACAGGGCAAGCGCTATTGCCTTATCGGCGGTGGCATAGGTGTTCCGCCAATGCTCTACACAGCAAAGCAAACCGAAAATCCGCTTGTTATTACAGGCTTTCGTAATAAAGATCTTATTATTTTGCAGGACGATTTCAAAAATGCAGGTGCCGAGCTTGTGCTCACTACCGATGACGGCAGTGCAGGCGTGCATGGCTTTGTAACAGATGTCCTCAAAGAAAAAATCAACGAGGTTGACGAGGTCTGCGCCTGCGGTCCTACCCCGATGCTTAAGGCAATTGCTCAAGTTTGCAAAGAATTTAACAAGCCTTGTCAGATTTCACTTGAAGAAAGAATGGCTTGCGGCATAGGTGCCTGCCTTGTTTGTGCTGTTAAGGTACGCAAGAACGGCGAGGAAATTATGCAGCATGTATGTAAAAACGGACCTGTATTCAACGCAGAGGAGGTTGTATTTTAATGGCTGATTTATCTGTAAAAATTGCAGGGGTTGAGTTTTCAAACCCACTTATCGCCGCATCGGGCACATTTGGCTTCGGTAAGGAATACGGCGAGTTTTATCCGCTCTCAAAGCTCGGCGGCATCTCATGCAAGGGCATTACATTAAAAAAGCGTGACGGCAACCCACCGCCACGAATTGCAGAAACACCGTCGGGTATCTTAAATGCGGTTGGACTTCAAAATCCCGGTGTTGATGTGTTTATAAACGATGACCTCCCATGGCTCAAACAGCAGAACACAAGGGTAATTGCAAATATTGCAGGCAACACTCCCGAAGAATACTGCGAAATGGCAGAAAAGCTCTCATCAACAGATGTTGATATGATAGAAATGAACATTTCCTGCCCTAATGTAAAGAGCGGCGGAGTTCAGTTTGGCACAAGCTGCGAGTCGGTAGGCTCAATTACAAATGCCGTAAGAAAGCATTGCAAAAAGCCGCTTATCGTAAAGCTCAGTCCAAATGTTACCGATATTGCCGAGATTGCAAAGTCAGCCGAGGCAAACGGCGCAGACGCAATCTCTATGATTAACACACTCACAGGTATGCGCATAGACATCAACACAAAGCGCCCGATCATCCGCAACAACACAGGCGGAATGAGTGGCCCTGCTGTTTTCCCTGTTGCGGTAAGAATGGTGTGGCAGGTGTCAAATGCCGTTAAAATCCCGATTATCGGTATGGGCGGTATCAGCACATGGCAGGACGCAGTAGAAATGATGATTGCCGGCGCAAGCGCATTGCAGATTGGCACAGTGTTCTTCTCAGACCCATACGCACCGATTAAAATTGCCGAGGGAATGAACGAATACCTCGACAAAAACGGAATAAAGAGCGTATCAGAGCTTACAGGTACAATCAAGCCTTGGTAATTTCTGCTTTTTCGGTCGGGCAACAAGAAAAGCGATTCTTATAATTTGTAATCTGAATAATTCATAAAATAAAATCCATAATAACCTTAGCGCAGGAGGTTATTATGGATTTTTTTCGTGTTTTTATAACCGCACCTATTTCGCTCATCGTACTGTTTTTGCTTGCAAAGCTGATGGGCAACAAGCAAATGTCGGAACTTAATATGTTCGACTATATAAACGGCATAACAATAGGCTCAATCGCCGCCGAGCTTGCAACGGGCGAATTTACAGATATATACGACGGAGTTATGGCAATGGTGATTTACTCACTTGTGGCAATTCTGCTGACCGTACTCTCGCAAAAGTCACTTGTTCTGCGGCGCTTTATAACAGGCAAGTCAATAATAATTTTTGATAACGGCAAATTCTACAACAAAAACCTTAAAACCGCCAAAATAGACATAAACGAAATCTTAGTAATGTGTCGCTCAAAGGGATACTTTAACTTTGACGAAATACAAACAATAGTCCTCGAAAGCAACGGTCAGCTTTCTATACTTCCAAAAGATAAGAACAGACCGCTCACACCTGACGATATGAAAATAACGGTGTTGCAGTCGGGAGTTGAGGCTGTTGTGATACAAGACGGCAAGGTGCTAAACAAGAATTTGAGAGCCACAGGCAATAACGCAGAATGGCTGAAAAAGGAGCTTAATAAACAGCACACCAAAATAAGCGAGGTTTTCATTGCGTTTTGCGATAATAACAATACACTGAAAGTCCACAAAAAGAATAACTCGCACCCGACAAACGATATTTTTGACTGATTTTTAAAAAATATTAAAATATTTCAAAAAATTCTTAAAATTAACAATATTTTGTCATACTGTTGTCACAGTTCATATGGTATTATATATGTGTAAGGTAAAGATAAATAAAACCTACATCAAAAAGCTAATAAGTAAATTTTTTCATAGATATTTTCCTCTCTCTTTTTTAATTAGCAATCAGCCCGACTTTGGTCGGGCTTTTGCTTTGTTTTTTTGTTTCAGTCGGGCAACAAAAGTAAAGCTAACGCAAAACTGTCTGCCCGAAAATAAAAGTTTGGTCAACCTTTTCAAAGGTTGTGGGTGTGGGCAACGCCCGCAAAAGCCTTTCTGCTATTGCAAATTTTTGATAGCCAAACGGCTTGCCATTTGGCGGCTGAATATAACGGCGCAAGCCTTTAAAATTTGCGACAGCAACAAAGAAAAAGCCACGCTGCTCAAACTACTGATTTGCCACTTTTCAAGGGCAGATTAGCCACACACAAGCTTTTGAGTCCTTTTAGAATATCTATTCTCTACTAATGCTCAAGTGTAACTTTCTTGCTTTCTGCCACTCATTACTCTTGACTTTTGTTTTATCATAAAGTCTTAAATAATCTAAAATTTAGTTATTCTATGATATGATTTCAAGTACTTGTTTTTATTTAAAATCAGTGCGCTTTATAGTTTAATGGGCTCTGCCCGAACCCGCAACCCTTTAAAAAGGATTGACCTGAATTTTAAATTTATAAAACCAAATTTTAGACATTTAACCACAATCTCCCCATTACCACATATATACAAAAATGTATACATCATTCATTGAAATTAAAACAATTCTACATATAAAATATACATTTTTTGACAAAAGTATTGACTTTTTTGCGGATAATAAATAGAATAGAGTTATATAAATATGAGAGGAATAAAATTATGAACGAAAATAATTATTATCAGCCGAACGGTGGCAACGACCCACAGTATAACAACGGCTATCAACAGCAGAATAATTACAATCAGAGCTATGATAATAACTACAATCAACAGCAAAATAATTATAATCAGAGTTATGACAATAACTACAATCAGCCGAATAACAACGCATATGATCAGCCAACCTATGACAACGGCTTTGCACAAAATTATCAGAATACTTACCCACAGCAGAATGTTGACTATGCTCAGCAGAACTACAACGGCGGTTATCAGCAGCCTAATATTCCAACTCAGTTCCCCGGAGATCCCGAGGCTAAAGCTGCAATGATTACAGGTATTATAAGCCTTGTTGCGTCAATAGTTGCGGTTATTATGTTTTGGACAGCATTTATTTGCACAGGCTCAAGCTCATACGGCACCTATATGTCGGGCACTTCAATGTTAGGATTTTATATAGGTGTAATCGGTTCGGGCATACTTTCGGTAGCAGGTGTGGTTACAGGCATTATTGCTATCGTAAAGGCATCTAAATACAATAAAATTGCGGCTCAGACAGGTAATTATGCGGGCAAGAGCAAAGCTACAACAGGCTTGGTATGTGGTGTTATCGGTCTTATAATTGCCGCACTCTCAATTATTTCTTGCGTATCGTGCTTTGGTTGCGTAATGTGTGCGGTAGGCAATTTGGCATCTTATGCTAACTCAATGTATTATTAATTGCTTATTATAATCTTAATACAGGGCAGTGTGCGTGTTTCACACTGCCTTATTATTTGGAGAGATACTATGTTTTCTACAAGAGAAACACTCGGCATTGAACTGCCGTACTACGGCTTTATGACAGGACTCGGCATACTTGCCTGCTTTCTTGTTATAAAGTTTATTACTATGAAAAGGCGCAAAAATATTGAGGGTTATCGCTATGTGATAATCGGTGTTGTGGGCGGAATATGCGGTTTTATTATGGCACATATCGTATTTGCAGTTGCTCAGCACGAAAAGCTGTATTTTGTGTTTACCCACCTCGACAGAGTTTTTAGCAGCTTTAAAATGTTTGCGCTTTATGCTATGGATATTTTCGGCGGAATGGTGTTTTACGGCGGACTTATCGGTGCGTGTATCGGCGCATATATAAGTATGAAAACGCAGCGGCTTGATGTACGCAGTTATTCCGACACCATAGTGCCATGTATTCCGCTGTTCCATGCTTTCGGCAGAATCGGCTGTTTTCTTGCAGGCTGTTGCTATGGAGTGGAGAGCGACTTTGGCTTTGTATATCGGCATTCGCTTATAGAAAGCGCAAACGGAGTGCGCAGACTGCCTATTCAGCTTATTGAGTCGGGCGAAAATATTGTAATTTTTATTGTGCTTTTGTTTTTGCTTTGCAGGTGCAAAAATCTTAAAAACGGAATACTTATTTGGATATACGGACTTATTTATCCTGTTTTAAGGTTTATAAACGAATTTTTCAGAGGCGATATTTCAGAGCGTGGCTATTTTGGCGCTTTGTCAACCTCGCAATGGCTGAGTATATTTATTTTTACCTTTTCTCTGTTTATGCTCATAAGGGATTTGCGCAAAAATGATGACAAAAATTTTCAATCTAATACTTAATTTTAACGGGTACTTTGCGGAGTGTTCTTTCAGAATTTAGAAATTATATATGTATTTGAGTATAATTTAGTGTTTGAAAGATAAATAAAAACACTGATTTGTATAGTTTAGTTGTGTAAAAATAACGAAAATGCAGGTATGCACAATGTAACTATTTTAAAAAATTAATATTTTATTGACAGTTTTGTGAATTTATGGTAAAATTAATCAATCTAATAAAATCGAGAGGAAAATTAGGAGGATTTAATTATGCAGAATTCTAAAAACTTTGCAATCGCAGCACTTATTTGCGGTATCTTATCAATCGTTTTGCCATGGATTCCTTATGGCTATATCTTTGCTATTGCAGCAGGTATTGTTGCTATTGTTCTTAGCGTAAAGGTTCGTAAGCTTAACGATGCTAACAAAGGTATGGCAACCGGCGGTCTTGTAACAGGCATCATCGGTATTGCTCTCGCCGGCGTTATTATGGTTTGTGCTATTTGTACAGCTTGTGCACTCGTTCAGACAGCAAACTTACTTTCATAATTTGAAAACGCACTGGATTTCAGCCTCTTGTACATTGTGCAGGAGGTTGTATTTTTTGGAGAAAAACTATGTTTCCTACTTTTGAATTATTTGGCAGAGATATATCTATGTACGGCGTTGTGTCGCTTATAGGCATATTTGTGTGTGCAATATACATTTGCAGAAGTGCAAAAAAGCGTGGTTATGATGACAACGATTTTATTGTAATTTTGCTGATTTCAGCTATCGGCGTGCTTGCAGGCAGTCATATTTTATACGGTATTACCCGAATTGACCTCATTGTAAAGCTATTGTCAGATTTCGGAAAATATGTTCAAAGCTTTGGCGACTTTATAAATTGTATGGCAACTATTTTTGGCGGCTCGGTTTTCTACGGCGGACTGTTGGGCGGTATGGCAGCCGGTGCAATTTACTGCAAAAAGAAGAAATTTAACATTTCGGAGTATTCCGACATCATTGCTCCCGGTGTTCCGCTTTTCCACTTTTTTGGCAGAATAGGCTGCTTTTTTGGCGGTTGCTGCTACGGAATTGAGAGTAGCTTTGGCTATACTGTGCATGGCAATGAGCTTTTGTCATCGGTAAATGATGTTCAGCGCTTTCCCGTTCAGCTTTTGGAGGCAACGCTCAACCTCATTTTATTCATTGTTCTTGCAAGACTTTTGAGCAAGGGTGCGCTTAAGGGCAAGCTTTTTTCAATTTATCTTTTGTGCTATTCGGTAATAAGATTTTTTGACGAATTTTTGCGTGGCGACACATACAGAGGATTCCTTTTTGGTCTTTCAACTTCGCAGATAATAAGTATAATACTTTTTGTATGTTCACTTGTTTATCTTATTGTAAAATTTAAAAAAAGCAGACAAAACCAAACTTAATTTTAACGGGCACTTTGCGGAGTGCCTGTTTTTATATGTATTTTCCTATAATTCTTTGCGGTAAATATGCGTAATATATGAGTTCTTACTGTTGAATTTAGCAATTAATTATGATACAATAATCTATATATGCAATTACAAAATTTTGTTTTGACAGATTACCGAAAGGGGTTTTATATATGTGCGGTATTTGTGGCTTTACAGGCGAAGTTATCGACAGAGATAAGGTCATTAAAAATATGACCGATGTCATCACTCACAGAGGACCTGACTCCGACGGTGTGTTTATGGACGATCACATCGCAATGGGTTTTCGCAGACTTTCAATCATTGACCTTGATGCAGGTCATCAGCCTATTTATAACGAGGATAAAACACTTGTCCTCACCTTTAACGGCGAAATTTATAACTATAAAGAGTTAAGAAAAGTTCTTATAGCAAAGGGACATAAATTCTATACAGACACCGACAGCGAGGTGCTTATTCACGGCTTTGAGGAGTGGAGAGAGGACTTGCTCTTAAAGCTCAGAGGTATGTTTGGCTTTGCGATTTACAACACTAAGGATAAGTCGGTTTTTGTTGCTCGTGACTTCTTTGGCATTAAGCCGATGCACTACACAATGATTGACGGCGAATTTGTGTATGCAAGTGAAATCAAGAGTATTCTTGAGCACCCTAAGTTTGTTAAGAGGTTTAACAAAAGAGCGCTTGATACCTACCTTTCATATCAGTACGCAGTTCCGCCCGAAACTTTCTTTGAGGGTGTGTTCTGCCTTATGCCGGGTCATTATCTTTGGTATAAGGACGGCAAGGTTGAAACTACCCGTTATTGGGAGGCTCGCTTTAATCCTAACGAGGAGATGACAGAGGAAGAGGCTGTTGATTCTATCGAAAAGGTGTTTGAAAATTCTGTAAATGCGCACAAAATTGCAGATGTTGAGGTTGGCTGTTTCCTTTCAAGCGGTGTTGACTCAAGCTATGTTTCAACCTACTTTGCCGATCAAAAAACATTTACAGTAGGCTTTGATTTTGGCGAGCACTACAACGAAATCAGCTGGGCAAAGGGACTTAGCGAGAAAATCGGTGTTGAACATCACACACACCTTATCTCAAGCGAGGAATTCTGGGACGCAGTTCCTACTGTTCAGTATCATATGGACCAGCCGCTTGCAGACCCGTCTTGTATTGCACTTTACTTTGTATCAAGACTTGCAAGCGAGTATGTAAAGGTTGTACTTTCGGGCGAGGGCGCAGATGAGTTGTTCGGCGGCTACACCTGCTACAACGAGCCGAGAGTATTCAAACTTTATCAGACAATCGTTCCGCATTGCATCAGAAAGGCTATCAGAGCCGTATGCAAAAAGCTGCCTGACATAAAGGGCAGAGATTACCTTATCAGAGCGACAGACCCACTTGAAGAGCGCTACATAGGCAATGCCTTTATGTATGATTACAAGGAAAAGCGTGAGCTTTTAAAAGACCCTAACCTTGCAAGCCGTCCGCAGGACTATGCAAAGAAGTATTACTACCGTTGCCGCAGATATGACGATGTTACAAAGATGCAGTATCTTGACATTAATATGTGGATGGTGGGCGATATTCTCCTTAAAGCAGACAGAATGAGTATGGCAAACTCACTTGAGCTGAGAGTACCGTTCCTTGATAAAGAAGTGTTCAAGGTTGCGTCAACTCTCCCTACAAAGCTCCGCTGCAACAGACACAACACAAAGTACGCTATGCGTAAGGCGGCTGTTCGTCATATGCCTGAGGCTACCGCCGAGAAAGAAAAGCTCGGTTTCCCTGTTCCTACAAGAGTATGGCTCAGAGATGAAAAATACTACAATGTTGTTAAGACAAAGTTTAAGGGAGCAACAGCCGAGAAGTTCTTTAATACAGATATTCTTATTCGTTGGCTTGATGAGCATTACAGCAACAAAGAGGATAACAGCCGTAAGGTTTGGACAATCTATGTGTTCCTTGTATGGTATGATATTTACTTTAACGAGGATAACGAAAAGGTAGAAAAGCCTGTAAATCACCTTGACGAGTTGAGAGCGATTGCAGAGGCAAGACAGGAAAAAAAGCTCAATGAGTTTGGCGAGGCAATTATGACCGAGGCCGAAAAGCTCGACAAAGATTATGACGCACCAAACTTTGGCATAGATAAATCGGCAAAAAAAGCTGAAAAAGAACAGGCAGAGGAAAAAGAACCTGTAAAGGCAGAAAAGCCTGCCGAGGATAATGTTGCCGAAGAGGTGAAGGCTGAAGAAAAAGCCGAGGAAAAACCTGAAGAGGTAAAAGCGGAAGAACCCGAAATTAAGAAAGAGGCTGAGCCTGAGGAAGTTAAGATCGAGGACGAGCCTGTAATTGAGGAAGAAGAGCCGCAGGAAACCGAGCAGGCTGAGGAAGAGCCAAAGGCAGAGAAATATGTGAATATTTCTAATCCTGAGGATACAGAGGTTTATGAAGAACCAAAAAAGCCGAGCACTCCGCAGGAGGAGCTTGAAATGGCGATTGAGGGCATTGAAAAGCGCTCAAAATATCTTGATGAGCCTAATGTTATTTCAGACGAGGCGATTGACGAAATTGTAAAGTCGATTAAGTTCTTTGATGACGAGGACTAATTAAAATAAAATAAAAACATAACTGCCCGACACCACAAAAGCGGTTGTCGGGCAGATGATTATAATAAAATGGTTGTGTTTTAAATGTTGGGATAAGATTAATTAATGATGGTTTAACGCACAAAGTTATAGTTTTAAAAACTTAAAATTCAGGTCAACCCTTTTTAAAGGGTTGTGGGTTTGGGCAGAGCCCATAAAATAATAAAATTGCACTGAATTGAAATCTAAATAAACAGTTACAATTATATTATAGGATAACTAAACTTTAGATTAGTTAATACTTTAAAATAAAACAAAAGTCAAGACTAATAAGTGGCAGAAAGCAAGAAAGTTGCGCTTGAACAGTCTTAGAGAAAAGATATTCTAAAGGATGCAAAAGCTTTTGTGTGCGGCTGATTTGCCCTTGAAAAGTGGCAAATCAGTAGTTTAGTAGCGTGGCTTTTCTTTGTTGCTGTTGCAATTTTTTAGGCTTTCGCCATTGTGTTTAAGCCACCAAACGGCAAGCCATTTGGCTATTAAAATTTGCGATAGTTTGAAGTTTTGTGGGCGTTGCCCACACCTACAACCTTTAAAAAGGTTGACCAAACTTTTAACTTCGGGCGGATAGTTTGGCTTTTGCTTTACTTTGTTGCCCGACCGATAATTTGCTAACCCACATTACCCAACTTTTGATAGGAAACCAATAAAACAAAACAGAAAGATTTACACAATAACTCCAAGACAGAGCATATTGAGCATTATGTTGTACTCGGGTTCAAAGTCGGAGAGAGGGAGAGGATTTTTGCCTTTGCCCATCTCAATAGTGAGCGCAGGACGGCGGAATTTTTCAATAAACCAATCCTTAAATCCACCGCCTGTTGCAATGTCCTCGGGCACTGATATATTGTATCCGCTTGCTTGCGACAAAACAGACGCAAGGCGAAAACTCATAACGGGTGTGTGCTTGCCGAATGAACAGTAAATTTCTCTGCCCTGACTATGAAAAGCAATGGCCCGGTCAAAGTTGTTGCGCTTGCAAAGGTTTGTAAGAGCCTTGGTTTCAGGCTCGCTTTCGGGTGCATTTCCGCCAAAACGAGTTGCGGACGGAGACTTTATATTCATACTCAGCTCACGATTTTTCAGCTCGTTCCACCCTGCGTTGAAATTGTGGTTTATGTCCACACCTCGTGCGTTTGCCTGCCAAACCTTGTTGTCTTTTGAGGCTTTGTCTACAAGAGATTTGTATTTGAGAGCGGCGGCAGAGCCATGGATTGCAATTTCCACGCCGTCGGGATTTACGCAGGGCACAATCGTAAGACCTTTATCACGCAGAAAATCTCTGATTTTGTAGCGGCCCACAACGGAATCGTTTTGCATTGCGTCGGCACATTGCTCAAAAAATTTGAGTACAGCAGTAATGGTGAGATATTCCGAGCCGTGAAAGCCTGCGCAGTACAGCACTTGATTTTTTGTGTTGCCAATGTGCAGAACATCAATGCATCTTCCGCATACGCTTTTGCCTGCAAACGAGTGGTGCACAAAGCTGTATTTTTCGCAGATGCTGTTAATAATCTTTTTTCTTGTTTGGTAGTCGGGCATTACATTGTAGTCTGTCATAAAAATTTCCTTTCTGTTTTTTTCCTTAAATTAATTCAAATGAGGTATAAGTATGAAACTTTTTGAAAAGACCTTGAACAGCACTTCTGTTTTTGACGGCAGAATTTTGCATATCACCCTTGATGATGTTGAACTTGAGGACGGCAAAAAGTCCAAGAGAGAAGTTGTAAATCACCCCGGCGGAGTTACTGTTGCCGCACTTGACGATGACAATAATCTGTTTTTTGTAAGACAGTTCCGTTATCCGTACAAGGAGGTTGTACTTGAGCTGCCGGCAGGCAAACTCGAAAAAGGCTCAACTCCCCTTGAAAACGGCAAGCGTGAATTGCTTGAAGAAACAGGCGCTCAGGGATATTCGTATACTTCACTCGGTCAGCTCTATCCGTCCCCCGGCTACACCAACGAGATAATTCACCTTTATGTATGCAGAATAAAAAGCGAGGGCGAGAGCAAGCCTGACGAGGGAGAATTTTTGAATGTTGAAAAAATCCCACTCGACAAGGCTGTTGAAATGGTGCTCAACAACCAGTTGCCTGATGCCAAAACTCAGGTAGCCGTACTAAAAACAGCAATGCTGCTTAAAAGTGGAAAAATTTAACTTGCAGGTGCTCTGCAATTAAGGTATGAATAAATATATGCAAACTTTTTTTGAATTATTACCCGAAAAAGAAAATACATCTGTTGCACTCGGTTTTTTTGACGGACTGCATATCGGTCACCGCAAGGTTATAGGCGAGGCGGTAAAGGGCAGTGAAAAAAACCTTGTGCCAATCTGCTATACTTTTGCACAAAGTCCGAAAAGTGTGTTGAAAAATCAGCCGCAAGAGGCGCTTATGAGCCTTGAAAACAAAAAAGAGGCGCTGTCCGAAATCGGAATACAGCACCTGTATATGTGCGACTTTAAGTCGGTGGTGGATATTGCACCACGAAAATTTGTTGAGGATATACTGATAAAAACATTTAAAGCCAAAAAGCTGTGCTGTGGCTTTAACTACACCTTTGGCAAAAACGGAGAGGGCAACACACAAATGCTCGCTGAAATTTGCAGGGGAAACGGCATTGAGTTGAAGGTTTTGCCGCCCGTTGAGGAGAAAGAGGGTGTTGTATCGTCAACGCTTATCCGAGAACTTATAAAAGACGGAAGGGTGCGCAGAGCAAACGAGCTTTTAGGTTCATACTTTGGCTTTAGCGGCGAGATTGTGCATGGACAGCATCTCGGCAGAGAACTTGGCACTCCTACGCTCAATCAGTCACTGCACGAAGAACTTGTTGTACCGAAATTCGGTGTGTATGCATCTTGTATAACCCTTGATGACGGCAGAAAGTTTTGCGGTGTAACCAATATCGGAGTAAAGCCGACAGTCGGAGAATTTGCCCCGTTGTGCGAAACCTGGATGCCCGATTATAAGGGCGAGGAATTGTATGGCAGGGTGGCAGATGTGCGACTTTTGGACTTTATAAGAGGAGAAAAGAAGTTTTCTTCGCTTGATGAACTGAAAAAAGCTATCTTTGATAACGCAAAGACAGCTAAAAAGATTTTTGCTGAAATAGCAGATTGTAATTAAAATTATAAACTTTTTATCTTAAACCACAAAACGGCTGTTCTCGTTGAACAGCCGTTTTCATTATTACTCTTATTTTTTATTCTTTTTATATTTGCCTATTACATAAATCAGCACAAAGCCGAGCAGGAAAGCACCTACTACGCATTTGAACACAATACCGAGCACGCCGTCAAACATTGCTATGCCCGAAAAGCTGTTCATTGCATACCATACTGTCATAAAGGAGAAAAATCCGCCGATAATATAGCATAGCGAACCGAGCTTTTTTGCTGATACAAACATATACAGTGCGATTATCGCCCATAATATAAAGTAAAAGTTTTTAATAGTTTCCATTGTTAATCTCCGTTACAGTTTAAGATCCGGAATGTACTGCTTTATAATTGAAATTAATCCGACCTTTGGAGTGTCTTCGTCGGGTAACTGCGGAAAGTCATATGCCGCATAGTCATTGCCCTCGATAATAGCAGGGCCGTTCTCCGAAATGCACACATCCCAACCGCAATATTTGAATTCGGGTTCTTCAAGCGCCGCGTTCTTGACAAGCTCCTTGACCTCTTCGCAGTAAGGAATTTTAAACCCTTTAAATTTTATTCCCGAATAGGGGTGTTCGTATGCAATGTCCATATTCGAGGTATGTCCGGGGCCTGTTACCGTTCCTGTATCAAGGTCAAAGTGGCAGGCAAATCCGCCGTTTTCAAGGTTGTCCACAAATTTGCCGTTGTTGCCTGTTTTGAACACAGCATAGAGAATGTTCGGCTTGCCGTCTACCACAAGGGTGGCAATTCTTAAGCAGTTAATTGAGTGAGGATAAATTTTTGAAACATCGGGGTGTTGTTTTATTGCCTCTTCAAGTACACCAAATTCGTTTTCTTTGTCAAAAACATAATTATAAAATTCTTCGTCACTCTTGAAGTCGGCTTTAACAAGTCGCTCAATGCCCTTTCCGCACTCGCCGAATGCAGGCTTTGCAATGAATACATCCCATGACTTTATAAACTCGCTGAACTGCTCAAGGGTTACCTTTTCGTCAACCACAAGAACTCGTCTGCCAAGATATTTTGCAAATCGTGTGTCAAATAATCTTTTATCGTTAAAAATCTCTGCGCTTGTAAGGTCATTTTGCATTAACATAAAGCGCTTGTTTTTAAAGCGTGTCATATATGTTTTGCGCTGGTCGGCTGTCATATTGTAGTATTCAAACAGAACATAGTCGTTGTATCCGGCTCTGTATTTTAAAAAGCAACCTACCATATCAAAGAAAATGCCGGCTTTGTTTTTGCCGGATTTTGTGTGAACAGTGTTAATTGCACCGGAAAGTTTGCCAAGAGTTGCTCCTGAACAAACTCTGAAAAAGTAACCAATCCCCATAGTAACCTCGAAAGTATGTATTTTGTTAAAAGCAGTGGCAAAAATATGCCGATTTATCAGATGAAAATTGTAATAGTCGATATAATACTTATTATAGTATATATTGCGGTAAAAAGTCAATATGAGTGACTGATTTGTGAAAAAGTTTTTGAAAAGTAAAATTTTTATAATAAAACTCTTGACTTTTGCTGACTTTAAGATTATAGTATAAACATAAGAGTTAGCACTCACATATAGAGAGTGCTAAAACAACAAAACGCAGGCAGAGAGGTGATACCTATGGAGCTTGCGGAAAGAAAGCAAAAAATTCTTTCGGCTGTTGTTGAAAACTTTATCAGAACAGGCGAGCCGGTAGGTTCAAAAACTCTGATAGATGAAACCAACCTAAAGGTTTCATCGGCTACTGTAAGAAACGATATGGCAGACCTTACGCAAAGGGGCTATCTGATTCAGCCGCACACCTCGGCAGGCAGAATACCTACTCAGCAGGGATACAGATACTATGTTGACAATCTTATGAAGATTGTGGCGGTGTCACAGCGGGGCAGAGAACTTGTGGAGGATAAACTTTACAGAAATGCCGAATCACCCGAAAATATTTTAAAGTCAGCCGCAGATCTTCTTTCGGAGCTGACAGGACTTACCGCAGTTGCCACAACACCGAATTCCGCAGAAAGCAGAATCCACAAAATCAGCTTTGTGCAGACGGGTTCACATACAGCAATGGCTGTTGTAATTGCCTCAAACGGCATTATAAAAAATCAGCTGTTCAGATGCGAATTTATAATCACTCCCGAAATTCTTGAGATTTTCGATAAGGCACTCAACGAGTTGTTTGATGGAGTAAAGCTTTCTTCGATAAATCGTCCGTTTATACAGACGGCAGCGGCAAGGTTTGGCGAGTTGTCACTCTTTATGCCGAGTGTGCTTACGGCGATAAAAGATGCGGCAGACAAGGCAAACGAAGTCGGAATCTTTTTGAGCGGTCAGACAAAGCCGTTGTTTATGCAGAATGTAAATTTTCTTGCGGCAAGAAATGTAATTGAACTTCTTTCAAGAAAAGGAGATCTTGCAGGTGTTCTTACAAGCCTGCCGATAGGTACTTCGGTAAGCATAGGAACGGAAAACAGCCGCATAGAACTTGCGTACAGCTCGGTAATATCCTCAAGTTACAGCGTAAAGGATACACCGTCCGGTACGCTTGCCGTAATAGCTCCGATACGGACGGATTACGGCAGAGTGATTTCGATTATAGAATGTATAAGCGAATGTGTAAGCAAGATAATAAGCGAGCTTATAGAGCATTAATATAGAAAGGAAAGGTAATATGTCAAAGAAAAAAGAAGTGACAAAAGACGAAGCTGTTGTAAACGAGAATACATCCGAACAGACAGCTGAAGCGGTTACGGAAGAAATTGATGAAACCGCCAAAAAAATAGCCGAACTTGAGGAGGAGCTCAACTCACAGAAAGACAAATATCTTCGCCTTTGTGCCGAGTATGACAACTACCGCAAGAGAACAGCAAACGAAAAGCTTTCTATTTATGATGACGCAACAGCAAAGGCGGTTACAGAACTTTTGCCGGTAGCAGACAGTATTCAGATGGCTATTACAAATTTAAAGGACGCCGATCCCGATATTTTAAAGGGCATTGAGCTTATTTCAAATCAGCTTGCAAAGTCGCTTGAAAAGCTCAAGGTTGAGCCTTTCGGTGCGCAGGGTGAGGAGTTTAATCCGGAAATTCACAACGCAATCTCAAAGATTGACGATGAGAATTTTGAAAAGAACTGTATTTCACAGGTGTTCCAGACAGGTTACAAAATCGGCGATAAAATTATTCGTCATGCAATGGTTCAGGTTGCAAATTGCGACTAAGACCTTTATATAAATAAATCAGTATAAAAGTAAAACAAATATATTCAGGAGGAATTTATTATGGCAAAGACAATAGGTATAGATTTAGGTACAACAAACTCATGTGTAGCAGTTATCGAAGGCGGCGAGCCGGTAGTTATTCCTAACGCCGAGGGCGCAAGAACAACTCCTTCCGTTGTTGCATTCTCAAAAGACGGCGAGCGTATGGTAGGTCAGGTTGCAAAGCGCCAGGCTATCACAAACCCTGACAAAACAGTTTCTTCTATCAAGAGAGAAATGGGTACTTCATATAAGGTATCTATTGACGGCAAGCAGTACACACCACAGGAAATTTCAGCTATGATCCTTTCTAAGTTAAAGGCTGACGCTGAGGCTTACCTCGGTGAAAAGGTAACTCAGGCAGTTATTACAGTTCCTGCTTACTTTACAGACGCACAGCGTCAGGCAACAAAGGATGCAGGTAAGATTGCAGGTCTTGATGTAAAGAGAATTATCAACGAGCCAACAGCAGCTGCACTTTCTTACGGTATTGATAAGGAAAAAGACCAGAAAGTTATGGTATATGACCTCGGCGGCGGTACATTCGATGTTTCTATCATTGAGATGGGCGACGGCGTACAGGAAGTTCTTGCAACAGCAGGTAACAACCGTCTTGGCGGCGATGACTTCGATAAGAGAATCATTGACTGGATGGTAACATCATTTAAGAATGAAACAGGTATTGACCTTTCATCTGATAAAGTAGCTATGCAGCGTTTTAAAGAGGCTGCTGAGAAAGCTAAGATTGAGCTTTCAGGCGTTACAACATCATCAATCAACCTCCCATTCATTACAGCAGACCAGACAGGTCCTAAGCACCTTGACTTAACACTTACAAGAGCTAAGTTTGATGAGCTTACAGCTGATCTCGTAGAGGCTACAATGGGCCCTGTTCGTTCAGCTCTCTCAGACTCAGGCTTACAGATCAGCCAGATCGACAAGGTTCTTATGGTTGGCGGTTCTTCAAGAATCCCGGCTGTTCAGGAAGCTGTTAAAAAGCTCATCGGCAAAGAGCCGTTCAAGGGCATTAACCCGGATGAGTGCGTAGCTGTCGGCGCTGCTATTCAGGGCGGTGTTCTCGGCGGTGAGGTAGAGGGCTTACTTCTCCTCGATGTTACACCACTTTCACTCGGTGTTGAAACAATGGGCGGTGTAATGACAAAGATTATTGAGAGAAACACAACAATCCCAACAAAGAAGAGCCAGATTTTCTCAACTGCTGCCGATAATCAGACACAGGTTGAAATCAATGTTCTTCAGGGTGAGCGTGAATTTGCAAGAGATAACAAGCAGCTCGGTTTGTTTGCTCTCACAGGCATTGCTCCTGCTATGCGTGGTGTCCCACAGATTGAGGTAACATTTGATATTGATGCCAACGGTATCGTTAATGTATCTGCAAAAGACCTTGGCACAGGCAAGGAACAGAAGATTCAGATTCAGAACTCAACTTCAATGAGCAAGGACGATATTGATAAGGCTGTTAAGGAAGCTGAGCAGTACGCTGCTGAGGATAAAAAGCGTCGTGAAGAGGTTGACGCTAAGAACGAGGCTGAAAACCTTGTATATCAGGCTGAAAAGCTCGTAAACGAGAGCGGCGACAAGATCTCTGAGGACGAGAAGAGCACAATCAATACAAAGTGCGCTGCCGTTAAGGACGCTATCGCTAAGAACGACAAGTCTATGATTGACGCTGCTAAGGAGGACTTACAGAAAGCTGTTTATGAAGTTTCTGCAAAGCTCTATCAGCAGGCAAACCCACAGGGTGCTCAGGGTGCAGCTCCACAGGGTGACCCACAGCAGGGCGCTCAGGGCGGCTCAAACGGAGATCCTAATGTATATGATGCCGATTTTAAGGATGTAGACGGCAACTGATAAAAAAGATTTATACAATGATTGACTTCATTTGTTTTTCCTGTTAAAATTTGTTGAAGGGGCTGTTTTTTGCAACGGCTCCTTTAGCACTGTATGGATTTTTGACAGCGTATAAATTCCTTATACGGCTGATAACGAGTTATTAAAAGGTGAGAAGAATGGCAGATAAAAGAGATTACTATGAGGTGCTTGGTGTTTCTAAGGGTGCAAGCGAAGATGAAATAAAAAAAGCATACCGCCAGTGCGCTAAAAAATACCACCCTGACCTCCATCCCGGAGATAAGGATTGCGAGGAGAAATTCAAAGAAGTCAACGAGGCTTACGAGGTACTTTCAGATAAAGATAAAAAGGCTCGCTATGACCAGTACGGTCACGCAGGCGTAGACCCTAACTTTGGTGCAGGCGGCGCAGGCGGTTACGGCGCTTATGGTCAGGGTATTGATATTGACGATATTTTCTCAAGCTTTTTCGGCGGATTTGGCGGCAGACGCTCAAACAATCCTAATGCTCCGAGCCGAGGCAGTGATGTTGAGGCGAGCATTTATATTTCGTTTGAAGAGGCTGCAAAGGGATGTAAAAAGACCGTAAGCTATGACTGCGTTTCTACTTGTGACGAATGTCATGGAACAGGCGCAAAGCCCGGCACTCAGCCAAGGACTTGCTCGGTATGCGGCGGTTCGGGCAGAGTAACAATCAGTCAGCGCTCACCTTTTGGTGTGGTGCAAACTCAGCGTGCGTGTGACGCTTGTCACGGTAAGGGCAAGATTATAGACAGTCCTTGTCCTAAGTGCGGCGGTTCGGGCAGAAAGCGCAAGACCAAAACCGTTGATATTACTGTTCCGGCAGGTATCAAGGATCAGCAGATTCTTAATGTCGGCGGCAGAGGCAACGCAGGCTACAACGGCGGCCCTTCGGGTGACCTTCATGTATATGTAAATGTTCAGCCGCATCCTGTATTTGAACGCAGAGGCGACGATGTATGGTGCAATCTCCCTCTTACATTTGCACAGGCTGCTCTCGGCGCAGAGGTGGTTGTTCCTACTCTTGACGGCAAGGTTTCGTATCAGGTTCACGAGGGTACACAGCCGGGCGATGTATTTAAGCTTAAGGGCAAAGGTATTCAGCGTCTTAACGGCAGAGGAAAAGGCGACCAGTATGTGCGTGTAACCATTGAAGTTCCGAAGAATCTTAACGCTAAGCAGAAAGAGCTTATTAAGGAATTTGAAAATGTTACAAATGATAAAAACTACGCACAGCGCAACAGCTTTTTTGAGAAAATAAAGAGAATGTTCAACGAATAATTTTGATAACAGTATATAAAGGGGCTTAACCTATGGAGTCTTGGACAGAAATAAAAATTGCGGTAAACGCAAAGGATATAGACAGGGCAGGCGACATTGCAAATGTTGTAGTGCCTTACGGAATTTATATAGAGGACTACACTGCTCTTGAGCAGGAAGTGCAGGAGATTGCACACATTGACCTTATAGATGAGGATTTGCTCAAGAAAGACAGAAACATTGCCTATGTTCACATTTACCTTGAGCCTGATGTTTCTCCGAACGAGGCGGTGGCATTTTTATCTGAAAGGTATAATGCCGAGGGTATTGAGCATAAAATTGAATTGCTCGACTGTGCCGAGGAGGATTGGAGAAATAATTGGAAGAAGTATTTTAATCCGATTGCCGTCGGCGAAAAGCTCCTTATTCGTCCGAGTTGGAGAGATGATTACGATCCGCAGGGCAGAATTGTTTTAAATATTGACCCCGGTCTTGCCTTTGGTACAGGCAGCCACGAAACCACAAGACTTTGCCTTGAAATGTGTGAAAAGTATATGAAAAAAGGCGACAAGGTACTTGATGTGGGCTGCGGCAGCGGTGTGCTCGGCATTGCGTCTTTGCTTATGGGCGCAGAGAGCGCAGTAGGTGTTGACATTGACGATGTTGCGGTGAGAACCGCCAAAGAAAATGCAGAAATCAACGGGGTAGCAGACCGCTTTACAGGAATTTGCGGCAGTTTTACAGACAAGGTAACAGGCAAGTATGACATTGTACTTGCAAATATTGTAGCTGACGCAATTATGTTTCTTTCAAAAGGTGTAAAAGACTTTATGAAAGACGATGCGGTTTATATTATGAGCGGTATTATTGACACTCGTGCCGAAGAAGTTAAAGAATCTGTCGGCAAGGATTTTGATATTATAGAAGAGCACCTTGAAAAAGGTTGGGTGTGCCTTGCCGCTAAGGCGAAAAAATAAGGCGCAAAGCTCACTGTGTGCTGTATTGTGCGGTATTTGCTGAACATTTTTCAAAAAACTGTCACAATGGCATGGTAAAATCTAATTAACTTTGATGCTCGGAGGCACGATTATGAAAAAAACAAATAAAATGGATACAGTAAATCTGTTTTTCTCTGCATTCCTTATTCTCGCATTTGTAGTATGCGCACACTTTTTTGCAAACTTTGCACTCGGACAGAGCGAAGTCTTTTCAAATGTAATTCAGCTTTTTGTATATGCAGTATTCGGTCTGCTTTTGTTCTATGCAACAAGAGTAGGTGACGGCAAGCCTGTTAAGCGTTTTTCACCGCTTACATTAATTGTTATGGTGTTGCCTGCTTTATACATAATGATCGCAAGTATTGCAAGCGGTATGCCGCTTCACGATGCATTTGTAGTAAATGAGTCTTCACTCGGTCTTGTGGCAACACTCGCAGGTGTTGTATTTGGTTATGGTGTTCCCTATACATTCCTCAGCGGCTATGAAATTGCCGAGGACGAGGGCGAAAACAAGGAAAAGCTCGTTGAGGGCGGCGTTGAGGCTGACCTTAAGGCGGCTGACGAGGAAAGCTCACAGGAAACAACAGAAACCGTTGAAAGCGAAAATGACGGCGAGGAAAGCACAGAAGAATAATTTTGCTTTACTTATAAAATTAACAGCGACTTGACAAACTCGAGCCGCTGTTTTATTATTTAAGCGGTAGTAATTATTTGCTTGAATTAGCTTAAGAGGGTGAATTTATGGATGAAAAGGATAAATTTGACGGTATAGACGGCGAACAGGAAGAGGCAGTGTATGTTGCCCGTCATGCAAGGCGGGACGAGGAAGAGGATAGATTTGCCGATGTTGAAAATTTTGATGTAGACAGCACCGAGCCTGAAAGTGTGCAGTACGGCACAGAGGGCAAGGATGATTACACAGACAGCTACGGCGACGATTTTAATTTTCAGTCGGTAGCAAGCAAAAAGCATATTCCGTCAGATAATCCGAGCAAGAGCAATAAGGATTACGGCGATGACTTTGACGGTCAGACAGGTGAGCACAGGCACGATCATAAACGCAGAAAGCCGGGTAATGATGACTATTATGTAAACGATTTTCATATTAACCACCATAAAGGCAAGAATAAAAAATCAAAAAAGAAAAACAATAAAGCCACATTAATTTGTATTGTGGTGGCTGTTGCGGTTATATTGGTTTGTGTTATTGCTTTTGTGTTGTCAAAGTGTTCATTCCAGAATAAAAAGCATGAGACAACAACCGTACCGACAACAAAGGCGGCTATAACAACTCAACAGCCGACAACGGAGTCTTATGAACCCGAAACCGAGCCTGAGTATGTTCCCGATTACACGGAGTATGTGGAGGAAACCACAGAACAGCCTTACACAGAGGAGTACACCGAGCCGGAAACAGAGCCTTACACAGAAGAATATACCGAACCCGAAACTTACGAACCTACCCCGGATACAGAACCTGTAACGGAGTATGTTCCCGACGAAACAACACAGATTGTATAAATAAATTTAAATAAACGGAGATGAAAAATATGGGATGTAGTCATGATTGTTCTTCTTGCAGTTCGGATTGCAAGTCAAAAAATCCCGAAAGTATGAGAGAAAGCCTTAACAAATACAGCAGTGTAAAAAAGGTAATTGCTGTTGTGTCGGGCAAGGGCGGAGTAGGCAAAAGCCTTGTAACCTCAACTCTTGCGGTAACCTTTAACCGCCTTGGCAAAAAGGTTGCTGTTCTTGACGCCGATATTACAGGCCCGTCAATTCCAAAGGCTTTTGGCATAAATGAGAGAGCCAAGGGCAACGAATACGGAATTATTCCTGCGGTAACAGAAACAGGCATTGATGTTATGTCGGTTAATCTTTTGCTTGAAAACCCGACTGACCCTGTTGTGTGGAGAGCACCGGTTATTACAGGCACAGTAAAGCAGTTTTGGAGAGATGTTATCTGGGAAAACGAGGACTATATGTTTGTTGATATGCCGCCGGGAACAGGCGATGTTCCGCTTACGGTTTTCCAAAGCCTGCCGATAGACGGCATAATTGTTGTGGCATCTCCGCAGGAGCTTGTTTCAATGATTGTTGAAAAGGCGGTAAAAATGGCAAATATGATGAATGTGCCGATTCTCGGACTTGTTGAGAATATGAGCTATTTTGTTTGCCCCGACTGCGGTAAAAAGCACAGCATTTTCGGCGAAAGTCATATTGATGAAATTGCCGAGAAATATAACACAAAGGTGCTTGCAAAACTTCCAATCGACAGCGACCTTGCAAAATGCGTTGATGAGGGCAGAGTAGAACTATTTGAGGGCAACTACCTTGATGATGCCGCACAGGAAATCGAAAAAGCACTTGCGTAAATTGTTTTGTAATTGCGGTTTAAAGCTTTTTTAACGCAAAACAAAATTTCCAGCAAATTAAAGGTTCTCTATGTGCATAGAGAGCCTTTTTGTATTGTAATGGGTGATTTACTTATAATATTTTTATAAAAGCGGCAATATAATATGTAAAAAAATACAGTTGATTTTATTGCGTACAAAATGCTATAATTATGCAATAGTATGGCAAATATATTTTGCTTATTTAAGGAGAGGTATAGTAAATGAAATGTCCTAATTGCGGAAATGAAATCACAGGTAAGTTTTGCACAAGCTGCGGCACACCCGCTCCTGTCGAAGAGCCTGTAAAAGAGCAGGAAACTCAAACACAGCCTGCGCAGTCGGATAATTTTGCGGCAAACAATTATAATTCCGAACCTGCACAGCAGAATGTTGCTGACAACAATTCACAGCCAAACAGCTTCGGTGCGGATAATTACAACACACAGCCAAACAATTTCGGTTCGGACGCATATAATTCACCTTCGGGTTTTGGTGCCGACGCAAACAATGCACAGCCTGCACCACAGCCGTATCAGTATAATTCATCTGCTAATCAGCCAAACGGTATGCCTGTAAATAACGGTTACACAGGTCAGCAGTTTACAAATGTTCCTAACAACAATATGCCTAATCAGCCTAAAAAGGGCATGAGCGGCGGCAAGGTTGCGGCTATTGTAATCAGCGTTATTCTCGGTATCATAATTATTCTTGCTGTTGTTGTCGGTGTTGTAGCCTGCAACGCTTTTAAGGCTGTCGGTTCGGTTATTGGCGGCGTTAAGGAAGGCGTAAGCATATTTGTAGAAGATAACGAAAGCAAATACAACAGTGACAGCAGCGCTGAGAGCAGTGAAAGAAATTATGACATTGCAAGCCATTTTTACTATCAGGAGATTAACGACGGCAGCGAAATTGAAATCACAGGCTATAATTATATGGACACATTTGACGAAACATTTACCGATAAGAATTTTGAAATCAGAGTTCCGAACGAAATTAACGGCAAGCCTGTAACAAGCGTTTATGAGATATATGTTTATAATTATTCGAATATCGACACCGATGATTTGAATATGAAGCTTATAATCCCCGGCTCTGTTAAGAATATTGAGGGCTATGCTTTGTGGGGCTTAGAGGGCGTAACCGAAATTGTTTTTGAAGATGGTGTTGAAAGCATTGGAGACTATGCTGTTTATAACTGCAAGTATCTTAAAAAGATTACAATTCCGGAGTCTGTAACAAATATCGACGATGTCGGTGTCGGATATTTAGATTTAAATGAAGAAAATGTTATTTCAAAAGACCTTGTTATTGTAGCAAAGAAAGGCTCAGCAGCCGAAAAATACGCTCAGGATAACGGCTTTAAGGTTGAGAATAACTGATTTGGCAAAGCTAAAAATTGATAACCTTTTATATAAAACTGCTCTCTGATTTGTCGGAGGGCAGTTTTTGCGGTATATGCAGAAAATTTTGGGGTAAAATAGTATCTGCCACAGCACAAAACTTGAAAATGTAAGTAAAAATGCCGTAAAATCGGGATAAAAATGCTTGACAAAATGATATTTGTTGGGTTATAATACTAAATTGTGGAGCAATGTGTAATTGCACCTTGCTCGCCAATCGGCTCTGCTTGTCAGAGCGGTTAATCAATTTCTTAATATTTTGGGAAGGAGGAAAAATATGCCTACATTTAACCAGTTGGTAAGAAAGGGCAGAGAGGTTTCCGAAAAGAAAGCTAAGGCTCCTGCACTCTTAAAGGGTTGGAACTCTAAGAAGCGTGTTGCTATCAATCAGAGCTCACCACAGAAGAGAGGTGTGTGTACAGCTGTAAAGACTGCTACACCTAAAAAGCCTAACTCAGCTCTCAGAAAGATTGCCAGAGTAAGACTTTCTAACGGTATCGAAGTTAGCTCTTACATTCCGGGCGTTGGTCACAACCTTCAGGAACACAGCGTTGTTCTTATCCGTGGTGGCCGTGTTAAGGACTTGCCTGGTGTTCGTTATCACATCGTTCGTGGTACACTCGACGCACAGGGCGTTGCAGGAAGAATGCAGTCTCGTTCTAAGTATGGCGCAAAGCGTCCAAAGGCAGGTAAATAAGGAATTGACATAACTTCGGCTTAAATTGATTTTAAGTTCTGCTATGCGGCAGGATTTCTATATATATGTATGGATTTCTTGTTGGCATACGGGAGTTTGTCGCTTTCGAGTACCTATGATATCTCAATTATTGTGAAGGAGGGAAGCAAAGTGCCAAGAAGAGGTTCTATTGCGAAGCGTGACGTATTACCAGATCCGCTTTATAATTCAAAACTTGTAACTCGTCTTATCAATAACATTATGTACGACGGTAAAAAGGGCGTTGCTCAGAAGATTGTTTACGGTGCATTTGAAATCATTGCTGATAAGACAGGTAATAACCCACTTGAGGTTTTCGAGCAGGCTATGGAAAATGTAATGCCAGTTCTCGAGGTTAAGGCTCGCCGTGTAGGTGGTGCCACATATCAGGTTCCTATGGAGGTTCGTCCTGAGAGAAGACAGACACTCGGTCTTCGTTGGATTTCAACTTACTCAAGAGCCAGAAATGAAAGAACAATGAAGGAAAGACTTGCAGGAGAGATTCTTGATGCTACTAACAGCACAGGCGGTGCTTTCAAGAAGCGTGAAGACACTCATAAGATGGCTGAAGCAAACAAGGCTTTCGCTCATTACAGATGGTAATTTTTATTACCGGAGTAATTTTTAGAGGAGGATTTTATGCCAAGACAGGTTTCACTTGAACAGACAAGAAATATCGGTATCATGGCGCACATCGATGCCGGTAAAACCACAACAACAGAGCGTATCCTGTATTATACCGGCGTAAACCATAAAATCGGCGAAACACACGATGGTGCTTCAACCATGGACTGGATGGTTCAGGAGAAAGAGCGTGGTATCACAATCACTTCTGCTGCAACAACAGCATTCTGGTTCGGCAGCAAGCATCAGTACAAGAAACACAGAATCAACATCATTGATACACCTGGTCACGTTGACTTTACTGTTGAAGTTGAGCGTTCACTTCGTGTACTTGACGGTTCTGTAACAGTTCTTTGTGCTAAGGGCGGCGTTGAGCCTCAGTCTGAAACAGTATGGCGTCAGGCTGATAACTACGGTGTACCAAGAATGGTTTACGTAAATAAAATGGACATTATGGGTGCTAACTTCTACCATGTTGTTCAGATGATGAAGGACAGACTTAAATGTAACGCTGTTCCGATTCAGCTCCCAATCGGTGCCGAAAGCGACTTTACAGGTATTATCGACCTCGTTACTATGAAGGCCGAGATTTACCACAACGAAGACGGTACAGATTACAGTGAGGAAGAGATTCCTGAGAATATGCAGGATCTTGCTAACGAGTATCACGAGAAACTCATCGAGTCAGTTGCTGAGCTTGACGAGGATCTTATGGAGAAATACTTCGGCGGCGAGGAAATCTCTATTGATGAAATTAAGAAAGTAATCAGAAAAGCTACAATCGACAATACAATGGTTCCTGTAACTTGCGGTTCTTCATACCGTAACAAGGGCGTTCAGATGCTCCTTGATGCTATTATCGATTATATGCCGGCTCCAACTGATGTTCCTGCTATCAAGGGTACAGACCCTGATACAGGTGACGAGGTTGAAAGACATTCTTCTGATACAGAGCCATTTGCGGCTCTCGCATTTAAGATTGCTACTGACCCATTCGTTGGTAAGCTCTGCTTCTTCAGAGTTTACTCAGGTGTTGTAAATGCAGGTGACACAGTTTACAACTCTGTAAAAGACAACAACGAGCGTATGGGCAGAATTCTTCAGATGCACGCTAACGACAGAAAAGATATTGACTGCTGCTATGCAGGTGATATCGCTGCTGCTGTTGGTCTTAAGAATACAACAACAGGTGACACACTCTGCGACGAAAAGCATCCTGTAGTTCTTGAGTCTATGGAGTTCCCGGAGCCTGTTATCAGAGTAGCTATCGAGCCTAAGACTAAAGCCGGTCAGGAAAAGATGGGTATTGCTCTTGCAAAGCTTGCAGAAGAAGACCCAACATTCCGTGCTTATACTGATGAAGAAACAGGTCAGACAATTATCGCAGGTATGGGTGAGCTTCACCTTGAGATTATCGTTGACCGTCTTCTCCGTGAGTTTAAGGTAGAGGCTAACATTGGTGCTCCACAGGTTGCTTACAAAGAAACAATCCGTACAGAGGCTTCTGTTGACGAGAAGTATGCTCGTCAGTCAGGTGGTAAGGGTCAGTACGGTCATGTTAAGATTAATGTATTCCCTAACAAGGACAAGGGTTACGAATTTGTTAATAACATTGTCGGCGGTGCTATTCCTAAGGAATATATCCCAGCTGTTGACCAGGGTATTCAGGGCGCAATGCTCAGCGGTGTACTCGCAGGTTACAATGTAGTTGACGTTAAGGTTGAGCTTTATGATGGATCTTACCACGAGGTTGACTCATCAGAAATGGCATTTAAGATTGCCGGTTCTATGGCATTCAAAGAGGCTATGAGAAAAGCTGATCCTGTTCTCCTTGAGCCTATCATGAAGGTTACAGTTATCGTTCCTGACGAATACCTTGGTGATGTTATCGGCGACCTTAACTCTCGCCGTGGTATGATCCAGAGTATGGAAGCTGAGAACGGTGCACAGAGAGTAACAGCTCATGTTCCGCTTTCTGAGATGTTTGGTTATGCTACTGATATGCGTTCTAAGACACAGGGCCGTGGTCAGTATGTAATGGAGCCTGACACATATGCAGAAGTTCCAAAGAACATTGCTGAAAAGATTATGAGCGAGAGAGCTAAGAAGGACTAATAAATCCTTTTTGCTGAATATATAAGGTTTTTTATAAAAACCTCTTGATTTTTTGTTAATTTGTTGATACAATAGCATTAAATCTATTGTAATGTAAATTACAATGAATTACCATATTTAAGGAGGAAATTTCCAATGGCAAGAGAAAAATTCGAAAGAAATAAACCCCATGTAAACATTGGTACAATCGGCCACGTTGACCATGGTAAAACAACACTTACAGCTGCAATTACAAAGGTTCTCAACTTAGAAGGCGACGCTGACTTCGTTGATTACGCTAACATCGATAAGGCTCCTGAAGAGAGAGAGCGTGGTATCACAATCAACACAGCTCACGTTGAGTACGAGACAGAAAAACGTCACTATGCACACGTTGACTGCCCAGGCCATGCTGACTATGTAAAGAACATGATCACAGGTGCTGCTCAGATGGACGGCGCTATCCTCGTTGTATCAGCTGCTGACGGTCCTATGCCACAGACAAGAGAGCACATCCTTCTTTCTCGTCAGGTAGGTGTACCTTACATCGTAGTATTCATGAACAAGACAGACCAGGTTGACGATCCTGAGCTTCTTGAGCTCGTAGAGATGGAGATCCGTGACCTCCTCAACGAGTATGACTTCCCTGGCGATGACACACCAATCATCAAGGGTTCAGCTTACCTCGCACTTACAAGCGATTCTAAGGATCCTAATGCTCCTGAGTATGCTTGCATCCACGAGCTTATGGATGCTGTTGACGAGTTTATCCCAACTCCTGACCGTAAGGCTGACCAGCCATTCCTTATGCCTGTTGAGGACGTATTCACAATCACAGGTCGTGGTACAGTTGCTACAGGTAGAGTTGAAAGAGGTCAGATCAGAACTTCTGAGGAAGTTGAGATCGTTGGTCTTACAGACGAGAAGAGAAAAGTTGTTGTTACAGGTCTTGAGATGTTCAGAAAGACTCTTGACTATGCTGAGGCTGGTGACAACGTAGGTGTACTTCTCCGTGGTGTTCAGAGAACTGACATCCAGAGAGGTCAGGTACTTGCTAAGCCAGGTACAATTCACCCACACACAAAGTTCCGTGGTCAGGTTTACGTTCTTACAAAGGACGAGGGTGGCCGTCATACACCATTCTTCAACAACTACCGTCCACAGTTCTACTTCAGAACAACTGACGTTACAGGTACAATCTCACTCCCAGAGGGTACAGAGATGTGTATGCCTGGCGATAACGTTGAGATGGATGTTGAACTTATCACTCCAATCGCTATCGAAGTAGGTCTTCGTTTCGCTATCCGTGAGGGTGGTAGAACAGTAGGTTCAGGTGCAGTTATCGCTATTAACGAGTAATTCACTTTGAATTTATAACACTTTCTTAAATAATTGAGCCGATTCGCAAGAGTCGGCTCTTTTTGTGTTTATTGCCTTTAGGCAGTTCTGCACGCAAGTGCAGAACAAACAACCACCCGCTATGCGGGTGCGCGTCGAATGTTATACAAAAAATTCTCCAATCTTGATACAATGAGGATGTTCAAGTCTTATTGTAGAAGAAAGGAGAATATTTATGGCAAATCAATATAATAGTTTATCACACACAAAGTGGTTATGCAAATATCACATAGTAATAGTACCAAAGTATAGAAGAAAAATAATATATAATCAGTACAGAAAAGACTTGCAAGAGATCATAAGAACATTGTGTAAATACAAAGGTGTAGAAATACTTGAAGGACATATGATGCCCGACCATGTACATCTTCTTTTAAGTATACCACCAAGAGTCTGTGTGTCAAGTTTTATGGGGTACCTAAAGGGTAAAAGTGCACTTATGATGTTTGACAGACACGCAAATTTAAAATACAAGTTTGGCAATCGGCACTTTTGGGCAGAGGGTTATTATGTGTCGACAGTTGGGCTTAACGAATCGACAATAAGAAAATATATACAAGATCAAGAAAAAGCAGACATAGCCTTGGATAAATTAAGCGTAAAAGAATACGAAGATCCATTTGCTAAATAAACCCCTTAAGGGGTAGCCAAAGTGGCAAAAGCAATAAGGCTTGAACAAAGTGAAAGCCCGCACCTTGAGACGCGAGCTGGTAACAGGGCTTATAGCCCCTGTGCAAACCACCCGTTTGACGGGTGGTTATGATTAGTTTGAAAAACAGGCGACATCCACTAAAAAGAATTATTTATAAATAAAAATAACGATTTTCTTTCTTGGTTGTTTTCACAAATTTAAAGGTTTTCGCCATTGTGTTCAATCCGCCAAACAGGAAGGAGTTTTGTCACCATAACCGCCTCCTTTTGCGTTTTCTGTATTGTATCGCTTTTCGGGCGGTTTGTGTAGGTGTGCCTTATTTGACGGTTACAAAACATCTGTTACAGAACCTGAAAATATGCATTATTGATACTTTGTCGGGACAGGCACACATCAGTTCTTGCTGTTTGCAATTGCCTGATCAATCAACTTTTGCAGCTTTTCGGACTGATTTTCGGAGGTTATTGCACCGACAATCGGCTCTCCTACAATATTACCATTTTTATCGACAACATAAGTTGTGGGGTAGGAGTACAATCCGGATGTGAATTCTCCGGCTTTACTTTTTGAATCAAACCAAATGTTTTTGTAGGTCACACCCTTTTTTGCCAGAATATTCTTTGCGTCAGAGATAGCCGTTTTGTCACCGTCAAGTGTAAATGAATTGATTCCGACTACTGCTCCGCCTTTTTCTGCAAGCTGTTTATTCAGAGCCTCCAGGTCAGCAAGCTCTTCCACGCAGGGATTGCAGGTGGTAAACCAGAAGTTTACTACGGTAACGGTATTTTTTGCAAAAAGCGTGCTGCTATTAACTTCGTTTCCGTCAAGATCCTTGCCGTCAAATGTTGGGAATTTCGTCAGATTATCATTTTCTATGGGATTACCGTTTTCAGCCGGAACGCTCTTATCCCCATCAGACGGTTTTTCTCCGCATCCGGGAAATTTTTGTTCCAAAATTGTCAGCTTTCCTTCGATTTCCTTAATCTCTTCGGCACCTTCATTAAGCACCTTCAACTCATCTGCGCTGAACTGATCCTTGATGCCGTCAATTGTTTTCAGAAGAAAATCACCGTAGTTTCCGCCGTCCTCAATCATCGTCATACCCTTATCGGCTGAAATAAATACCTTTTCCCAAAGTGCGCTGTTTTCGGAAAGAATAGCATTTTCCCGTGCCATCAGTTTTTGATGCAGGTCGGTAGCCTCGTCTTTTGTATTTGGATTCATAGCTGTCAGCATAGCTGTTTCGCTTTTCTTATTTGTGGTAGTATTAGTAGTATTAGTCGTATTAGTCTTATTGTCTTTGTTTGTGCCACAGGCGGCAAAGCTTAACAACATCATCAAGGCAGTCAGTAAGGTTAAAATTTTTGTCATTTTCATAATGTTTACTCCTTTTCTGTTTCAATATCTGTTTCAATTTTTGCTTCAATTTTTTGTTTTGGTGTTTCTGCTTTTTTAGCGGGACAATCATTTTCATTTTCTTTGCCAAAGCCGTAGCGGAAGCTGACCGCCTTTACAGGACAGGCACGTATACATTTACCGCAGCGTATGCATTCGGTGTGGTCGGGAGTTTTGGTTACATCTACATCCATCTTGCATACTTTGGCACACTTTCCGCAGGAAATACATTTGTGTTTGTCTACTTTCATTCCGAAAAGCGACACCTTGTTAAGCAATGCATAAAATGCACCGAGAGGACACAGCCACTTACAGAACGGTCTGTAGAAAAGTACACTCAGTACGATTACCGTAATTAATATGCCCAGTTTCCACGAAAAGAGCGTACCCAGTGCGGCACGGATTCCCGAATCGACGGCGGCAAGAGGGATTGCCCCCTCGAGTACCCCTTGAGGGCAAAGATACTTACAGAAAAAAGGATCTCCCATATCCACATCGTTTGTAATAAGCATTGGCAGTAAAATTACAGCAAAAAGTAAAACTGCATATTTTATGTATGTCAGCGGTTTTAGCTTTTTAGTGGAAAGCTTTTTTGTCGGTATCTTATGTAACAGTTCCTGAAGCCATCCGAACGGACATAAAAAACCGCAGATAAAACGTCCGAGCAGAACCCCTATCAATATGAGGAATCCTGTGATATAATATGAAAAACTAAATTTTGACGAACCCACCACTGCCTGAAACGAGCCGATTGGGCAGGCGCCCGATGCCGCCGGGCAGGAATAGCAATTCAGTCCCGGCACACAAACAGCCTTTCCTTTGCCCTGATAAATTCCGCCCTTAAAAAAATTCGGCAGATGAATATTGCTCAGCAAAGTTGCTCCTGCTTGAATCAGCCATCTAAAGCGTGAGAGGAACTGCGATACACTGCCTCTTTTTTTCTTTGGTTCTTTGTTATCCAATTCCCACACACTCCAAACACAGCCGGATTGCCTTGCTTAACACGGTTTCTGCCTCTCCGCGCAGAGCTCCGTAACACAGCATCGTAATTCCGCAGATAATCAGCACGATCTGAAATACGGCTTTTTTCTTTCGAGTCAATTCGGTCACCCCTTTCTTTTATGCTCTAATTGTAGCACATAGGATGTAAAATCTCTGTTAAGAATTAAAACTTAACAAAAACTTTATGTATGAGCGATATAATTAAATTATCAAAGAAATATTAAAACACAATAAGGAGAGTTTTTATGCGTATTTTAGTAATTGAAGATGAGCGTGCGCTGTGCGAGACAATTGTTCGCAGCCTTAAACGACTGGCATACAGCGTTGATTTTTGCTATGACGGAAACAAAGCAAATGAGTTGCTCGGAATGGAAAAGTACGATCTTGTTTTACTTGATCTGAATTTACCCGGTGCAGACGGGATGACGGTACTGCGAACTCTGCGAGAAACCGACAGGGATACCGGAGTGTTAATTCTTTCGGCACGCTGTGAGGTTGCCGATAAGGTGGAGGGGCTGGATGCCGGAGCAAACGATTATCTGACAAAGCCGTTTCATTTGGAGGAGCTTGAGGCACGAATACGCAGTCTGACTCGCCGGCGGTTTACACAAAACAATGTTGTTTTGAACTGTGGAAAGGTTGCTTTTGACACCAAAGCCCGTGTTGCCGTTGCTGACGGTCAGGAACTGTCACTTACCCGAAAAGAAATCGGAATACTTGAATATTTACTTCTTAATCAAGGTCGCCCCGTCAGTCAGGAAGAACTGCTCGACCATGTTTGGGATAACAGTGTTGACAATTTCAGCAATTCAATAAGAGTACATATTTCTGCATTACGAAAGAAACTGCGTGCGGCACTCGGCTACGACCCGATTCGCAATCGCATTGGTGAAGGATATGTTATGGAGGAAGAAAAAGAATGAAAAAGCTATCCTTGCAATGGCGCATAACTCTGATGACAGCACTTCTTATCGGAGCTACCTGTGTTTTTATGAATGTTCTTATCGGCTATTCCGGCAGCCGTTACATGGATTCCATAGGCTCTTATGTTACAGGTTACGGAGATACGGACAAAGGAGAACCTGACTTTTTCGATCCCGAACACGAAAAGCTTGATCGTGAATTAACTATCGTAATTAACGGAGCGCAGGAATCCTTTATCACTACCAATTGGTATATTACGGCGGCGGCAACATTGTTAGGCGGTGTGCTTGCGTATTTTTTAAGCGGGCATGCGCTGAAGCCTCTGCGTACTTTTACAGCTCGGGTTGAAAAGGTTCAACCTAACAATTTGACGGATATGAAGATAACCGAAGAGGTTCCGCCTGAACTGAAACAGTTTGTCAAGTCATTCAACCGGATGCTTGATCGTCTTGATGAGGGATTTACCGCTCAACAACAGTTCACGGGAAACGCGGCGCACGAGTTGCGTACGCCGCTTTCGCTGATGCAGGCACAGCTTGAACTTTTTTCGGCAGAGCATCCCGAGGTGTTGCCGGAAACGGCGGAGTTCCTCCGATTGTTGCGTGAGCAGACCGAACGAATGACGCAAATGACAAAAACCCTGTTGGAAATGAGTGAGCTTAGGACAGTATCGTGTGCCGACCGCATAGAGATAGCTCCTATGGTAGAAGAGATTTTCACTGACCTTGCACCCCTTGCAGAGAAGAACAACATTACACTTGAAAGCACGGGCGATGCTGTTATGACAGGCAGTGACACGCTGATTTACCGTTTGTTATATAATCTGACCGAAAACGCTATACGCTACAACCGTTTTGACGGTACAGTGAATATTACCGTAACGCACAAAGACAATCAGCTTGTTATTACGGTTGCGGATACCGGCTACGGCATCCCCGAACAATACAGAGAAAGTATTTTTCAGCCCTTCTTTCGTGTGGATAAATCCCGAAGCAGAGAATACGGTGGCGTAGGCTTGGGACTTTCTTTGGTGTGGGAAATCGTCACACTGCACAATGGTAAAGTTCGTGTGGAAGAAAGTTCGGAAAAGGGTACTGCTATATCAGTAAAGTTCCCGACAGATGCGATAAAATTTTAATATTTTGCAATTTTTTCTTAGTTAACCCTCATCACGGAAAAATGTGGGATAATCAAAAATAAATATTGAAAAAGAGCATAGGAAGCTCAAAAATTGTAGTTGACAAGACAAACGATGGAGGAGAGAAACCTATGCTCTGTTTAGATGATATCAAAGTCGAATTTGAAAGTAAAGAATTTAAAGGAACACATACAGGAATCAGTCCTAAAAAAAGATAAAAGCGTACTGTTTCCGGAGAGCGTAAGGTCAACGCAGACAGTCCGGTGTCCTTATTGCGGAGGCAGTGTATATATTTATGAAAACGGGCAAGTTAAACTCAAAGATATTCCAATACAGAGAGGTAATGCACACATACTGAACTGATTGAGTTTGAAATTCTGCTCTACAATCGCAGACAAGCCGTCTATACTTTTTCTCATATCAACATTTGCAG
>OOIF01000656.1_pt1 | contig 36985 bp, 28 predicted proteins | sample 1691961 | NCBI WGS metagenome assembly OOIF01 (sample SAMN06348146, study PRJEB24527) | human gut metagenome | biome: human gut; feature: ankylosing spondylitis patient; material: feces | host: Homo sapiens | place: China | collected 2015-10 | reverse complement strand
CGGTTCTGTCGCCGCTCCAGGAATCCATCATCAACATGTACAACGACGCGGGCGGCTGGTATCTCATCCCCTCGATGAAGTTCATGTCGATGGCGCAGTGCTGTCTCCTCGGCTTCACCGTCGCGCTTCTCATCTACATCGTCCTCTTCTCGGGGATGGTCGTGAAGCGCCGCACGGACGCGCAGAAGTAACCAACCAGGTTCTCCCTCTCGAGAAACCGCTCGCCCCCACCGGCGGGCGGTTTTTCGTGGGCGCTTCCATCACACCCGCCTGCGGGAGTTGTCGTACGCTGAGAGAAAACCCCGCGCTTCTTGAAAGTGCGGGGTCTTTCACTTATGGAGACGCGTGAAATTGCGGGTTCACACGAGCACACCAACACACAGACAGCACCGTGTGCAGATACCTCTACGGAGGTCCTTTGTTGCGCTATGAAGCGGCATACGTCGTACGTTGTTATGCCTCCGGCGATTTTTCCTGACCGGATTGATTACCTCGCCGTCGAGCTCTCCAAATCAGAAACGCCGCAAGCTCTCGGGCCTGCGGCGTTTGGGAGGTTCGTTGCAAAAGGAAATTGGTCGATTTACGGCACTTGGTAGATGTAACTGTGGCACTGACCGCAGTAATTCACGCCGGTCTTGTGCCCTTTGTGACACTCGGTGCAAGGCAGTACGCCTTCGTGTTGGGCGTGCGGATTCACCTGATACTTGCCTTCGGTCTTCTTGATCATCTTTTCGTAGTCGCCGTGGCAGTCGACGCAGACGTCATAGTCGCCCGACTGCTTCACCTTCATATCCTTGTCATGACAGGTTTCGCATTTGAGGCCATACTTTTCAACGTGTCGGTCTGCGAGAAACTTCGTCTGGCCTGTCGGCGCGGGATCGGCTGCGTAAGTCGCAGGCGTTGCGAGCGACATTGCCAGACCGAGCACAGTGCAACAGGCAACGGCAAAAAGCTTCGGGGTCATTTTTTCTCCAACTTGAAAATCAATTCATTATGAAAAGGCCGGTGAGGTTGGGAAGCCTTCAACTTCTCTCCTTCACCGACCTTCACCAGCGGATGCCTTACGCATCCTCAGCTGTCGCTCAGAGCTTGGAGTCTTCGAGCTTGGCGATCAGCTTGCCGGTGTGACGACCGTAAACGAGGCATTCGGCCAAGTTGCCGCCGCCCTGATACACGAACTTCAGCACGGAGTCGATTTCGCCCACGGCGTAGAGGTGCGGAATCGGCTGACCGTCCCACGTAAGAACGCGGCGGTCGGCGTCGGCAAGGAGTCCGCCCTTGGTGTTCGGACCGCCGGCGACGAGCGGCATTGCATAGAACGGACCCTTTTCGATCTTTGCGAGCGTTTCCGGACGGCGCGCGAAGTCTTCGTCCTTCTTGCCGTCGCAGAAGCCGTTGAAGCGCTTCACGGTGTCGACCAGGTTCGCCGGAACCATGCGGCTCTTGTTTTCCGGATGATTCTTGATCTTTTCGGCCAGATCTTCGATCGTATCGGCCTTGAGGATCAAGCCGCTCTTGATCGGCTCTTCATTCTTGGCGTCCCACTTGACGAAACCGAAACCGACCGTCGAAATGCCGAGGTTGACCAACGGCATGCGCTGGCGAAGGGTTTCGTCGAAGATAAGCCAGGAAGGCGTGCGCGGATAAGAGAGCGAATTGATGTTGAACTCGACGGCAGCCTTGTAGAAGAAGTAGCGGCTGGGATTGTCCGTCACCTTCGTTTCCGCTTCATAGCGCTTGCCGAAGTTGTCGACGACGATCGTGCCGGGCGCACCGACCGACGGCGTGATGGAGCCCAGACGCATGCCGTTGTAGCGAACCTGCGTCGGGACGATGATGCGGGCAGCCGCCTTGCCGACCTTCTGCAGACCGGCGCCGACTTCGGTACCCATCTTGATGCCGTCGCCCGTATTGGACGTCGTGCCGTAGAAAGCCCAACCGTCGACACCCGGACCTTCCAGGAAGGCTTCACGCATTGCCTTGTTGTATTCGTAGCCGCCCGTTGCGAGCACGACGGCCTTCTTCGCGCGAACCGTGAGGGTCTTGCCGTCCTTGGTCTTGGCGGCAACGCCCACGATGTCGCCGGAAGCTCCCTTGAAGAGCTTGTAGGCGGGCGTTTCCCACACCACCTTGATCTTGTCTCCCTGCTTCTTCACGCCTTCGGCAAGGCAAAGCCAGAAGGCTTCGCCGGAACTCGTTTCAAGCTTCGGCGCCTTGTAGGAAACCTGGTTGAAGTTCTTCATGCGCTTCGAATACGACGCACGATAAGCGTTGTACTTGCAGTCCTTCGCACCGGGGAAGTTGCCGAAAGAGGCCTTGTTGAAGCCGGGCTGCGAACCGCCGATGAACTGATCGTCGAGGCTCTTCATGAAGTCAAGGTTGGTCGGGCAGAGATCGGCCCAGATCTGCGCGAGTTTTTCGGAGTACTCGGGGATTTCGCCCTCTTCCTTCCAGGGAATGTTTTCGCCCGAGAACATGGCCTGCGCGTAGTCCTTGAGCGCCTTCTTGTCGCCGTCCTTGTCCGGGCTGTGGAAGATGCCGCCCGACATGCGGGTGTTCGAGCGGTGTTCGTTTTCCGGGTTCTTTTCAAGAACGATTACGGAAGCGCCGTTCTGCGCCGCAACGATGGCGGTCGTAGCGCCCGCGCCGCCGAAGCCGCAGACAACGATGTCGGCGGTCATGTCCCACTTGGCGGGCGTTTCACCCGCCTTGGCCTGCATAGCATAAGGAGCGGCGGCCGCAGCGACGGCACTGGTCAAGGCTCCCTTAATAAACGAACGACGATCGGTCATGATAGATCTCCTTTCCTGCGTTCAAGGTTCGTGATTGATTGCCCGCCCGACTCATCGGGCAGGGCTTATGAACTGGAAAGAAGTGTATGGGACGACCGTGTGAAACTCATCGAGCAATTAGCCGTTGACAAATCCGTTTTTTTGTGGTCGATTTTTGGGAATTCTCGTCAGATGCGGGGTGATTTCGCTGCAGCCTTGCCGGCGAGTCTCCCGAAAACGACGGCCGTATTAAGACCGTTGCCGCCCATGCGGCTTCGTCCGTGTACGCTTCCGGTACAGCTGCCGCAAGCCCACAGCCGCTCGATCGTGTTGCCCGAAGCATCGAGCACGGCGGCTTTCGCATTGATGCGTATGCCGCCCAGCGTTGCATGAAGCCGCAGATACATTCGTACCGCCCAGAGCGGAAAAGTACGAATTCGGCTTGCTGCCGGTTCCGATCGGAGCGTTTCCAGAAAGGTAGCCTCGTCAAGGCCGAGGGCTTCTGCCAACTTTTCCGGGGTATCTTCTCGATAGGCTTCGCCCGCATAAAGCCCTCGATAGATGTTCTTTTGTGAAATACCGTCCAAAGCGGCCAAAGTTGCCGCGTCGGCAACCGCCCAACAGGGCGAATTGCCGTAGCGCAATATGGCATCCGCCACGACTGCGCGGGGGCTTTCCTCGTTGACAAAGCGACGACCGTTGTCGTCAACCATGATCATCCTGGAAGGAATGTAGTCAAGCCGGATCGGATAGTTGATTCCGGCTCGGCTTCCCGGGACGCACTCGACGGCGTCCATGTTGACAAGCGCCGCTCCTATTGCTTGAGCGGCCTCAATCATCTCGCCCGTATTGCCGGGCTGACTGTCCACCGGCATCTCCGCGGCTGTGGGCGCGTATCGGCGAACAAGCGAAGAGTTGGCGGCAAAACCTCCTGATGCCAGCACAACGCCTCGCTTTGCGCGAATGAATACGAGTTTTCCCGTTTCCGTCTTCGCGACTGCCCCGGCCAACACAGCTCCTTCTTTTACGAGCCGGAGTGCCGGGGTTTTCGTTCGAACCGTGACGCCCGCAGAATAGGCGGCAGCTGAAAGCGCCCGGATGTAGCTTTGTCCGCGAGACAGAATCGGTCTGAAGCACCGACGCCAACCGCTCCCAAAGATTTCGTCGACTTGGGGAAGAAACGTCATGCCTTTTTCTTCGAGCCATCGAAGCGCAGGACCGGCACCGGCAGCCAATGTTCGAACAACCGCCGGATCATTTCGCCCGTCGCCGGACTGAAGAATCTGTTCTTCGAAAAATTCGACGCTGTCGACGATGCCGAGCGGAATTTGTCTCTCCGGCACAACGGCATTGAAATAGCCGCCGGAGATCAGAGAATCGCCTCCAAGGCGGGGATTCTTTTCAATGAGAACCACGCGACCGGCCCCGGCCTCCGCCGCGCTCACCGCTGCGGCAAGTCCTCCGGCGCCTCCGCCAACCACCAGGACGTCGCAGGATTCCTGAGGAAGACTGCGGAAATCTTCATCGTAAAACACATGCTGCGCTTCAACGTTGGCAAAACATGGAACGGGAATGCCCAGCAAAGATCCGACCCCTGCGAGAAAACGACGTCGTTGCATGACCGTCCTCTTTATTCACCGGATTCAAGACCAAGCGTCTGTTTTGCTTCCTGACGCTCATGAAGAAAGTCGGCAAGCTCCACGGCATTTTCAATGTCGAGTTTGCCGTAAATGGCGGCACGTTGCGCCCGCACCGTACGTTCACCGACTCCGAGTGTTTCTGCGATCATCGCATTGGAAAGCCCTTTGCCGACCATCATCGCCACCTGTTTCTCCGCCGGCGTCAGTTCGCGCCATTGGGCATCCAGGGATTCTGCATAGTTTTCCGTTTGGCGTCGCGACCAATCGGCAAGCGTTGCTTTTTCAATCTCGGCAAGGAGTTTTTCCGGTTTCGGAGGTTTGGTGAGGAACGTGCGCGCTCCGCGCTGAACCGCCTCGACGGCCATCTCGATGTCACCGTGCGCGGAGAGAAAGATGATCGGAAGCCGTATGCCGCGCCGATGCATTTCATTCTGAAGCTCAATTCCGGACATCTGAGGCATGCGAACGTCGAGCACGAGACAGCCCGGCGTCTGCAGGTCGTCTTTGGAAAGAAAGGCATTGGCATCGTCGTATGTACGTACCGTCCACCCGTCAAACGTCAGAAACACCGAAAGCGCCTTGAGAACGCTCGGATCGTCGTCGACAAGTCTTACGGCCGATTTGGCTCTCCGTTGTTGAGAGAGCGACTGAAAATTCTGTTGAGCATCCGTCATGATTTGCCGTTGAGTTCAATGTCGCTGTTATGAGCGATCGGGAATTTTTCGCGTTTTTCCCCGTCGGATTTGGCGAGAATGAGTTTGGCGCTCAGGCCGTGAGGATGAAGGCGCTCAAACTCAATATGCCCTCCGTTGGCTTCTGCAATGGCGGCGGCAATGGCAAGACCGAACCCGAGACCGTCGGGCTTGTTGCTTGCTCCGGCTTTTCCAAGTTGCGCAAAAACCTCGTCGGACATCGCCGGTCCGTTGTCGACGACGGATACCTGCCACTGCGTGTCCCAGTCCGCCGCTTCGAGAACGATGCGCCCTGAAGGCTCTCCCTTGATTGCAGCCGCCGCGTTTCGAATGAAGTTCGAAAGAATGAAGAGCATTTCGAAAGGGTCCGCCTTCACCCATAAAGCATCCGGAAGTCTGTTTTCGATGTGAAGACCGCGTTCCTCGACCGTCTTGACGGCATCGGCAACCACCTCTGCGAGATTGACCAGCACCAGACTGCGGGGTCGCTTTTTCGCGTAAGACCGAACATGATCGACGATTTCCACCGACCGCTCGACTTCTTCTCCGAGCGAATCGAGGATTTCCGATACCTGTGCCTTTGCCGAAGCGGATATGCCCAGACGATCGAGCAACAACCGAATCGCTCCCGCGTAGAGCGAAATATTCATGATGGGCTGTTTGATTTCGTGCGCAAACATGCTCGAAAGCTGTGCGACGATGTTTGTTCGTTCGATCGTTAGAAGCGCATTGCGGGCCTCCTGTGCGGCTCTAAAGAAACGCTCCGTTTCTGCAATGGCCTCGGAAAGTTGATGCGTTCGCTTCTGCACCAGAAGATTGATCGTGACGATATGAAAGGCAACCGCCGCCATAAGAAGAAGCCCGAGAAGAATCTCCGTCTTCCAACGAGCCCAAATGGCGGCAAGGGAAAGATCGTTCGAACCGGCAAAAGGTCCTATCGAAAGCGTGCGCAGGAGTTCGTACGTCGGGACAAAGTCGTTGCAAACTGTCCAATGGAATTCGAGCTTGTCCGAGGGCATCGAAAGAATCGCCACCGTCACTTCGCGGACCGTTTCAGCGTTCACCCAGGGAAGTGATGAAAAGACAACGTCGGGGTAACGGTCCGTACTCCTCACGCACCCGCCGTCTTTCGGTCTTTCTGCAAGAATGTGAAATTCCCCGGCTTTAATGAGGCCGGATTTTAGGAGTGACTCATACTCGCAGGTAGAGAGAACGCCCGCATCCGCGGCCCCGATGCGGACGAGCGTTGCGACATCCGGTACCGCATAATCTGTTTCCATCACCTCGGTGAAATGAGATTCAGGATCAAGCCCTTGGCGTGCGAGCTCTCCCTGCGCAATGAGCCAACCGTCAAAGCTAGTCTTGTCGGATGCGGCGATACGCTTGCCCTTCAGGTCGTTTAGGGTGCGCGCGGGTTTTGAAGCCTTGACAATAAAAGTTGACGCAACCGTATGAGCAGGGCTCTCCGACGTCTTCGGATTCCGCGTCGCAATTTGATGCGTGCCCACCGTTCCCATCAGTTCTGCATAAAGCGAAGCGGACGTAACGAGAAAATCTGGTCGAAGGCTCTCTATGTCGGCGTCTACATGTCGATAGTCGAGTTCGACAATTCGAAAGCGGTATTCAGGCAACGATGCCTTAAGGTGATCGATCGTAGGCGAGTAGCTGTGAATGTAGAAATCCGGCGAAAATGTATCAACAAGACCGATCGTTATGGTCTGCTCTGCCGCAGTAGCATTGAGACACAATATGGCGGCGGGCAGACTCGCAACCGCGATTGCAAGCCTTTTACACCTGTCTGAAGCCCTTTCAAATAAACGTTTAGCGACAAGCTTCATTGTCTGTGATCGATCCACAAATACGGTTGCTGCATTCTCGCGAGTCTTTCCGCAAAAGCCCTTCCCGCCATATGACGGCGCGCCCTACGCAAACACTCCTCGTCTTGCGTTAGTCGCTTTCGCACGGCAGTATTGCGAGAGTATGTCAGACAAGCGTTAAATAAACGTTGCGCCTTTCGACAACGCATGCATTATTCATCAAGCTGAAGAGATTGTCTCATTTCCGCGACAAAAAACACCTTACTAGGCATCTTTCGGACAAGGCGGGGAGGCGCAGGAGGGGAATGCCTCTCTTCCAGAGCACTGAGTCCTTCAGGGCGTCGCGATCCTCATCTACATCGTCCTCTTCTCGGGGATGATCGTGAAGCGCCGCACGGACGCGCAGACGCAGAAGTAATCCGACATCAGGTTCTCCCTCTCGAAACGGTCGCCCGCATCTTTCACGGGCGGCCGTTTCGTTTTGACCTCTCCCGCCAGCCGCATCCACCCCGCCCTCCGGCCCGTCGACAGTCCGCAAGGCATTGTTGTAGAGTGGATTGCATCGAGGGGAACATCATGCATCAGGAAACCATGAGCTTTCGGCTTGACGGCAAGGAGCGAGAAGCCTTCGCCAAGCTTTGCGCCGCCAACGGCGTGACGCCTTCGGAAGCGCTTCGCGAGTTGGTTCGCGGTGCGGTCTCGGAGAAGATGCTGCCCGTCGCATGTTTTCCCTGGTGCGAGGTACCGGAAACAAAAGCCGCCATGGCGGAAATTGAAGTTGGCGGCGGGAAGACCTTCAAGAGCGTCAAGGCTCTGATGAAGGATTTGTACGGGAAAGATGAAACGTAAGACTCAGGAGAACTCTCCCCGACCGACGCTTAGGCTTCGTCGGCCGGGTTCTTCTCGGACACCCGCCCGCCATTCTCGGCGGGCGGGTGTCCGTTTATTGAAGCCTCACGGAGGTTTCCCGCCGCGAGGAAAAAGCGCTTATCGGAACTCGATCGTGTGACGCGTGGCCAGACCGCAGGTGTTGTTGGGCTGCAGAGCGAACCAGCGGTTCCAGTTGGGAAGGTCCACGCGGAAGGGCTTGCCGTTCGAATCCTTGCCCGTGTAGGTCACCATGAAGCGGTCGGGCATGGCGGCGTCCTTCGTTTCGTCGGACCAGTAGTAGGTCTTCTTCACGCCCTCTGCCGCGGCGACCGCCTTGTCGACCTCTACCTTCGTCATGAGCTTGCCGCCATTGTTGTACTGCGCTTCAACGGCCTTGAGGGCTTCCGCCGTGGGAGCCGCTCCCTTCGCGGGCGTTGCGGTCCCGAAAACCACCGTGTTCTTGTAGTCCTTCATGCGGTTCATGAGGTTCTCGGGCGAGTCGGCCGGGAAGCGTCCGTCAAAGAAGTTGTAGCGGGCGCGTTCTTCCGGCGTATAGGTGCAGATGCAGTTCGTATCGCGCACGGCCGCCTTGTAGCCCGCGGACTCTTCGAGTTTGAAGCCCGCCTTCGACGAATCCAGGGCGTAGTCGCGGTAAACGAAGGCGTTGTTCGCGTTCACCATCAGGGGACGCGCGAAGTAGCCGATCACGATCATGGAGCGCGGCTTCACGACGTAGACGTCTTCGTAGCTCATGAAGTCCCGAATGGCTCCTTCGCGGGCCTTTTCGAGCGCTGCGCCCTTGAGGGCCGGATCAAACTTCCAAAGCAGACTCCATTCCTTGATCGTGACGAGGCTCTTGTCCATGATCTCGCCGAGGCGCTTGAGCGTGGCCTTCGTCTTCGCTTCGTCCCCCGTATTGAGGTCGGCTCCGCGGATCACCTCGAGGTCCGCGTCAAAGGAAATCCCGTAGGAGTCGTAATAATTCCAACCCCAGTCGGCCTGTTCGTTTTCACGAAGCTGCTTCACCCAGGAGACGGAGACGCCCGTGCCCGACTTCGAGGCGCGAAGAATCTTGCCCGAATCCTTGGCGGTCGTCCCGTAGAAGGTGAAGGTGCCCGTCGCTTCGTCGTAGTCGGTCGTAAGTTCGGCGGTGATGTTTTCCGGCACGTTGTTGTACGACGTCGCGATGCCGAACATCTGGCGGCCGCCCTTGATCTCGTGTCCGTCGAAGGTGGTGTCGCCCGTCCAGATGAAGTCGCGCACCATTTCACGAAGCAGCGTCTGTCCTTCCTTCGTGTCGGTCAGCCGGAAGGCGCCGGAATGGCTTTCTCGCTTCTTGGTCGCGCCCGTAATGGCGTCGGGTTCCGAAGCGCCGTCGGTCGCGGCATAGAGGGAGGAAGCGCCGAGTGTCGCGAAGGCGAAGGCCAGGGCGACGGCGAATGCGGTCTTATGCATAAAAGCTCCTTTTTCGAAGTTGACGATCTCTGTCGACACCTTCGAATGTAGGACCGCTTTCGCTCGCGCATCCGTTTTTCAGAGACCATTTTGATGCCCGTCAGGGAACGAAAAGAAGTGTTGCTCAGACCGCATCACCCGGCGTTCCGACAACCGTTCCCGCGTCCTCGAGCACGACGCGGTTGAGCGCCTCCAAAAAATCGAGGAACGTGACGATGAGCGAATTCGGATTCATCGCTTCAGCAAGCGACGCATAGGCCCAACCTTCCAAAAGCGGCAGGGACCAGTCCCTGCACACCTGCACGAGGCGGTGTTCCCGAATGCGGTCCGCAGCGATGGTGGAAGGGCATCCGACGAAAACCCCGTAGCCCGCCGCAGCCCAGTCGGCAAGAAAGGACGAGTTGTCGGTGAGCATCGCGAAGTGCCGCGGTCCGTCCGCGACCTCGTCCCCGCGTCGGAAGGAAATCGAGCGGAGGAAATGCACGTTCGCGCTCAAGGGCACCTTTCCGAGATCCTGCGGCTTCTCGAAGGGACCTTCCCGTTCCACCAGGGCGGGCGACGCCACGCACACCTTCGGGTGACGCGACACGCGGCGCAGATAAAGGTTGGGATTTTCCTGTCGAAAGGACGTGACGATGATGTCGACGCCGTGACCGAGCTGATCGAAGAAGGAATCACCCTGACGGAAAGTTTCGATCCAGAAGCTCGTGTCCGGATGAATCAGACGAAAGCGTGCCGTTGCACGCCAGAGAAAGGCGTTCTGAAAGCCGGCCGATGCGAGGATGTGGAGCTGCCGCTTCGGACGGACCACGCCCTCGCGGATGTCGGCGAACGTTTTGTCCGCGATGTCGAGAAGCGGCGAAATCGTGCAAAGCGCCCTTCGTCCGTTTTCCGTCAGCGCGAGCGTCTGCCCCGAGGTGTCGAAGAGACGAAAACCGAGCGCTTCCTCGAGCTGCGCAATCCGACGGCTCACGACGGACGGATCCGCGTCGAGGGCCTTCGCGGCGCTTCGAAAGCTGCGAAAGCCCGCCACCTGCACGAAAAGCTTCCAGGCGCCGAGATTTTCCACAACCGCGTTCTTCACCATATTCCCCCTGCCGATGCAGTCGGTCGATCCGCACGATCCAATTTCTTTCAACGGACCGACCGTTTCACGGCTTATCGATCCGAGGTCAGCTGAGACGTCCCTCGATCGGCTCGGCGTACAGCCGAAGGATGCCCTGCACTTCGCAACCCTCTTTGAGTCCCTCGGGGATCTGCGAGGGCGCCCCGTAGAGGTAGGTCCGGACCTCTTTGTCGTCGAAATTGAAAAGACGCACCTCCAACCGCACGACGTCGCGGGAGCAGAGTTTGGTTTTCCGCACGGATAGGACCAGACTCGCAAACTCAAAGAGCGTCGAATATTCCCTCGGGAAGAGAACGACCATGCCTTCCGTCGAAATTTCCACGGGCGCAAAATCGGCCCGGGTCTTTCCGGGATTTTTCTCGAGAAACTTTTTGAGTTCCATTTCGTAGAATTCTCCCTCATCCACGACGATGGGCTTGGGATCCCGAATCTCCAGGCTTTCCACCGATGCACTCAGGCGGAAATGCCGCGTGTCGCCCGGCTTCATCCATTTCTGCACCAGATCGAAGTCGTGCACGACGGCCGTCACCTCGGCGCGGCCGATCGCAAGGGCGACTTCGCCCCCGACGCGGCGGCCCCAACGGCAGGTGCCGAGCACCTCCGCCTCGGCAACGAGCCCGGGCAACCTCGGCATCAGCATGAAATTCACCCAAGATTTCGCGTCGGGCGTACAAACCAGAACGCCCGTCATACCGGGCTCGTCCTTTGGACCGTCGTCTTCGATCGTGGCGACTCGGACCTCCTCGATCATTCGCTTCTTTTCTTCGGGTATGACCCCCTCCGCCAGGAAATTTCGAACGAATTCTTCGAAATTTTCGTCGTTTTCCAGGAGCGCCACGAGAAAATCGGACGCGTCCTCGTCATGATGTTCGGGAAAGCAATCCGCGTCTCCGTCGAATTCATACTTGGATTCCGCATCCTTCTTCGCCTCGGACTTTTCCTCGTGCGGATGAAGTTCGGGCGCGAAGGGGTCGCGGAACCGAACGAAATCGTCGGTTTCGAACAACGTCTCGAATTCTCCGACGCGCTCCTCCACGCGAAAGCGCGTGACCGAGGCGTCTTCGGCGTTCCATTCCGGAACGATCCAGTGACGAAACCGTTTGTCTTGAAGGTCGCGGCAAAGGAGAGCGGGAAGGGTCAGCCCCGTCTTCGTCTCGCGGACCCTGGCGTAATGCACGTTGATGTCGTACACGCAGGGGCGAAGCACGTCGATGACGGGCTCCACGCCCTCGGCCTTGCGTTCTCCGTTGACGACGATTTCCGTCGTACGCCGCAGTTGCGCAGAAACGAGGCGCAGGCAGTGAATTCCCGCGAGCATGCGCAGATGACTGCAGAAGTGATCCGCATCCCACACCGCGCCCGAAACATAGTCGCCCGCCCGGGCATCCGCGATGAGGGGACCCGAGGCATGCAGGGTTACGCCCGACGTTCCCAGGAGCGCCCGGCTCAACTCGGAAAGAAGAGACTCGCGCCCCAACACGCAGACCTCTCCAAGCGCAGTTCGGCAACGGAAGAGTCGAAGCGGCTCGGACATGACATCCCCCTCGGCACTCGGGAATCGAATCGGAGCGACGGCGCGGCTCTCCACGACCTCGCCGTCGAAAAGCACCTTCTCCTTCGCATCGGGAAAGTCCTTCTCCTCCAATAACAGACTGAGAGGAATGAAGCCGCGCTCGGCGCGCGATTGAACGCATGCCTCGTTGTCGTCAGGAATCCGACGCAACCGAATTTGCTCCGCAAGCAGAAACACTTTGCAGCGCACCTCTTCCCTCAAGAAAAGACCTCGCGGAAGCCAGACATGTACGGGATGAACGGGCAAGGGAGCGTGATAGGTACGATCCGATGAGAGAGGACTCATCGCAAGCACCATCTCGGTCATGACCGACGAAAAGCGAATCGACCGTTGAATGAGAAAAGACATTTCCGTCGGGACCTCAAAACCCAGCTCCGTTCGGGTAAACCGAACATGCGTCGCCCAACCGTTTTCATCCCATCCGTCGGTATAAGTCTGTCGAATGATTTTGAGGCCGTTTTCCAGCGTGACGTCGTCATACCGTCCCCAATGAGACGGCAACATTTCCGCTTTGGCCTGCTCCGCCCGCGCTTCAATCGCCTCGTCGCTCACCGCGCCCAGGCCGAAAAGTTCCTTGAATTCGATCGTCATGCCCGACCTCCTTTCCCATCCCGTCCGACGCCTGGAAAACTTCGCCCGCCGGACGGCAACTCCGAGTCTCCGCCATCATTTCACGACGGAAGAGGGAAGAAAACTCGGAATTCCCCGCGCACCGCACGATCAAAACAATGCTTCTTCCGAGGACGGGAGACGTATGCCGCATCATGACGGCAACGCCCCCACTTCTCGTTTTTCTTGGGTGCGATTCTCAAAAAGTGAGAACGGCCTCGCGGTTAATCAGCTTATGTCGGAGAACGCCTGAGCCTTAGGCTCTTCTCATCGATGAATTTCCTCCCATTTCAAGCAAAAAGGAGTCAACCATGAAGAAGATGCTTTGGACCGCCGCACTTTCCGCCGCACTCTTGGCGATGAGTTCCGCCCCGTTCGCCGCGGGCGGCCCGAGCGGCCCGAAGGTCGCGTATCAGGCCCAGGGCCACCTCGGCACCGTCGTCGTGAACCCCTACAAGATCGCCCCCTTGACGGCCGTCATCAAAAACGGCGGCTACACGGTCGAAAACGCCAAGGTCCGCATCGTCCCGAAGAAGGGCGGCGTCGAAATCGCCTATCCCGTGAGCAACCAGCGTCTTCTCACGCACGGCGGGATCCCGGTCTTCGGTCTCTATCCCGACTACGTCAACACGGTCGAAGTCACCTACGACCGCCTCTACAACGGCAAGCGCGAAACCTTCACCGACACCTACAAGATCTACGCTTCGGGCGTCGACATGCAGGTGAGCGGCAACTCCGCTCAGACGCACGCCTCCTTCGACGTCGAAGTGAAGCGCGTCGATCCGAAATTCAAGGACCGTCTCTACCTCGTCAACAACCTCGTCTGGAGCGCGCCGCAGGTGGGCCAGTTCGTCTGGAACAATCCTTCGGGCGGTTCGGTCGAATGGGGCGGCCTTCCTGAAAACGCCATCATCGACACGGCGGGCGACGTTCGCTGGTACCTCAAGCCCGACTCCATCTACGATCCGGAAAGCGTCTACTGGGGCGGCGTGATGCTCGGGTTCGAACAGAACCGCGACGGCACCCTCACCTGGGGCTACGGCCAGCGCTACGTGAAGTACGACATCATGGGCCGCGAAGTCTTCAACCGCCGCCTCCCCGCCAACTACATCGACTTCAGTCACGCGATGGACGCCGCGCAGAACGGCAACTACTTCCTTCGCGTCGGAAGCGCCCACTACAAGCGTCCCGACGGCAAGTCCGTGCGCACGGTGCGCGACGTGATCATCGAAGTGGATCCGAACGGCGAAGTGGTCGACGAATGGCGTCTCTGGGAAATCCTCGACTCCTGGCGCGACAACGTCCTCAAGGCCATGGACCAGGGCGCGGTCTGCCTCAACATCGACCTGGAAAAGAGCGGCCAGACGATCAGTCAGGACGAGCTCGCCAAGATGGACGCCTCGAACGTCTTCGGTGACGTCACGGGTGTCGGTCCAGGCCGCAACTGGGCGCACGTCAATTCGATCGACTACGACCCGAGCGACGACTCCATCATCCTTTCGGTCCGCAATCAGAGCGTGATCGTCAAGATCGGCCGCGACAAGCAGGTGAAGTGGATTCTCGGCTCCCCCGAAGGCTGGAAGGGCGACCTCGCGAAGAAGCTTCTGAACCCCGTCGACAAGAACGGCAAGGCCATTCCCTGCGAAGGCTCCGTCTGTGAAGGCGGCTTCGACTGGACCTGGACGCAGCACGCGGCTTTCCGCGTCGACGCCAAGTCCAATAAGGACGTCGTCTACGTCACGGCCTTCGACAACGGGGACGCCCGCGGCATGGAACAGCCCGCGCTCGTCGAAATGAAGTATTCGCGCGCGGTGATCTACAAGATCGATCAGAAGAAGATGACGGTCGAACAGGTCTGGGAATACGGCAAGGACCGCGGCGTCGACTGGTATTCGCCGATCACTTCGATCACGCAGTACCAGGCCGACAAGGATTCGGTGGTCGTTTATTCCGCGACCCCGGGCATGACGGCGAAGCCTTCGACGAGCCACGGCAAGCCCGTCGACCTCAAGACCCACCCCTACCTCATGGAATTCAACTGGGGTTCGACCGAACCCGCGGTGGAAATCAATCTGAAGGACACGATGGGCTATCAGGCCATGCCGTTTGACCTCAAGAAGGCCTTCGGCGAATAAGACTCGCCCTGAGGTTCGAAAGGACCGCTCATCCCTGCGCCCGCTCCGACGATTCGGTGCGGGCGTCTTTTTTCGCCGCAGGAAAATGCGCCTCTCCCCTCTCCTTACGGCAAGGACCGCCCTCCGCCCGAAACGCCCGGTTCGGCAAAGATGCGGCCCGCGGCCGTCTCGTCGGTCTCGGCCGCGCCGAAGCGAAGGATCATGCCTCGGATCCACTGCAGAGCCGGATCCTTGTCGGTGCGGCGGTGCCAGTAGAGCGTTCTCGGGAAACTGCTCTTCATCGACGGAGCGGGAATCGCCGTCAGGTGCGCCTTTCGCACGAAGTCGAGGGCGAGCTTCCCCGGCACGAGAAGCGTAAGGTCGGTCGCCTCGAGAAGCGCCGGCGCGGCGAGCATGTAGGGCATGGAAACGGCGATCCGCTGCTTCGTAATGTCCGAAAGAGTCGAGTCGAGAAGCGACGCGTCGTCAAAGATCGAAGTGATGCGGATGGCCTCGTAGGCCTCGATGTCCGCGGGCGTCACGCTCCCCTTTTCCCGATAGAGCTGCGCGAGCGGATGGTTCTTTCGCACGACGTAGACGTGCCGGCTCGGATAGAGCGGATGCTGCAGAATCGTCTTTGTCTCGTCGGCGGTTCCCGGTGCGATGCAGAGGTCGAGCCTTCCCTCCGCCAGAAAGTCGAGCATGCGCCGGTCGTGCGGACGCACGTCGAAGCGAACGCCCGGCGCAACCCTGCGGATTTCGAGAATGGCGGGCGTGAGGATTTCCTCCATGGCGTAGTCGATCGCGCTCACGCGGACCACGCGTTCGCAGTCTTTGGGAATGAAGACGGCATCCCGAAAGAGGTCGTCGATGGCGGTGAGCGCCGTCTCGAGCTTGGGCTTCAAGTTCTTCATGAAGTTCGTCGGCACCATCTCGCGCCCGTGCCGCACGAAGAGTTCCTCGCGGAAGACGGAACGGGCTTCATGAAAGAGGCGGGAGCTCTTCGGGACCGTGATGCGAAGCCGCCGGGCCGCCTTCGAAATCGAACGCTCCTCGTAGAGCGCGGCAAGAAACTGCAGGACTTCCTGCGTGACCGTCGGTTCGGACGGTTCGGGGGCGGTCGGACTCATGTTTAGGGCTCCTTCTTGGCTATCCGCGTGCGCCGTCCTCCGGTTCCGAGGTCCGCGCAACTTCCGTCAAGCCTAGCGCCAAAAGAGGCCGATGAGAAGGAGGAGCGGCTTTTCCCCGCGCCTCACAGGCTTTCATTCCGCGGGAAAAGGGCGTCGCGGAACTTGATCGTGTCTTACGCCGCGAGCCCGCGGGCGCCGTTCGGCTGCAAAGGGCCCCGTCCTCTGCGGGACGGTGCGCACCGCCCGTTCGGATTCAGGAAAACCGCGTTCTCCGGTTGTCTTTACGAAACCGTCGCGGGTTGCGAATGAAGACTGCAGACGGGTTCGGACAGGTTCGCCGCCACCTTATCGCCCTCTTCCTCCGGAAACTTCCCGAAGATGAGCACGATGATCACCAAAAAGACAAGGATCGCGATCACCGTAAAGAACAGTCGCCTGAAGAACACCCCGATGGCCATGAAGACGTTTTCGAGCCAACGGATGTACCGCGGCGTCAGGTTCGGCTCCCGATGCCCGAAATAGTTCTTCTCTTCGATGATGAGAATGACCTTGTCGACGATCGGCTCGTCCGCGATGAACTTGAACACCGTGTCGCCGTGGCCGGCCAACTGCACGTTCGTGTAGCAGACGACGCGTCCGCGGTCCTTCGCGTAGAAGTAGCCCATGACGGCCGCCCCCAGGACGCCGCCCATGGCCGCACCGCCCAGCATCGAGAGATAGCCGTCGAGCTTCGGCTTGGGGTGCCTCACCGCATAGGCCGTTTCGATCGACGTGATGCTTCCGAGGTCGAATTCGGGACCGAACGGCATGTCCGGACCGAGATCGTCGTAGTCGAGCGTATCGGTCTGAAACCGCATGGTATTTCCCTGCGGATCGATGAGCATGGCAAGGTACGCGTCGGACATGAGCGGAAAAGTTCGAATGGGAAGACCGCACGGGGCGGTCGGTTGTTGGTGGAGGCGGACACGTTCTCGCGCAGGGAGACGCAGGAACTGCGATCCAGTATACGACGACGTCCCGGATTCCCATGCCATTGAGCGGGAAAAAGGCCTAACAGAAAACGGACGCGACAGCGCCCCACTATTTCGGCCCCGTGGATTGTCCAAAATGCGACAACCGCCCACCCCTTTTTCCCCTAAAAGGCAAAAAAGAAGGGCGAAGCGACAGCGCCCCGCCCGAAAGACTCCATGGATTTTCCAAACTGCGGCCGACGCTTTCGTCCATTCCCGCTCGAAAGCGTCGTGCGCCGCTAGGAGTCGGTCCGTGCGCCCAAAGGCCGCCCTCAGCGCAGGCCTTCGGCATTCGTGTTTCCGGCAATCGGCGGCGGGAAGCCGGCTTTTCCTCTTTCCGTCGGGCCTCACTGTTGGAGACTGCGGCCCGACCTTCCGGCTTCCCGCCCCGACGACACCTCTCTCAACGCATCGGGTTCAGCCGAGCGCCAATCTGCGGCGAAGACCGTAGAGGCGCAGGATGCAAAGGAACCCCGCCGCCGAAATGAGGCCCCCCGCGAGATAACAGACGGGATACCCGAGGCCCGCGGCCCGGAGCGTCCCCATGAGCGCGGGACCCGCGATCCCGGCCACCGAAAAGCCCGCGAACATGATCCCGAAGTTGACGGAATTGTTGCGCGACCCGAAGACTTCCGCCGTGTACCCCGGGAAGACGCCCATGAAGGACCCGAAGGAAAGGCCCACGGCCGCGAGTCCGACGTAAAAGAGCGCGCGCGATTCGGGCCCCGAGAGCGCCAGAGCGGCAAGGCCCAGAAGCGAGAGTGAAAGTCCGAGCGAAAGGGCCGGCAGTCGTCCGAGACGGTCCGAGAGCGTCCCCGCGAAAATGCGCCCGAAGGTGTTCGCCAAGGCGATCACCGAGACGGCGGCGCTCGCCTCGACCGCGCTCCACGCCATCTGGTCGCGTGCGATCGAGAAGACGTGCGCGATCACCATCATGGCGGCGATGGCCCCGCACATCAGAAGAAGAATCATCGGCGGAAATTCGGAGGACGAGAGCATGGCGCGCCAGTTGCGTTCCGTCCCCGTCGCGGCCCGGCCCGCGGGCGGCGTCCAGCCTTCGGGCGTGAAGCCCGGAGGACAGCGCATAGAAAGAAGTCCGCCCGTGACGATCACGACGCCGAAAAGTACACCGAAGACCTGCAGGGCCGACGAGACGCCCGCCTCGGCGATCAGGTACGAGGCGACCGGCGGCACGAGCACCGAGCTGATCCCGTAGGCGGCCGTCGTAAGGCCACCCACGAGACCGCGTCGGTCCGGGAAGAACTTCATCGTGTTGTTGATCGTGCAGCCGTAGACGAGTCCCAATCCCAGACCGAAGAAAAGCCCGTAGGAGAGGATCACGCCCGTCGCCGACTCGGCCGAGCCCGTGAGAAAAAGACCGAGCCCCATGAGGATCCCGCCCGCAGCGATCACGAAGCGCGGCCCGAAGCGGTCGTTCACCGCCCCGCCGAAGATCATGGGAACGGGACCGAGACCGTTCGCAAGCCCGAAGGCGAGCGCGAGGTCCGCCCCGGTCACGGCGGCTCCGGTGAGGTCGGTGAGCCGCGCGGCGAGCGCCGACCCGAAGACGGACCAGGCGTAGATCGACCCGGCGAAGAGATTGATGACGCAGCTCACCGTGAGGAGCCGCCAGCGTTGTTGCGTAAGGTTCATGACGGTTGATCTTTTCGTATCGGTTGGGAGGTCGTGCCGCGGCAGCGTCAGCCGGCGAGCGTCTTGCAAAGCGCCAGATCCAGCCGCGCCTCGGCAAGCGAGCGCCGTTGCCCGAGCTTCTGAATCTCGATGGCCACCAGTCCGAGCGTTTCGCGTTCGCGCTCAAGGTCTGCCGCGACCATTTCGGGATTGGCGCTTCCCTTCGTGGCGCGCGCCTTCACGATTTCCTCGGGCGAGGTCGCCTCACGGAGTTCCGCTTCGGAGAGCGGGAAATTTTCCGGGAGCGCCGCGTTCTTCGCGTCCGCGCGGAAGGCCGTCCAGAGGGAGAGCACGTCGCCGTACCCGAGAACCGGAGGCGTCACGCCTCTTTCCCGCGCCCAGGTGACGAGCCGGCTCGCAAAGCCGTGCCCGCTTCGGAAGTCCACGCGCCCGCTTCGAACGAGACGGTCCGCGATTTCCTGCGTGCACGTCCAGTCCGCGTTGAGTTCGGCGAGCGCCCGTTCGCGGTCGACGCAAAGCGTGCGAACGAACCCCGCGAAGGTGCGAAGCACGATGCAGGCGTCGTCGGCCAATTCCTTCATCATGCGCGCGTCGCGCACGTCGGCCATGCCGAGACAGAGATTCTGCATGCGCATCATCACGCCCTGCGCTTCCCCGATCACGAGTCCCGCGTCGCGGCGCAGGTCGTTGACGAGTCCCGGATTGCGCTTTTGCGGCATTGCGCTCGAGCGGTATTCGCCGTTCGTGCCCGCCATCCGGATCCACGGGTGCGGCGTCGCGTACTGCACCATGAAGTCGGCGAGGAAGGCGTTGACGTGGAGCATCGCGGCCGTCACGATCTGCGACATTTCGAGGGGCAGGTCGTTTCCCGCGCACTGTCCGGCGTCAAAGGCGTTCCCGAGCGCGCGGGAGAAGCCCAGAAGCTCCGCCATGCGTTCAACTTTGAGGGGCCAGCCCGTGCCGTTCAGAACGGCCGATCCCATCGGACAGAAGTCAAAGCGGCGGATGCACTCGAACGCGCGCTCGACGTCGCGGCCGAACACCGAAATCTGTGCGAGCAGATAATGGCTGTAGAGGGTCGGCTGCGCCTGCACGCCGTTCGTGTAGGCGGGAACGACCGTCTCCCTTTCGCGCTCGGCAAGTTCGAGGAGCGCGCGGCGCACTTCCGAGAGCGCGGCGAGGATCTTCACGAGGCGCTCGAGGTTGAGCCCCGCGTTGGCGGTCGCGAGAATGTCCTGGCTCGAGCGGCCGACGTGCAGAACACTCGCCGCCATGCCGGCGCGGCGAAGAAGTTCCGGCTCGAACGTGATGTAGAGTTCCGCGCGCTTCGCGCCCGGCTTCTCGCCTTCACGGCGCATGTCGTCGAGGGCGACGGCGAGCTTCTTGGCGTTTTCAAGCTCGAGGAGCCCCGCCTCCACGTTCGCGACAATCGAGGCGCGGTTGATGAGCTGCAGCCAGTCTTCCGTGTCGAAGTTCACGCGCTCGCCGCTTTCCGCGACGGCGTCTTCCGCCGCGCTCGGCGCGGGTACGCGCCCCATGTGCATTCCCAGCATTTCTTTTTTCTCTCCAAGAGGTGCCGATTGTGAATGTGTTCTCAAAAGGGTCCCGTCCCTGGAACCGGACGGGACCCGGATTCGTCGTGCGCCATTAGAAGCGGTGCATCATGCCCAGGATGACTTCGTGCGCGGAGATGTCGTCCTTCTGCCAGTCGGCGTCCTGCCAGAAGTAGCCGCCCACGGCGTAGACCGAGGTGCGCTTGCTCAGGGGATAGATGTAGCCGAGACCGAGGTTGGCGCGCTGCATGTCCTTGCCCGTCGCGCCGGTGTCGTTCTGGTTTTCCGCCTGCGCATAGGCGACCGACATCTTCACCGTGCCGCCCGCGGCGCGGAAGTCGACGCCCGTCGACACGGCCCAGGCGTCAAAGCCCTTCTGAGAAACTTCCTTGTTCGTGGAGGCGAGGTCGGTCGCCAACATCGGCGCGACTTCCTTCGTCGAGTAGCCGCCGATCCAGGGGATGTTCTTCATGTACTGCGCCGTGCCGTAGAGCTTGAAGGCCTGGAAGTCGTAGTGACCGCCCACCGTCACCTTGTAGGCGTCTTCGGCCGAGCGGATGGCGCCGAACCGGCCGGTCGTCGCGTTGGGATTGAGACCGTAGCTCTGGCGGTTCGCGTAGTTGACGCAGTCGACCGCCGCGGCGAGGAAGAACTGTTCGGCCGTGTAGGTGGCACCCACGGCCCACCAGCGGTCGGTCTTGTGGGAGCCCTCTTCTTCGGCGTCGGAGCTGTTGTTCTTGAACGAATACTGGGCGTGGAACTGCAGACCGCCGAACTTGGGCGAAATGTAGTTGATCATGTTGTCGTAGCGGGCGTTCGCGAGGGTACCCGCAAACTTCCAGCCGCCCGTCATGTTGCCCCAGCCGGCGCCGAAGGGGTTCACGCGGGAATTGAAGATGCCGGTCGTGCCCGAACCCGTCGAGAGGGCCGGGAAGCGGCCGAACTTCAACTGACCGTAGGTCGTCGATTCGATCCCGACCGAGGATTCGCGCTCGAAGATCTTGTTGCCCGAGCCGTAGATCGTGCCGTCGTCGGCAAGGAACCCGGATTCGAGGTGGAAGATCACCTTCGTGCCGTCGCCGATTTCTTCGGAGCCCTTGATGCCCCAGGTGGAGACGTTGCCGGTGCCCTGTTCGACGGTGCTCTTCGAGCCCGCGGCCGCGACATAGCCGTCCGAGCCGATCGCGGCGGGCGCCCAGGAGCCCTGGCCCTGCGGACCGCGCATCCCGGCGTTCAGATCTTCATGGCGGTAGGTGAGACCCTGATCCAGAAAGCCGAAGAAGGTGATGTCGGCGGCCATGGCGGACTGGGCGAAACCGGCGGCGCAGATGGCGGCCGCGACGGAGGTGAGACGAAGCGTGAGGTTTTTCATGATGATTCTCTTGAGGTGAGTGGAAAGGATGGAAAAAAAACGGTTCGGGAAAATCAGGCGACTCCCGCCGCGGCCCGGCGGTCGAGCGACGGAACGCCGCCCGATACGACGACGGGCTCGAGTCCCGCCCGGCGTACGGCTTCGACGCCGGATTCGGTGCAGACGATCCGGGCTCCGCGTCCCACCGCGCGCCCGTCGCGAAGGAGGAATTGCCCCTTCACGAAGGAATGGACGGCGCGCTGCTGAACGGGGTCGTAGATCGTGAGGTCGGCGTCGCTTCCGGGAGCGAGCGTTCCCTTCTGCGTGAGTCCGAGCATGCGGGAGGGCAGATACGAAGTCTTCACGGCGAAGTCGACGGCGTCGAGCGCGCCGAGCTTCACGAGCGAAAGTCCCGACTCGAGAATGACGTTGCGGGGAATGCCGCCTCCGTCGGTGCCGATCGCGTCGACGAGGAAGGATCCGTCCGTACGGCGGCGCTCCGCAAAGAAGGCGCGGGCGGCGAAGGGATTGACGCCGTCAAACGAACCGTCGACGGGTTTTCCGGCCGCGCGGGCCTCTTCGAAGTAGTCGAGCCCCGACTCGCCCGAGACGACCGCGACGTCGTCTTCGCTCGGAACGAGGATGCCGAGGCGACGCGCGAGGACGGCCCGGCGAAGTCCTTCGAGGTCCGCCGTGAAGCCGAAGGCGCGCAGATTCCCGGCGAGGATCGCGGACTTGGGCGTCCCGTCGTCGTTCAAACCGAGGGGACAGCCGTTTCGCGCCGAGAGATAGCTCTCCGTCACGAGTTCGGGATGGGCTTCGAGGAGCGCGGAGGCTTCGAGACATTCGTCGAGGACGGGGAGGACGCGTCCGCGGCAGTAGGCGTTGAGGTGGGCCATGTGAAGAGGATGACCGTCGCAGAGCGCCACCGCTTCGCGAAGACCTTCGAGGTTCGAGCCCTTTTCGGTCGTGCCCGCGTGCCAGGCCATGTAGACGCCGCGTTCGGCGGACTGCCGCACCATGCGGGCGGAGGCTTCCGGCGTGAGCGGGAAGTGTCCGCCGAGAAGCTTCACGCCGAAGGCGCCTTCCGAGAGCGAGGCGGTGAGGAAGGCGTCGATTTGCGCCGCGTCGGGATTGCGGTCCTTCACGTTGTGTTCGGGAAGGATCGCGTTCAGAACGGCGATGTTGAGGCCCCGGCCGCGGACCTTGGCCGCGGCCATGACTTCCCCGACGGGACCGGCCATGTCGACGGCCGTCGTGACGCCCGCCCGAACCGTCATGGCGTGGCTTGAAAGACTCGCCGTGAGGTGCAGGTGCGTGTCGATGACGCCGGGCTGAAGCACCAGCCCTTCGGCGGGAAGCTCTTCCCGGGCGGCGGCCGAGATCACGGGTTCCACAAGGGCAATGCGGCCGTTTTCGAGGGCCACGTCCGCGACGCGCTGCGTGCGCTTTTCGGGATCGACGACGGTGGCCGAGCGAACGATGAGATCGAACATGGCGGGTTCTCCTCGGGACTTAGACCAGAATGAGGGCCGAAAGAACGCAGGCGACGAGCATGCCCGGGAAGAGGCGCTTGCAGACCTGCACCGCGTCGGCGCCCGCAAAGCCCGCGACGATGATGATGCAGCCCGCGAGAGGACTCGCCGTGCGGCCGAACTGACCGGCGAGAATGGCAAGGAGACCCAGACCTTCCGGTTCCATGCCGAAGCTCGCGGCCGAAGGCGTCACGGCCTGATTGAAGGCCCAGATCGCGGCTTCGCCAGAGCCCGTGCCGAGAGCCATGAGGAAGGGACCGAAGGCCGCGCCCCAGCGGGCGAATTCGTTCGAGCCCTTGAGGAATTCGATGAAGGCTCCGACGGCGCCGGTGGCCTGCAGGCCCGCGGCGAAGACCCCCGCCGCGACGATGAGGCCGATCACCTGCATGTAGCCCGAGCCCATGCCCTTGAAGAAGGCCTTGGAGAGTTCGCCCGGATTCATGAGCGTGACGAGCGCGATGACGACCGTGCCGATGATCATGGCCGCGACGACGTCGATGCCCGCCTTCGGGAACCAGATCGAAGCGCTCATGAGGATGACGAGCGGAACGAGCGGCGCGACGGCCTTGAGGGGGTTGACCTTGAAGGCCTGCGTTTCCTGGGCGTTGCCCTGGACGTTCCCCTGGAATTCCGAGGGATCGGCCTTGTGATCCTTGTTCTTGAAAATCATGATGGCGGCGTTAAGGATCGTCGCGACGAGGACGAGACCCACGGCGTAGGGAGCGAGATAGGCGATGAAGGCCATCAGGTCCATTTCGGCCATCTTCGCGACGTAGATGTCGTGCGCGCAGCCCGGGTTGAGAAGCAGACCCGTCATCGTGCCGCCGCCCACGGCCGCCGCGGCCGCCGCCGGACGGATGCCCGCGCGCAGAAGCAGCGGAATGAAGGTCGCGCCCGCCGTCGCGGCCGTACCCGCCGCCGACATGATCGCGATGTTGATGAGGAAGGTGAGGAACGTTGCGGCGGGAATGAGAAGGCCGCCCAACTTCTTGAGCGGAGCCGCCACGGCGGCGACGAGATGCTGGTCGCACTTCGAAGCGGTCACGGCCGCGGCAAAGCCCATGGCCGAGCAGATGGCGGGAACAAGCGTGGGATTCGTCATTCCCTTCACGAAGGATTGAAAGGCCTTGAGCGGTTCGCCCGCCACGGCGCACATGCAAAAGCCCGCGACGACGAGCAGCATGCGCGTCTCGAGTCGCTTGACGAGACCGACGATCGTCAGAACGATCGCCGCGACGGCAAACCAGATTTGCCAGGTCATGATGGGTTCTCCTTGAGCTGAGAGAGGGTTTGTTTGGAACGGGGTTTTTCGGCGGCGGAGCCTGCGGAAAGCCGCTCGTCTCCGTCGATGCCCCGCAGTATCGTCTTCAGCTTGAAAATTGAAAAGGCAACGTATTGCCTCCTCATGTTGCATGGGACGCAACAAAACACCTCAGGAAAACCCTGATTACCCCTCAGATGCGTACCACCGCACATTGTTTTTGTTGCAAGATGAGCTTTACCAGGTTGCTTTTTTTTGCAACGAATCAGGGATAGTCCTAGGATATTTTTTGGAAAGGAGAAGAAGATGGCGCGAACGGAGGACCTGCGGGTTTGGCGGATGTTCTGCGAAATCGTACGGGCCGGCGGCATTCATGCCGCCAGCGACCGTCTCGACTGTGAACCGAGTACGGCGAGCCGCGCTGTGAAAGCGATCGAAGCCGAAGTCGGAACGCCTCTTTTCCTGCGCGACAAGCGTCCGCTTGAACTTACCGAAACGGGACAGCGCGCCTATGAAAAGGCCGAAGCGCTTCTAGCCGCCTATCAGGAAATGGTCGACGACCTGCGGGGCGACAAGAACCGGCTCTCCGGCATGATTCGCCTCGCGGCGCATGCGGGGATCGGTCCGACCGAAATCACGCCGGGGCTCGTTCTTTTCCAGGACACCTACCCCGACATCGAAATCGAACTCCGCCAGCTGCGCAACAGCCTTCCCGCGGTTTTCTTCGACGGTGGTCCGAAACTCGACGTGGTGGTGGGCTACGGCCCCGACACGCCGATGCCCGGGATCGTTGCGCGCTACGTGGGCGAGATGCCCTTCATTCCCTGTGCTTCACCCCGATATCTGCAACGTCACGGGACGCCACGCCACCCGAGCGAACTCGTGAACCACACGGGCGTTCTGCTGCAGACTCCCTCGCGCAATTCCACCGAAACGCTCTCGAAGGGCGATCGAACCGTCAACCTCCTCTGGAAGAAGACGCTGCGCTTCAACAGTCTGATTTCCGCCAAAAACGCCGCCGTGCTTAGCGCAGGGATCGTCCCCGACATGCCGCTCTTTCACGCCCACGACGCCTTCCAAAGCAAACAGCTCGTTCCGATTCTTTCGGGTTGGCGCCGCAAATCCGCCTCGTGCTTTGTCTGCGCCACGGAGGCCGCCTGGGAAAAGCGCCGCGTGCGCGTCTTCGTCGAGTGGCTTGCCGAACGCGAAAGAAGCAGTCTCACGAAACTGCGCGAAGAAAATCCGGAATTCTATGAGTGACGCCGACTTTACTTCGGCAATCGATCGACATCGGTCCCGCAAACGTCGTACCGGACCTCCGAGCGGGAAAAAGAACGGAGCCGCCCAACCCATCCCGCCAAGGAGGTCGAACGGCTCCGTTTCGTTTCGAAGTATCCTCGTCTGCTCCTCAATCGGGCTCCACTTCGGCGATCGCACAGATTTCGACGCACGCCCCTTCGGGGAGCTCGTTCGTGCCGAGCGCCATGCGTGCGGCCAAACCTCCTTCCCCGTAGAGCGCGACAAAGAGTTCGGACGCGCCGTTGACGACGCCGGGCTGCCCGCCGAAATCCGGGGCGCTGCGCACGTAGCCGAGGATCTGCACGAAGCCCTTCACCTTGTCGAGGCTTCCCACTTCGGCCTTGAGCGCCGCAAGAATGTTGAGGCCCGAAAGCTGCGCCCCCTTCTTCGCGAGTTCGAGCGTAATGTCGCGCCCCACGACGCCCACGTACTCGGGCTGAAGTCGGCTGTCGATGTTGGGCGTGTGCCCCGCCACGTAGACGAGGTTGCCCACGCGCCGGGCACGGCGGTAGACGTCCGCAGGGACGGAGGGGAGCGGCAGAGCAAGGCCGAGACGGTGGAGCTTTTCTTCGACGGTCATGAGTTGTTCTCTTCTCGGAAAAGGATTCGACGGGAAATAGCCGATTGAAACGGCCGTTCCTTCTCTCCCTTTTATAGCGGTCCGGCCGTACGAAGAACACGGACGACGGCGACATTCGCCTTGCTCGGGGCGACATCTTTCGGCATCGTTTTATCAAAAATGCCGACCCGATCATCCTTTGGCTCCGTCCATAAAGACGTAACGTTATGACTGGAAAAAAGCATTACAGCCAAAAGACTTTTCGTCAGAACACTTTTTTTGTGCGTTCAAAATCGCCCGCTCCGGCCGTCGACTCCGTCAAAGGCGCTGTCCCCCGACCGCACGCCCGACAGCCGGGCTTGGCCCCAACCGGCCGCCGCGCCCCGAAGACCGCAGGCAAAGACCGTCGGCCCCCTTCTCCGATGAGATATAGGGGCGAAGCCCCGAGCGAAGCCCAAAGCGGCCGCTCGGTCCAAGGCAAACTGAAGACGTTTCCCTTTCCGGCCTCCCCGAAGGAGGAGGCCGGAAGGCCCGCCGGCACGCACCCCCGAGATACGCCCTTCAGATCCTATCTCCTGCTTCCGTCGTTCCCCGGATCAACCGCCCTTTTCCTCAGCGTTATTCGTTGCCTTGTACTCTTCCGCGACCGTCTTCCAGAACTCGTTGAGCGGCGTGATGAAAGTTTCGAGATTCGTCTGGTCGAGCGAATTTTCCGCAACGGCCCACCCTCTGCCGCAGGCCGAATACGCGGCGAGGAACTGCAGCGTCGGCCACCAGGAGGGATCGCGGTGCCCGGCCTTCTTCAGAATGCTGTCGTTTCGCATCGACTGATTGAGACCCTCGGCGATGTGGGCCTTGTTCGAAAGCGACTCGAAGAGATCGGTCATCTCCTTCTCTTTTTCCCGCCCGCGCTCAATCGCGGCCCAATGTTCAACTTGAGCGGCTCCGGTAACGGTGGGGAGTCCATCCGGTCTGTACGACTTCGCGTTTTCGCGCAAACTCTTCAGGAGCGCTTCGCCCGAGTCGACCGTGAAGCTTGCGGCCGATGTCTCGATCATCTTCTCGCACCCCTTCACGGCCGCCTTGTAGACGGGATTGTCTTCCACGTCAAAGAGCGCCCGCCAGAGGAACCAGTCGCGCGCGGTGAGAGTCGGACGTTCGCCCGAGGAACTCATCAGGTCTTTAAAAAGTTCCTTTTCGAGTCTCACGAGGATTTCGTCCAAGGACGCATCGTCCTTCCTCGGACAACTCGCCAATTCGCGCAGAAGCCGCATGAGCGTCTTTTCAGAGAACCAGCTCGCGCGCGTTGTTCCGCCGCTCACGTAGCCCTGGAACATCAACAGTCGATTCCGTGCGGGCGTGAGAGGCGGACGTTTTTGGGCTTCTTTCCCCTCCTCCTTCACTTCCACGCGGTTGCGGCGGGCAAGAAGGAGAAAGTCTCGGTTCTCGAGAAAGAGGTCGTTCACCGTTTTGAGAGCCCCGGCAAACGCGAGGAGCGAGTCGCCGTCCTCTCCTTCACACAATGTCTTGAATTCCTTACCAAAAGCCTCTTGGTGTGCGATCTCTTGGTATTCCTTGTTGGGAGGAGCGGTCTCTCCCTCAATAAAGGCCTTGACGAGAAGCAGATAACGTGAAAACTGCACGCGCACCGTCTCGGGGTCGTAAGGTACGGCCGTGAGGATCTTTTCGGTCTTGTCGTCGAGAACGTCGACGTCGAGCAACGCCCTGTCCGCCAGTTGCGTAGGCACCAACTGCAGCATTCTCGCCGTCTCCCACTCGCGGGCGAAAGCTTCGGCCTCTTTCTCGCCCTCGACGCCTTCGCGCTTGATGTTGCGAAGACCGAAGAGAATCTTCGCCTTCACGACGTCGATGTCGTCGAGGGGTTTGGCCTGCCGGTTCACGTTGGCAAAGAGATCCGACATCACGACGTCGAACGGATCCTTGTTGCCTTCATTGCCCTCGAACTCGTAGCACGTGAGTACGACGCGAAACTTCAGGCGCGGGAGCCACTCCTCGGGAGAAACGTCGGCAAACCCCTTCTTTTGGAGATTGGCGGACAAGAAGGCGTCCTTCTGCTCTCTCGCGGTCAAACTCGCCTCCACCGCCTCGTCCGTCTGAATCGGCCTCTCGGCGTCGCCGAGACCGTGAACGAGCGGCAGCACGGCGGCAGGGTCGCCGTTTCCGAAAAACTTCCGGGAACGGATGAGCAGGTTCTGAATGCTCCGCAGACGTTGCTGCCCGTCGATCACAAGAATTTTGTCGGGGTATTTCGAGTGAATCCCGAAGACGAGCGTGCCGAGGTAGAGATCGGTCTTCGACTGCGCCGCCTTGAGAACGGACGAGAGGAAATTGTCGATCTGCTCCTTTCCCCAGTCGTAGTCGCGCTGCCAGAAGGGAATGTTGAGCGTAGGCTCCTCCGATCTATTTGGGGCGATTCGGCAAAGCGCGCTGTCGGGTCCCGAAAGGAGGTCCCGTGCCGTGAGATCGTAGTGATGGACGGAAGTACGGTAGGCCATGGTGCGGTCAGAAACTCAGATATTGGGACAGGATCGAACGGAGTTCGGCGAGCGCTTTCTTCTCTTCTTCGGAAGACATCACTTTCGACGGGACGGCCTCGCGGCCGCCCGGCATCCGCTCGAGCATCGACTCGAGCGCCCGGGGCCAGACCGTGCCCTCGAAACGGGCCGTCTTCAGGAAACGCCAGAGCGCTCCCTGCGAATCCGAGGAAAAATGCGCGGCGGCGACGGCCTCCGGAACCGCGAGCACCCGCAGGACGCTGTGGCTTTGCGCCTGAATGTTGGCAAAGAGGAGCTGCAGCGTCAGAAGCCGCAGGATGTCCTCGTCCGACTCGGAAGACGGAAAACGGTCGCACCACAGAAGCGCAACGGCCATCGGCGCGACACTGAGAAAACCGAAGGTCACGTGAAAGTTTTCCCCTTCCTGGCCGATCGCGAGCCAGGACCCTGCCCGCAGAAACCGTTCGGCAATCGCCGCCGGCTTCTTCTCTTCGAAACGGCAAAAGGCCCGAAGCGCCGTTTCCTCCTGAAGCCGCAAGCCTTCGGCGCTCCATTTTTCGAGAACGTTTCCGAAGGCGGCCAGACGGCAGGCCGCCGAAACGACGAGCCTCGCGGGTCGTCGGTCCGGGTCGTCTTCTTCAAGCGAAGGAAGGCGGGAAAATCCCGTTTCCTTCCTCCACTCTTTCGACCACCCGTCAAAATCAGGCAACGCCGAGAGTTCCCGACAATAGGCTTCGTAAACCCGCCCAAGTCGGGCTACCGTCCGGAAAAAACCTTCGGCTTCGGGAAAGTCGAGCGGCTCGGCCGCCCGCCACGGACGGTCGTTCAGGGCCGCGTTCCGTCTCGTCCCCTCGAGCCGCTCAAAGGGGAGTCTGCGCTCGTTCCCCTGACGGGCGATCTCCCACCACCAGTCGCCTTGACCGAGAAGCAACGCCTGAACGGCCTGAACGAAACCGCAACCGAGCTTGTAGCGGGCGTCCTGGACCGGCGAATCGATGAAGCGCTCGATGGAAAGGTGCTCGCCGGTATTGAAGCAGACGGGCTCGAAAGGCCGCAGCTCGAAATCTTCGCCGGAACTCCGGCGAAACCATTGCTCGTACCGGGACTGGCTCGCCCAGGTTTGGGTCGGCTCGTCCTTGAGAACCCGCCCCATGTGATAGGCCTTGAGGATCTGTCCGCCGTTCAGGGGCTTCGCGGTCGTGTTGAGCGGCTCGAAAAAATTCGCAACCGCGGCGTTCGAGCCGTCGCCCGCCTTGTGTTCAAATTCCACGACGGAGAAAGTTACGGCAGAAAGCAAAGCCAGTCTTTCTTCCGCAGGTAGCGCCGTGAGCGCGGGACGCCGGGAGAGCACGTTGCGGATCTTTCTTCCGGTTCGGCGGGCGTGAATGACGCTCTCGAGATTTTGCGGATGAAGAAGCTGCTGAAGGCGGGTCGACTGACTCCGATCGACATTCTCTGGTCCGCAGACGGCATCACCGCACAACGCGACGACAAGAAGAGAAAAGGTGAGCAACCGTTGCTGACCGTCCACGACGTGGAACCGCACCTCTTTCGGCATATCGGACGACGACGTTTCATCGGACTTCGTCTTCTCGATCACCATGACTCCGATGTCGGGCGCACGCGTTCCTGCTCCCCTTTCTTCATCGGCGAGCGCATCAAGGAGCGTTTCGACGAAGGCCGTCACGTGGCTCTCGGACCAGGCGTAGGAGCGCTGGTAGTCGGCGATGGCGATGTGATGTCCTTCCTCGCAAAGCCATTCCACAACGGACTGTTTGAGATCCTTCGAACCGTGATCAACATTTTCCATGGAAGTCAACCGATAGAGCGGGATGCAGTCAAAGATTGATAATTATCGAGCACCCGCCGGAAATACATCAACGAAAGCCTTGGCAAAGACGGGAAAACACCTCTGAGGATCGGCCCGTACGCCGCACGGCCGCATCAGCGAAGAAGGGATTTGGGAGTGTCCTTTTTCTTCCCTGAGATACTTGACGGCAGGATCACTTCGTCGTTATTTTTTTCATGTGGACGCGCTCCGAACCTTCTCTCTTGGAGTGCTCCGGTTCCGAGCCCCGGATCGTACGTGTCCGGGGTTTCGTGTGTCAGGGGCTTCGGTCCCCAACCGCACGACCGCGTCGTTCGGCTTGCCGTCGGCGCGGTTTCTTTTTGTCGGCCCGGCGGGCATACCGCCGCCCAACCCGACACCCGCTCCCCATAGACGCAAAAGCCCGGTGGTGGTACACCAGGCTTCGCACTATTTAGGGAACTCTAGCTGAGGAAAAAAGCTTTCCCTACGGCAGAAAATTCCAGCACTTCTTCGAGAAAACCCCGCGCGTTCCTCATCCTCCCCGCTCTCCGTGACTTCCCCTCCCAGAGAAGCTCGTGCGCTTTTCCTACCTACCGCTCGACCGCGCCCCGTTCCTTCCGGCCCCCGCATGCCGATCCTGCCATCCCGCCGGGACCTTTTCTCCAATCCCCGTCGCGGCGCACGGCCATCTCCCTTTCCCCGCCTTGCCAAAGCAAAAGAGACAACCATAACCCGCACCCTATCGAACAGATAACATTTTCAATATTCGACTTATGGACTAGCTCTCCTTAGACTTTAGTCGTAGTTGGATGCGGCGCTCCTCTTCGGGCGCTCCGCATCGTCCTCCCCGACCCCAAAGGAGATTCCCTATGTCCGATCCGGCACAGCTTACCGAGCGCTTCACGGACGTCATGGCGAAGTTCACGGCCTTCTTCGGCAAGCGCCTTCCCGACGACGTTCTCGAAAAGCTCGAAGCCATGCGGCGCGTCCAGAAGAGCGAACTCGCCACGCTCGTCTACGACGCCATGTTCACCGACCTCGAAATGGCGAAGGAACGAAACGTCCCCTTCTGCCAGGACACCGGCGTCATTCAGTACCACATCGAACTCGGCGCCGACTTCCCGATCCGAAACGACCTCGAAGCCTGCCTGAAGGAAGCCGTTCGACGCGCAACGGTCGCGGCTCCTCTTCGTCACAACGCCGTGCAGATCTTCGACGAGAAGAACACGGGCGACAACACCGGTCACCGCATTCCCTGGATCGATCTTGAAATCGTTCCGAATTCCTCCGACGCCGTGATCTACGCCTACATGGCGGGCGGCGGCTGTTCGCTTCCGGGCACGGCCAAGGTCCTCATGCCCGTCGAAGGCTATGAAGCCGTCGTGCAGTTCATCTTCGACACGATCTGCGAGCGCGGCGTCAACGCCTGCCCGCCCCTTCTCGTCGGGGTCGGGATCGCCGGTTCCGTCGAAGTCGCCGCAACGCTCTCGAAGCGCGCCCTCATGCGCCCCGTGGGCTCGCACAACCCGAACAAACGTGCCGCCGAATTCGAGCGCATGGTGGAAGAAGGCCTCAACGCCATCAACATCGGCCCGGGCGGCCTCACGGGCGAAGGCTCCGTCATGGGTGTAAACGTCGAAACGGCCGCGCGCCATCCGTCGTGCCTCGCCGTCGGCGTTTCGGTCGGCTGCTGGGGACATCGTCGCGGTGCGATCCGCATCCACTCCGACATGTCGTACGAACTGCTTTCCTACAAAGGAGTGACGCTGTGAAGACGCATCATCTCACCACGCCGATCAAAAACGTTGATCTCGAAGGGATCGAAATCGGCGACATCGTCTACCTCTCGGGCTACCTCATCACCTCGCGCGACGACGTGCACATGCGCCTCGTGAAGCAACACCGTCCCCTTCCCGTGGACCTCGCGGGCAAGGCCATCTTCCACGCGGGCCCCATCATGGTTCCCTGCGGCGACGAGTCGGGAAGCGGCTACAAAGTCGTGTCGATCGGCCCCACGACCTCCATGCGCATGGAAAAGTTCGAGCGCGAATTCATCCGCGACACGGGCGTCAAAATCATCGTCGGCAAAGGCGGCATGGGTCCCAACACGGAAGCGGGCTGCCGCGACCACAAGGCCCTTCACTGCGTGTGGCCGGGCGGCTGCGCGGTCCTTGCCGCAAGCAAGGTCGAGGAAGTCGAAGAGCACCACTGGGAAGAGCTCGGCATGCCCGAGTCGATCTGGGTGATGCGCGTGAAGGACTTCGGTCCGATGATCGTTTCGATCGACACGAAGGGCGACAACCTTTTTGAGAAGAACAAGAAGGTCTTCAACGAAAAGAAGCAGCCGATCGTCGATGAAATCAACAAGCACGTCGACTACTTCGATTGACGCGGTCTTCCCCGCGCGTCCCTGAAAAGACGGGCGTCCGAAGCTTCGGGCGCCCGTTTGGCGTTTGGGGTTTGCGAAGGGATTCGTCCCTCTTGGAGGGCGGTCCTTATCCTCGGGCGAACTTTTCCCTTGCGACCTCCTGCATGGTCTTGATGAGAAGACGCGCGGCCTTCGAGAGGTAGCGGGCCGGCCGGTACGCCGCCACGACCTTTCTCACGGGCACCGCGGGGTCGATCGAGAAGAAGCGCACGCCTCGGGCCGCTTCGCTTCGACGGGCGAGCGTCTCCGTGACGATCGTGGCGCCGAGCCCCGCGCCCGCCAGAGCGAGCGCCGCCGTGAGCGATTCGCTCTCGAGCACGATCTTGGGCGAAGCCCCGGTTTTGGCGACGAGCGAGCGGTAGAGGTCGTGGATCTGTTGGCCCTCCCGCACGACGAGGAAGGGTTGGTCCGCCAACAAACGGAAGGGAAAGGGCGGGAACTCGTCCCCACGGCGGTCTTCCGGACACAGGGCGAGCGCCTTTTCCACGAGCGGGCTTCTTTCGTTCACGGCGAGAAGGAGCCGCTCCTCATAGATCTCCACCGCCTCGAGGCCGGGTTGCGCAAGTGGCGAGATGACGAGCGAGACGTCCGTCTTGCCCGTCCACACGAAGTCTTCGAGTTCGCGGGTCGTTCCCTCTTCAAGGGCGATTTCGATCCCCGGATGCGCCGCGCTGAAGACGGGCAACACTTCCGTCAAAAAGAACATCTCCCGATACTCCGACGCCCCGATCACGACGCGTCCGCGCTCTCCTCCGTGGATGTCCGCCACTGCGCGGCGGCAGTCCTCGCGGATTTCCGCTACGCGCTTTTCCGCCTCAAAGAAGATCCGGCCCGATTCCGTGAGCGTCAGCGGGCGCGTGGAGCGGTCGAAGACTTCGACCCCCAGGTCCTTTTCGATTCGCTGCACGAACTGCGAGAGCGAGGGCTGCGAGATGCCGAGCGTCTGGGCGGCTTTGGAGATGCTGCCCGCCGTGAGGATGGCGGAGAGGTAGCGGTAGGAGTGGGGGTGCATGAAGGAACCGGCGGAGAAAGAGCGGGGAGGAATTTCGCGGGAGGAAAGACCGAAGGCTGAAAGGCCCGTCGTCGTTTACGTCAGGGAGCCGATCTTGGGCGGAAACGACTATGGGTGCCTCCGCTTCCTCTGAAGCGACGAATTGTAGCATTCGCGTTGGAACGCTCGACCTGCGCAGGGGAATCGGAGACCGAGGGGAAACGTCAATCGGCGGCAGAGGAACCAAAATATCGAACCTCGTGCCGCTACGCCGAGAGGCTCACAGACGGAGTCGAGACCTGCACGTTGAAGACGGCCCCGCCCTGAACAACCGGTTCGACATTCGAAACCACGGTGAAAGCCTTGGCAATCCTGGAAGTGAAAGGGGATTTTCATACCAGCGGGAACCTGCGTCATCCTCTCCGAGACTAGTTAAAAATAAGGAATTCCCGCAAGGGTTGCCTTGTGCTAGGATGGAGGGTGCATTGATCGATGAGCACACCGATCGTAAGCGTTAGACCACCTTATACCCAAAACTCACAAAAAGGACAAAAACACTATGAAATCAACAGGTTACCCCCCCAACGCGCACGCATCTCACTACTGAAAAGACTCGGCATTATCTAAAACTAACCAGTGCCATCACTGCAGGTTTTGCCGGGATCCTTGCCGTTGCCAATGTACACGCTGTCGAGCTCACGATCGACGCGGAACATCCCGCTCAATGGCTCTCAATTAAACCAAGCAGTTGGGCGCTGTTGCAAAACAACGAACCCAATGTAGTCAACATCAACGTCTATGACGACCTTTCTGTGAGCACGAACGTCATCCAAGCCGCTTATCAGAAAGGTGTGGACGTTTCCGGAAACAGCATCACCATTCAAAGCAATCGAGAGACACCTTGGTTTACCGGGTTGAAACTCAACGGCGTTCAAGTCGAAAACGGCAACGCGTATAGCAACACGTTAACGATTTCAGGCGGAAATTACACCTTCAGAGGTTCCAAGGACGGCATTTCGGCCGCTTATGTTCGTCAAGGTGAAGCATCCAACAACATCCTCGTCGTAAAAGACAAAGTCGATGTGTACGGTGGGCTGCATGGCGCCTACGTTTGGCGTCCGCAAGGAACTCTTTACAACAACGGGGTTAAAATCGAATCGAATGCTTTTTCGAAAGATGAGCTGACTGCCCAAATGGACATTACCGGCCTTTACATCGAAACGGCTTTTGATGCTTATACAGCTAAGGACAATTGGGTTGAGATTACGGGCGGAACCTTTAAGAATCAAAACATTATCGCAGCAGACTTAACTCAACACGCATTAGCCTCTGCCAACATTGTCACCATTTCCGGCGGAACATTTGAAAATACAACCATTTACGGCATTCGCAAAAGTGGAGACAAAAATTCCTCTGCAAACGGCGTCATCGTTACTGGAGGAAGTTTCTTAGGGAAGAACACCATCTATGCAAGTTCCCAGAACACGAGCACTTCCGAAAATCCGGATTTCGTGCATGTTGTAGGGACTGACCGCTCTCTCTCGCTTGCTGGCGTCAGACTATACGGCAACTCAAGAAGTCCAGGATCTGCCCGTCTGATTTTCGAAGACTGCCGAGGACTGGAAACCGGTTCGATTGGGCGCTTCAACGATGTTCTTTTCATCAATACGGAATGGCAGACCGAAGTTCCCGCCGTTACTCTCACGGAGGCCACGATCAATACGGTACGCATCGACCCGGAGAGAGGCTTCAGCGTCAGCCCCGACACGCGCATTCGAACGGGCGACCGAATGACGCTTCTTAAAAGTGAGTATTCGTACTTCGGCTCTAACTTTATGCTTCCTGAGGGCGACAACGAGACCCTGTATACGCAAGCAGGCGTTGCGCGAAAACTTTCTGGAAAACTCTATCAAGCCTCCGAATCAACCGTCGACTTCGAAGTTACCTCTGTTGAACTTTCCGAACAAACAGTTCTTCTCGCTGAAAACCGCGCCGTCGCGGCCGCCTTTATTAACGAAGGCGACGCCGCCCTGAAGGCACTTGACACGCCGGATACACTCGTCGGCTACAGTACTTTCGCCACCGCAGAGGGAGCTGCTTCTGAGTACTCCGCGAACGATGATCTCAAAATCAACGGTTGGCATTTTGCCGCTGGCGTTCAGGGATTAACGAATTTAAATTCAGGCGCTTCGCTCACTTCCGCCCTCTACTTTGAAGCGGGCAACGGCAACTATCGCACGGAAAACAGCTTCAACGGTGAAACATTCAGCGGTAGCGGCGATCTCAACTACCGAGGTGGCGGTCTGGCTGTTCGTTATCGGTTAGCCAGCGACTTTTATGTTGAAGGTTCTGTGCGGGCTGGCGAACTGAAAACGGAGATGGATCGGGCCGTACGTGCCTCTTCTGGGGAACTGCTTGGTTACTCGCTCCGATCTTTCTATTGGGGAGCACATGCAGGACTTGGTCAAATCCTCGAAAACGATGCGTCTACACTCGACCTTTACGGACGCATTTACCACACGGAAGTCGACGGGGAGAACTTCAATCTCGGTGGTGACCGCTTCGTCTTCGGCGATGTGAAAAGCACTAGAACCCGTATTGGTGCAAAAATTCGTTCCAAGGCATGGGGCATCTATGCCGGAGCGGCTGCGGAGTATGAGTTCGACGGTGATGCAAAAATGACCGCTGCAGATCTTGATGCGCCGACCGAAAGTCTCAAAGGACTGTCCATGATGGGCGAAGTAGGTTGGAGTTGGGCTCCCGATACAAGTCCCTGGGCGCTCGACGTCCGAGTCGGAGGTTGGGGCGGAGCTCGCCGCGGAGTGGTCGGTCAAGCGTACTGCGCCTACCGGTTCTGACGAACGAGTATTTTGACGGATCGTCGCGATGCCGGACCTTAATCGAACTGGCATCGTGCGATTCTTTCAACAGCACCCATCGTCACCGTGCTTTTGAACAACAATCCTCTTTCGGAATCTTTCGTCAGTAGGAGATCGGACTGAGTGACACGGACACCAGGAGGAACATCGGCGCCGTCCGGCAACAGAAGATGACGCTAGGGTTCCTGTTCGGTCTCGAACGCACCGCGGATGGATTGGTTTCGGACCGCTTCAACTACTTCTTCTGATCCTCCCCCGAGAAAGCGGCGTTCTCCTCCCAAACTCCCGGTTAACTGATTCCTAACAATGTAGGACTTTAGGCGGGAGTTTCAAACCAAGCAGC